>Ga0187879_10002507_pt1 | contig 12438 bp, 11 predicted proteins | sample June2016WEW_19_1_FD_132423 | JGI IMG/M metagenome (GOLD analysis project Ga0187879, IMG submission 132423) | Peatland microbial communities from SPRUCE experiment site at the Marcell Experimental Forest, Minnesota, USA - June2016WEW_19_10 | ecosystem: Environmental > Terrestrial > Soil >... | reverse complement strand
GAATCCGCTTCTCCGACAATGGCTCTAGCTTCATCAGCGTCTTCATCAGCGGCGCCGCGCTGAAATAAAAAATAATTACCCCCACCACCGACGGGACAAAGTCCATCGCATTCACCGCCCGGAATTCCCCCACCTCAATTCCCTCCCGCAATACCTCGGCCAGCTTCCCGAAAATCGGACGGAAATATTTCTTCGCAACCCGCTGCATCCGTGCGCTGCCTTTCGCGCCCGACCGCATCCATTCCCCCTGCACCACCCGCGGAAACCGCGGATTGGCCGCGATGTAGTCGAAGTATGCCCCCAGATATTCCAGCATCTTCTGCCGCGGCGGCAGTTTGCTTTCGAGCACCGGCATCACCCGCGCCCGCATCCCGCTGAACACATGGTCGAGCACTGCTTCGTACAATGCATCCTTGTCCTTGAAGTAGTAATAAAGTAGCGCCTTGTTGACGTGTGCCGCGCGCGCGATCGCGTCCGTCCGAGCGCCGGCAATTCCATGCTCGGCAAATTCGGCCACCGCCGCCTTTAGGATCGCTGCCCGGCTCTCTTCCGGCTGTCCCCGAGTCCCCAACCGATGAGTCCCCGAACGGCTGGCGCCAGCGCGGCCTGCGGAGCGACGTGACCGAGCCAGAGGAGCAGATGCTTTCATATAATTAACCAGTTAGTTAGATTCTAGTCCCATCGAATCCGCTCCGTCAAGAGGGGTGGGGGCGACCACGAGCTCGGCCTTGTCCTTAAAGGAATGTCAGGAAGAACTGGACGCAGACAGAAACAGCAGACGGCGAAGAGGAAGAAAACGAAGAAGTGAACGAAGAAGTGAACGACGACAGCGAAGAAGAAGGCGACATAAGACAAGCGCCTGTATATCCAACCAAGCAAGCCAAAGACGGCGACTCCAGGGACTCCAAAAGCCGCCGCCGAAACTGCTACTGCGATCCGCCCGCGATCGAGGGCACCAGCAGTACCTCGTCGCCGTCCTGGAACGAATGCGAAGCGCCCCCCAGGAAGCGAATATCTTCCTCATTCACATAAATATTCAGGAACCGCCGCGTCTCCCCCGCTTCATCCCGCAAATGGGGTTTCAAGTCGGGGAACTGCCGGTCGAGCTCCGAGAACAGCTCACTGAGGTTAGCAGCCGAGCAGACAACGCGCGGTGTCCCGGCCGTAAGCCGGCGCAAAGCCGTAGGAATTTGAACGGTGATGCTCATGAAAAAGCCTCCTGGGCAAAAAATACCCAAATGGAAATTATGTTGCTATGTGGAAGCTGGGCTCCGCCCCGCTTGAACGGGGCATAGCCCCGTTCCCACACAGCGAAACGACTCATCGCCCGGCGACCACAGCCACCGACGCCGTCTCTTTGAACTCCGCCGGCAAGCTCGCAGCCTTTGTCGCCAGGTAAGCTTCGAACTCTGCGAGTTTGGGAGCGATTGGCGCTTCCTCCTCGTAGGCGTTCGCCAGCACATCAGTGGTTTTGAGCCCGTTGCCGGTGATGCAGAGCACGGTGGTTTCATCGGGGAGGATTCGATCCTGATGAATCAGCTTGCGCGCCGTGCCCACCGTGACTCCGCCCGCGGTTTCGGTGAAGATGCCCTCGCTCTGCGCCAGCAACTGGATGGCATTGACAACTTCGGGATCGGAAATGTCTTCCGACCATCCCCCGCTTTGGGTGATGGCCTTCAACGCGTAATGTCCATCGGCCGGATTGCCGATGGCCAGCGACCGCGCAATCGTCTTGGGACGCTGCGGTTCGATCTCGTTGCTGTACTGCTTGATGGCGGTGGAAATCGGCGAGCACCCTGTCGCTTGCGCGCCAAAAAACTTTACCGGTTTGGGATCGACCAGTTTCAGAAGAATCAGCTCATCGAACGCCTTCTTGATTTTCGTGATCAGCGATCCGCCCGCCATCGGCACCACGATGTTATCGGGCAATCGCCACCCCAGTTGCTCGGCGATCTCGTAGCCCACCGTCTTCGAGCCTTCGGCGTAATAGGGGCGAAGATTGACGTTGACGAATCCCCAACGATGTTCTTCAGCGATCTGCGAGCACAAGCGATTGACATGGTCGTAGCTGCCGTTGATGCGCACCACCTCCGCGCCAAACACCAGCGTGCCCAGAATCTTGGCGGGCTCGAGATCCGAAGGAATAAAAATCCATGCCTTCAAACCTTCGCGAGCCGCTTGCGCTGCTACCGCATTCGCCAGATTGCCGGTCGACGAACAAGCCACGGTATCGAACCCGAAGCTGCGCGCATTCGCTAGCGCTACCGCAACCACGCGATCTTTAAAGCTCAAGGTGGGCAGGCACACCGCGTCATTTTTGACGAAGAGCCGCCGCGATCCGATCTCTTCGCCGAGCCGCGGAGCGCTCACGAGCGGCGTGTATCCCACCGGCAGCGACGGCTGAAATGCCGCCGGCAGCGGCAGCAGTTCACGATAGCGCCACATGTTCGGCGCGCGCGAGGCGAACAGTACGCGCGAAAGGCGCGAGCGGAGGGAATCGTAATCGTAGGTGATTTCTAGCGGCGAAAAACAGTCTTCGCAGTAACTGCGGGGCTGGTTGCCCCAGAGCTTGCCGCATTCGCGGCAGCGGAGCTGGTGGGTGCTCGTCTCCATTTTGCAACTTCTTTCCGTGAGTGCGGGACGAGCCGGGAAAAAATCCCCATTTACGACAAAACCCCTTTTCCGGATTGGAAAAGAGGCTCGGGAGATGCGAACAACAAATCGCTTTCACCCCGAATCTCATGGTCCCCGTTACCGGGCGAGAGTTGGCACCTGACAATCAGGATTTATGATCCCGATCCGGTTGCCGTGGCGTCCCAGGGCTCGTCCCTCAGCCACTCTGCATGAAATTCCCATTTGCTCAAAAAAGAGCAAACTTGGGATCGAATACTACAACCGACCGATTGGTCTGTCAAGCGAGATTTTCGGTAGTGGTGCAGTTTGAATTTCCACAGGGAGGCCGGGAGCCGACCTGCGGGAAACTGTCCGCATGGCAAAACGTAATCTTCGAATCGTTAAACGAACTCGGAACGTCCCAGTTCTGGGAGTTTGCGAATACTGCAACATGCAGTTCCCCGCAGACCCGCATCGCCTAGGCCAACTAGCCAATGCAGCGGCGTCTATTCAGGAGCAGTTCAACGTACATATCTGCAAACCGGAGGATGCCAGCCAAGCCGCTGCCCGGATCGTGAAGGAAGCCACGAAGGAATGAACAGTTTCCCCCTTAGTTCACTTTGGTAACCATCTGAAAGGTTTCTGGTACTACAATCTTGTCAACGTTCTTTTGGAGTTTCAATGGGCCGTTGAGTTCTTCATAGGCCTTAACATTCGCTTGCAGAAAATCGCCAACTAGTTTTGCCTCAATCCAAGTCATCGTGACCTGAGCGCGTTGCTCAACTATCGCTTTGCTCTTATCGGGCAGTACGTCGATGACTTCGCCGAATATAATTCTTACGTCAAAGCCAGTTGATGCCATCATCACATTGTTGCAGTAGGTACGAAACACTCCACCCGACTGCTCGCGATATTCAAGTGCCATTTGTGGCTGATTCTTTTCGTTATCCATTTTCCCTCATAAACCAGCTACTTGTGCTAGCGTGGTAGCCTTTGACGATGTAACCGCCGTTACGTTACGTGGTGCAGTCCCGGACGTTGCGATTCCGACGTTCTCAGGGAAGGTAATCAATGTCCCCATTGTCTGAGTGGACTGGGTGCCTTGCACCATTCCTGAAAATGCGCCACTCATGCCTGTGATTCCTGGATCGTCTGCAAACTTAGACACGACAAATGAGCCACCAGTCCGATACACAGCATCGGAAAGCACTTTTGAGTAAGGTACAAAGTCGATTTGCAGCCCAACGTCGAACGCGGACGCCACTTTCAAAAGGGTGGATATAGTCAGTTTCCCATAATTCGGATCTTCGAGCTTTGACACCCAAGTCTGAGCCATGCCCGCAACTTCTCCGAGTTTCCGCTGTGTCATTCCTTGTTCTTCGCGGAGGTATCGTATCTTCAAAGGGAGGCGAGAAAATATTTGCTCTGCGACAAAAGCGTCTCTGTAGGCTTTATCAGTGAACTTCGCCGCAAGATTCTGTCTAACTAAACTCATGCTCACAAGTGCGCCCTTCGTAATCCAAAATTATTTTTCTGCGTTCGACTGCGATTTCACAATCACTCTTGGGGAGCTTCCCGCCCTTCTCCACTGACCCAATAAGGATTGTGAACTGTTTCTTACCAGGCCCATGACACCCAAGCGGTCTGTACTGTACTCCAGAGGACCCGACTCGCAATTCATAAATGCCCTTGTACCCCCGTAGTCTGCTTACATATTGTGCGGGCCAGGGCCAAATCGGGGATACCCGAAGAACGAGAATGATAGTGTCGAGTTTCGCTTGGGCAGCTTGGGGAAGGGTAAGAGACCACTGGCGAATGACATTCATTCCTCTTCCGTCTAGAAAGTCTCGAAATTGCCATTCACTAATAGACTCTAGCAGATGATCCACCCGTTGACAAGAAAAATCTTATATTATTTGGTTGACATTTTACAAGTATTTTCTTATACTTTTCAAGTGGATGATTCTAGGCACTTTCTATGAATATATTAGCTCCAAACAAAAGGTCTCAGGTAGTAGCGGCATTGGTGGAAGGCACGTCAATCAATGCGACCTGTCGCATGACGGGAGTGGCCAAGCACACCGTATTGAAGCTCCTGAAAGACCTCGGATGCGCGGCAGCATCGTACCACGATTCGCACGTCCGGAATGTGCGCGTGCGCCGTCTCCAGTGTGACGAGATTTGAGCTTTCGTCGGAGCGAAGATGAAGAACACAAGCGCTGAGAAGATCGAACTGGGTTGGGGCGATGTGTGGACGTGGACGGCGATTGATGCTGACACCAAACTGATCGTCTCGTACACGCTCGGGGATCGCAGCGCAGACACGGCCCAGGCATTCATGCAAGATGCGGCTTCACGGATCAACAACCGTATTCAGCTAACGACAGATGGGTATCGAGTCTATGGAGAAGCAGTCGAAAATGCCTTCGGCTCTGAAATCGACTATGCGATGCTGGTCAAAATTTACGGCGCTTCGAACGATAGCCCGGAATCGCGCTACAGCCCCGCAACCTGCATCGGCTGCCGCACTGGAGTGCTGGCAGGCAATCCCGATCCCAAGTACATCAGCACTTCGTTCGTGGAACGCCAGAATCTTTCGATGCGCATGGGGATGCGGCGCTTCACGCGGTTGACAAACGGATTCAGCAAGAAACTGGAGAACCACGGGCACATGGTTGCGCTGTACTTCATGCACTACAATTACTGCCGAGTACACAAAACGTTGCGGGTCACCCCAGCGATGGAAGCGGGGCTAACGGATCATGTTTGGGAGATTGAAGAATTGCTGAATCTGGCCTGAATGCGAAACGACCACCCGTGAGGGCAGTCGTTGGATCCAATGTTCGTCACATTGGAGGTGTAGGAGTAACGGTATGAGTTTATCATTTCGAGAGAAGTTGTCAAGTGCCGTCGAGTCATTGCCGAAGTACCCTGTTGTCATATACATAGACGGCTTCAATCTGTACTTCGGTATCAGATGGCAAGCAATGAAGGTAGGTTCGCCAGAGGTACCAGACCCGAACTGGTACAGCTATTTGTGGCTGGACTTGCATCGGATGGGCCAGCGAATGCTCACGGATCGTCAAGAGTTGGTTGCAATCAAATATTTCACAGCACCAATTATGGGTGGAAAGAAAAAACGAGAACGGCAGAATGCCTACCTTGACGCAATTCGTACACTCCCCAACGTCCAAGTCATTTTGGGTCGTTTTGAGCCCGACAAGAAAGAGTGTGACAAATGCAAATACCCGAACCTCCATCCACAGGAAAAGAAAACGGATGTGAATATCGCCACGAATCTGATATGCGATGCCATCGCTGATGTTTATGAGACAGCCATTTTGGTGACCGCAGATTCAGACATTGTTCCCGCCGTACAAGCAGTCAGGAAACTCAAGCCGAATAAGCGTGTCGTTGTCGCTTTCCCACCGAACCGATATTCGAAAGAGTTGGAGGACGCAACCCACGCGAAAATCCACATCTGGGAATCGCTCCTGCGCAGGAGTGGACTGCCAGAAATCATAAAACGCAAAGGACTCAATGATCTTGCACGGCCAGAAAAGTATTCAGGAAAAGATGGTTGCACTTCATCTGCCAAAGAAGAAAAGATTGGACCTACCCAATGATTCAAACTGCACCACTACCAGATTTTCAACGCGGAAGCTGCCGGGTAGTGGTGCAGTTTGAGAATTGCGGTCCCTCAGCGGCTAAAGCCGCAATGAAAATACGACGCTTACGGCACGGCTGAAGCCGTGCCCTTTCAAAAACGACTCGAACGGCACCACTACCAACTGCCGAGAATCATTGCTTTGCCTTTGAGAGAAGACTTCAGCAGCAGTAGACGCAGCCATTAAGCAACGACCGCTGGAGCGCTTCTTTAGTCAGCCGCTCCCGCGTCACGGAGTCGAGCCTCGATCGTTTCGAGCAAGGCGGCGCCGGCTTCACCGGCATCGCGGGTAGAAAACTCGTGGCCCAGTTCGATCACTGGAAGTCTGGCACACGCGTCGTGGAAGGATTGCGGCGATGCCGCGGAAGCGGCCCGGTCGGGGCCTACCAGCAGGAGATCAAAAGGGGTGACGCGCATCAAGAGAAGGGCGTCGCTTACTCGGCAAGTGCTTTGGGCGTCGTAACCGGCACGGCGCAGCAGTTCGCGCAAGTAGGCGAGCACGTCGACATTGGAGTCGAGACACAGAACCCTGCGGCCGGTGAGGGCGGGGGCTTCGGCAGAGACTCCGGGGCGGTAGAAGGCGGCGACCGCCTTTTCCTCCGATTCATGGGCATCGAACACCGTCGTCAGGCGCGTCATATCGAGAACCTTGCGCACAGGTTCCGGCACGTTGCAGAGCTTCAGGTCTCCGCGCGCCTGGCGGGTGCTGGCGTGGACGCGGACCATGGCGCCGAGGCCGCTGCTGTCAACGAATCCGACCTCGCCCAAGTTGAGGACGATGGAACTGCGGGTATGCAGCAACCAGGCAACATGCGCGAGCAGGGATTCGCTCTCGCGACCGGCAACAATCCTTCCGTTGCAGCGCACTATGGTGACGCGTCCAACCTCACGAGTGTCGAGCGACAGCAGCAATGGGCCTCCGATGCGGCTGGGATCAAGCCTGCGAAATCGCTATATTATATGCCCGAGGGGCGTGGTCTGGGACTAAGGTCTGGCACCCAGGTCTGACACCCGGGTCCGGGACCCAGGTCCGTATTTCGAGCTCAAGGTTCGACCCACAAAAGAGATATTAGTATTGTGATTGGGAGCCAATCTCGGTACATTATTCCAATGGTTGTGCCTCATCCCAACCTCAGCGACGAAGTGAATCGGAATATCATCCAGTCCGAAATCGAGGGAGGCGTATTCCTTGAAGGTCTGCCACGGGACACGGTGCTGCAGATTCGGACTCAGCATCACTTCTACACGGCACTACTTCTGGGCGAGGGTTCGGCACTGATCTCGGGACATCCGCAATACTGTCCCGAACCAGTTCAGGTGACCATAGCCGGCTCGACCTGGGGCGGCTCCATGCTCAAGCTGCGCTTCATCGGCCGCGGTATGCACCTGGAGTTTCATCATCCGGCGTACAGCACACCGATTGTCACGTCTCCTATTCAGGAAATCCACGAGCCCGTTGCGTCGGTTAGGGATGAGGCGAGGGTCGCAAGCTGACGCAGGCGTTGCCCGCGCTGTCGTTTCTGCACAAAGCAAATGGAAGTTGGTAGAAACAGAAGACGGGCGCTCCGCATACACTTCAGCGGCTGTACTGATTCCGCTTCTTATCTTCGTGCCGCTCGATCCCGAGGCGGATCAGGCGGTCAATCAACTCGGGATAGGACACGCCCGATGCCACCCACATCTTCGGGTACATGCTGATCGCAGTGAAGCCGGGCATGGTGTTGATCTCGTTGACGAAAATCTTACGCGACTTGGGGTCCATGAGAAAATCGACGCGCGCCAGGCCCGTGCAATCAACCGCTTGAAACGCCGCGATCGCGAGCCTCTGCACCGTTTTCATTTCCGCTTTCGAGAGCTTCGCGGGGATCACCGCTTCGGAGCCTTCGACCAGATACTTGGCGTCGTAGTCATAGAATTCTTTGCAAGGAACGATTTCTCCCGCAACCGATGCTTTGGGATCGTCGTTGCCGAGCACCGCACACTCGATCTCACGCGCCTTATTCTTTTTTCCGCCGACGCCTTCCTCAATCACGATCTTGCGATCGAACTTCGCGGCTTCCGCGATGGCAGGACCGAGTTCCTTCGGATCGTGTGCCTTCGAGATTCCCACCGACGACCCCAGGTTCGCCGGCTTCACGAACACGGGGTACTTCAGCTTGCTCTCGACCCGTTGCTGCACTTTCTTAGGTTCGCGCTCGAATTGGCCGCGCAACACGGTCACGTGCTTTACGATCGGCAATCCGGCCGCGCGGAACAAAGACTTCATGATGTCTTTATCCATGCCTGCGGAAGAGCCGAGCACACCGGCGCCGACGTAGGCGATGTCGGCCAGTTCGAGCAGGCCCTGAATCGTGCCATCCTCCCCGAAGGTTCCGTGCAGCACCGGGAAGATGACATCAACGTTAATGGCGCGGTCGGAGGCACGACGAAGCGCCGCGGCATCGGTCTTTGCGTCGGTTTGGAACGGCGCGATCCCAGCTTCGCGCCGGGCCGGTTCCGGAAGAACCACCACCGACTCGCCGGTAGCCAGCACCGCCGCCCCCGGAGTCGCTTCCGGATTGCCCGCCCGCAAATGCTTCTCCGGTGCGGAGAGGACACCGGCTTGCTTTTCGCCCCGCAGCAGTCTCTCGGCATGTTCTGCCGTGAGCCAGCGGCCGTCTTTGGTAATGCCGATGGGAACCACTTCGTATTTCGTCTTATCGATTGCATTCAGGACGGACGCCGCCGACAGCAACGACACTTCATGCTCGCCGCTGCGTCCGCCAAAAAGGATGCCAACCCGAAGCTTTGCCATATCATTTCAGTCCCAGGCAACTAGTCCTGCACCAGCCAGTCCATTGCCTCTTCCCGCGTCTTGAAGGTCACAATCTCGCGTTGGGAAAAAGTCTGGAAGTTTTCCATGAACGCGTGTGGGATACTCTCGGTGCCGACCCACGCCGTTTTCTTTACGAATGGCCGGTCGAGCGTCAGCACTTCCTTAAGCTTGGTAGCAACCGCGTGATCCACTGTGGCGCCGGTGTAGTCAGCGAGCGTGAGCAGCGACTCGCGCGCGTGCCGCGCCACCGTGATCCGCACCTGCTCAAGCAGAAGTTGCATTTCATGGGCATTGGCGTTTGAAAAGTCCAGCAGCAGAATCGGTTTGCCCTGGTGCTTGATGAACTGGATACGATCATCCATTGCGGACCCCGAATGGCTTTCCCCGTGTTCCTCTGTGGAGAAGGCCTTTTCACCACAGGGGACACAGGGGAAGCACAGAGGAAATCTACCCTAACAGCGACTCCACGACACTGTAAGCCTCACTTAGCGCCGCGTCCAGCGCGGCTGCGTCTTTTCCGCCCGCCTCGGCCAAATCTGGACGCCCACCGCCCTTGCCGCCGACTTTTTGCGCCACTGGGCCGATGATCTTTCCCGCCTGAATGCGGCTGGTGAGGTCTTTGGTTACGCCGACGATCAGCGAGACGTTGCCATTCGAGGCCGAGCCCAGTACGACTACGGCGGACCCGAGCTTGTCGCGAAGCTGATCGACCAAGGTGCGCATCTGAGCGCGCTCCAGGTTGTCCACGCGGTGGGTCAGGACTTTGACGCCGCGAACTTCTTTGACTTTGTCGCTGATATTGGCCGCGCTCGACGATGCCGACTTCATCCGCGCCTGATCGAGTTCGCGCGCCAGGCGCTTGATTTCTGCGTCTTTCTTTTCGAGTTCCAGTTTCAGGGCTTCGGCTGGAGAGGTGGACTCCGAGTGGGTGGTCAGCGCGGCTACGACGCCTTCCAGTTCGTGATCTTTGCGGAAGTGGCGCAGCGAGCCTTCGCCGGTGACGGCTTCGATGCGACGGACGCCTGATGACACGCTTCCCTCTTTCAGGATTTTGATCAGGCCGATTTCTCCGGTCGCTCCTGTGTGCGTGCCTCCGCAGAGTTCGGTGGAAAAATCGCCGATCTTTATCACGCGGACGCGGTCGCCGTATTTTTCGCCGAAGAGCGCCATCGCGTGATATTCGTTGACGGCCACGTCAATCGGGACATTTTCGACGATCTCTACTTTTTTATTGCGCAGAACTTCCTTGTTGATGATGTCTTCAATGTCCTGCAATTCTTCGTCTTCGACACCGGTGAAGTGCGAGAAATCGAAGCGCAGATGGTTCGGTGCTACCAGCGACCCCGCCTGCTTCACGTGCTTGCCCAGCACTTCTCGCAAGCCCGCGTGGAGAAGGTGCGTGGCCGTGTGATTGCGCATGGTGGCCTGGCGAATCGCGGTGTCGACGACGGCGTCTACTTTCTGCCCCACGCGAATTGCCTGCTTGGCTGTGACCTGATGGGCGCGCACACCTTGTACCGGGTAGTAGCATCCGGTTACTTCGGCGAGGACTGTGTTGTGATCGTCGGAGTAGAGCCATCCGCGATCGCCTACTTGGCCGCCGGATTCGGCGTAGAAGGGCGTGTGGTCGAGGATGATTTCGCCGGATTCGCCAGGCTTGAGTTCCTGCGCGCCCTGGCTGGCTTTGATGATGGCGAGGACTTCGCAGTTGTCGGAGCGCGTCTGGCGGTAGCCTTCGAAGTCGGATTTCGGGAGCTGCTGGTAGGCGGGGTTGGCCGTCTGTTTGGCCGCGCCTTTCCAGGAGGCGCGAGCACGTTCGCGCTGCGCCGACATGGCGTCTGCAAACCCCTCATTATCTATAAGAACTCTCATGTCACGGGCGGCATCCTCGATGAAATCAAGCGGCAATCCAAACGTGTCATAGAGTTTGAACGCATCTTCGCCCGCGATGATGGGACCAGCCATTTTGTTTTTAACCCAGGCAAGGAGGTTCTCGCTTACAGGTTTTCCAAGAAGCACACTTAAGATGGAAGCGATCTCCAAGTCTGTCGTAGCTGCAAGAAGATTCGTTGCGGTGTTTAGGGCTTTCCTGCGTTTTTCGGTCTCGACCCATGGGAAGTCGGCTAAGTCCTCTATGAGGTTTTCGTAGAGAGTTCGTGCCAACACTTCAGGTGCAGGACGTCCTGCGTTCTTTCCGTACTCCTCAAGTCTGCTCAGACCTACATCGATAGTGTGTGCAAATCGTGTCTCTTCAGCCGCAACCGTTTTGGACACGCGCTCGGCGGCTTCTCTCAGCTCCGGGTATGCGTCCTGCATCAGGTCGCGAACGGCGAAAACCATCTCGTGCAGAAATGGCTTGGTTTGCCCGAGCAATCGCCCGTGCGTGATGGCGCGGCGGATAATTTTGCGTAACACGTATCCACGGCCCTCGTTTGAGGGAATCACGCCGTCCGAAATCAGAAACGTCGACGCACGCGCGTGGTCGGCGATCACGCGCAAGGAAGCAGCCGACTTCGTATGTGCTTCCTTGTCGAGTTCCTTCTTGAGTGAGGTTCCCGTCAGCTCCGCTGCGCGCTTGATCAACGGCGTGAACAAATCTGTGTCGTAATTCGAAATCACGCCCTGCAATACCGCGGCCGTGCGCTCCAGCCCCATGCCTGTATCGATGGATGGCTTCGGCAGTGGATTTAGTTTGCCGCTCGCATCCCGGTCGAACTGCATGAACACCAAATTCCAGAGTTCGACGTAGCGTCCGCAGTCGCAGCCAAACTTGCAGTCTGTGTGTCCCTGATCGCTTGCTGCCGCGCCCATGTCGTAGTGAATTTCGCTGCAGGGGCCGCAGGGGCCGGTGTCACCCATCTGCCAGAAATTGTCTTTTGCGCCAAACTCGTAGATACGATCCTTCGGCACACCCTGTCCGAGCCACAGGTCGTACGCTTCGGCATCGCGCGGGACTCCGTTTTCGCCTTTGAAGATTGTGGCGTAGAGTTTCTGTTTATCAATCCCGAACCACTCCGGCGACGTAATCAGCTCCCAGGCGTAGGCGATGGCGTCTTTCTTGAAGTAGTCGCCGAAGGAGAAATTTCCCAGCATCTCGAAAAACGTGTGGTGACGATTGGTGAAGCCTACGTTTTCAAGATCGTTGTGCTTGCCTCCGGCGCGCACGCATTTCTGCGAGGTCGTTGCCCGCGCGTAGTCGCGCTTTTCTAGGCCGAGGAAAACGTCCTTGAACTGGTTCATGCCGGCGTTGGTGAAGAGCAGCGTCGGGTCATTGGCCGGGACTAGCGACGAGGAGTGCACCTCGCGGTGTTGCTTCTGAATGAAGAAGTCCAGGAACTTGCGG
>Ga0187879_10002505_pt1 | contig 12442 bp, 8 predicted proteins | sample June2016WEW_19_1_FD_132423 | JGI IMG/M metagenome (GOLD analysis project Ga0187879, IMG submission 132423) | Peatland microbial communities from SPRUCE experiment site at the Marcell Experimental Forest, Minnesota, USA - June2016WEW_19_10 | ecosystem: Environmental > Terrestrial > Soil >... | reverse complement strand
GGCGGCGCCACTGTTCCACGCGCACGGCCATGTGGGGCGTCCACAAAATAAAGATCTCGGCCACGCGCACGAAGACGTTGTCGCGCGAATCCAGGTACTCGATCAGGCGTTTGAGCTGCGCCAGGCGGCGCGAAGGCGGCGCTCCCTCGGCCGCGAGCGAACTGCCGAGCGAAACCAGCAGCGGCGCGTGGAACTGTTCGCGCTCAATCAGCACCAACACTTCGGAAATGAGCCCCAGCTCGTGCGCCGCCTGGTCCACCGCCGTCACCACTTCAGTCATGCGTCTGTGCTGGCGGTAATAGAACCAGCCGTTGATGGCGAGAGCCGACAGCAACAGGTCGCGCAGCAGCAGGAGCGTGAAATCGGCCAGCACGACAGTCCCGGTCAAGTGAAGCAGCAGCGCAACGCCGGCCGCCGCACCGGCAATTCCCAGCACAGTGCACGCCCAAAGCGCGAACCGCAGGCCGCGCCCGCTGAGCTGCGGCTCGGCCTCGCCCCAGCGGGCAAGCGAATCCGCATCCACGCCGGTGCGGGCGTCTTCGGCCAGCACCGCCAGGCGCTCCCGCAGATCCAGACGCGGCCGCAGTTCCGTCACCGCCTCCTGCCGCGAGCGCGCCACTGGCAGGTCCGCCGGCTCGAGCAGCCAGCGCGCGAGGGTCCGTTCACCGGCGCTGGTGCGGGCAGTGGAGAGAAGCTCGAATAACGAGCCTATGCCGAACAGGTCCAGGTCCTGCGCATAGGGGTGCGCCAGGTCCAGGAAACGATCACCGGTGCTGCCGGTGCCGGGCCAGTTGCCTTCCAGCCGCGCCAGGCCGCGCTCGAAGAACCGCGCTGCGCGACGCTGCTTTTCAAGCTGCCGCGCGAGGCGCGCATGCGTGGCCATCAGCGCCACAAATGCGGCAATGGGAATCAGCGTCCAGAGGATCGTGATGCGTGGCCCGGAAAGCGCCAGCCACACCAGCACGCCCGCCGCCGCCACCACGCCCAGCCGCCAGTAGCCCAGCCGGCGCTGGCGCCCCTCGGCCGCCAGGATGGAAGCTTGGCGCTCCTGGTGCAGCGCCGTATAAATGTCGCGCGGATCTTCGATCACCGCTGGCTGCATAAAGAAAATGTCATGTGCGATCGCCCACCGCTCTCTTAAGCCGAGCGGCTCGGAATGTGCAATACAACCGCTCCCTACGGTCGCGACTCAGAACGCGCATCGGAGCCGCGGCCATAGGGAGCGGTTGCCGGCTCTGATACACCACCGCCGCAGTCTTATTCTCGCAGACGGAGGCTCCGATTTCGTAAGAGCCCCGGTAACGCCGGCGGTCTTGCCGCCGGTGTTTTTTTCTCTTCGTCGTTCCGCTCCCGCCAACCTTGCCCAAGGCACAAGGCACCGGCGGCGAAGACCGCCGGCGTTACCGCCGGGCCTGCATATGCCGGCATGTTATATTGAGGTCGTGCCGGGCGGTTATCTTCCTATTTTCATTTTCCTGATAGTAGCGGCCGCGTTTCCGGTGGTGGCCATCGGCGCGGCCAAGTTGCTTCGCCCGTCGGCTCCCTCGGTTGCCAAGCTGGAAGCTTACGAGTGCGGCATCCGCGCGGCATCCGATTCACGGGGCCGTTACACGGTCCGGTTTTATATCATCGCCATCCTGTTTGTCATTTTCGACGTGGAAACCATTTTCCTTTACCCGTGGGCCGTGCGCTATGGGTCGCTCGGCTGGTTCGGCGTTGCGGAAGTGGCGGTGTTTCTCGGCATCCTGGTGGTCGGCTATATTTGGGCGTATAAAAAGGGTGCCTTGGATTGGGTCTAAATGACACAGCCGAGCCCCTCGGTGCCCCAGCAAAATCCACCAGCCATCGCCAAGAGTTTCCTCTTCCAGGCACAGCGATCCCTCATTGGGTTTAATTTTGGGCTTTGTCAGCCGCTGGTGTAGTGGAAACGGCGGTTGGCGGGTCTTAGGAATAGAATGTGCAAGGGTTTATTCGGCCGGTTCGCGCATTAGCGAAAATGGCGGCGTTCCTGGCCTTCATCCGCGTCGGTCAAATTTGCGTACCTCAGGAAAGGTGTATCGTAATGGATCTGAAACTCGTTCGTTTGGCAATCTTCTCCGCTTTCGCTATGGGAGGGCTCGGCACGCTCGCGGCTCAGTCCGGGTCGCTGCCGATGCTCCGCCTGGTGAGCGCCACCGTTGGACCGGTATCGATCGCTGCCGGCGCCAACGGGATCAACCAGACAGTGGAAGCGTACAACGCCGGCGCCGGCACGCTTTCGCTTTCCGTCAGCTCGTCGGTAGCGTGGATTACGCCCAGCGTAGGCACGCCCCGCGCCTGCACCACCACCATCGCCGCCACGTCGTGCGTCCCCTTGATTTTTGGACTGAACACATCGTCGCTGGCGGCATCCGCGACGGCGTATACCGGCATCGTCACCGTCACCGCGCCGAACACGGTGGACGCACCGCAGACCATCACGGTGACCGTCGAGATCGGCGGCGCCGTGCCATCCAGCGTGATTGCTTACGTGCCGCCTTACGTCGCGCCGCCGGCGGCAGCCAGCACCGTCGCTGTTCCGTTCACGCTCGGCGCCGCCAGTTGCCCTTACCTCAATGGTTGCCTTACCGGCGCCATCAACACCCAGGATGGAGCGAATTGGCTGAGCCTGATGCTGAGCGGCGCTGGCAGCAATCAGTCCACGCTGCCATACATGATCAACATAACGCCGCAGCAGAGCAACACTGCCGGCAATACTTACACGGGCTCCATCGTCACTTCCGGCTCCGCCTTCGCCCCCGACAATAAAACCATTGCGGTGACGATGAACGTAACCACGCTGCCGATTGTGCAGGTTCCCGCTCCGATCAACCTGCAAGTATTGCCGGGCTCGTCGACCACGTCCTACACACAGTTAGCCAATCTGGGGCAAGGCACACTTGCGATTTCCAGCGTGACCGCATCGGGAACGGGGCTCACATCCACCAATTCGGGAACCGACCTCTCTGGGCAGGGCGGGAACACTCCATGGTTCAGCGTAACCATTGACTCGACTGGCCTTTCGCCCAATACCTACACCGGCTCGGTGACTGTCGTCACCAATGCGGCTAACAGCCCCACCGTGATTCCGGTGACCTTCCAGGTGCTGGCCGTGGGGCCGCCCACCATTTTCTATCAGGGCGTGGTGGATGACGCCGTGTTCGGCCAGGACGGCCTTACCGTGACGCCCGGCGATGTGATCGCGCTGTTCGGTCAGCAGCTCGATGCCAATGTCGGAGTGGCGGGACTGCCTCCGTTGCCGACGAGCCTCGCCGACCTTACCTCGGTCACCGTGAACGGCGAAACAGCGCCGCTGTACTTCGCCTCCTCCGGCCAGATTAATTTTCAGATGCCGATGGATACGCCCTACGGGACTGCGCTGGTTCAGACCAGCACCACAGTGTTTTACTCCGCGCCGTTAAGCCAAGGCCCCGAAACCAGCAACATCGTTTCGGTCCACGTGGCCGCACGCGCACCGCGGCTGCTGCTGCTTTACAACACGGGCGGCTACGGAGCGATCGTGGATGCCTCGCAGGGCAACAGCTACAACACGCTGCCCATACCATCGACCGTCTCCGAGCCCGGCTTCATTACCAAGCCGGCCGCGACGGGTGACGTACTGGTGATCTACGCGATCGGACTTGGTCCCACCAGTCCATCGGTCGCAACCGGCCAGCCCGCTCCGGACGGCTCGGCAGGGCACCCCCTGGCGCAATTGACATCCACGCCCACGGTGCTCTTCGGCGTGGACAAGGATGGGCTCCAGGTGCAGATCAGCGTGCCTCCCGCGCAAATCCAATATGCGGGATTGTCGCCATACTACGCCGGCCTGTACCAGGTCAATGTGCCCATTCCGCAGAACTGTCCTCCGGGCACGGTGCAGGTATCTCTGACATTTCCGGATGGGACGGCCAGCAACGCCGTCAACATCGCCGTTCAATAGCCGCGGATAAACGGAGCCGCGACCAAAGGGAGCGGTCGTTTGGAGGACGCGTACAGTGCCACTCCTTCGGCCGGCTGGCCGGAAGCATGAGGCCCGCCCGCTCCCTTCGGTCGCGGCTCCGTTTTGACAAGGCTCGCTGACCGGCGCGGCGGCGTCACGCTACCATAAGGGTTGAACCCTTTGAAACCCGCTCCCACCCCCTGGCCTCAGGTTTACTTGTGCGTCGCTTTGACCACCCTGGCCACCCTGCTGCTCGAGCTTTCGCTGACGCGCATCTTCTCGGTGGTGTTCTATTACCACTTCGCATTCCTGGCGATTTCGATCGCCCTGTTCGGCCTCGGCGCCGGCGGCGTCTTCTCTTACGTAGTGGCCGGCTGGAAGGCGCCCCTGTGGACCAGCCTGGGCCGCCTGAGCATGCTGAACGGCCTGCTGGTGGTGGGCGCGCTGGTGGTACTGCTGGCGCAGAATAACAATCCCACCAATTGGGACCTCGCGCTGATCTATTTCAGCACCGCGCTGCCGTTCTTCCTTTCCGGCGCCATCGTCTCGCTGGCCATCGGCGAAACCATCACCCACGTCAACCGGGTCTACTTCTTCGACCTGATGGGCGCCGCCGCCGGATGCCTGCTGCTCTACCCGCTGCTCAACGGCTTCGGCGGGGTCAGCGCCGTGCTGGGCGCGGCCATCACCTTCGCCGTGGCGGCCGCCATCTGGCACAGCGTTTCCGGTTCGGTGCGCGGCCGCGTCGGATCGGTGGCGCTGGCGCTGGCGCTGGTGGCGTTTCTGATCGTCAATCAGCGCTATCACGTGATCGACATCCGCCACGCCAAGGGGCAGACCATCTCACACGAGATCTTCCAGCACTGGAACGTCTTCTCGCGCATCGGGCTGGTGGATCGCGCGAGCGAAGGCCGCTACAGCATCGTGATCGACGCCGACGCCGCCACCGACATCGCCACTTTCGATTGCGACCACCTCAGCGCCGCCGACCGCCGCAACCTGATGGACCAGGGCCCGGCCCTGCCCTACGCGCTGCGCCCCGGCGCCAAGACCCTGATTATCGGGCCCGGCGGCGGCTGGGACGTGGCACGCGCGCTGGCCTATGGCAGCCACGATATCACCGGCGTCGAAATCAATCCCATCATCGCCACCACCATCATGCAGGAGCGCTTTCCCGCCCTCAGCCACGGCCTCTACCTGCGGCCCGACGTCCACATTTACGTGGAAGACGGGCGCAGCTTCGTGCGCCGCAGCAATGACAAGTACCAGGTGCTGCAAGCGACACTGGTCGATACCTGGGCTTCCACCGCCGCCGGAGCGTTCGCGCTTTCGGAAAACAATCTCTACACGGTGGATGCGTTCCGCGATTACCTGCGGCATCTTACCGACGACGGCGTGGTGGCCTTCACCCGCTGGGGCTTCGATCCGCCGCGCGAAAGCCTGCGCCTGATTGCGCTCGCCCGCGAGGCGCTATCGGAGCTGGGCGAGCGCCAGGCATGGCGCCACGTGATCGTCGGCCGGTCCGGCTCGGTGCACGGATGGGGCGCGCAGGATACCGCGATCGTCAGCCGCAAGCCGCTCACCGCCGCCGATTGCGACCGCGCCCGCGCGCTGTTTGCCGCCGCCAACATGCAGGCCATCTACCTGCCCGACGCCGCGATTCAGAATCCGTTCTACGAGCTGCTGCACACGGCCGATCCGGCCGGCTTCGAGCGCCGCTTCGTCTTCGATATCCGTCCGGTCACCGACAACCGGCCCTTCTTCTTCTACACCGTGCAGCCGCGCGACCTGCTGACGTTTCTGCGGACGGCCTCTCACGATACCGCGGATTACAAGGTGAATAAGGCGGTGCCGCTGCTGTTCGGACTGGCGCTGATTTCCTGTCTGGCCACGCTGCTGATCATGCTGCTGCCGCCGCTGGTGCTGGGCACGCGCCTGCCGCGCCATCCGGGCGTGCTCAAATTCCTGCTCTACTTCCTGTTCATCGGCGCCGGCTACATCCTCATCGAAGTGGCGTTGATCCAGAGATTCGTGCTCTTCCTCGGCCACCCCACGCCCGCGCTAACTGTGGTCATTTTTTCCCTGCTGGTTTCGAGCGGCCTGGGCAGCGCCGCCGCGGCCCGCCTGGAGGCGCACCGGGAAAGCCGCCTGATCAAAATTCTCGGATGCGTGGCGATGCTGGCCGCGTTGATCGGGCTGGTGCTGGCCTCGCTGCTGACCGCGCTGGTCTGGCTCCCTCTGCCGCTCAAAGCGGTGATTACGGTAGCGCTGATCGCTCCCTTGGGATTCGTGATGGGCATGCCCTTCCCCAGCGGGCTCCGCCGCCTGGAGCAGTGGCATGCGCCTTCGGTTCGCTGGGCCTGGGCGCTCAACGCGGCGGCCAGCGTGCTCGGATCGGTTTGCGCGCTGGTATCGGCCATCTATCTGGGCCTGGTCGAAACCATGATCATCGGCGGCCTGTTCTATCTCGCCGCGCTGGCGGTTGTGGCACGCGTCCGCACCGCCGAATCCACCGCGCCACAACCCGGCGCCAACCGAGTCGTGCTGGCAAGCTGAAGCGCGTGGGCAGGCGCGCCAGCGAGGAATTCGCGCTCTTACTCGTAGCGCAAAGCAACCATCGGGTCGATGCCGGTGGCGCGCCGGGCCGGGATGTAGATGGCCAGCGCGGCGGCTGCGACGAGGACCAGCGGGATGCCGAGGAAAGTCACCGGGTCGCTGGCCGGCACGCCAAAAATCAGCAGCGCCAGCAGGCGTGCCACGGCATAAGCCGCGATTAGCCCCACAGCCATGCCGCCCACCACGGTGACCATGCCGCGGCGGAAGACCATGCCGAGAACGTTCGGCCGCGACGCGCCCAAAGCTACCCGCACTCCGATTTCGTGAGTCTGCTGCGAGACCAGGTAGCTCATCACGCCATAGACGCCGACGGCCGAGAGAATCAGTGCCACCAGGCCGTAGAATCCCATGATGACGGCCACATAGATCAACCCGAGAGTCTGATGTTTGGCCAGCTCCTCGAAGGGCAGCACCTCGGCGATGGGCTCTTCGGGATCCACCGAGTGGATGGCTTTGACCACCGCGGATGCGAAGAGGTTGGGATCGCCGGCGGTGCGCACGCCGAAATCCGTGTGCTGTTGCGGGAATTGTTCGAGCGGAACATAGATCACCGCCTTTGGGCCGCGTTCGAACGGATTGTCTGGCACGTCCGCGGCGATGCCGACAACCGTTACCCACTCGCCGCCGCCTTCGGAATCGAACCGGAAGCGCTTGCCGATGGGCGCGGGTTCGCCCGGCCACCAGCGCCGCACGGCGTGTTCGCTGATCACCGCCACGCGCCGGCTCTCGGGCCCGTCTGCCGTGCCGAGAAAGCGGCCCTGGCGAAGGGGAACGTGCATGGTCGAAAAATAATTCGGCGTCACCACCTGAAACTGCGCGGCCGGATGGTTGCCGGGCTCGGGGACGCGATTCTCGATCGAGAACAAGCGGCCGGAACTGTGGCCGCTGCAGGGCATGCCTTTCACCGCGAACGCGGCGCGGACGCCGGGGACGGCGCTGGCGCGCTCGATCGCCTGCCGGTAAAATGCGAGCCGCTGGCTGTCCTTGGGATAGCGGTTTTCGGTAATCGACAATCGCATGGTGAGGAGCGTTTCCGGCTCGTAGCACTGGTTGTTGTTGAGGAGGGCGCCGGTGCCGCGGATCATCAGGCTGGCGCCGACCAGCAGGACCACCGACAGCGCGATTTCCGCCGCCACCAGGAAGCCGCGCAGGCGGGCGCGGCCGCGGCCGGATGACGCGCTGCGTCCGCCTTCCTTCAGAGCTTCGTGGAGATTGGACCGCGTGCCCTGCCAGGCGGGCACCAGGCCGGCGAGAAGGCCGCTGGCCACCGCGGCGAGCAGCGTGAACAGCAGGGTGCGCTGATCCAGACGGATGTCGTACCAGCCCGGGATGTATTGCGCGATGTGAGCCGGCATTCCGGCGAGGATGGCCTGAATATCCCAACTGGCGATCAGCCAACCGAGAGCGGCGCCCGCCAGCGAAAGTGTGAGGCTCTCGGTGAGGTACTGGGCGATCAGGCGCCAGCGCCCGGCCCCCAGCGCGGCGCGCACGGCAACCTCGCGCGAGCGGCCGAGCGCGCGGGCGAATTGCAGGTTGGCGACATTGGCGCAGGCGATCAACAGCACGAACAGCACGCTCACGAACATCATCAGCGAGTACTGATGCGTGTAAGGGCCGATCAGGTAATCGTGAGCGCCCATCGAAAAGAAGCTGCGTCCCTTATTGGTATCGGGGTACTCGAGCGCCAGCCGCGAGGAGATGGTCGCCATTTCAACATCCGCCTGGCGCACCGTCCGTCCCGGCTTCAACAGGCCCATCACGGTGAGGTAGCGGTCGTCGCGCGCATTGCTCGCGTCGGCCGCAAACGTGGGCGACTTGAGCGGCGTCCACAGCTCGGAGGCCATGGGGAAGACGAATTTCTTCGGCATCACGCCGATCACGCGGTAGTCTTCGTCGTCGATGCGGATATCGCGGCCGACGATTGCCGGATCGGCGGCGAAGCGGCGTCTCCATAGCGCGTCGCTCAAAACCGCCACCCGGTGGCCGGGCTGGTCTTCCTCGGGCGCGAAGGTGCGCCCCAGCGCCGGCTGGGCGCCCACCAGCGCGAAAAAGTTGGGCGTCACCATGTAGTTGGTCACGCGTTCCGGCGCGGCGCCGTTGCCGGCCAGGTTGCTCAGGGCGTCATCCCAGGCCGTCACGCCTTCGAAGACGGACTGCTGCCGGCGGAGATCGGCGGTGTCGGCGGCGGACATCCACAACCAATCGTTCGGATTGTCGGGAATTCTCTGCAGCACCATCGCCAGTCGGCTCAAATTCGGCACCGCCAGGGGCTTCCAGAGCATGGCGTCGCAGACGCTGAAGTTGGCCGTGGTGGCGCCAATCCCCAGCGCCAGCGTGGCGATGGCGGTGAGCGTAAAGCCGGGCGACTTGCGCAGCGTGCGCACGCCGTAGCGAATGTCCTGCCAGAGCATAGGTGCCGGATAGAGTGCACCTGCGTCACCACCCGTAAGTCGATGAAAACAGGTGGACGAGGTGCTGCCGGCTGTCCGGTTATGGGAATGCCCGTGTCCCTATTCGTGCTTTTCCAGCAGCAGGTTGATGGTGCCGATGGCGATTTGCATGCGCACGCGGATCTGGACCGGCAGTTTGCGCCGATCGTCGGTCAGCCAGATGTTGAGGTGAGCGGGACGCCTGTAGAGAACGTTGTAGAACAGGTAGGCCTCATAGCGGATGGTGTGGAAGGTGCCCTCGGGCGTCTTCACGTCCTCGCGCTGCTGCGCTTCCACTTTGGCCATCACGCTCTTCTTGCCGTCGCTCATGGCGACGTTGACGCTGTGGCCCGGTTCCAGGTTCAAGGTGCGCAGAAAATACAAACCGCCCGCCACATCGTGCACGCAGGGAGGGATTTCGATGTCCTTGGCCAGCAGCACGGCGTTCTTGGCGCGGTCGCGCTCCAGGTAGCTGGCCTTATGATCGTCGTAGGTGACGCGCGTTTCGCGCTGGCGGCTGCCTTCCTGCGAATAGAGGAGGGTGGATTCGGCACAGCCGTCCTGGTTGAGATTCGCCTGGTAGGAATCTTCCACGCGAAACAATTTGGAGACCAGTCCGCTCGATTCCACCTTGAGTCTGATCTGCGAGGAGGCGCGCGTCTGTTGCCACTCGAGCCGCACTTTGCCGGCCGTGATCAGCCGCCATTCGATGCTGTAGGTGAGCGTCTCATGCGCGGGCAGCGCCGTGTTTTGCGCCAAGGCAAACGGAGCCATACCCAGCAGAGGCAGCCAGAGCCGCGCAAGCATGTAGTCACAAGTTTCGCAGATACGCCGCCAGGGATGCAACGTCATCCGGTGCGCTACAGCCGCACGATCTTCTTCGAGATATAGCCCTTGAGCGCGTTGCGCGTGTCCACAATCAGCGGTGCGCGCTCCACCAGCGCCCGGTAATCGAAACCGGTGTGGTCGGTGATGATCACCACGCAGTCGGCGTCCGCCGCGGCCGATTCGGGTTGCGCCTCGAGTTGCAAGCCGTCCAGGCGCAGGTGGGGAACGTACGGGTCGCTGTAGCTGACGGTGGCGCCGCGCCGCGCCAGCAGCAGAATCACGTCCAGCGCGGGCGATTCGCGCATGTCGTCGATGTTGCGCTTGTAAGCCACGCCCATCACGTGGATGCGCGATCCCTTCACCGGCTTGCCGGCGTCGTTGAGCGCGTTCTGCACTTTGTCGGCCGCGAAATGCGGCATCTGGCCATTGATATAGCCGGCCAGTTCGATGAAGCGCGCTTCAATCCCCGCCTGCTTGGTTTTCCAGGAAAGATAAAACGGGTCGATGGGAATGCAGTGGCCACCCAGGCCGGGGCCGGGATAGAACGGCATGAAGCCGAAAGGCTTGGTGGCCGCGGCGTCGATCACTTCCCACACGTTGATGCCCATGCGGTCGCACATCAGCGCGATTTCGTTCGCCAGGCCGATGTTGATCATGCGGAATGTGTTCTCCAGCAGCTTGACCATCTCGGCCACCTGCGTGGAACTCACCGGGACCACTTGCTCCAGCGCCTGGGAATACAGCAGGCGGCCCATTTCGGTGCAGACCGGAGTGCAGCCCCCCACCACTTTGGGAATATTAGCGGTCTGGAATTTGGGGTTGCCGGGATCGACGCGCTCAGGCGAAAAGCAGAGGAAAAAATCGCGGCCCGCTTCCAGGCCGGACTTCGACAGAATCGGCAGCACGACCTCGTCCGTGGTGCCCGGATAAGTGGTGGATTCGAGAATCACCAGTTGGCCTGCGTGAAAGTGATGGGCGATCTCCTGGCAGGAGCTCACGATGAAGCTCATGTCGGGGTCCTTGGTTTTCCGCAGCGGCGTCGGTACGCAAATGTTGATGGTGTCAAGCTCCAGCACCGCCGAGAAATCGGTGGTGGCATGCAGCTTGCCGGATTCCACCAGCGGCTTGAGCGTAGCGCTGGGTATATCGCCCACGTACGAATCGCCGGCGTTGACCCTCTTGACTTTCTCCTCGCTGATATCGATTCCGGTGACGGCGAAGCCGGCCTTGGCGAACTCGACCGCCAGCGGCAGTCCAACGTATCCCAGACCCACGATTCCCACGTGGGCCCGCTTCTCGATGATCTTGTGCTTCAGAATCTGAGCGGTCGGGTGATCGGCCAAAAGAGTTTCGGGCATCCAACCGCTATTCTACGGCAAAGAAAAAGCCCTCCGCCACCAGCACCGCCGGACCGCGCAGGAAGACGTTTTCTTCGATGCGGATGTCGAGCGGCCCCGCCGGCGTGAGGACGCGCAGCGGCGATTGCGCCATGCCGCGCGCCACGGCGGCCACCGCCGCGCCAGTCGAGCCGGTGCCCGAACTCATCGTTTCGCCCGCCCCACGCTCCCAGAAGCGAACCTCGATCGAGTGCGCGTCCACCGGTTTCACGAACGAGACATTGGTGCGGTGGGGGAAATGCGGATGCCGCTCCATCTCCGCTCCCATGGCGCGCCAGTCAAAATCGAAATCGGCCACCGGCACGGCGCACTGCGGGTTGCCGGCATCGATCAAAGTAACGTCTCGATCGCCGGCCGAAAGCGGCAGAGCGAAGCGTTCGGCCAGGATCGCCGCGCGGCCCATGTCCATTTCGAAGAGGAATTCCCGGCCGTCGCGCTGCAGCAACCGGAGCGTCTTGACACCCGCGCCGGTTCGAATGCGGATCACATCGGCGGCGTGGCCGTGATGAATCAGCAGCGCGGCGGCGCAGCGCGTGCCGTTGCCGGAAATCTCGGGAGCGCTGCCATCGGAATTGTACAGCTCAATCGCGCCATCCGCCTGCCCGTCCCGCAGTGGATCCACCAGCATCCAGCCATCGGCGCCGATGCCGGTGTGCCGCTCGCAGATGGCGCGCGCGATAGCCGGGTAGCCGCCGCCCGGCGCATCGCGCCGCCAGGTGAGCAAAAAGTCGTTTTGCGCGCCGTGCGCCTTGGTGAAAGGGATGACCATCGTGGCTCGTTCCGAAATCAACTGCTCGTCTTCAGCCACCGATGAACACGGATAAACACCGATAAGAGTCTTGTTTTTCTTATCAGTGTTCATCGGTGTTCATCGGTGGCTCATGATTTCGCTACCCCAGCGGCTCGACCTCCACGGCGGTGCCGTAGGCCAGCACTTCGGTGACGCCTTGCATCACCTCGGTGGCATCGTAGCGGGTGCCGATCACGGCATTGGCGCCCAACTGGCCGGCGTGCTCCAGCATGAGATCGAAAGCCTGGTTGCGGGTCTGCTCGCACAAATTGCTGAATATCGAAATGTTGCCGCCAACGATGGTTTGCAGGCCGGCGCCGATGGTGCCGAAGATCGATCGCGAGCGGACGACGATTCCGCGCACCACGCCGAAGTTCCGCTTGATTCGGAAGCCCGGCAATTAAAAGCTGTCGTCGTTCTT
>Ga0187879_10002500_pt1 | contig 12458 bp, 11 predicted proteins | sample June2016WEW_19_1_FD_132423 | JGI IMG/M metagenome (GOLD analysis project Ga0187879, IMG submission 132423) | Peatland microbial communities from SPRUCE experiment site at the Marcell Experimental Forest, Minnesota, USA - June2016WEW_19_10 | ecosystem: Environmental > Terrestrial > Soil >... | reverse complement strand
GTAGCGCTTGTCCGGCGCGCGATTGGCCTGAAAATCGTCGACTCCGATCTCTCCCGGCAGGTGCAGATTCCACCCTGGCTCGGTATAGAGCGGCGGAACGTGGCATGTCGTACACTTGGCTTGGCCTTCGAAAAGTTCCTTGCCGCGAGCCGCCGCGTCTTCATCGAAGCTCCCCTTCGGCGGCTCCGGAGCAGGGATGCCAAGCTGATAGAAGTGCAGAGCGGCAAGCTTAGGTGTGATCAAATCACGAGTATTCCGTACGTTGCCAAAGCCCGCCGCCGCGGCCACGGGGAATTGAGTGGAATCGTTGAGCCGCGGATCGAAGAACGTCCCCTTTCCGTGCATCTCCAGATTCGCCACGAAAGCATTCCAGTACGTCACCGAACCCCATCCCGTCCAGGTATGCAAGTTGACGCCCGCAAGTCCGAATGCAGGTGGAATCAGTACGGCGGATGTCTTTCCATCGGGACGAAAGGGTTTGCCATCCAAAACCAGCTCGGCGTCAAAATGCCCGGGGCCCCAACTGTTCAGCACCGCCCGCACGGTCGCCTGATTCACCCCCAGAAGATCAGCGTCGGGCTGCAGGTTGGGGGCTAACGCCACGATGGCGCCGACATTCAAGTCCCGGTTCGCCCATCCGTCGAGCCGATGACCTATACCCGGTGCAAAGGAATTGTCCACCGTCGAATGACAAAGAGCGCACTGAATCCCGACGCTGCGCAGGGTTCCTTGCTGATTGAAGAACCCCGTGACTCCCATAACCGAGTTCAGCTTGAGCAGCGCTAACGTTGTCGCAGGATCATTAAGATTGACCTTTCCTCCCTCAACAGCGGATATGAGGCTGGCGGGAAGCGCGTCCACGTCCACTTTTAAGCCCACAGCGAGGGCCGTTGCCGGGCTCACCCCAGGCCCTACGCCGCCTAATACCGCTCCTTCGATTGCCTGGTGAAGATTCAGCGTGTCACCCCAAAACTCCTCGTCGCCGATTGTATCGAAGCGAAATATTTCCTTCCCTTTCTTCATCATCCGCTTCGCGTCGCTCGGAACCACAGCGTCGAATCCCAGTGGCGACGCAGCATTTGTCTGAGATTGTGCCAAAGCTCGTAGGGTGCCCATTAAATGGTGCTTGCCGGCAGTCAACACGGTAAGAAGAACGAAACCAATCGCCCAGTAGGGAAGCGGTATCAGGAGGAAGGTGCGGCGGGGCCGAAGCCCCGCAGCGCCGGGGGGCGGTCCAACCGAGCGTACGCGGAGAGCTTGCGGCGAAAGGTGGTGAGACGGGTGCGGGAAGAGTACGGCGAGGCAGTCGGGGGGCGCTTCGGACAGACGCTGGCGGCGGTAGTGCGGCATAAAGTGTGCAAAGGGGTAAAGAAAGAGAGGGCGGCTAAGAACTATTGAAGTGATATAGGGCCTTTGGGGAAAGAACTCAAATCACCGAGGAGGTACTCTACACTCGCCGGTGACGCCACCATGAGCACCATCAGCCCGGTGTCGATTGCGGCCTTACCGAGTCGCCAGAGCCAGCACTTGCGGGGGTATGCCGCACTGCCAACCAGGCGCCGACGATAAAAATCCCACCTGGAAGCAACAGCAAAGCCATCACAGGCAAATATTTCCAACACTTCTTCACGATGGCCTCCGTCGCGACAGCTAGCGCCTCAGCGGTGAACTTGCCAGAGGCAATGGTCGCATCAATTGGCGTAACGCGTCATACAGGACGACATTACGGGTAAGAGCTGTCACACGATCGGCAAACTCGATCCGTATCCGGTCCTGCTTGCTCAGTGCCCGGCGTGTATGTCCTTTGACGAGATGGTCGAGCACAGACTTCTTGTTCTCCGGCCGGCGATCAAACGTAATGCATTAACTTGTTCAAAGCAGCGACTAATCCCAGAAGTCCAAGGCTATAGAGGATGGCGAGCACTGCCAGCCTGACCGCCAAAGAGGGAGAGTCTCGCTCATCCATGATGCCAAGATGTCCCTCACGGCCTCCTGGTGCAATGGCACGTTGGTACTAACCACCCCCATCACGAACCCTCGGATTGATTAAGAGGACGCACCGACCGATGAAATACTCTTTCTAATACTCGTCCAAAGTCAGTATGCACTTCTTGAAATCCTCGTTCATGTCGACTTAAGCCTGATGGGAATGAAGTACTTCGCATCTTTCGTCGTTATGGCTGATCCGGCTTTTTTCCTATCCCAGAAACTGATTGCGACTGCTTAAATTCCATCTGGGACAACGAATGCGATGTGGCCCCGAAAGCCTTTCTCTTTTCGAAGCAGCGGGTCAATTTCGTTCTGAAGCGTCTGAATAAATTCTGTGACGCTATTCGGCTTGAGCCGCATGGTGATACTACGCGCAAACACGACATCTGTCTCCTTGCTGAAAGCGAGCCTGTGCGATCAAAAGGAACCAGTTTTTGGCGCCGTCCTGACCCCGCTTTGCGTGTCGGAGTCGCTCCAGGGCAGTTTCACGGTGCGAATGGGCTGCTTCCTCAGACTTATCCCTCCAATGCTTCGTCATCGACAATCAGGATCCTTCCCGACAGACGACCCTCCTCGCGGAGCGAGCAAGCATATCTTCCAGGAGGAACAGGCACAATTCTGCGTGTCGAGACGTGTTAAAAAGAACTCGGTTTTTCACAACGCACCTCGCTCGATCTTGCAGATTCGAGCTCCGGGCTTGCGTCCACACCTGGGGTGGCAAGACCTCTGCCAAACCTACGAAACTGTTAAATCTTTCTATCTGCTTGATGAAAGGAGGGTTAGGCAGGGCATTCGTCTGGGTGCCGGAAGGCCAAACTGGTTGTTCTGGCCGATTTCAGCCAATGAAGTGACCGATTCCAGCCATCGTTAAGAGTGGTACAGATCCATTCTAAACCGGAATTTCCGATTTCAACTTTATCTTTGCGCAAAACCATACCCTCCTGGAGGATTACCGCCAAAAGCGGCTGTTCTCGACAACCATCGGCGGCGGTGCAACCACCGCTAAACTCGCCCATCAAGTAGTCGACCGTCGCCGCCAAAGCAAATCTTTGAAATTTGCAGGATTGGCCTCGGATTGGGCAGATCGGTCCTGCCTTGTCGCCTTGTTTACCGAAGATTCAGAGGGTCAATCGCGATTGTGATCGGATGACGGCACTCGGAAACTGTGCTGAGTGGGTATTTCGCTGGATTGGGAATGATAAACGCCCTTCCACGCCTGAATCCCCCCCCAGCCCCAATGCACTGTGCCAGTTGACGGCTAGGCGTAAACAGCGGCGTTAGGAAGGACAGCGACCTAGTGACATTAAACTGTGTTTATGGGCCTGCTGTGAAGGCTTACCTTTCCAGTGAATGGGACGGTTTGCTGCTGTTATTGAATGAGGCGTGCAACAAATTGGTAACCAGACTTTTTACACCCTTTTAGTACACATCCGTCTCGCCTTCGTTCGCGCCACGACTCGCCTTATGGTGCGGACGGAGACGTCGGGGACTGTGGCGCACTCCGCCTGGCTCTTGCCAGTGCTCAGGAGCTTTCTTTCCCCCATTTCCTGAGCTGCGCCTTCCTCTGGGCCTTGGCCTTCGCGAGCCCACCCCTACCGCCCATCTCGCGAACCGTCCCAGGCCCGATTTTTGAGGAAGTTCTTCACGTAGTTGAGGATGCACAGTTGGAAGGCAAGATACACTGCCTCCCCTGCCCTGAGCTTGGTGCTGGAGCGTTTCCCGCTTCGCGCCCCTGATTAGTGCGCGGAAGCAAAAGCCATGAAGTAAACTATACCGCCCAGGGCGGCAAGTGCCACTACAAAAGCCCCGATTTTCATCAGCAGAAGCTTCCGGTCCTTGGGCTCAGCTTTGTCCTCGTTGACCATTTCGAACATGTCAACCTCCCCAAGCGCCGCGGCCCAACCGTCCGGCTGAGGCGACCCAAACGGGGTTGAACAAGACCGCGGGTCGGCAATCAGCGCCACGTGTGAACGCGCGGCCTTCGCACCGCTCCCCGGACTAAACATAACTGCGGCGCGACCGAGTTCCGTCACTGACGGCACTTTAGGACTTGATTTGACGAAAGTCAAGTGCCAGTGCTGCCGACTGCCGCGCGATAAAATTTCGCTTGCGGGCTCAAACCTGTGGTTTCGGTGTACTGAAGGGGGGGCCTACTGATCTGGGAGTCCCGTGTCACCCCCGTGCCTAAACTCAGGGGCCAATTGGCCGGATCGAAAACTGGAAGCTGAGATAGAGCAGGAGCCTACCCACAAATTAGGTGTTGAAGCTGGTGAAGACAGGTGGAAGATTGATCAAGCCCGCCCGATATAACTGGCTGCTCCTAACCGAGAGCCATCTGACCCGGCGACTCTTCGGGGCCATGCTGTGCAGGATCGCGCGGCTGCCGGTTCCCTCGGGGTAATCACAGCTCGGGTAGTAGGAAAACGCCCCCGGGACGCGGCGGTGTCTGAAAAACTGATGGAGCAGGCGACGACTGCGGGCGTTCAGGACTCACGGAAGGCAGAAGAAAGTCGTTCGGACCATCGCGGAGAGGGAAAATGCACCGAAAGGGCTCGGTCGGAGACAAACGCGTGTATACTCTCAAGCGCCGGGACGCCAAAGAGCGAATTCCGGTTTATGCTTTAGTGGCCAGGGAGAACAGAACGGAATTCACGGTCGTCCTCACCGCGGGCGGCATCCTCAGGCGCTAACTGTGCATCCAAAGTAACGTGGACAGAGGAAGAGGAAATGGGAGAAACGCCTAGCTCCTGTACCAGGAGCGCCTTTCGGAATCCCGCGCGACGTTCGTAGTCCTAACCCATCCCCCTCGTTAAAGCAAGAACCAACCATCTACAAAGGGTTCGACCAAGAACCCGTTGATTACGCCATGCTGGAGCGCAGACTTTTCGATCTGATTGAAGGCATCTCTCACAGAGAGCGGGAGGTGGGAGGGTTCGTGCGAGCGTTGCTGGAGAGCATGCTGCGCGAGTTCGGAAAGTCCCTCCACCTGCTGGCGGCTGGTGAGTTCCGCCGGGAGGACGGCCGCTATGAAATCACATGGTCACAAGGCGAACCCCTTTGGGATTTGTTGGACCCTGGATTGTCTTATCGCAAAGTGCAACGCCGTCTGTTGGGCCAGTCTTGGTGGATCCAGCGGGGGTTGCGCCGACAGGCCGAGGGTCGCGAAGACTGGTACGATCTGATTTTCATTCCGGTGGACCGCGAGTTGAGTCAGGTGCTTGGCCTGATCACTCCCTCCATGGCTGGTAAGGAGGGCCAGCAGCGCGAAGCTGACTTCCAGGTACTGGGACGGCTGATCCGGTTCTTTGGTGATCGGCAGCATCAGCAAGAGAGGCTTCAGGAAATCTTGACGCTGGCGCGGGAACAGCAAATAAGCTTATTGTCGCCAGAACTGCCCCCCTTGCCCGGTTATCAAGCTGCTCAACAGTCCGTTCCGGCGCAGGAAGTAGGCGGCGATTATCATCAGATCATCCCCTTGGGGCCGGGCAGTTTTGCCGCGGCGGTCGCCGACGCCAAGGGCAAGGGATTCGAGGCGGCAGTCCTGGTGACGGCACTGCATGCCACGCTTCATGTGGTCAACGCCACACCCTTCCAAGTGGTGCACAAAGTGCGACTGATCAACCGCAGCCTAACTGAGCAGGGCAAACAGCGCAACCTGATTTCCCTGTTCTACGGGGAGTTTGACGATCAGGGCCGCTTGCTCTACGTCAACTGCTCACATCCATCGCCGATCGTAGTCCGGTCCGATGGCCTTGAAGAACTGGCTGATGGAGGGCTTTTTCTCGGCCTTGACCCGGCGAGCGAGTACCGCATGGGCGTCTGCGACCTGCGCTCCGGCGATCTGGTGGTTGCTTATACAGACGGCTGGACGGAGCTCTCGAACGAGCAGCAGGAGGAATTTGGTGCGGAGCGGCTCCGGGAGGCCGTGCGCCCCGCGCATGGCGCCACGCCAAACAGCGTCATTGACCTCATTGAAAAGACCTGTGACGCCTTCCGCAACGAGCAGCCCTTCCACGACGACCGCACTCTCCTGGTCATCCGCCGAGACTGAGTTTCTGAGAAATCAAGCATTGCCCCAAAGTACGCCTCACTCCACAGGCTGATGGCGAAGCATTCGAGGGATAACGAGTCAGCAGGCCATTCGCACCGTGAAACTGCCCTGGAGCGAGTCCGACCCGCGAGGTGATACCGGGTCGTCGCCCAAATCCGATTCCTTCTGATACCACGGGCGCGCCCTAAGCAAGCAGAAGGGGGTTGTAATGGCAAAGAAAAGCCTGCCTGCCGATTGGGAGGCCGCCCTCGCGGGAATCGCCGGCGGGAATACTGTTCTGGAATACCCCACGAACCGCGATATCTTCAGCAAGCAGACGGAGGATGTTATGACGCTACAGAAGAGCCCGCCTAAGGTTGACAGGGGCAACGGCAAAGGCAAGCCTACACTTGCTGCAGCAAACGGGAAGACTCCGCCCATCGATTGGGCAGCATTCCTCGCAGGAATCTCGCGCGGGAAAACCGTTCTAGAATACGGCGCGAACCGCACGATCTTCGCACAGGGAGACCCTGCGGATTCCCTGTTCTATCTCAAGCAAGGCAAGGTGAAACTCGCGGTGACCTCCCAACAAGGCAAGGAAGCGATCGTCACCATTCTGGGCGCCGACGAGTTCTTCGGTGAGGGATGCTTGGCCGGCCAGCCGTTGCGCATCTCAACGGCTATGGCGGTGACGGATTGCATTCTTTCCAGGGTCGAGAAGTCGCTGATGGTGCGTATGCTCCACGAGCAGCACGGAATCGCGGAATTGTTCATCGCGCACCTGCTTACACGCAACATTCGATTTGAAGAGGATCTGGTCGACCAGCTTTTCAGCTCCAGCGAAATGCGCCTGGCCCGGATTCTCTTATTGCTGGCGCATTTTGGCAAGGAAAGCAGAACCGAAACTGTCCATCCCGGAATCAATCAAGGACATCTGGCCCAAATGGTCGGCACCACCCGGTCGCGGGTCAGTCATTTCATGAACAAGTTCCGGACGCTGGGCTTTATCGATTACACGGGCGACGGCGAGTTGACGGTTAACAGTGGCCTCTTGAGCATAATCCTGCACGACTAGCCCCGTATAACCGAATTAGGTGTTAGCGGCCCGCTTAGCCTCCCATCCTGAGTCTGAGCGGGGAATTGCGGAGCGAAGTATCTCGCTTGGAGGGCTGGTCGCGGTAGGCATACCGGTTGCCCGGTACCCCCGCCACGGATCCGTAGGTGCGCTCATTATGTTAAGCAGCCCCTCCTGGGCAGCTGTTCGGCTCCCCCGTCAATGCGTTCGGCTGTCCCGAAACGGGGATCGGGACCTCGAAGCGGACTTCGGGACAGGAATAGGACTGGTGACCACGAACGGGCTTGCAACAGCGACTGGTGAAGACCGGCGGGCGGCTGGTGAAACATGCCCGCTATTATTGGTTGCTCTTGGCGGAGAGTCATGTGACGAGACGGTTGTTTGGCGGGATGCTCCAGCGGATAGCGGGGCTGTCCGTTCCGGAGGGATAGCCGAGGCTGGGGCAGCCGAGAAATCGATCGACAGCCGCCGGGGACGGGAAGGTGCCTGACGAAACTGGACGGGAAGGCCGCGATCAGCGGTTTAGGGACCGACGTTGCGGCAGCCCCGGCCCTGTCCCGAGCCGCTGGACCCAGGCAACGAACAAATAGGGCGCTGGAACCCCGCGAAGGGTGTATTCTTTGGGACGGTTGGGAGCTAAAATGGAAATACCGGTTTATACCTGTGGCGCTCCCCTCCAAAACGGCGAGCTGATTATTCCCTATGGTCTGGCTGATCACGTCGCCGGTTTCGCTACCGTCCCACTCGATGAGGTGCCGGCTGACATACGCTAGGAAGATCATGGAACAGGATGACAATTCCGAATAAAAGAGTGGCTGTCCTGTCGCCCGTAGCTTGGCGAACACCTCCTCGGCGATACGGCCCATGGGAGACGGTGGCTAGCAACGTCGCCGAAGGACTCGTCGCCCGTGGCTGGGATGTGACGTTGTTCGCCAGCAGGGATTCTGTGACCCGTGCTCATCTGCATGCGGTGGTGGACCAGGGATATGAAGAGGATTCCGCCGTCGATCCCAAAGTAGCCGAGTACCTTCACATCTCCGAAGCGTTCGAGCACGCTGCTGAGTTTGACCTCATCCACAGCCACTACGACTTCATGGCGCTGACTTACAGCCGGCTGGTTAAGACGCCGGTCCTCACTACCATCCACGGATTCTCGTCGCCCAGGATTATGCCCGTCTTTGAGAAGTATCGTGACGGGTACTTTGTCTCCATCAGCGACTCCGATCGGGCGCCGGGACTGAATTACCTGGCGACAGTCTATAACGGGATCGACCTCGCGTTGTACCCGCTTCAGGAATCTGGCGGTGATGACCTGATCTTTCTTGGCCGGATTCACCCGGATAAGGGCGTCCATCTGGCCATCGAGGTGGCTCACTTGAGCGGCCGGCGTTTGATCATCGCTGGGATCATCCAAGATGAGACATATTATCGGGAACGGCTCAAACCGCACATCGATGATCAAAACGTCTGCTATATCGGACCACTCGGCGTGGTGGAAAAGAACGAATTGTTTGCGCGTGCCTGCGCTCTAATCCATCTGAATACTATCCCAGAACGGTTTGGACTCGTACTGGCTGAAGCTAATGCGGCCGGCGTGCCCGTCATCGCCATGGACATGGGCTCCTGCCGTGAGGTGCTCCAAGACGGGCAGACGGGGTTTCTGGTCAACAATGTCAACGAGGCCGTGCGGGCACTGAACCGCCTTTCCGAAATCGATCGCGGCGCCTGCCGCCAACGGGTGCAGCAATGCTTTTCCACCGAAACTATGGTGGAGGGGTACGAACGGGTTTATTCGACGATTTTTGATCTGGAGGCGAAGAGACAGCCATGAAGCCGGACATTGTCAGACGATATGACCGCAACCCCATCCTTACCAAAGCCCAGATCCCATACTCCGTGGAAACCGTTCACAATGCCGCGGTGGTGAAGCATGGGGACGAATACATCATGCTTTTCCGTTCCCATCTCCGCACGGGCCGGTCCATCATCGGTTTGGCACGCAGTCCCGACGGATTCTACTTCACCGCCGATCCGGAGCCCTTTCTGATTCCTGCGCGGGACAGCCCTTTTGCCGCCTATGAAGAGTTCGGCGTGGAGGATCCGCGCGTGACCCGGCTGGAAGGGGAGTACATCATCACCTACAGCGCCTACTCGCGGAATGGAGTACGGATCGCTCTGGCCAAAACGAAGGATTTCAGTCAGGTGGAAAGGGTCTCCCTCATCACCGAGGCGGATTATCGGAATGTAGTGATCTTCCCCGAAAAGTTCGATGGACTCTATGCCCGGCTTGACCGTCCCCATTCGGAAATCGCTCCCTGGTCAATCTGGATTTCCTATTCTCCGGACCTACGTTTTTGGGGCCAGTCCCAGCTCATCATGAGGCCCGAACCCTATCACTGGGATGAAATGAAGATCGGGCCCGGCGCGCCACCGATCAAAACGGAGCGGGGATGGCTTTCCATCTATCACGGAGTCTTTCAGACGATGGATGGATCGGTCTATCGTTTGGGGGTTGCTCTTCATGACCTGTTGAACCCGGCAAAGGTCATCGGCGTTGGCGACTCGTGGATTTTGCAGCCGGAAGATCCCTGGGAAATTATGGGATATGTCCACAACGTGGTGTTCACCTGCGGGGCCGTTGCGGAGCCTGATGGAACCGTGAAGATCTACTGGGGCGGCGCAGACACGGTCATGTGCGTGGGTGAAGCGAATGTCTCGGATCTAGTGGCCCTATGCCTGGATTACGGCAGACCAGCCAAATAGGCAACCGAGTCACGATGAAGCCCACTCGCGGGAACAGCTCCCCCGCATGATTCTCCCCCTTCGGTCCCCACTCGCCGCGTCGTCTTCCATCTCGCCGCCTGATAGAGAAACGCCTTGTATTCGACCAACGCCTTCTGGCTTGGTTTTCCCACCGGGCGAGGGAGTAACTCGGCAATTTCCTTTAAGCAAACTGCGAAGGTTCGGCGACAAAGTCGAAAGCCAAAATCGGACATTGGAGCTTAATGCGGCACTCTGGATCGCAAGGAGTAACGAGAGTAGGGGGCGTTGCAGAATATCCACTTGCGATTCCTGCACAGTCTGACCGGGGGGTATTCAGACCTCGGATTTCGAGGGTGGCATGACAGTGAGCGGATCTCACCAACCGGTCCGCGCTTCCTTCAGACCCCGCCTCACGACGACGCCCTGGCGCTTCGGCGACTCGGAAGTAATCGTTAAGCAGCCGCCTCCCGGGCACCTGTTCGGCTCCCCCGTCAGTGCGTTCGGCTATCCAGAAACGGGGTTCGGGGAAGTCGCCGGGGCGGCGAAAACAATTCACGCGGGTTGGAAGTGGTTGTCACTTGCCTTGATCCGCGCCACGATTCGCCCGATCGTGCGGACCGAAACCCCCAGAATAGTTGCACACTCTGCTTGGCTCTTGCCAGCACTCAGGAGCTTTTGTAGGCGGGCAAGCGCCTTCCTCTCCAGGGCCACCGGCCTTCCGCCCTGTTCGCCCCAGACCCGGAGCTGGGCCTTGTTGTAAGCCTTCGCCCGTGCGCGGCCTCCCATACTTGCCATATTGCGGACCGTAAGCTCTTTCGCCATGCGCCAAAGCCTACACCCGAAATTGGCGGGTTGTCAAGACCTAATTTACAGGCAGGTTATGGCTGATAACACATATTATGTTAACTAGCTTAGCACTCATTCTAAACCGGATATAGGTTGAGATTAGGCAGTCCGCGTGCCTTCGGGCCGCACAGCTTTGTTGCCAAACGAGGCTTGTGCCGGTTTTTTTCGTGCTGTAACCCCTTGCGCTCATTACTGTTAAATTTTCTTTATGAAGGCTCGCAGGCACGTTCTGGTGTGCCCGCAGGTCTCGCCGGACTGCCTGCGTTGAGCCTGGTACCGCCTAGCGCAGCTGGAGGGCAAGCTGTGGGGCCACCTGACAGTGGGCAGGGCGTGCGCGTGCGCTAGTTAGGCCGCTGGTTTGCAGAATGCCGGCCACGTTCTTCGAGTAGTAGTGACGAAAGGAAGGGCGCCGCCCACAAGTTGTTAGAGGATCGCGGTCAGGAATCACATGGATTCTAACTCACACCAGCTAGAGTCAAAGCGCCAATTTGGAAGCTCGGGACTGAGGTTGCTCGAAGGCTTGCGTTTCCACCCGTCAAGGCACACCCTCTTCCAACCATTCATCGCTTGCCCAAATACCTCAGCTTTCGACCGAAGTGCCTGATTCTCTGATGCCTATATTAAATTGATCCCTCTGCCCGAAATCACCAGTTTCTGGGCAGTCCATATCCTTCGGACTTGGGGCAGATCTCTGACGGACCATTTTTTTGTGCCGAACCACTTGGCTTGGACTATATTGATCTGTCCGCCATCGTTCGTGATCCAGCGGACGGGCCTTCGGGCCGCATCGACGGCGCAGGCTTCTGCCAGCCGATCTCTGGGAGCTTATAAATCGTGTCCCTTTCGAGCGTGCCGAACCAAAGGCGGTCGGGCGTCGGTGAGTGTGCTCCTGGTCGAGATTATCAGGAGGATGATCCGCAAGTTTCTGGATCTCGATCTTCGGCTCCGTACTCGTCCAAAATCATCAAAGCGGGAGCCTTGATCGGGGACACGAAGACGCTGCTTTCCCATTGGGATGTCGATGCTTCGGTAGACAAGAACATCAACCGGGTGCAGCGGGATAACGTTTTTGGGAAGGCGTCCCGTTCTCGTGTAGAGGACATCTTGGCGATCTTCCGGCAGCGCTACCTCACCGAAAAATCAGTCACAAGAGCACTTGTCACCCTCGTCCGAGGAAAGTTCCCGACTGCCGCTCTGGAGCGGTTGTTGTATTTCCACTCCGCTCGTGCAGACCAGTTACTTCACGATGCCGTCACTGAGATTCTTGTTCCGATGCAGGCACGGGGTCTGGTGGACATCAACGTACGAGAATTCGAGCGCCCCTTGGCGAAGTGGGTCGATGAAGGGAAAACGCAGGGCCATTGGTCCGCACCCACGATCACCCGAATTGCCCAAGGATTGCTCTCGGCTCTTAGGGACTTCGGTGTGCTTCAGGGGGCAGTCAACAAGAAGATCGCTCCCTCCTACTTTCCCATCGAGTCGTTTGCGTATGTTGTGTTCTATCTGAGGCAGCACCAACCATCAGGGGCGAAACTGATCGAATTGCCGGATTGGAAGCTCTTCTTTTTGTCGAGGGAAGGAGTGGAGCGGTTCCTGTTTGAAGCCCACCAGCGTGACTTGCTGGAGTACCACGTTGCTGGCAGCGTCACCCGGTTGACCTTCCCGGCTGAAACACTTGAGGATTATGCGAATGTCCTCGCTCAAAGATAGCATCGCTCCGCTGGAAAGCGACCTGAAGGCCGTGCCGCCCAGGAT
>Ga0187879_10002499_pt1 | contig 12464 bp, 9 predicted proteins | sample June2016WEW_19_1_FD_132423 | JGI IMG/M metagenome (GOLD analysis project Ga0187879, IMG submission 132423) | Peatland microbial communities from SPRUCE experiment site at the Marcell Experimental Forest, Minnesota, USA - June2016WEW_19_10 | ecosystem: Environmental > Terrestrial > Soil >... | reverse complement strand
GTTCTGGTCGACGTTTCCTTTAGTCAGAGCAGTCGCCGAGCCGCTCTGCAGATCCAGCCGCCAGATGTTAATCGCTTTGGTTTGCTTGTTCGGCATGGAAAACAGCGCGTAGGCGCCATCGCGGCACACCGACAGACCAGAGATCGGGAGGTGCTCCTGATAAAGGATGCTGCGGTTGCTGCCATCGGCGTTCATGGTTGCAATGTGGCCCTCGTAATCATTTGCCACCAGGCGCCCGTCGGGCAACCATCCCACACCAATGTCGCCGTGGTTGTCGACCTGCTTCGCGTTGGCGCTGCCGTTGGCATCGGAGCTCATGGTATAGAGCCCAACCTCCGGAGTTATCTGGATGGCGACGAGTTGCTTGCCGTCCTTAGTGACGCCGAGCGTGAGATTGCTGTATGAGTTGAGATCGTTGGTGATGCGATGCAGCTTGCCGGCAGCGATTGCAATCTCGCCGACCTGCCCATTCCAGTCGCTGGAGACATCGTGGAAGATGAGGACTAGGTGTTCGTTGTCCGGCATCCACGTGGGTTTTTTCAAGGTAGCCGACCCCGCGTAAACCGTTTTTTCTTTTCCGTTCTCAGGATTGAGCAACACCACCCGTCCCAGATTTTGGCTGCCGGGATCGAGGACGGTGGCGGCGATCGACTTGCCATCCGGAGACCACGCGGGATCGGAATATCCCGGCAGGGCAAGCTTGGACAGCACTCGCTCGCCGGTTCCGTCGGCGTGGGCGATAATCAGGGTCGAGCTCGCGTCCGTAGAGCTGTCGCGCAGATAGACCATCTGCTGCCCGTCGGGTGAGAAGCTGACAGCGCTGTCGACATCATCGGCCAGCTTGTGCGGAGTGCCACCAAGCACCGGAATCTGATATAGAAATCCAACCCCCGGATGCTGAGGGTCGCCGCGAACGAAGTAGAGGAAGTTGCCGTCGGGCGAGAAGGTCAGTCCCGAGTAGCTGCCCTCCATAGGCGCCATGATTTGCGCATTGCTGCCAGTGGCGACGTGCCGCATCCACAGACTTTGCTGGCCTTGTCCCTCGTCGATCGCATTGACCACATATTTGCCGTCCGGCGAAATCGTTGCCAGTATTGCGTGGCCCGAGTTCGTCAGCTTCTCCATGCTCATCGTCTGGAAGGGAATCGGCCCCGAATCTCCGCGCCACTGAACAAAGCGGGTGTAGAAGCCATAGATCCCAGCGCCAACCATCAACAAGCTGGCCGCCAGGATGAGATTGGTGCCACTGCGACGCCGCTTCGCGGCAGCCGTTTCGCTGGCAGGAGGCTGCGCCGCGCCAGTACCACGGCTTGCGGGAAGGGAAGCTGCTGCGATCCCAGTTCTCGAGCTTTGTCCTGAGCTATCGCGCTTCAAACGCTTCAAGTCGGAGCGCAGTTCGGCCGCACTCTGATAGCGCAGATCGCGGTCCTTCTCGAGCGCCTTGTCAATGATTTCTTCGAGCTTGAACGGAATGTCAGGATTCAGTTCGGCCGGCGGACGGGGATTGCGATCGAGGATCCCCTGGAAGATGACGGCAGAAGTATTGCCGTCGAAGGCAATCTTGCCAGTCGCCATTTCGTAAATGATGCCGCCCAGCGAAAATAGATCACTGCGATCGTCGAGTTCCTCGCCGCGCGCCTGCTCGGGCGACATGTAGGCGACCGTACCTACGGCCGTTCCCGGTGTCGTAAGCATCAAGGGCTGGGTAGTTGGGGCGTTGCCGGCAACCGTCTCGAGGGCTGCGCGGCGATCGTAGGTCAGTTTCGCCAAGCCAAAATCGAGGATCTTCGCCTGCCCCCGACTGGTCAGAAAAATGTTCGCTGGCTTCAGGTCGCGATGCACGATGCCTTTGCCGTGCGCCACATCCAAGGCGTCAGTGACTTGAATGCCGATGTCGAGAATTCTGTTTAAGGGGAGCGGATGGCCGTCAATGTTTTCGTCGAGGCTCTGGCCCTCCAGCAGCTCCATGGCGATGAAGTGCTGCCCCTCGCACTCCTCGATGGCATAGATGGTGCAGATGTTGGGGTGGTTCAGCGCCGATGCGGCGCGCGCCTCTTGCTTGAAGCGCTCCAGGGCATTGGGATCCTGTTCGAGTTCGCGGGGCAGAAACTTGAGCGCGACGTGACGGCCCAGCCGAGTGTCCTCCGCTTCGTACACTACGCCCATGCCACCGGCGCCCAACTTCTTCAAGATGGTGTAGTGCAGAATGCTCTTCCCGGCCAGGGTCTCCAAGGTAAAATCTCCAGGTAACTCGACTTTATTGCTACCGGAGGGCAGCGTCAAGGTGGGGGCGATGGATGCAGCGAAAGTCTTGCCGAAAAACACAGCATCGGTGACGTCTAGCGCTCCAAAAGGCCTTCCGGAAGCGCCCGCGAGCCCGCGCTACTCTTGGCCAGCAGATGGGCTTGCTGGCGGGCCGCTTGTGCCTCGACTTGGCGACCTGACTGCTCCAAGGCTTGTGCCAGCAATCCATACGCGACCTCGGTTGGCTTCGCTGCGTTGGAGCGCTTGAAGTCGTCGATCGCAAGATTCAGGTCGCCGGAGCGTACTGCCAGGACTCCCAAGCCGAGCCATCCCCGATAATTGTGAGGATCCATCGCGGCCGCTCTGTCCAGGTCCTCCCGCGCGTGGGCATTGTCGCGAAGATCGAGATAGACCAGCCCTTTGTTGCTGAATAATTCCGCCCGGCCTGGACCATCCGGCGTAATGCTGATCATCTGATCGTATCGCGCGATCGCTTCCTGCAACCTTCCATGCTGGTGGTCGTATACGGCAATCTGGAGATTGCTGGTAGGATCAGACGGATAGATAGCCAGGGCCGCGCGGAAGTGCTTCATGGCCTCGTCAGTCTGGCCGCGATCAATCAGCAGCAGCGCCAGATTGTCATGAGCTACGTAGTTGTCGGTGCTGGCCTCGATGGAGTGAGTCCACAACGTCACATTGTCATTCCAGTACGCGAGCTGATGGTGAGTCACAACCGCCAACGCCAGCAGCACAATCATGCCGGCGCAGCGAAGCAGAATGACAGGAACATGCTGGTGCTCGGCCAGCTCGGACACTCCCCAGCAAACCATCAGGAACAAACCAATGAATGGCAAGTAGGCATAGCGGTCGGCCATCGCTTGATTTCCGACATGGACCAGGCCAATCATCGGGACCATCGCTCCCAGGAACCAAAGCCATCCCACCAGCAAGTAGCGGCGGCTGCGGCCCATGACCGCCAGCGCCGTTATCGCCAACAGAAGAGCCAGCGCGGGTATGACTTGGGACAGCGGCAGGACGTGCCAGGGATGGGGATAAATAGGGACGAGATTCGTGGGCCAAAAAGCCTTCCCAATGTATCGCACGTAGGCGACGATCGCATTGGTGAGCCGGATGGAGAACGGATAAACCTCCAGCGAGACCACGGCGCCGCCGGCTTTTTGCGCTATCACCGTGACTACGGCGCTGGCCGCGCACATTGCGAAAAGCGGTATCTTCTCCTTGACCAGCCACCAGAAACTGCGCGGCGGGAGAAGCGGCACGGTTAGCGTTCCGGAGGCGCGGCCATCGGTCTCAGCTGCCATCCGTTGCAATGGCCAGTAGTCCCACAGCAACAACAGAAATGGAAAAGTGATGATCTGGGGCTTGGACATCAAACCCATCGCAAACAGCAACACTACAATAATGTAAGGACCCACTCGGAACTCTTGAGCACTGCCGGTTCCGGCGAGAGAAGGTCTTGCCGGCGTCCCAGGAAGCCGCGGCGATTGCGTTTTCAGGGGCGATTTGCCGCCCGCCTGCGAGGATGCGTACCAACGGTACGCGCCCAGTCCCAGCAGGAAAAACATCATGCTGAGCAGGTTCTTGCGCTCCGAAATCCAGGCCACCGATTCCACGTTGACGGGGTGCAGCGCGAACAATCCGGCGACCATGGCGCTGCGCCCAACGTAACCCGTGGCCCGCAATAGCACCCAGAACAGCAGCACCACATTCAGCACCTGCAGTAGCAGGTTGATAACGTGATGACCGCCCGGTTCCAACTGAAACATCTGGACATCAACGGCATGGGACAGCCAGGTCAGGGGATGCCAATTGAACTGATAAAAAGTGGTGAAGGCCCACGAAATCGTGTCCCAATCCAGACCGGACTGAATGTGGGGATTGTTGACCACGTAAACCATGTCGTCATAGTTGACGAAGGGATGGTGGCCAACTGGAAAGTAAACCGCGATCGTCGCAACCACCAGGAGAAGTCCAAGGACGAAACGTTCGTGCTTCAGCGATGCCAGCCAACTTGCTCTTGGCGCGGCCTGAGTTGTCTTGCTGGTCCCTTTCTTAACCGCGGAAGCCTTGGTCCTCACTTGTCCCCCAAAACTGGCCGATGACCGCTCCGTCGCTACGCTGCAGATGGAGCGTTTTGACTTTATTGCGCCGCCAGAGCAACCGTCAAGGAGGACAGGAGGACTGAATCGCTGCGCAAGCATTGCCGCATCAAGCGCTTGCGAACTCCTAGCAGGCTTGCGATTTTGGGTGGGATGAGACGGCGGAGGCAGACTCTTCGCGCTCCGTAGTGCGGGACCCGTTTCCTGTGCTGGCGGGAAGGAAGATGCTGAAGCAGGTTCCGGTCTCGCCCGTCGTCGAACTTTCTACTTCGATCCGGCCACTGAGTTTGTCGACGATGCCTTTGATGACCCACAGGCCTATACCGGTGCCCTGGTCGCCCTTGGTGGTGAAGAAAGGTTCGAAGATGTTCTGAAGGTTTGCCTGGGGAATGCCGCATCCGGTATCGCGAACCTTCACCACGACCTCGTTCTCACTCGCCTGTTCGATGGACAACGATATGCGGCCACGCTGCCCAATGGCATCGATGGCATTGGTGAACAGGTTGGTGAAGACCTGCCGTAGCTCGCTGGGAAAGATGGTCACTTCTCCGGTGATTTGGAAATCACGTTCCACCTCGATTTTCGCGGCTTGCAGGCGGGGGCGGTACATGGCGCAGACGTCGTCCAACAACTCGGAAAGCCTGGTGACGACCGGCAACTTGGTTTCGCGATGTGGCGCCAGGGTCTGGCGGCTGATGTTGGATAAGCGGCGAACCTCGCGTTCGGCCAGATCGACCAATTCGGCCGCATCCTCGTCGAGCGAAGAACTTTGCTTGAGCAAATGCATCAGGTTGGTGAGCGCGTCCAGCGGGTTGTTGATCTCGTGGGCGATGGTCGCGACCAACCGGCCCGTGGCCGCTAGTCTCTCCGAGCGCCGGAGCGCCTCTTCCAACTCGTCGTTGAGCTTCTGGATCTGTTCTTCGGCCAGCTTGCGCTCGGAAACATCGCGAATGGCGCTAGTGACGTAGGTTCCGGTCTCGGTGACCAATGGGCTCAAGCTTATTTCAACAGGGAACTCGCTGCCATCTTTCCGCAGCCCAAATAGTTCCAGCCCGACGCCCATCGGCCTCACATGGGGATCGGAAAAGAAGTCTTTGCGATGGCGCGGGTGCTGGCTGCGATAGCGCTCCGGGATGAGCATTTCGACGGACTGCCCGATGAGTTCAGAGCGGGTATACCCAAAGAGTTTCTGGGTTTGAGCATTGACCAAGGTGATTTTTCCGCGGTCGTCCACGATCACCATGGCATCGGGTGCGGCTTCCAGCAGCGAACGGAATTTGTCCTCGGCTTTTTTTCGCACGGTTATGTCTCGAATTGCGCTCGCCACCAGTACGCCTTCGGACGTCTTGATTGGGCTGAGGCTGATTTCGAGTGGAAACTCGGTGCCATCCTTGCGCAGTCCAAAGAGCTCCAGGTCTTCTCCCATGGGCCGCTGGCGAGGGTCCGCAAAGTACGATGCGCGGTCATGGGTATGCTGCGCGTGAAAACGCTCCGGAACCAATACTTCCACAGAGTACCCCAGCAGCTCCTGCCTGGGATAGCCAAATAGTTCTTCGGTGCGGGAATTGACCAGCACAATTTTTCCGCGCTGATCGACAATCACCATCGCGTCGGGCGCGGACTCCAGCAGAGCGCGAAATTTGTCCTCAGCCCCCTTGCGCGCGGTCACATCGCGGATCGCGCTGATGACCATGGGGCCTTCCGGAGTCTGCATCGGACTGAGGCTGATCTCGACCGGAAATTCCGAGCCATCTTTGCGCAGGCCGAGCAGATTCAGGCCAACTCCCATGGGCCTCACATGGGGATCGCCGGAAAAGTACCCTGAACGGTGTCCCGGGTGCTTGGCCCGGAAGCGCGATGGAACCAGGACCTCGACCTTTTGACCAACCAGCTCGGAGTGCGCATAGCCGAACATCTGCTCCGCCTGGGTGTTGGCGAGCACAATGCGGCCCAGCCGGTCGACGACCAGCATCGCATCGGGAGTGGCATCCAAGACCGCGCCGAAATTTGCTTCAATCGAGATTTCCATGGCTCGCCCCGATTAAATGGGATTGTATACCCGCTTGTCCAGATTCCGGCTTTCAGATTTACATTGGGGCGGACAGTAGGTTTTTGGAAGCCTCTGCGCCAGGGGAGTTGCACACTCAGGTTCAGCGCGGTTAAATCCCGCTGAATCGTGATGCGGCGCACTTTTGCACATGCCGTTCTGCGATATACTGCGCTCGGAAACACAAATCCTTCTGAAGGTCACCCACCAGCATGACGGCAAATGCAGTTGAAGTCGCCCCCACTACCGCGGACTTCAAGTCCCTGGAAGAAAAGATCCTGCGCACGATTGAGCTGTTGAAGTCGGCACGCGATGCCAAGGCGGTCGCCGAGCGCGATGCGAGCCGGCTGCGCAAAGAGCTGAACGACCGCGAGGAAGAACTGGATACCGTGCGTCAGGAGCTGGTCGCGCTGCGCCGCGAGCGCGAAGAGGTACGTACCAGAGTAGAAAAGATGCTTGGCCAAATTGAGTCTTTGGCGCTGGACGAGTCGGCGGGATAATGGAAGGCAGTGGCTAGGAATTAGGGGTTGGGGATGAGAGAAGCCTCTGCGTTGAAACGCACTGATCCCTAAACCCTAGCCCCTCGAACGGAGGCGAGTTTGAGTAAGGCGAACGGAAATGGCGGCGGTAACGTCCGGGTTGAGATCTACGATCAGACATATCATCTGCGCGGTTCCGATGCGGAGTACATCGCCGAGCTGGCAGGGTATGTGGATAACAAGATGCGTCTGATCTCGCAGCAGGCGGCGACGGTGGACTCGCTGCGAGTGGCAGTGCTGGCCGCGCTGAATATCGCTGATGAACTGCACGTGCTGAGGCGTAAGTATGACTCCATTGCCAGCGACTACAACGAGCGTGCCGAACAGCTGGAGGGAGCGCTGGATGAAGTGCTCGATGAGGGGCGCAGGGCGGGATAAGGGCTGCTGCCTTTCAACACGATGGGCGCTCAATAATTCAGCCTGAAGTTCAGCATGTGCCAGTTCAGCAGGAAGAACGCATAGCCCAGGCAACTCAGCATTAGCAGAGTGTTCCACACCTTGGTCCAGAACCACAACGTCCCATCGCGCCACGATCGCACGCAATAGTTGATCGCTAATAACGCGCCAATCACGCCCAGCACTCCGATGACTTGCAACAGGCGCAGCTTCAGATCAAAGTGGCTGCTCAACAAGCCTATGTTGTCTTCCGCGGACATAAGCCAGGCCGTAAATCCAGCCAGAAAGACCAGGTTGAGCCCGCAGGCCCATCGCATCCAGAAGCGCAGCCTGCGGTATTCCGACGTCAGTTCGGCACGATAGCGATAGTGTGAGCGCAGCATCGCATTCAGCGGCCAGAACAGCAACGTCAGAACGAACATGATCGCGGCAAAAATCAGCATGCCGAGGTTGAGGTTCTGATTCTTCCATGCCGGAACTGGCTGGTACACAAAGAAGGGCCAGTCGATAACGATGATCTGCCGTCCCGCATGGTCCTTGATGAATGCGAGACGGCTTTGGCCGTTGACTTCGCGAAACAGCAGGGGCGCGATTTCCTGGAAATGCTTGGGATTTCCGGCGTAGTCCTTGGCCACATCGACGCTGATGGTGCCATCGGGGGTTGACACTGACCTGCGCCTGACCCAGAGCGGAGATCACAGCCGCAACGGTTGTATCCGACCGGCGGCTGAGCCAGTAAGTTCCGGTTACCGACTTCGCGTCCTGCGCGGCATTCGCCACCTGCTCGCCCGCTGGAGGCGTGTAGGGGAAATAGCGATTGAGGAAACCTTCCCACAATGCCGATCGTCCGGAGAACTGAGGATTTCCCAAGCTGTTGTACGAGATGAAGAAGCCGATGTGGTCGTCGAGCATCAGATGCATGTCGCTATGCATCCACTGCGTGTCACCGCCGTGTCCGATGATGCGATGGCCGTTGCGCGACTCCTCATAGAAGCCGTACGCCATGCCATTCATCGACGGCACCAGCCCGAAGGCGCGTGAGTGCATGAGCTGTGCCGTCTCCGGCTTCAGAATGCGAGCACCGTTGTACTCGCCGTTCTGCAGGTGCGCAATCATGAAATGCGACATATCGTCCGCCGTCGTCGCCAGGCTGCCGGCCGGCCAAGCCTGCACGAACTCGAAATCCTTCGGCGGCTGCGACACCTTGTTATATCCCTCCGACATCAGCGGCTTCAGATTGGCGGGCAGCGGCTGGCGAAACGTGCTGTGGGTCATGCCCAGCGGTACGAAAATGTTCTGCTCGATGTAGTCGTCGAACGGCATCCCCGAAACGCGCTGCACGATGTAGCCGGCGAGTGTGGCTCCATAATTCGAGTACGCCGGAGTCGTTCCCGGCGGGAAGATTTCCTGCGGCATATGGGTCTGCACATACTGTTGCAGCGGGCGCATGTCCGCGGCGTTGGCGACGAACAACTCCTTCAGCGTCTCCTCGAAACCCGGCGTGTGTGTCATCAGGTCCTTCATGGTGATGGGCTTGCCGAAGGTCGCGGGGATCTTGAAGTCGAGATAGTCGTTCACGTCGCGGTTCAGGTCGATTTTGCCCTGCTCGACCAGTTGCATCACAGCGGTCCAGGTGAAGGTCTTGGAGATGGAACCCGGACGGAAGAGCGTGGCATCGACGGTGACGGGCTTCCTAGTCTTTACCTCGGCATAGCCATAGCCTTTGGCGAAAAGCACCTTGCCGTCCTTCACGACGGCGACCACTGCGCCCGCGATGTCATCGCGCTGCAGTTCAATCGGAATGAACCCGTCAAGGAAGGCTTCCAGATCTTCCTGAGTGAGTTGGGGCGTGACCCGTAGAGCCGGTGCAGGCGGCGGAGCAAGCTTTCTCCTCACCGCGATGCGATAGCACATGCGGCTTTTGTGCGGTTACCAGTGCGGACGAGAAAATGAGAGTTGCGAGAAGGCCACGGAGAACAACTGGCTTGCGTCTATTCATAAGCTGCCCCACTACTACGGGGACGCCAGCATGAGACCGCAAAACGCGTCCCTAGGAACATGGACGGCCCCCCCTCCCCCCATAGTTTAAAACCTTTGTTTTTAATATTTTGCCCGCAAAATATTCCAGACATTGGACTTACGAGTCGAGCTAAGTCTATTAATTTCAATAACTTAATTCCTCTCCTGCGCAAAATATTGAGAATAAAGGGTTACTATAAAGCTTTTGCAGACAAGAACTTACGCCGAGTCTCCCCGAATTGGGGCGCCCGTACAACTGGCACACCAGCCACCAACCACTAGCCACTAATTTGTCAAAGATCTTCCGCCTCCCGAAAAACTTCCCGATAGGCAATTGGACACTACGCCCAACCTATCAGCCTACCGCATCGCTCCCGCCTGTCAAGGTTACGAAAGTACATGTGTGCGATTGTACTTTCGTAACCTCCGAATTCTTCCGTACACCACAACTTTGGAAGCGAAGTTGCCTGAGCAACAACTCACAACCGGCAACCGACAACTGTCTTAACATAAGGTATGGCCAGCGTACGCATGGACAAGTGGCTATGGGCGGCCCGGTTCTTCAAGACTCGCTCTCTGGCTGCCCGGGCCTGTGAACTCGGAAGGATTCAATCCAACAGCCAGCCCGCCAAGGCTGCCCGCGAAGTCCGAGTCGGTGACCTCTTGCAGATCAAGACCGACAACGGCGACTTTCAGGTCAAGGTGTTGCTGCTGAGCGAAATGCGCGGCCCCGCCGCGGTCGCACAGACGCTCTATGAAGAAACCGAGGATAGCCGCGAATCGCGCATCAAGGCGGCCGAAGAACGCAAGGCCATGAGGAACTTCGCTCCTGCACCCGAAGGCAGGCCCTCCAAACGCGATCGTCGCAGGATCATCCAATTCCGCGGCGGCCGTGATTAGCTGATCTCGAGAAACACACTCGGGACAAGGCCTTGATCGATGATGGGGCTGGTCAGCCGCGGCTGTGGCCAGAGTGCCACCAGCTACTGGCAACTGCCCACTGATCACTGACCACTGCCTGCGGGTGTAAGATGTCGGCTTTGCAGGATGGGAGGTGCTTGTGCTCGACCGTCGCCGCTTTCTGACCGCCAGTCTTACCGCTGGCGCTGGGTTCGCTGCTGTCCTCGCCTTTCGCAACGATCTGCTGGCGCAATTACAGAATACGCCGTCATCGTTACCCGATCCTGCGCTGTTCGTGAGCGATGAAGAGGCATATTGGACTGAATTGCGCAAACAGTTCCTCATCCCGGAAGACGAGATCTACCTGAACAACGGAACGGTAGGATCGAGTCCCGCGCCGGTGCTGCGGGCGGTGTTCGACGGCTACACCTCGACGGAGAAGCTGGACGAGACAGATCCTGAAGACTATCCCATCTGGGGATATGGGCCGTGGAACGAGTTTCGCGATCCGCTGGCGGCGTTCGTGGGCTGCACGCGCGACGAGATTGCGCTGCTGCGCAATGCCACCGAGGCCAACAGCTACATCGCGAATGGCGTCGACATGAAGCCGGGCGACGAAGTGCTGATGACCGACCAGGAGCATCCCGGCGGCGAGCAGCCCTGGCAGTTGAAGGCGAAGCGCTATGGCATTGTAGTGAAAAAAGTCACGCTGCCCGAACCGGTGAAGGACGCGCCGCAGGTGCTGAACCTGTTTAGCGACGCCATCGGGCCGCGCACGCGCGTCATCTTCTTCAGTCACATCACCACCGTCACGGGGGTCGTTTTGCCGGCGAAGGAGCTGTGCGCGCTGGCGCGCTCGAAGGGAATTCTGTCGGCCGTCGATGGAGCGCACGTCACCGGCATGATGAAGCTCGACGTGCACGACCTCGGCTGTGATATGTACAGCTCAAGCCCTCATAAATGGTTGCAGGCACCCAAGGGATCGGGCTTCCTTTATGTGCGCGACGAGGCGATCGACCGTATGTGGAACACGGTCGCGACCGCGGGATGGGACGAGCCGAAGCTGCGCGCCGAACGCTTCCAGCGAATCGGGTCGTCGAATGTGCCGTCGCTGTGCGGGCTGCGCGCGGCCATCCAGCTGGCGAACACGATTGGCATAGAGCGCATCGAGCGGCGCCATCGCGAGCTGGGCGATTACATGCTGGCGGCGATGATAAAGCGCGGCGCTGAGTCGTGGACCTCGCCCGATGCGAAGTTACGCTGCGCGATTGTGACGGTGAACGTTCCGCCAATAGAGCGCATGAAACTGGAAGATTGGATGTGGAAGACGAAGAAGATCCGCATCCGCGGCGGAGAGCCGTCAAAGCTGAGGCTGTCGACGCCGTATTATCTGCGAAAGAACGACATCAACGGGTTTCTGGATGCGTTCGATGAGTACAAGCGGGAGAAGGTGTGAAGGCCGCTCTGGCCAAGGGGTGTCCAGCCCCATCCCAGACTGCAAGACCCAGCGTTAGACAAGTGACAATGTACACTTTACGGCGTACCCTAAATCATTAGAAGCTTCAAGCATCGCGGCCTCAAACGACTTTATGAGCGCGATGACCCAAGCGGTATAAGACCCGACCTGATCGAGACTGTGGAAGACATTCTCGCTCGCCTGGACAGAGCTGAAACGGCGCAGGCTATGAACCTTCCCGGTTATCGCTTGCATTCGCTTAAGGGCGACCTGAAAGGTTTTTGATCGGTTACTGTGCGGGCGAACTGGCACATTGTTTTCCGCTTTGAAGGCACGGATGCTTTTGGCGTCGAGCTGACCGACTATCACTAAGCAAGAGAGGGAGCAAAAGAGATGCCGATGAAGAACCCGCCACACCCCGGCCGCAGTATCCGGAACGCCTGCCTTGAACCCTTGGGGCTGTCCGTTACGCAGGGCGCGGAAGTTCTGGGCGTCACCCGGCAGACGCTCAACAACGTCGTCAATGGCAAGTCGGGCATCAGCCCCGAGATGGCGATCCGGCTCTCGAAGGCGTTTGGCAGCACGCCGGAAACATGGCTACGGATGCAGCTTGCATACGACCTGGCACAAGCCCGCAAGCACGAGAGCAAAATCCGGGTCCGTCGTCAGCACATGCCTCAGGAACTCCACGCCTAGTGGACCCAACTCGCGACCTGAATCTACTTGTTGCTGAGCGCTTCCAC
>Ga0187879_10002492_pt1 | contig 12484 bp, 12 predicted proteins | sample June2016WEW_19_1_FD_132423 | JGI IMG/M metagenome (GOLD analysis project Ga0187879, IMG submission 132423) | Peatland microbial communities from SPRUCE experiment site at the Marcell Experimental Forest, Minnesota, USA - June2016WEW_19_10 | ecosystem: Environmental > Terrestrial > Soil >... | reverse complement strand
GGTGACACTCGATTCCAGTTTGCCCAAGCCGCTCTACCTGCAGATCCGCGAGCAGTTGCGGGCTCGGATCGTTTCCGGTGCGCTCAAGGCAGGAGACCGGCTGGAACCGAGCCGCGAGTTGGCGAAGCGTCTCGACGTGCATCGCACGACGGTTGGGAACGCCTATGCTGAACTGGAGGCTGAAGGACTGATCCAGGGAACGGTCGGCCGGGGAACGTTTGTCACGAGCATGGCTGAAACCCTCCGCTCCACGGCTCGTCCCGGCCGTCAGGCGGGGAACGACGTGTTCTGGGAAAGTTACTTTTCCGAAGATCTGCGTGACGATTCACTGGGGCGGTTGATGGCCAGCACTTATGAAGCAGGGGTCATCTCATTTGCCGCCGCCCACGGCGCGGACGAGATGACCCCCCACGACCTCGTGCGGCGCGCTACTGATACCGTGCTGCGGCGTGAGGGCGCGAGAGTCCTTCAGTATGGTTCAAGTGATGGCTACCCGCCTCTCAAGAACTACTTGCGGGCGCGCTTGCGGCGCGACGGGATTCCGGTGGAGCTGGACGAGCTCGTGATCACTAACGGTTGCCAGCAGTCCATTGACCTGTTGCGGCGCACGCTGGTGGCGCCAGGCGACGCGGTGATCTCCGAGAACCCCACTTACACGGGGCTCTGGAATGTTTTCGAGTCGCCCGTCGCGCGCTTGATTGGCGCTCCGGTTACGGCGGAAGGGATCGACCTGGATTTTCTGGCCGCGGTGCTCGAGCAGACCAAGGTAAGACTGATTCTATGCAGCCCGAATTTCCAGAACCCCACAGGAAATACCATGCCGCTCGAGTCCCGCAAGCGCTTGCTCGAGCTTGCGGCGCGATTCCAGGTCCCCGTGGTTGAGGATGATATTTACGGGGCGCTGCGCTTCAGCGGGAGGCAGTTGCCCCCCTTGAAAGCGCTCGACACGAACGGCCTGGTGATTCACCTCGACAGTTTTTCAAAAGTGGGATTCCCGGGCCTGCGGGTGGGATGGATCGCGGGTTCGCGCCGGGTCATCGAGCGCCTGCGCTGGGCCAAGCAACGCGCCGACCTTCACACTAACCTGCTGGGGCAGGCAGTGCTCGAGGAACTGGGGAGGCGCGGCTGGCTCGATAAGTGGATTCGGCGCATTTGCAAAGTCTACGAGCATAAGCTCGAGGTCTTGCGGCGCGCCGCGGCGCGACACTTCCCCGAGGCTGTCCGTGTGGTTTATCCTGAAGGCGGGATGTCCGTCTGGGCGGAACTGCCCGCGCACCTCGACACGGCGGAGATTCTGGTGAAAGCCCGCGAGCGGGGCGTGATCTTCGCTCCTTCGAAGTATTTCTATTTCCAAAATCCGAAGCACAATGCGCTGCGCTTGTGCTTCACCGGCCCGACCGACGCGCAAATTGAAAAGGGCATCGGCATTTTGGGTGACCTGTTCAAAGCGGAAATTCGCAAGGCAAAAACCGGTGGAAAGCGCTCGACGGAAGGGGCCGGGGTGGCGTTGGTGTGAAAATCAGCTATCAGCCGTCAGCTATCAGCTCTCAGCAAGCTTGGGTCGTTGTTGGTTGCTGAAAGCTGAGAGCTGAAAGCTGACAGCTTCTAAAAGGGGTGCTGCGATGTGGGAATACGATCAACAAATGAAACTGAAAGTTGGCTTGGCGGAGATGCTCAAGGGTGGCGTCATCATGGACGTCACGAATACTGAGCAGGCTAAGATTGCCGAGGAGGCAGGCGCGGTGGCCGTGATGGCGCTCGAGCGCGTTCCGGCGGACATCCGCAAGGAAGGCGGCGTGGCGCGCATGGCGTCGATCAAGATCGTCAAAGAGATCATGAGCGGCGTGACGATTCCAGTGATGGCCAAAGCGCGCATCGGGCATTTTGCGGAGGCGCAGGTGCTCGAAGCGGTGGGCGTGGATTACGTCGACGAAAGCGAAGTGTTGACGCCCGCCGACGAGGAACATCACATCAATAAATGGCCGTACAAGGTGCCTTTCGTTTGCGGCGCGCGCAATCTGGGCGAGGCGCTGCGGCGCATCGGCGAAGGCGCGGCCATGATCCGCACCAAGGGCGAGGCGGGCTCCGGCAACATCGTCGAGGCGGTGCGCCACCTGCGGGCCATCACCAGCGAGATCCGGCAGCTTACCACGCTACGGGAGGAAGAGTTGATGGCCAAGTCGAAAGAACTCGGCGCGCCCTACGACCTGGTGAAATGGGTCAGCGAGCACGGCAAGCTGCCCGTGCCCAATTTCAGCGCGGGCGGAATCGCCACTCCCGCCGATGCCTCGCTGGTTATGCAACTGGGGGCCGAGGCGGTCTTCGTCGGCTCAGGCATCTTCAAGTCGTCCGACCCGGACAAGCGCGCCAAAGCTATCGTCCGCGCCACCACGCACTACAACGAGCCGCAGGTCGTGGCCGAGTGCTCGGCAGAAGTTGGCGAAGCCATGCGCGGGCTGGATGTGCAGAAACTGGACCCCAAAGAGCTCTTGCAGACGAGAGGCTGGTAGGTGTCCGGCGGACGGCGAACGTGAAGTTTCGAGAAGTAATTAAGCTGATCGAGCAGGACGGTTGGAGACTGGCTAGAACTGCCGGTAGCCATCGGCAGTACACGCACTCCGTTAAGCCCGGCACCGTAACTGTTGCTGGCAAGCCCAACCTCGATGTGCCGCCGGGTACGCTTAACAGCATCCTCAAGCAGGCTGGATTGAAAGGACGGCAGCATCAGTGACATATCTTGTGGTTGTCGAAAAGGGCGAAAACAGTTTTGGCGCGTATATTCCGGATCTGCCAGGTTGCGCAGTTGTCGGGGAAACTCGCGAAGAGGCCCTTAAGCTTATCCGTGAGGCGGTCGAGCTACATGTCTCGAGCATGAGGGAACACGGCGATCCCCTGCCGGAGCCGGCCTCGTCCACCGAGTACGTCCAGGTTTGAGTGGTGGCCCCCCTCACCCGGCCCGCCCCGACTGATGAAAGCGCCGGCTACGGGCCACCCTCTCCCCCAAGGGGGAGAGGGCTTTTCACGCGTTCAAGGGGACCGTGCCGTAGTAACGGACAAACGGATTACGGACTACTGACAATTGACGACTGAATACTGACAACCACCCATGACCAACGGCCACAAACCCATTGGAGTCCTTGCCATTCAAGGCGATTTTGCCATGCATGCCAAAATGCTGGAGCGAATTAGTGCGCCTTATAAGCTGGTGAAACATGCATCCCAGCTTGCTGAAGTAAGCGGCCTGATCATGCCGGGGGGCGAGAGCACCACGATGCTGAAGTTTTTCTCAAAGGAAGGTATGGGCGAGGCGATCAAGGAATTTGTGGCGGCGGGCCGACCCGTGTTCGGAACGTGCGCGGGCGCGATTCTGCTCGCGAAAGAAGTTCTGAATCCCGCGCAGGAGCGATTGGGCTTGCTGGACATTACCATCGAGCGCAACGCGTACGGCCGGCAGGTTGACAGTTCCGTGCGTCAAGGCGATTGCCCCGCACTCTCCGAGCGCCCGGTGGAAATGGTCTTTATCCGGGCCCCGATCATCCGCCGGGTCGGTGAGGCCGTACGGGTGTTAGGCCGCTGCGACGGCCTGCCGGTGCTGGTCGAGCAGGGAAACGTCCTTGCCGCCACCTTCCATCCCGAACTGACCGAGGACGAAGCCGTCCATCGGTACTTCCTCGAGAAACTGAGTCATTGAATCATTTGGCCATTTGGCCATCGATGGATCCCTGGCAGCCATCGCCTTTCAGCCGTCAGCAAACAAGCCGAATTCGCGGGGCGGAGGATGCTCGCCGAGAGCTGAAAGCTGACGGCGGGGGCGCCGTTCAAATTGACAACGGTTATTTCCCCGTCTACCACCTACCAACTGCCGCGCATTTATGATATCAATTCGTATCTGCATGATCGTGTGAAAGGGTACGGGGTGCGCATTCTCTTCGTTTGTTACGGCAATGCTTGTCGCAGCCAGATGGCGGAGGCGCTGGCCAACCAGCTCGGCGACGGGAAAGTCCTGGCTTCGAGCGCGGGCACGCATCCGCTGGGTATGATAAGCTCCGACACGCGCGCCGTTTTGGGTGAAAAGGGGATCACGCTCGAGGGCCACTGGTCGAAGGGCCTCGAGGATGTGCTCGTTTCCGATATGGACGTGGTGGTGGAAATGGGGTACGGAGTGAAATGTAAGCTTCCGCCGGATTTCAAAGGGCGATTGGTGAAGTGGCAAATCCCCGACCCTTTCTTGCTAGGTCGCGAGCATTTTCGTGACGTGCGCGACCTGATCGAAAGTGAGGTTCGAAGGTTGTTGGCGGAGCTCGAGGTTCAAGACTCGAAACTCGAAACCCGAAATTTGAAGCCTGAAAATGGAGATTCAGAAGTCGAGGGAGGTTAAAGTGCGAGAGAGTCCTGACAATTACGATGCTGAGCTGCTGCTGCGGCTTTATGAATTGCGCCGGGAAGAGAAGTTGCGCAGAGCACGAGAGTGGTTGATCGGAAAGTTTCATGCTGATTCGGTCGAGGAATTCGACAAGCAGTATCCGATGGGTTCCGAGGAGAACGCTCTTTTCCGCATGGCGGTGAGTTATTGGGATATGGCGGCTTCTTTCGTCAACCACGGCATGATCAAGGAAGATCTGTTCTTCGAGAACACCGGGGAACTGTGGCTGACGTGGGAGAAAGTCCGGCAGCTGGCGCCTGGGTTTCGAGAGGCCCGCAAGAATCCCGTTGTCTGGAAGAACCTCGAGACGCTTGCCCGCAAGTATGAACAGTGGATGGCTACACGCGCCCCAGAGGCTTTGGAGGTGCAGCGCAAGAGGCTAAAGAAGTAGGTGTCAGGCGCGGGTTTATTTGTGATTTGCGATGGGTGATTTGTGATTGGCCGGTTCCACGCCCCGGCTGAGTCCGCGCAATACCCGGTAAGTTGAACAGCGAGGCAGAGCCGCAGCCAAATGCAGATCCTTCGCTTCGCTCAGGATGACATGTCATTCTGAGCGAAGCGAAGAATCTGCTTTTCTTTGCGCGCCGCAAAGACACTCGCCCGTGGCAGTACAAGTTTGAGCCCTGCCCTCGCGGAAACGACATTTACAGGACGATTTTTTCGGAGCCGTAGCGCGTCTTAGATCACAAATCACAAATTCAAAACCACTTGCCGCATCCGACGCTTGCACTCCTCGAGGATAGCTGCGGTCCGGCTGGCGCCAACGCGCGTGACGCCCAGCGCGCGGACTTCGAGCAGCTTATCCAGATCGCGGATGCCGCCCGCCGCCTTCACCTGCACGTGCGCCGGCGAATGCGCGCGCATGAGTTTTAGATCCTCGATCGTGGCGCCCCCGCTGCCGTAGCCCGTCGAGGTTTTCACCCAATCCGCCCCCAACCCGCCACAGAGTTCACAAAGGCGCATCTTGTGCCCGTCTTTGAGGTAGCAGTTTTCAAAGATCACTTTGGTTTTTCGGCCATGAGCGTGAGTGAGGTCAATGACAGACTTGAGATCCTGGCGCACATAGGCCCAATCGCCGCTTAGAACCTTGCTGATGTTAACCACCATGTCCAGTTCTTCGCCGCCGTCCTCGAGGGCCTGCCTGGCTTCCGCAAGCTTGATCGCCGTGGTATGCCCGCCGTGCGGAAAGCCTATCGTAGTACTGGGCTTGACAGTGCTGCCGCGCAGTATCTCCGCGCATCGCCTCAAATAATAGGGCATAATGCAGACGCTGGCGCAGTTGTAATCCACCCCCTCACGGCACCCCCGCTCGAGTTCCGCGTCGGTCATGACCGGATTCAGCAAGGAGTGGTCAATCATTTTGGAAATGTCTTCGTAGGTGTAATCCATCGCATTCTCCGCACTCGAAATCGCAAACTGCGGAACTTGCCGCAGTTGAACCAAATTATCACAGTATCCCAAGACGTTCATGGACATTTAACAACACGCCGATAATCTCAGAGTGCAGATTCAGAAAGTGAGGACCCCATGATTCCCACATCGACGCCCTCGCGGGTTGCCTATTTTTCAATGGAAGTAGCCCTTGATCCAGCCATGCCCACCTACAGCGGTGGTCTCGGTATGCTGGCGGGTGACACGTTGCGCTCTGCCGCCGATTTGGGCGTGCGCATGGTGGCATTAAGTCTCCTGCACCGCAAGGGTTATTTCGCGCAGCGATTGGACCAGCAGGGAAACCAGAGCGAATCTCCTGCCACCTGGAATCCGGAAGAAAAACTCGAGCTGATGAAGCCTGTAGTTTCCGTCCGAATCGAGGGACGCGAAGTCAAGGTGCGCGCCTGGCGATATTTGGTGGAGGGGATTGGGGGCGATGTCCTCCCGGTTTATTTGCTCGACACGAATCTGCCGGAGAACTCGGAATGGGATCGGGCCCTGACCGATCATCTCTACGGAGGCGACCTTCACTATCGACTTTGCCAGGAAGCAGTGTTGGGGATGGGAGGGGTCGCTATTCTTCCCAAACTCGGCCATCACCACATCTCCAGTTACCATCTGAACGAGGGACACGCAGCCCTTCTCGTGCTCGCCTTGGTGGGCCAGCATATGACGGGCCGGAATATCCGCGAGGCAAAGCCCGATGACCTGCTCGCGGTTCGGAATAAATGCGTGTTCACGACTCACACGCCGGTGCCTGCCGGCCACGATCAGTTCCCCATCGAAATGGTGCGCCAGGTGTTGGGCGAAGACCACGCCGTGGCCCTCCAGTCATTGAACGCTTGCCTGGACGGCCATCTGAACATGACTTACCTGGCTCTGGCGGGTTCGCGCTATGTGAACGGCGTGGCCATGCAGCACGGCGAAGTTTCGCGCCACATGTTTCCAAGTTATTCGGTCCGGGCCATCACCAATGGCGTTCATGGGCTTACCTGGACCTCGCCACCTTTCCGCGACCTTTACGACCGCCACATGCCGGAATGGCGGAGGGACAATCTTTATCTTCGCTATGCCATCGGCATACCTCTCGAGGAGATTCTCTCTGCGCACGCCTTGGCCAAGCACGCTCTGCTCGAGGAAGTTCAAAAACGTACCGGCGTACAACTCGATGAAAAAGTCATGACCCTCGGTTTTGCGCGGCGGGCGGCAACCTACAAGCGGGCGGACATGCTTTTCCGCAATCCTGAACAATTGAAGGCGATCGCGCGAACTGTCGGCCCGTTGCAAGTCATCTATGGCGGGAAGGCCCATCCGAACGATGATGGGGGGAAAGACCTCATCCGACGGATTTTCCGCGCGGCCGACGTCCTCAAGGATGCGATTAAGGTTGTTTATGTTCCGAATTACGACTGGACGTGGGCGCCCTTGCTTTCGAGCGGCGTCGATCTTTGGTTGAATACTCCCAAACGGCCGCAAGAGGCCTCGGGCACAAGCGGGATGAAAGCCGCGCTCAACGGCGTTCCGAGCTTCAGCATCCTGGACGGCTGGTGGGTGGAAGGTTGTCTCGAGGGCTTTACCGGCTGGTCGATCGGATATGGCGCCGAGACCGCTGACAACGACGACACCGAAGCCTCTTCGTTGTATGCCAAGTTGGAGATGATTATTCTTCCCATGTTCTATGGCCGGCCCAAGGCCTATGCTGCGGTTATGCGCTCCGCCATTGCCGTCAATGGCTCGTTCTTCAACACGCAGCGAATGGTGTCCCAATATATTTCCAACGCCTATTTCCAAAACGGCGAATTCTGACGAAAAGGAGTCAGAAGTCAGGAGTTATCGGTGGGTTGGCGCAGACTCCGCAGTTTGGAGCCTGAGATGTCCCGAAGGGACTCCTACGAGTGGGCAGGTCAAACATTGGGGTTGCCGCAAAACGAAGCTCTGCGTATTTGCGAAAACCGAGCCTCCTCCCCGCGCCGTTCGCTGAGCTTCGCCCTGCGGGGGCCGCGGCCAGTTGAGCTCGATGCGTGGTGAATGCAGAGCTACGCGCTGACGTGCTGGTGTCGCGTCTCAGAAGTCCATTGAACCCGAATTCCGAAGTTGCGAGGCCCTGCGGGAAGAAACCCCTCACCCGGCTCGCTACTCTCGCCACCCTCTCCCCAAGGGAGAGGGCTGAATTCCATCATCGTCGACCGCCCTCTCCCTTGGGGAGAGGGTGGCCCGCAGCCGGCGAAGTCATCAGCCGGTGCGGGACGGGTGAGGGGTTACTTCCGGGGAATCCAAAAACCCGATCCGTTCTCGAGATTATCCAGGCAAGCAATTCAGTTTCAACGAGTCGGCATGGGAGTGCCAGATTCAACTTCGGAATTCGGACTGAATATGTCAGCCCACGGAGCGGGTGTAGGCGGGTAGCCCACGGCGTAAGAATTTGTGAAAAAATCGACGCCTGTCATCCTGAGCGATGCGAAGGATCCCGGCAGTTTCTTGTGCTTCAGCGTTTTACGTACAACTGCAGGGATCCTTCGCTTCACTCAGGATGAAGAACTCACAATTTCTTCACACTTTCTAAGCTGTGGGTCGCAAGGGCCCACGCTCACCCCCCGTCCCCTCTCCCGCCCATCGGGAGAGGTGCGTCCGTCAAACGACGGACAGGGTGAGGGCCCGTCGACCCCAGGGCTGAGAACGTGTGAAGGAATTCGCAATATGTCATCCTGAGCGAAGCGAAGTATCTCTGCAGTTCTTCGCAAATCTCTGAACCATAACCAACTGCCGGGATCCTTCGCTTCGCTCAGGATGACAGGGGCCGATTCCTTCACGGGTTCTGACGCACTAGGCTACTTTGCGGCGCCCCTGACGGGGCTGCTGACGCGTGGCCGAATCGGCTCGACCTATCTCGCGAATCATTGAGCCACGCCACGAAGCCACCTTCTTCGGCGTAGTCTCTTTCTGGCGACGCCAACCCCTCTGCCCCTCCGGGACACCGAACCGTCCAAACTACGGAGTCGGCGCCAACCCAGGGTATACTGACACCTGGCACCCGACACCTGACACCCGGAGTGTTCATGGACACACCCAAGAACTATCTGATAGATATGGACGGGGTTCTCGTTACCGGCACCAACATTGTTCCCGGCGCTGAGAAATTCATGGCTCGGTTGCGGGAGCGCAATGCGAAGTACCTGGTGTTGACGAATAACCCGCGCTACACTCCCGGCGACCTCGCCCACCGCTTGCAGTGGATCGGGCTGGAAATACCTTCCGAACACATCTTCACTTCGGCGTTGGCCACGGCCCGGTTTCTGCACTCGCAGCGCCCCGGCGGCACCGCCTTTGTGATCGGGGAAAGCGGGCTCACCGATGCCATTCACGAGGTTGGATACGTGATCACCGACCACAACCCTGAATATGTCGTCCTCGGCGAGTCCGACAGCATCGACTTTGAGCAGATTACCAAGGCCATCCGTCTGATCAGCGGCGGGGCGCACTTTATTGCCACCAACCCTGATCCGGCCGGCCCGGCGGAGGACGGCATGGTGCCCGCCTGCGGCGCCATGGCAGCCCTGATGGAGCGCGCCAGCGGAGTCAGCCCGTTCTTCGTCGGTAAACCGAACCCGCTCATGATGCGGCTGGCGTTGAATTACTTGGGAGCTCACTCCGAGAATACGGTCATGATCGGCGACCGCATGGACACCGATATTGTGACTGGAATCGAATCCGGAATGGAGACCGTGTTGGTCCTAACCGGGGTCACCCGCAAGGAAGATGTCCGCCGCTTTCCCTATCAGCCCACGAGGATTGTGGGAAATATTGGAGAGATCGAACCTTGAAAAAGCAGAAGTCAGAAATTAGAAGTCAGAAGTCAGAGGTGCCTAGTGCTTAGCTCAATTAGTGAACGAACTTATTCGCCGGAAGCGGAAGGGCGGGGGCTGAAGCCCCGCCCTTTCGAGGGTCACTTGAAATTGCGCTCATTAAACCAACCAAGCGATAGTGCTTCCTGCCCAACGTAGCAGCCTGCCCATCTGTCTACCACTCCACCTGCCGACCTGCCTACCTGCCTACTGCCCGCTTCCAAGGTGGCTCCGCGGGCAACAACTTCTCGAACTCCTTGATGAGCGAGCCTTCGTAGCCGCCGGTGTAAGTCTGATTGAAGAAACGATCGATGCCCTCGCGATAGAACCTCTCCCAGGACTGCTCTTCGTGCCCTGGGTTGATGGGAAAGAACAGGGCGCCGTTGGCGTGCGCGGCAGCCAAGTCTCCTGGGGCATCGCCAATCATTAACACGCAATCCTTCGCGTACTTGCCTCCCGAGGCGATCTTCAGATGCTCTATCTTGCTGCCCATTTCCTGCCCGGCGAGGACAGCCGCGTATTTTGCGATGTCGTGCTCCTGCCACTCGCGTTCCAACACTTCGCCTGACGCGACGGACACGCAGAGGATGTCAGCTCGCGGCGCAAGCCTCTCAACGCAAGGGCGGAACCAGAGGAAGGGAGGCACCCCTTTGACCTGATCGGCGATGGAGCGGGTAACGGCTTTGCTCCACTCCAAGGCTTGCTTCAGGACCGGATCCCCAGTTCTCGAAACCTCTGCTTCAAGCGCGGGATTGCCCAGCGCTGCGCCGGAATCGATCCAGGCCTGAAGACTTGTCAGATCCGGAATTGCTGCACCGCTCCGCATGGCCTCCGGCCAATCCCGCAGCAGTTCAAGGGTCTTAGTCAGGGCAGGGAATCGGTTGGCGCCCCGCCACTTTGAATAGAGGCTGACGAACTCAGCCGCGGCGCTCGCATATTCCGAAACGGCTTGGAGCTTCCAGCACTTAATGATGTTGGGGATGAAGCACTCCTTCTGCTTGATCTCCATGGTGTCGAACACGCAGCCATCTGAATCGATGCCCACAAAAAACGAATGCCGGGGTTTGAAAGCGTAAAGTTTTTCTTTGGGCGATCGTTCCATTATTCCTCGAGTAGGTTTCCAGGTGGATAAGAACAACAGGGCTCTCGAGGCCATGTGCCGGCCAACCCCGGACGCGACATCTTATCGTGGAATCGGTATGAATGTCATTGGGATCGGCCCACCTCGCCATCCGGTGTCCGAATGGATTTGGAGTTCTGTGAGAACCAAGCCAGGTTGCGGCGGACGCTAGGGGCTTGGCATCAATCTGTTGGGAGCCGTGGTTGGCGGTGTGCTGGAGAACCTGGTAATGGTTGGCGGCACAACGATTTTAGGAGTTCTGGCCCTCATAATCTACGGATTGTCAGCGGGCGCGCTTGTACGTTTCGCCAGGAGGGACAACGTGATCGGGCAAACGTCATGAAGGGCGGGGCAGTCTTCTGTCGGTCTCAACCTTGTATGCTCGAAGGGAGAAGACAGCGGAGGAATAGGGCTTTCGAACGAGGTCAAGCCTTCTTTAGAGATAACAGGCGGAGTGCAAGGAGTAAGGCCAAAACGTGGCGATACCGGGACACGGCGTTTGTTCTCCGTGCCCCAAATACCACACTCCTGCCCGCAGGCACGGATCGGTTCTGAAGTGCGCTATCGCGACACTTCACCACCGCCAAGCGTGCCTCGACGCCCAAGAATCAAAAAGGTTTTGCGCGGGACGACATGCTGCTTCGAAGCAAGACGCCACCCGGAAACCCCACGTTATCCGGTCGACATTCCAACTGAGGCTTAGAAAGGAGGGCAGGGCCGATAATCCGAGATCAGGCCCGCATCTATTTGCGGGTGTTGCTCTCAATTTTCTCTAACAGCTTCATCAATTTGTTCGTTTTGCGAATGTAGATCGTGGGTACATAGATTGCCACCAAGGCCATCACTACAACGCTCGCGAAGAGCACAGTTAAGGAAATGTTCATGTTAACCTCTCATACGATAGATATAGAATCTTACGGGAGACATTTATACATCGACTTGAAAGTCCGTGCAACAAGGAAACTGGCGTCTCTTATCGTTGCGTTGGTCAAGGCGACGATTTTGTAAGATACTGATTGGTTGAGTTGTATAGCAATGGTACTTGAGTACCACTTTGCAAACGTCTCAATCCCTGCCTGGGAAAGGCATTCAGGAGGACGCTTCTCGCGACGGCCGGGTCTCCTTTTCGGCCGGGTAGTACCATAGTGCTCTTGTTAGGGTGGCCGCATTTGCGATAAAAACGTGCTGATAGTTCTTGAGGTGGCGAAGCAGAAGATTGAGCAACCGAATTCTTATGGAACCCTCTGGGTCTCCATCCTGAGTGGCGGAAAGGGGTCGTCGGGCTCTCAACTCCGAACCTAGTCCCGGCACCTGGGAGAAGCGGTCCGGCAAGCGGGTCCGTATGTCCTGCTAAGTTACTAACCAGATTGGTGATTGACGGGCGATCTGACTTAACGTAGACTGCCATCACGTGCACGTTGGTCTGTGAACGTTAATTTTGCCGAATTGGCCTAATAAGGCGCCGGGGGAGCAGGCTATTGCGGTGCCTGCGCCCGAATCGGTGGGGGGTTCCCGGGGCGGCTATTGCGTCTTCGAATTAGGGTCCGGGTCCGTCAAGGGGAGAAACTTCAGCTATGGACGAGCAAGCCATTCGTGTCTGGTTCTGCACGCCGGACATCCCGTTCGTTCAGCTCATGGCTCGCACGCTGGGTGTGGAGTTTGAGGTGC
>Ga0187879_10002490_pt1 | contig 12486 bp, 7 predicted proteins | sample June2016WEW_19_1_FD_132423 | JGI IMG/M metagenome (GOLD analysis project Ga0187879, IMG submission 132423) | Peatland microbial communities from SPRUCE experiment site at the Marcell Experimental Forest, Minnesota, USA - June2016WEW_19_10 | ecosystem: Environmental > Terrestrial > Soil >... | reverse complement strand
TTTGCTAACCAACCGCACCTGGCCTGACTGCCAGAACGAGGCCATCAAACAGGTACGCCCGGCGTTTTGCGACGCGGTGATTGAAGACTTGGGGAAGCGAACGTGAAACGCAAAGCTTCGAATCGTAAAGCAAGCAGAATAGAACTCCGCCGCCTCGGGACCGAGAAAACGAACTTCGCCTCCGCCGATCTCGATCGTAAATCGGCGCTCGAAATCGCCCGCATCATCAACCGTGAAGATGCCAAGGTCGCTCGTGCCGTGAAGGGGGCTCTGCGGCAAATCGCGCAGGCGATCGATCTGATCGCCGCGGCGCTCTCGCAACGCGGGCGCCTCATCTACGTCGGCACCGGCACCAGCGGACGCATCGCTGCCCTCGACGCCGTCGAATGCCCGCCCACCTTTGACGTCAGCCCGCGCATGGTGCAATTCATCATCGCGGGAGGCCCAAAAGCGCTGGGGGCGGCCGTAGAAGCCGACGAAGATTCGCGCGCGCGCGGCCGCAAAGCCATCGCGCGGAAGAAGCCCAACAGCAAGGATGTCATCGTCGGCATCGCTGCCAGCGGACGCACTCCCTTCACTATCGCCGCCATTGAATATGCGCGCGCGCACGGCGCCACAACCGTGGCCGTCGTCTGCAACCCGAAATCCCCGCTCGGCAAAGCCGCGCACATGGCCATCGTGGCGGGCGTAGGGGCGGAAGTTGTCGCGGGCTCTACCCGCATGAAAGCCGGCACCGCGCAGAAAATGATCCTGAACATGCTCTCAACCGGGGCCATGACCCGTCTCGGGTACGTCTACGGCAATCTGATGGTCAACGTCCACCCTAAAAATGAGAAGTTAGTCGAACGCGGAGTGGGCATCCTTGAAAAAGCCGCCGGACTCGACCACCGAGCCGCGCGCAAACTCCTCGCCGCCGCAGGAGGTCGCGTCCCCGTTGCGTTGGTGATGGCCAAGGCTGGGGCCAGGCGGGATCAGGCTGCCGCTGCCCTGAGAGAATCCCAAGGGCAAGTGCGCAAGGCGATAGCGCAGGCGAAGCGTGGATCGGAGTTCACGCCGGATTTCTAGCAGCGGCCCCGCAATGATAGTTAGAATGAGAGCGATCCTGATTTCCGAAAACGCACTCTATGGATAAGCTGGTAATCCGCGGTGGTAATCCCCTGCTGGGGACGGTGCGAATCAGTGGCGCGAAGAACGCCGCACTCCCCTGCATGGCGGCAGCCTTGCTCACCGACGAACCGGTGATTCTTGAAAACATCCCGCAAGTGCGCGACATCGAGACCACGCGCAAGCTGCTTGCGGCGATGGGCGCAGAAGTCGAACTCGGCTACGGACGCGCCCATCACCGGACGACCATTTGCGCGCGCACGCTTGCCGCTCCCGAAGCGTCTTATGAACTGGTCAAGACCATGCGCGCCTCCACGCTCGTCCTAGGGCCGCTCATTGCCCGGTGTGGCCGCGCCCATGTCTCGCTGCCCGGCGGATGCGCCATCGGCGCCCGCCCCATCGACCTGCATATCAAAGGTCTGGAGCGGCTGGGCGCGAAGATCACGCAAGAACACGGCTACGTTGAGGCCGTCGTTGATCCGCTGAAAGGCGGCCGCCTCCGTGGCGCTGAGATAGTCTTCGACAGAATTACCGTCACCGGCACCGAGGACCTGCTGATGGCCGCCACGCTTGCCGATGGCGAGACCGTCATGCAGAACTGCGCCCGTGAACCGGAAGTCGCGGACCTCGCCGCGCTGCTCAACGCCATGGGCGCGAAAATCCACGGCGCGGGCACATCCACGATCCGTGTAAACGGAGTCGCCAAGCTCCACGGCGCCAGGCACCGCATCATCCCCGACCGCATCGAAGCCGGAACCTTCATCATCGCCGGCGCCCTGACCGGCGGGGACCTCAACGTCGCCGGCTGCGAGCCCACGCACCTCACCGCCATTCTGCAAAAGCTGGCGGAAACCGGCGTGAAAACTACGGTGAAAGCCGACTCCGTCCGCGTCATGGGCGATCAGCCGCACCAGGCCGCCGACCTGAACACCGAAGAATATCCCGGCTTCCCCACCGACATGCAGGCGCAATACATGGCGCTCGCCACGCAGGCCGAAGGCACGTCGGTCATCACGGAAAATATTTTCGAGAACCGCTTCATGCACGCGCACGAACTGGTCCGCATGGGCGCCAACATCAAGATCGAAGGCCGCCGAGCCATTGTCCGCGGCGGAACTCCACTCAGCGCCGCCGCCGTGCTGGCCTCGGACCTGCGCGCCTCGGCTTCGCTCGTGCTCGCCGCCCTGGTCGCGGATGGTGAGACCATCATCGACCGCGTCTATCACCTGGACCGCGGCTACGAGAACATCGAGGAAAAAATGAAAGCCGTGGGCGCCGAAATCCGCCGCGTCGGCAACATCTTCCCCAAACGAGCCGCAGCCCCCGCGCAATCGTAGCGGAATTTCCTGACCAGGAAGTACCCTGCGCTCGACCGGAGGGTTACTCTCTCCAAAAAACGTGGAAGATTCCCATCTGGCTGCTATGGGGAAATCTCCGCATGACTTCCGCGCGCACCTCGGGGTTCATCCGGGCGGAGGGGAAAAGCGGTGCTTCATTGATTACAACCACTTTCAGATCGCCGGATTGCAGCGCCTTCACCACTTCCTCTGCCGGTACGCCCCCATCGTCACGCGTTACGTTCTTTAGCCCGGAGAGAAAATACAGCTCCGGACATTCATTACCCGCATACATCAATCCGTTTGGCGAATGCTGCTGCAGAAAATGAATCAAGCTCGCGAAATCCGCCGCATAATTGATCCGTAATCCCCCCGCTCGCTCCAGATGCAGTTCATCCATCCGTCCCACTTTGTGGGTGAATTCATAAACGTAATCCGGAACCAGCCTAACCACGCCGAACAGCAGATAAAATCCCATCACTGCGGCCAATATGTACGTGCCTGGTTGCTTGCGGGCGGTCGCCACAATCGCCACCGCGGCCAGCAACGTCAGCGGTAACGAATAGGACAGATAAATGGACGCGGCGAACGGATACTGCACCAGGCTGCACACCGCCGCCAGGGAAATCAATACCATGATCCGCTGCTGTTGGAGTTTTGATGCGCCGCTCCGCTTCCCTGCCGCCAGCACGACGGCCGCGCCCAGCAACACCACCAACGGAGTCAGCGTCGCAGCTGAATACCACACTCCCAAAATGATCTCACTTGAGGTCGCAGCCTTCACGAGCACCACCGTCAGCCCCAGGCCGACAGCAGCGCTCACGATTTTCCCTTGAAATTCGCGCAAGTACATCGCCGCCGCAATCAATCCCACCAATGACAGCGCGCAGATGCTTTTCTCGACCGAGACAGGGCGAAGCACTCCCAGCACGATCGAGCGGCTAAATGCGCTTGACACCACGCCCGAAAAGAACTGGCTGAGCGCTCCCAACCGCACATACGGCAGCAAGAAAAAATTCACCGGGCTTAGGAACCCGCCGAGAAACGGAATCACCGTCCGAAAGGTTGTTTTGAATCGTTGCCTTGGTCCCGCCCGGACGCTCCGTTCTCCCATCAGGACCAGCCCTATCAGCACCGCGGAGGGCAGTACGAAGTGGTACAACTCCGCCATGCCCAACCGCGAGTGGAGCACATAAACCAATGTCGCCAGGAACAGCAGTAGCGCGCTCACGCTGAACACGCGGTAGGGCCAGCTATTCTGCGAATCCTCATCTGCCGAACTTTGTTTTGAACTTTCCCCCGAACTCTCGCTCTGTTCCAGAAAGGCCAGCGAGAGCAGAGAGCCAGCAATGTAGTACGCCCCGATCACCTTGATCAGGATCGAGACTCCGCCGCATACTCCGGCCACGACGAGCCATCGTCGCGTCCGCGATTCCAGGTAGCGGAGCAGCGCCGCGGCGCCAAACGTCGCGAAGAACAGGTTGTACCAGGAAGGCATTGCCGCCGGATAATTCGGATAACTCCAAGCCACTGCCAGCAGCGTGATCGCTCCCGCTGGCATTGCCGAAGTAAAGCGCAGCGCAATATAATAAACAGCCGGAACCCAGGCCAGAAAAAACAGAAACACACAGATGCGCAGCGACATCAGATTCACGCCGAATGCTCGAAACGCCAGCGCATGAATAAAGCTCAGACCACCGGTGTAGATCTCCGCAAAATCGCGGTGCGGAAGTTGCCCCTGCATCACGCGCAGCGCGCTTTGGCTTAGAGCCCCGTCATCGGACGGCGCCCAACCCCGGCTGATGTGGAACCCGGCATAAATTCCTGCAATTGCCAGAACCACCGCCAACACCGTCAACTGATTTTGCCACCATGGCGTGGCGGTCAACACCGCCACTTCACCGTCGCTTGCGGCCTCCACCGGTTCCGTGCTCTGTTCGTGAACCCTTATTTCCACGCTCAACGGCGGATCGGCTCGCATCCCCGACTTCGCCGTAATTTCCTTCTTCACTTCGCCTCCAGCGCCGTCAGCCGTATCTTCGCTTCCTTGCTGTCCTGGTTCAATTGCAACGCCTGCCGATACTCTGCCCGCGCAGCCGTCATATTCCCGCTCTCTTCGAACGACACTGCGAGCCAATAGTGGTAGTCCCAAACCTTCGGATCCATGGCCGCCGCCTGCAGCAGATAAGGTTGCGCCTCCGCGTTCCGTCCACCCTGCAGTAGTGCGCGCCCCAGAAAATGTTTCGGAGCCGCTTGTTCCGGCACTAACTGCACCGCGCGCGACAGCAATTGCTCTGCTACCCGATACTGGCCATCCATCAGGTGAATATTGCCGCAGTTGTAGAGCGCCGAATAAAGATTTGGTTCCTTATCCAGAATCTCCGAACAGAGCGCAAAAGCCCGCTCATAGTCGCCCATTTGTCCATACAACCCCGCGAGTCCCGCCATGCCCACTTCCGATTTGGAGTAATCTGGATTTACCCGGTCGAGCCAAACGCGGCCTTCCTCGAACCGACCGGCATGGATGTACACTTCCGCGAGTGCCAGCGGCCCATAACCATATTCCGGATGGTCCCTTACCACCGACTCCGCCAGCTCAATCGCGCGCTCGTTCGCGCCCCGCTGGCTGTACTCTTTCGCCAACCCCGCCACCGCATACGGATTTCCCGGATACAGAGCTTGCCCGCGCGCCAGCATGAGCAGATCGCTACCCCAGTACACCTGCTGCGCAATCGATGCGCACACATAACCACCACATAGCACGAGTACCGCGCACCCCTGCATTGCTTGCACGCTCCATCCCTTGATGGACGGCAGCCGCCGCAACCCGATTGCCGCCAGAATCGCAAATCCGATCGACGGCAAATACATGTAACGGTCGCGCACAAAATCGCCATTGCTAAAATTTCGCAAGTACAGCGCGGGCGCGAGTCCCACCAGCAGCCACAAGCCCGCAAACGCGACGATAGAATTCCCTTCGCGCCGATTCCAATACCACAATCCCATCACCGCTGCCCCCAACACCGCTGCCGGCGCCACCACTTGGCTAAGAATTGCACCCCCGTCCGTCACATATGGCGTGTAATAGAGTCCCGTAATGCCCACCGGCACCAGCAACTGCCGCAGATAAATGGACATCACAAGCGGCAAAGTCCGCGCCACGTCCATCATTCCGTGATTGGGATTGAACTGCCCGGTTGCGTGCAGCAGCGCGTGCTTTCGCAGCAGCGCGTAAGCCAGCGTCACCACCACGTACGGAGCCGTCTCCCTCGCCGCCCGAAGAATTCTCCGCCACGGCGATGCCCTCGTTTCCGCTGGATGCAGCCACGCGTAGATTCCCACCAGCGCCGAAAACACTACTGCCATTTCCTTCGTCAGTAGCGCGCACGCGACCAGTGCCAGCGACGCGATCCACCATGCCGTTCTCTTGTTTTGATTGGGATTGCGTTCGGAATCGCGCCCGTTAAGAAATGCCGCAAAAGCCAGTGCGGCAAACATCGTCACCATCGTGTCCGAAGCTGCGGAAATCCATGTGACGGGCTCAATGTGAATCGGATGTAGCGCAAAAATCAGCGCCGTTAGCGCCGCCGTCCAGTATTCCAATCCCAGGCGTCGCGCCAGCCAAAATACTGCCGTGACCGCGGCCACATGCAACAAAACCGCTCCCAGATGCCATCCCCACGGCCGCAATCCGAACAGTGTGTAATTCAGCATCGACCAGGCCACGAACAGCGGCCGGTAATATACCTGTTGTCGCGCCATGTGATACCACAGGTCACTCCCGAACGCCCGCGGCAGATTGCCCCATGTCCGGATGATGGGACTGTTCACAATCTGCGGCCAGTCATCCCAGACAAAATCGAAAGACATTGAACCGCTGTAAAGCACAAAAGTAACCAGCCCAAGCAAAGGCAGCAGTAAGGTCGGCCGTCGCAAATACTTGGCCAGTAATTCCGATGCGCTAGGTTCCGGATTCCCTTTGGTCTCGTCCATGGGGATGGTGTCCAGAGCCGATCACTTCGCTCCAGATCAGCTCATACTAGCCTTCCGTCCCACTCGGCGCATGTTACTCAGGTTACCTACGTGTGCCACTTATTCCCGCATTTCGCTGTTCTGTTTATGCGACGATCATCCCATGGGGTCTGTCGCAGGAGCGAAACCCGCCAAGGTACCGTCCCCTGTCTTGTGCGTCGATCTCGACGGCACTTTGATCAGAGGTAACGTGCTTTGGGAGTGCATCCTTGTCCTCCTCAAAACCAGTCCCATCGCGCTGTTGCTGCTTCCCTTCTGGTTGCTCTCCGGACGAGCCTCCCTTAAACGCAAACTCGCCGCGCGGATCCATCTCAACCCCGCTTGTCTTCCCTATCGGCAGCAGGTTCTTGATTTTCTACAGCATGAGAAAGCCAACGGCCGCCGCATCGCGCTCACAACTGCCGCCGACCGCGAGCTTGCCGAGGCAATCTCCCGTTATCTCGGCCTTTTCGACGAAGTACATGCCAGCGACGGACACCTGAATCTCAAGGGAGCAAACAAAGCTGCGTTTCTAGCCGAGCGCTTCGCCCAGACCGGCTTCGACTATGTGGGCGACTCTGCCGCTGATGTAGAAGTTTGGCGTAACGCTCGCGCAGCTTACGTGGTGGGCACCGAGGCCCGCGCCGAGCAAGCCGCAGCCGTAACTACCCTCAAAGGCACGATCCTCGAACCGCAGCGCACGTCGTTCCCAACATCGTTACGCGTATGGATCAACGCCCTCCGCGGCCATCACTGGGCGAAAAATCTTCTGCTCTTTCTGCCCCTTGCACTGTCGCATAACCTCGCGCTCGAGCCCATTGTCCGCACGTTCGTCGGCTTCGCACTCTACGGCTTTTGTGCCTCCGGACTCTATATTCTCAACGATCTCCTCGATCTCCATTCCGATCGCGACCATCCATGGAAAAAAGAGCGCCCATTTGCTACCGGCGCAATCTCAATTCCTGAAGGTTTGCTCGCGTCGTTTATCTTGCTCTCGTCGGCACTTGGCCTGGGATTCTTCCTCGATGTGCAATTCGGCCTCGTCCTGCTCGGATACGCGGCGCTGACCATGTTGTATTCGCTCTATCTGAAGAAGATTGCCCTGCTTGACGTCTTCGTGCTTTCGAGTTTCTACAGTTTCCGCATCCTCGCCGGAGCCCTGATTTCCGCCACGCCACTGTCGCAGTGGTTCCTGGCGTTTTCCATGTTTGTCTTTCTTAGCCTCGCGATGGCAAAACGTTACTCTGAATTACTTCACGCCAGCGACCTAGTTAAGGCGGGTAACTCGGGGCGCGGCTATCATACCGGCGATCGCGAATTGCTGCTCTCGCTCGGCGTCGGCAGCAGCTTTTCCGCGGTCGTCATTTTCAGCCTCTACGTTCACAGCCAGGACGTGCGGCTGCTTTACTCCACGCCGGAGTTTCTCTTTCTGCTTTGCCCCATCGTTCTTTATTGGCTCAGCCGAACCTGGCTCTTGGCGCATCGCGGAGAATTAAAGGAAGACCCGGTCACGCTCGCTATCCGGGACCCCGTCAGTTACGGGGTGGCTGCGGCCTCGGCGGCCGTCATCGCCGCGAGCATGGTGAACGTGAAATGGTAGGGTAATCGACAATGGTATCTAATTGTTTGTCGAAGTTAGTCGACTTGCTGTCGGTACACTAAGTATGTCTGGTCAATCAGCCGCAACCCTGCGCCGCGAATCCGCAGCATCACCGCTTATCAAGCGAGTTCTTTCGTGGGGCCGTTACCCGAAAACCGCGCACCATAAGGTCCACAAACCGGCGTGGAACGACCAGTTACCGGACATTCTCCGAGATGCCGCGCCCGGCTCGCTGCTGCCCTATGGCCTCGGCCGCAGCTACGGCGACTCTTGTCTCAACGCCGGACGAGAACTGATTGACTGTCGCCGACTCAATCGCATCCTTGGTTTCGACGAATCCACTGGCATGGTCCGCTGCGAAGGCGGCGTCAGCCTCTCCGACATCATCGACGTATTTCTCCCTAAAGGATGGTTCCTTCCCGTCACGCCCGGCACACGCTTCGTCACCATCGGCGGAGCTATCGCCAACGACGTGCACGGTAAGAACCATCACTGCGCTGGAACCTTCGGCGCTCACGTCCGCCAAATCGGACTGCATCGCTCGAACGACGGTCTGGTGATCTGCAACGCTGACGAAAATCCCGACATGCTGCGCGCCACCACCGGTGGTCTCGGCCTGACCGGTGTAGTCGCCTGGGCAGACATCCAACTCAAACGCATGGCTGGTCCGTGGATCGACGCCGAGTCCATCCCCTTTCAATCTCTAAATGCTTTTCTCGACTTGAGCCGCGATAGCAACGACCGCTTCGAATACACCGTGGCCTGGCTCGACTGCTTCGCCGGGAAGAATCCTCGTGGCATCTTCTTTCGCGGAAACCATGCCGCCGATCATGGCAAGGAATTCCATCCCCAGCGCGGCCCCAGACTGCCTTTTGCGCTGCCCGCCTGGTTGCTCAACCGTTATTCGGCGAAAGCCTTCAACACTGCCTACTACAGGATTCACGCGGCCAAGAAGGGTGCAGCCGTCGTGCCTTACGATTCGTTTTTTTATCCGCTCGATTCTATTCGGCAATGGAACCTGCTCTATGGCAGACAGGGTTTTCTGCAATATCAGTGCGTTATCCCGGAAGCGAACCTCGAAGCATTCGAGGAGTTACTCGATCGTATCGCGGCCTCCGGCATGGGCTCTTTCTTAGGTGTGCTGAAGCAATTCGGCTCTGCGCCGCCGGCTGGCATGCTCTCATTCCCGCGCCCCGGACTTACCATCGCGCTCGACTTCGCCATGCGAGGCGAGCGCACGCTCAAACTCATGCAGTCACTCGATGAAATTGTTCAACAAAGTGGCGGAGCGCTCTACCCCGCCAAAGACGCCCGCATGAGCCCCGCTCTGTTTGAGGCCTCGTTCCCGCTCTGGCGGGACTTTGTTCCCTACATCGACCCGAAGATGTCATCCTCATTCTGGCGACGTGTGACGGGGGCACAATGACACTCACCGCGCACCCCACAACTTCGCTCCCCGCGGTCACGCCCGCACCCGCCATGAAGAGGATCATTATCCTTGGCGCCACCTCCAGCATTGCGCTGGAAGTTCAGCGCCAATTGGCTTACCAGGGCTGCGAGTTACTTCTTGTAGCTCGCTCGCCCCAGCGCCTCGCTGAGCTCCAGGTCGACTTAGTGGTCCGGGGCGCACAGCAAGTTCTGACTTACTGTGCTGACTTAGCTACTATTCGACAGCACGCCGCTGTCTTCGAATTTGCCCGCCACAGCTTTCCCGGCTTTGACACTGTGCTCCTCGCTTACGGCTCGATGCACAACCAGAAAGAATCTGAGGGCTCGGTCGACGTTCTGCTCGAAGAATTGCGCGTCAACTTTGTCAGTGCGACCGCGATCCTAACCCCGTTCGCCGCTGATTTGGAACGCCGGCGCACCGGATGCGTAGCCGCGATCACCTCCGTGGCCGGAGATCGAGGACGCCGCTCCAACTATGTCTACGGTTCCGCCAAGGGCGCGCTCTCCCTTTTCCTCCAGGGACTCCGCAGCCGCCTCCATCCCGCCGGCGTTCGCGTCATCACCATCAAGCCCGGACCGGTGCAGACTGCCATGACCGATCACCTGCCTAACTCCGCGCGCTTTGCCGATCCTGAACAGGTTGCCCGCGACATCGTGGGCGCGCTCGAACGCCGGTCCCCCGACGTTCTCTACACTCCAAGAGTCTGGCGCTACATCATGACTGCCGTGCAGCAGATCCCGGAAACCATCTTCAAGCGTCTGTCTTTCTGATAATCGAAAGAAAAAGGGCCACATCGCTGCGGCCCACACTTACGTTGTTGGCTCTGGGCGGCGCGGCTGAAGCCGTGCTCTACCCGAAGCGATCTTACCTTCGCCCGCGGCCACCACCGCCGCCAGAGTGGCCACCACCGTGACCTCCCTGACCACCGCCTGGGCCGCGTCCGCGACCGCGCCGCCGGCGATTGCGATCGCGATCACCACCGCCGCCGCCGGAACGTCCCTCCCGCGCACCTTCTGGACGCGCGGCACCTGCCTCGACCGACGCAACTACTCCATCCACACGGTTGAAGTTCGGCTCGTCATCCGCGTCGAACTCGGCACCGCCTTCGATCACTGCCGTGGGTGTGCCCTGCGGCACTGCGGGTGCCGGACCTGACGATAAAAGATCCGCTGCCACGTCCGTTTCCGGAGGCGGGGGAGCGCCGCCCATTTTGGCGCGCTGCTCTTTCAGAATTGCCTTCCTAGAAAGCTTGATCCGGTTGCCTTCGACGGCCAGAACTTTCACCAGCACCTGGTCGCCTTCTTTCAGTTCATCGCGAACATCCTTGATTCTGTGTTCGGCGACTTCGCTGATGTGCAACAGGCCGTCCAAGCCGGGCAGAATCTCGACGAACGCGCCGAAATCCGCCAACCGGCTGACCCTGCCGAGATACGTCTTTCCCACCTCGGCCGAGGCCGTCAGATCGCGAATAATCTGCAAAGCCTTGTTCGCCGAAACTTCATCGTTCGAAGCCACGTTGACCTTGCCGGAATCTTCCACGTCGATCTTCACGCCCGTCTGCTCGATGATGCTGCGAATCATCTTGCCCCCGGGCCCAATCACGTCGCGAATCTTGTCCACCGGAATCTGCAGGGTGTAGATACGAGGCGCATACGCCGAGACCTTCACGCGCGGCTCGGCCAGGACCTCGTCCATCTTTTCGAGAATAAACAACCGCCCACGCTGCGCCTGGGCCAGCGCTTCGCGCATGATCTGCGAAGTAATTCCCGCAACCTTGATGTCCATTTGCAGCGCGGTGATCCCTTCCTTGGTTCCGGCAACTTTGAAATCCATGTCGCCGTAATGATCTTCCGCACCCGCGATGTCGGTCAGGATGGCGTACTGCTCGCCTTCCTTCACCAATCCCATCGCAACTCCGGCCACCGGAGCCTTCAAGGGCACGCCCGCATCCATCAGCGAGAGCGATGCGCCGCAAATCGTGGCCATCGATGACGATCCGTTCGACTCCAAAATGTCGGAGACGACGCGCATCGCATACGGCCAGTTGTCCTCGGTCGGGAGCACCGCGGTAACGGCGCGCTCGGCGAGAGCCCCATGGCCGATCTCGCGGCGTCCGGCGCCGCGCATGAAGCCGACTTCTCCCACCGAAAACGGGGGAAAGTTGTAGTGCAGCATGAAGCGCTTCTTGGCTTCGCCTTCAAAGCCCTCGAGACGCTGCATGTCGTCGCTGGTGCCGAGCGTGGTGGTAACCAATGCCTGGGTTTCACCGCGGGTGAAGACTGCGCTGCCGTGCGCGCGCGGCAGAACACCGGCTTCGATCCAGATGTCGCGGATCTGGTCGAACGCGCGCCCGTCGGGACGGTGCTTGTTATCGATCACCTGGTTGCGGAAGATGCGTTCGCGCAGGACCTCGTAGTACTTCTTGAGCTTCGACTGGCCTGCTTCGTCGTCCTCGGGCACCGCGGCCAGCAGTTCCTTCTCCAGTGTCCGCACCAATTCGTAGCTTTCGGATTTGGGATGTTTCCCGGTATCAAGAGCGTCAGACAGTCGCTTGCCGATCTTCGATTCCAGGCTCTTGCAATAAGCCTCGTCGAATTCCGGCGGCGTCACCTGGCGCTTCGGCTTGCCGACCTTGCTGCGCAGCTCGTTGATGGCGGCACAGATCTTCTTGATTTCGGTGTGTGCGAATTCGATCGCGTCCACCACCGTCTCTTCCTTAACTTCTTTGGCGCCGGACTCGATCATGACAATCGCATCGGCGGTGCCTACGACCATGATGTTGAGCAGGCCGTCACGCATTTCGGTGTAGGTGGGATTGGCAATGAAGCGGCCTTCGAGCAGGCCGACACGCACGGCGCCGAGCGGTCCGAGAAACGGAATATCGGAGAGGGTCAGGGCAGCCGAAGCGGCGTTGATGCCGCAGACATCGGGATCGTTTTCCGTGTCGGCGGAGAGGACCAGGGCGATGACCTGGGTCTCGCACC
>Ga0187879_10002489_pt1 | contig 12486 bp, 7 predicted proteins | sample June2016WEW_19_1_FD_132423 | JGI IMG/M metagenome (GOLD analysis project Ga0187879, IMG submission 132423) | Peatland microbial communities from SPRUCE experiment site at the Marcell Experimental Forest, Minnesota, USA - June2016WEW_19_10 | ecosystem: Environmental > Terrestrial > Soil >... | reverse complement strand
TATTGCCGGAGTTCGTCACGAAGCTGTGCGACCAACGGATCAAGGGCGCGTTCGACTCTCTTCCGGAAGTCCATCGGCTTTGAAGCGTTGGTCGCCATTTCTTCACATGCCTAATCCGTTGGCTCCATTCAGAGGATCGGACGATTGAGCGATCGCAGCCAATCGTCGAAGGCAGCATTGAATTCAGCTTCAGCGACCACATTTAGCCCAAACAGCTTCGAACTCATTGGGCGCAACGCCAAGACAAGATCGTGCGATGCAGGATTTCCCCAAAGGGCATCGAGGAAGGCTCGAACGATCAGGCTCTTCTTTTGAAACAGCAGCGGCTCTCGCTGCAACGCGACAAAGAGCTCCAGAAATAGCCGCACAAGCATGCCATTTGGCATTGCGATCTCGCGGAAGACCTCGATCGTTTGTTTCAGCGGGAATCGCGCCGCACCAAACTCGGAAAGCCTGCAGGCCTCCAGTACGCATGCAGAATCGAAGAATGTCAGCGTGTAGCCGCAGCCGATGAGCTTAGCCACTGCCTTGTTGTAATCGTCCTTGGAAAGGACGCCGGCTTCAACAAACGACAGGAGAACAATCTGGGTCCAAGTTCGTTTTGCACCGAAAGTCGAAGCGGCCAGGATGCCCAGTGTCGAGTCATCTGTCCAGAGCATCAATTGGTCCTTGCCCGCCACGGCCATAGTCTCTGCCCCGTAAACCCCGAAGCACTCCTTCATCTGATCTCGTTCCTCAGGCAGTACCGCGGCTAGTTCTGTGGCGGGCAGCAACTGCACGTTCTCCCGAAAACTGTCGAGGAACGCTTGATTCTCCAACCGCAATTGTTCCGCGGCTGCCGCGTCCTGTTCCTCCCAAATAAGCCTATCCTTCTCAAACCGCACATTGGCTCTTCTCCCTGATCCCTGGTGGTCATCGAGCAGAGTGTCATGCGGCTCCTCCCAGGTTCCCTGGGTGACGACAAAGCGATAAAGCTTCGTCGTGAAGAGCCATTCGAGGCTGAGCAACCGAATCGTGGCGATGGCAGTGAGGTCGACCAGTACTAGGGGTCTTTCCCGCAGCAGTAACAGGCTGACATCCGGTTCTCCGGGTGCACCTTCGAAGCACTTCACCGGCAATCCCTGGGTGTGTGCTACGTGCTCAATGGCCTGGTAGGCGTTTTTGCCGAAACTAGCACCATAGACGTGAAGCGTGGCCGGATTCTTTGCGTAAAGCTCCTGGACATTCTCCAGCTTTTTCGCCCGATTCTGCAGGTCGGTCATGATGGCGACCATACCGGGTTGCTGAATCGCATCGGGCGGTCCGACGTAGACAGATTGAAGCATGGTTGACGGACCAAACCTGACCTGCAGTTCGGTCATGCAATCCTGAAAGCGCCGGACATACTTCGTCTGGATCTTCCGGATGATGGCTTCGCGATTGGCCATCGGCGCGGCGGCGAGCACAAATTTATCTCCGACGCGCTTTCCGATGAGGCTGACGGCCCGGGGATCGGTCAGCGAGATCTCCTCGAAATCCCGGAAAGGTTTGTCGGTATCTTCCAGAACGAACCATCGGAATTCGCCACTGCCGACCTCCTGGCAATACACCGCGGAATCAGTACCGACAACGTCGAGATCTGGAGATTCATCATCGTGATGCGGGCGCATCACGACAACCTGAATGTAAGCCTCGTGTGCCTCCTGCCGGTCGAAGTGACCACGGAGATAGCGATACCCGTAGTCGATTGCGTCGTCGTAATTCGCGCCTTGCCGCAATAGTCCCAACGCCGGCAGGATGTAATGAATGGGAAGCTCTTCTGCCGCGGGAAGGTCAGAGATCTTGGTACAGACGAGTTCCGGCCTACCATGCAGCAGCGCGGTGATCGACAGTCTCAGCTGAGCGAGCTTGTGCCCAGGATGCAGTCGCAGAAACTCCTGAAGTCGATCAATGGCCTTGTCGCGGTCGTACTGCTCCAGGTGCTGAACTTCGAACTCAAGCATCTGCCAGTCCGGTGGCCGCCGACTGTGGAGCTGGTCGCAGATTTCAAGCACTTTCTTATGCAGGTGCAGGTGGCCAGCGCACGCAATAAGCTGACGGGGATCAAATGTTGGGATGTCTCTGTCAAATAGCTCTTGGAAGATCGGCAGAGCCTCCTTAGCCCGGTCCAACTGCATCAGCAGTCCTGCAAGGAACTCCTTCGTTCCCGCCTGTACTGCGTCCGAGAGATTGGCCAATACCTCATCGGCAAGCCGATTCGCGGCTTCCCGATCATTGCGACCGAGGTGAATGAGCAAGTCAACGGCAAGCGCCGTGACCGGATGAATGGCAGAACGCCGCCTATTCAGATAGTTGCTGGCTGCGTTCCAGTCCTCAAGTCGTGCCATGAACTGCACCGTGCTGACGACGAAGGAATCCCGCATTCGCACAGGAATGGTGGCAACATCTACTGAGGCGGATACTTCCACCGCGCGGGCAAGGTCGCCAGGCTTACCACGACTGGCTAACGTCTTCGCGTAGAGGATCACGATGTCGGGGCGAGCTTCCTGCGCATAGCCTTCGGTCAGCAGGTCGATCGCACTATCTGTCGCTCCCGCCATCTGATGTGCCTGCGCCATCAGCAGAAGGATATGCAAGAGATTGGGAGTCAGCTTGTACGCAGCCTTCGTGTCCTGAGTCCCCAGATCAGATTCTCCGTTAAGGAAATGCAGTTGCGCCCGAACCGCAAGGGCTTCTGCGGTCGGCCACACACCTTCTTTTTCGCTCTCGCTGACGTCAATTGCCTTGGTCGCTTCCTCAATCGCTTTCTTCAGGATCGCTTTTCGCGGGGCATTCAGCGATCGAAGCCCTGCATTCTCTTCCATTAGCTTGCCGACGCTCACCTGTGCCCGCACTAACCAAGGCTGTGACCATTTAGGCGTGACGAGGACGGCCCTAGCGCAATAGTCATCGGCCTTGTCCAGTTGATACGCCATCATGCAGCGCCGCGCTAGAGCGACACAGACTTCGGCATCCCCCAGCAGAGCTGAATCCAGCTCTGATGCGAGTGCATCAGGGGTCTTGGTTTCCGGTGCGCTATTGATCCAGATACCCGCCAGACGGCCGGAAGATGGGTACTTCGCCCGCCTCTCGGTCGCCAGTTCAAAAGCGTGCTTCCGGTTTCCCAGCAGGAAATAGGCAAACACCTCATTGATCCGCGCGAGCTCCTCTTCTGGAGCGAATCGGACAGCGTCAAGGAAGTGACGCGCGGCATCTTCGACTCTGTTTTCCCCGAATGCGATAGCGCCGTAGTTGGAATTGATCCTGTATCGCTGGCGATTGTTAAGCAGGTGGCCTTTCTTTGATTCCAGCTGCTTGAGTACCACCGCAGCGTCGTGGAACTCGCGCTTGTTTACTAGGTCCCGAGCCTCATTGATCTGATCATCGATGTCGTTCCCCTGCACAGTGTCGGTCAGACCGGCGAGGAGTTGCTCATTCTGCGCCCGAAACTGGGACGCTATAACATCATTTACGCGATCCAGTGGCGCTACGACGGTAACTTGGAAGAATTGCTCGTACAACTGAGGCGCCGACAGTACTTTGCGGCTGAGGGAGACGGCTTCGTGCCGGTCCAGACGAATACGGCGCGTAAGAGTTTCCCTGAGATATTCTCCGACCTCAGTCCACTCCATGCTGCTCAGTGTTTTATTCGCAAGCACTACACTGTCAAAGGCCGCGCGCAGCTCTGCGTCGGTCAGCAAGTTCGGAAATTCTGCCAGCCATCTGTCCGCCGGTTCGGTGAGTCCGCCTGGCGCCCACAACTCATAGGTGATCCCGCTCTCCGGAATATAACGCTCGAGGTAGTCATAGAGAACAAATTTGACCAGCTCTTCCAGAAGGGACGGCTGCGGAAACCTGTTCTCAAGATTCTTGCATTGAACAACCACTCGAAGCAGGCCGCCCACGTGAACGAGTACATCCCGTCCGGCGTCCCGAGACGCTTTGACAAGCGTTATCACTGCCCCTTTAGGTTCTTCTCCTTGTTTCAGGAGGTAGGTGAGAATCTCAAAGCGCCTGGCGCCAAGTTGAAGGAAGGGGAGTTGTTCTTTGTTGAAAGGCGCCGGCTTATCGGCGGTGCTCTGTTCGATCTCGTCCAGAACATCATCATCCGATTCCAACCAATAGAAGCTCGGGACCGGCAACTGTGGCCCCTCAGAGGTTGGAAGAGTTCCGCGGTTGGTCAGACGGTTCATTGTGTCCAGCTGGGCATGCAGCAGTCGAAGACCGGCCTCGGTGATCTGGTACGGCCGGCGACGTTCATCAAGTGGAAGCGGCGAGATCAGCCCTTTGGCCTCCAGCCTCGAAATGGCCCCATATAACCCTCCTGGGCCCAAGCGGGTCCGGTATGTGGATTCGATCATGCGGAGCATCGAATGCCCATGTTTTGGGCCGGATTCGAGGCACGCGAGCACCAATAATGGGGTGTCTGAGAAGTGCCCCAGCTCCGGATCCCAGTCTACTACTTGTGGAGTAGTACTTTTCATGTAGTAATCGTCGCACGGTTTGGTAAAATACACAAGAAGGAAACCTTCGATCACGATCGGACGGCGACACCGATGTCGGTAGGTGGCCGATACACGAGAGAATTGAGGAACTAAGAGGTGGACTCAAACACGATCAAGGAATATGCCGCTGTAACCGCAGAGGAGTTTTGGGAGATTCTCTCTCCTCAACGGTATCTGTTCGACCCACAGAACCGACCAATCTTTCGCGGCCAGGCAGACGCCGGCTGGAAGCTGACTCCGTCCATACTCCGAGATCAGGACCATCCTGTTTATTCAGCGATGCTTTTTCGGCGTTCGCCAGAGCTTTCCGAGAACCGGATCTTTGTCGAAATCGATTCTCTCCGGACGTTCGCCCACTACTGCGACTCGACCGGGTTACGGATACCCTCCGATTCGACTGACTTTCGAAACACCTTCCTTGATCCGCCGAAGGTGATGGATACATTCATCTTCCAGAGAAAGCTCTGGCCATCCCCGGAATACTACGAAATCATAGCGCTTGCGCAGCACCACGGGCTGAAGACTCGACTCCTCGATTGGAGCCGCAGGTCCTACGTCGCGGCGTACTTTGCTGCATCCGATGCCCTGTTCAATAAGACTGCCGAACGCTTGGCTGTATGGGCTCTCGACACACAAATCAAGCTTCCACGACTGGAGAAACTGGAGTTCATTCGCGTTCCCGGTGGCAACAACGCTAATGTTGCGGCGCAGTCGGGGCTGTTCACTTTGCTGAGACAGCAATATGCACGGGCAAGTATGTTCGAGGGACCAGCGAGTCTTTGTGAATACATTTCGACCTCTGGAAACGCTTCTTTGGCAAAAGTCACCCTTCCGGTCTCGGAAGCGCCAAAGATCATTGACTTGTGTGAGCGACAGGGGATCTCTGCGGCCACCTTATTTCCGGATTTCTATGGAGCTGCCCGAGCTACCGTAGTGCGTCTGGCGTGTTGGTCAAGAACCGAATGGAGCGATGGACGGGACATACGGGCGAAGACCTTCCCCGCAGCCTCTGACAACGAGACCGGCACAAGCGGGGTCTAGAGAGCAATGGGATCGGAGGAGTGCAGCAGATGGCACACACCGTAGGCTTCGGCAAGCATAAGGACAGAACACTGGAATGGCTCTTCTTCAATGATCCCGGCTACGTCTGGTGGATGATCGACCAAGGCGCAGACAAGAACCTTAGAGGAGCCGCACGGACTCGCTTCGAGCAACTTGTTCGGCGAGCAAAACATCTCGCAGTGCCCGGAAAATGTCGACACTGCAACAAGCCCATATCCCGGATGAGTCTGATTGAGCATTCAAGCGGCGGGCTTGCGCGGATCGATTTCTTCTGCGATAAGTGCCATCATAGCGGCGGTACACCTTCGTTCCTGACCAAACCAGCCTTCTACACGCCCGATTTCTTCAAGTACTACGACAAGCTTGGTGGGAAGTTTCTAGTCGACGCCATCAAACATGCGTACTACGGCACGAAGGTTAGGATGACCCAAGCGAAGATGGAGGCGTTCTTCAATGAGCCAAGCAACTTCATCAATCCGTGAGAGTGCTCTTGTTGAATGCGAAGACGTGCACTGTGGATTTGGAATGACTTGCGAACCAAATGGTCGAAATGGGTCAAAACGAAATTGCGTTACTAGCGAAAAAGACGGCTTGTGGAACGCAATTGAGCGAACTGATCAACTTGCTGAATAGGAGCAATTCGGAAGCTGGGATGGGAGCGCTCGCTAGGAAACCTCTCGCGCCCAGAAAACTCCCGACAAGGTGCGACTGACATTCCAACAGTCAGCTCTTCTCGCATTAACTCACAATTCAACCCTTCTCTGAACTCGCAGTGTGTGGGAAGTGTGCACAATTCCGAGGAGAATCAGCAACGCCTATCCGCTGGCACGGTCAGGGCTTAACTGGCAGGAAAGATTCAGCTTATTGATAAAATGCAAGTCGGCGAGGATTGTTTTGCCTATTGACCCCGCGAGAAATCTCGAAGCACGCCAGCGGCTTGTTGCGGCCCTGCGCACCCAGCGCACGCTCGGCGTAACCGGGGCTGGTGTGTCAGCTTATGCTGGATACGGGACTTGGTGGGGCGTGCTTCACCGGTTGGCGGAGGAAGTGGAGCGACAGTCGCGGGGGGCGGTTCCAGACGCTGACGTGGTCATAAACGCCAATCCAGATCCCTTACATTGTGCGCGAGAACTTGGGCGGCTGCTGGGAGACGCAAGATTTCAACGGTTTGTTCAGGCGGAATTTCAGCCGCGAACGACGACTCCGCACGACGTGCTGTACAGGATTGCGAATCTTCCCTTCGCACATTTCTTGACGTTTAACTTCGACACGTCGAACGAGCGAGTACATGAGGCCATAGGCCGGCCGTGTGCGAGCATTACCACGGCGAACGATGGGCAACTGTTGGAGTTTCTGAGGAATTTCGACGGCGCGGAATACGCCAGGACTTCCGTTCACATACACGGTCTCTATTCCGACCCCATCGATCGGATTGTTCTCACCAATGCGGGATATGCGCGCCTGTATCGCAGCAACAATTTTTTTCGGCAAGCTCTTTGGTCACTGGCCATCTCGCGACAGCTCGTTTTTTTGGGGTACAGCTTCAACGATGCCGCCTTCAACAAAGTAATGACTGATGTAGCGTGGGATCTCGGCGAAGATCAGGAGCCGTACCACTTCGCGGTTTTGCCCATCTGGCCGGCTGAAGACGATGCTTCGGTGCGGAACACGTACAACGATACGTACCTGATCGAGCCAGTGTTCTATGAGTTGCGCGGTGATCGAAATGCGCCTGATTACGGCGCTTTCGTAGAGCTGATGACAGGCATAGCAAACGAGCTGGGCGCGGGCGGTGCTCCGGGACGGCTTGTCATCCCGGAAGAAGTGCGCCCTGCCGTAAATGAGGCCGGCCCTGGGCAGGATGATCTCAGACGTGCGCGCGAGCTGGGCGACGCAATCTTGGACCGTTTCGATCCGGGAGGTGAGCATGTTTAGGATCAAGCGCCCTCAGTTGCTTGCCCAAATCTGGGAATTGAGTAAGAGTGGGTCGGTTGTACTTACTGGTTCGCCAGGAGTCGGTAAATCATGGATGATTGCCCAGCTTATCAGGGAGTGCCGGGCAGAGAACCGGCCCTACTTGCCGATTGCTGCCGAAGATTTTGATATCCGATCCATTGATGAGCTTGGATTGGCCCTCCAGTTCAAGACAGACATCCTTTCATTTTTGAAAGCACTGGGCACGGGGCCGGTACTTCTGATCGATGGGCTAGATGCGTTGCGGGGCGAGCTTTCTCAACGGGCTTTCAGGGAACTCATTCGCCGTGTTTCTCGCGAGGTGTCGAACTGCTCGGTGATCGCATCGATCCGAACCTTTGATCTCAAGCAATCAGAACAATTGCAACAGCTGTTCTTCTCCTCCTGGCCGGGGCGTTCTGTAGCGAGAACATTTACAGAAGTTGCGGTGTCCCCGTTCTCCGAGGAAGACTTGGAGGCCGTGATCCAGCAGGTTCCCGGGTTGGGTCTGCTCGTTGAATCTAGCGGGACGGACATGGAGGAGTTGTTGCGGATTCCGTTCAACCTGCACATCGCGGCGAGTTTGATCCAGAGCGGAGTGACCGCCGAGGCACTGGCGGGGTTCCAATCGCAGGTTCAGTTGCTTGATAAGTACTGGCGCTTGCGTATTGAGGAGCCGAAAGATTCATCGAATCGAAAACAGCTGTTGCGCAGCATTGTGACGGAGATGGTGAATAACAAATCCCTCTCAGTAGCAGAGGCTGTAGTTGATCGGGCTCCGAGCGAGGTTATCGCTGGGCTGCAAAGTGACGAAATATTGCGGAAAGGGGTTACAGGTCGCGTGTCGTTTTCACACAATATCCTTTTCGACTATGGGGCGGCTCGCCTGTTGCTGGATGAGGAGACTGTGTTCAGCTTTGTTAGGGACGACCCGAGCAGAACCATCTTTTACCGCCCTACGCTGTCTTATTTCTTTCGCAACCTGTGGGTAAAAGATCGCAATCTATTTTGGAGCACAGCATTCTCCTTCATCACCGCAAAGGATCTCCCAGAACGGGCAACCATCGTGCCGGCCATCGTGATTCAGGAAGCCGCAGGTAGCTTAGATGACTTGGCTCCTTTGATCGGATCGTTCGCCCCGGCGAAGAACAAGGCCATTGCGGGTGTGCTGCGTGCGATTCAGACGCTTGGCGGAATGACCGGCGAGCGCAGAAGGTTGTGGATTGATGCATTGCGCATCATTTCTGACGGACTCGATCTGGAGTTCATCAACGAATACATTTCACTTTTGTCGATAGCCTCTGAGACCAGCGATGCGTCGGAGGAGGGAGCCTACATCGGCAGGATTGCGTGTCGGTTCCTGCGTTGGATCTGGGGTAATGCTTCGGAGTTAGACAGACATCAGGCCGTAACGGTGGCAGACATCGGCGCCGCTCGCGTGTTTCCCATCGTGATGAAGTTTGCCGCCGGCAACGTTGATGAGGTGCGAGAGATCGTTCGCGAATTGTTGAAGCGATTCGCTTTGCCAACAGCTGGATCGCATGAAGCGTTTTGGTTGGCACATGAAATCAGTCGCATTGTGGCGCTAGATGCTGAGTTAGCTGCGGACGTTTATGAGCGAGCGTTTGCCCACAAGGAGACATCCGAAGAGACCACCAGTATCGGTGGGAGCGTTGTGCTAACGCTAACAAGCACCCGGCGCCAGGATTTCACTTCGGCGCTCTACGGTCTTCAGACAGGATTTAATCGGTTTTTGGACTTCGCGCCGGTGCCCGCATCGTCAGCGGCAACGAGGTCTGTCGAAGCTGAGATGGAACGCGAAAAGCCAATTGATCCAGATGAGCAACAAACATTTCAGTTCTCCTATGGCGATGTGGAGGCAAATTATCTATCCGACCATAGCGAGATTTGGGATAGCGGGTTCAGGGAATATAACAGTTTGAATTTGCTCGATTCGGCCCTGAAGCGCTTGAGTGAGATGCTTAAAGAGGATGCTCGTCACGAGGTCGGGCTCGCGATGTTGTTATGCGTTCTGAAAAACGCCCGGCACGCGGTCGTTTGGAAGCATCTTCTGGAAACTTCGGCGCTCAATATTCGAGAGATGTACCGGGCAGTCGTGCCCCTCCTGACAGTCTCTCGTTTCATTGCAGCGCCGGAAGTCACGGTCGCGGTGGGAAACGTGCTTGCGGCCTCCTATCAAGCAGACTTGGTCGTAGATGCAGATGCTGCCGCGATCGAGGCTGCGATAGCCGATGTGCCGAAAGCGCAATTGATTCTGCGTTACGAAAAACCGGAGTCGATTCGAAACCGATTGCTGCGATGCATACCTGCAGAGCAGCTTCGGTCGACGGAATTGAAAGCGCTCAGTGCCGCACTTGAGGGAGAATCCGTACGGAAGAACGAGCCGTTTTTTCGTTCGTCCTTTTCATCGGGGACGTATTCACCCGAAGACTGGTTACGCGAGCAAGGCGTGGATACGGCCACTCCAGAAAACTCAAATATTCTTGAGGCGCTGAGGCCGCTTCGGGAATTTGAACACAAGTACCTAAATGAAGTACCAAGTGTTGAGGAAAGCGGGCGCGCAGAGTCGCTTTTAAGGCACTTACGGCAGCTATTGCAGCAAGGGCCGAAGCTCCCTGAGGCCCTGGATGAGCAGGTGATCGGTACGATGTGCGCCGTTGCGGAAAGCATTCTCAAGGATGAGAAACTTGCGATTGGTAGTTCGATTCTGCAGCTATGCAAAGAAATAGTTTTAGCTGGTGCAAAACATCCATCGCCAAAGTTTATAGCGGACTCCGGCGATAAGTTCGACATGCCAGCCTGGGGTAGCCCCTCGCCAAGGATCGATGCCGCGCAAGGGTTGGGTCATTTCATTTGGAATTGGGGTATTGATGAGCCGGTCATTGTGGCCTTTGAGAAACTAAGCCGGGACAAAGTCCCTGCCGTCCGATACCAAGTTGCCAGTTTTGCAGCCGGCCTTTACAAGCACGGTGCTTTCGAACGGTTCTGGTCGCTCATCACGGAAATGATGACTGTTGAGCGAACTACCGGAGTCATGCTTGCCGTAGTGAGTACGCTTGGGCGAGTCGCCAGCCAAGAGCCCGAGCGGGTCGTGGAATTACTCTCCTCGGCAATCGAGAGAGGCTTACCGCGCACGGAGCGACACGATCTGACACACTCGCTGTTAGGGATCTTGGCAGGGCTCTTCATTGCCCGCGGAGACTCAAGGGCCAATGAGATTCTGCTGCGGTTCGAAAGCGATCCGGTGAGGTTTCATAGAGAGATGACCGAAGAGGTATTGGTGGCATCGGTCTATCTGGCGCCACCGAGCGGGAGTGAGCCAGAGACAAGAATGCGCGCCCGACAGGTGTTGGAGCGCGTTCTCTTCAGCGTATACCCTGCTCTGCAAAATACTATTAAGCGTGATATCTCGGAAGCGAGGACGAAAGAATTTCGTGATCTGCTAGGTCTGCAAGATGAAGTCGCGACCAGGGTGCGGTTTGCGCTGGAGGAAAGTCGCGGAGGCGATGAAGCGCAGATCCGGACGACGGAGGATGATCGCAGAGTCCGGTATTTTGAATTAAAGCCCATTCTAGAGTTGCTCACCACGCGAAGGAACGTCCCGGGACATCATTACCTTGCTCCGCACTCGGCACATTACCTTATGGAGACGATGAACTTCGTCCTCCAGTTCGATCCCGGAAGTGTTGTTGAGTACGCAGCCGCTATCTGCACAGCGGCGTCTGCGATGAGTTATCAATTCGATTCGATGGCCATATCCGAAGCAGTGAAGCTCGTTGAAAGGGTGCTTGCTGATCACAAAGACGTGCTGCACGACAACGCTGCTGCGAATGCCCTGGGCACAATCTTGGACATTTTCGTTCGCGCGGGGTGGCCTCAAGCGTTACAACTCACCTTCACCCTGGACCAAGCAATCAGATAGGTAAACCCGTCGACTCCGGTACTGCGTGGCCCTCGTCGCGAGAAGAGAAACGTATTCTCCGACTGGAATAACGGCTTTCGGCATGTGCTTTTGTTCGTACCGGCAGGGCTGACTGACTGTCGGTCTGTCAGAAATCAGTTGCTCCGCCGATGTTTCGAGGAAATTGCGTGCCGAGTGCGTGCTAAGGTCTTTGTTATACGAGCAAATCACTGAGGATGCTTAGCCATTCGGAATCGAGTGGTCCTCGGCAAACGACCTTCCCTGCTCGACCATACCAGTAGGCTGCGTTGTCCTGATCGCCTTCCTTGCGATGCAGGTAGGCGTGCACCCACGAACCCGCCGGGCCTTCGTCCTGCTGAGCGGATTCGTGGGCCTTGGTCCAATCACCCTTGGCATCCCACCACAGGCCCGCGAGAGCCAGTGTGAGTTCCGACGGCGGCTTGGCTACCGTCAGCGATTGACGAAAATCGTCCAAGGTCATGTTGAGTACTTCCCTGACGCAATGGTCGCACGCTGCCCTGATCAGACCGAGAACACTGTCAATCTTCAGCACGAGACGCTCTACTGCAGGAATGGCATTTGCTGACTCTCATGGGAACACCCCAACACATAAACTGCATCATTCGATCTTGTCGTGTTTCGCGAGATTGTGCCGTCCACACAATATCTGGATGTTCGCAGGGTCTTTTGAAGAACCGCCCTTCGAGTAAGGGATAATGTGGTCGAAATGAAGGCCGGAAGTCGCGCCACAGGAGGGATAAACACAACGTCCCTGATCGCGTTTCCATACTTCAAGCTTGACCCAGCTTGGAATAAGCCGATCGTCTTCCAGGGCGGATGGAGCAGCGGCTGAGCGATCGCGCTCATCGGTGGTCGCGAACTGGAGCTTAAACTTAAAGACCTTGCGGCCTCCCGATTGCTCAGTCCAGCAATCAATTAGCTCGAACACCCCGTTGTAAACCCAAATTCCAGATCGTATTTTTTCGTAGACCCTCACTCTCTCGG
>Ga0187879_10002487_pt1 | contig 12489 bp, 10 predicted proteins | sample June2016WEW_19_1_FD_132423 | JGI IMG/M metagenome (GOLD analysis project Ga0187879, IMG submission 132423) | Peatland microbial communities from SPRUCE experiment site at the Marcell Experimental Forest, Minnesota, USA - June2016WEW_19_10 | ecosystem: Environmental > Terrestrial > Soil >... | reverse complement strand
GGTCGGGGAGGTGGACGTCCCGTGAACGAGGCGGCGCGCAGCCTCCTGTCGGGTCATGCGTTCCTGGCGGGCTTCCCCCCCGAGGCCGTCGAGCTCGTGGCCGACCGGGCGGAGCTGGTCTCGTTCCGGCCCGGAGCGCTGCTGTTCCGTGAGGGGAGCCCGGCGGACGTCGCGTACCTCGTGACAACGGGGCATGTGGCCATTGAGATCCATGCGCCCAGCCGGGGGCCGATCGTCATCGAGACGATCGGGGCGGGCCACGTGGTCGGGCTGTCCTGGGCCGCCCCTCCGTTCCGCTACCAGTTCGACGCCCGTGCCATCGACGAGGTGGAGGCGGTTGCGGTCGACACCGCGCTGCTGCGAGTCGCGCTGGCGGAGAACCCGGTGCTCGGGTTCCTCTTCCTGGACCGGCTGACGGCGGTCATGCTCGAGCGCCTCCAGGCCACCCGCATCAGGCTGCTCGACCTTTACGGCACGACCGATGCTCGCTGAAGCCGTCACCCACGCCGGTCCCACCGGGCCGCTCGTCCCCGTGCCGTACGTGGTGGTGGGACGGCGGGAGGAGGCTGCCGACGTGGTGACGCTCTCGATCGAGCCGACGGAGGGGTCTGCACCGGCCTTCAGGCACGGGCAGTTCAACATGGTCACGTCCTTCGGCAGGGGAGAGATCGCGGTGTCCATGTCCAGCGCCCCGAGCGCCCCGGGGCCGGTGGAGCACTCCATTCGCCGGGTGGGTGCGGTCACCGCCGCGCTCTGTGCGGCACCGGTGGGGTCGCTGGTCGGGATCCGCGGGCCCTTCGGCTCGTCGTGGGGCACCGACGAGGTCGAGGACGGCGCGGACGTGGTGGTCATGGCGGGCGGCATCGGCCTGGCGCCGCTGCGGGGCGCGGTGCGGGACCTCGTGGTGCGCCAGCAGTCCGGCCAAGGGCGTGTCTTCGTGCTGGCGGGCGCCCGCTCGCCGGACCAGATCCTCTTTGACGAGGACCTCCGGGCCTGGGAGCGGGCCGGTGTCCACGTGGGCATCTCCGTCGACGTGGGGGCGCCGGGATGGACCGGGGTGGTGGGTGTGGTCACCGCGCTGCTGCCGGGCGCGCCGTTCGAGGCGTCGGGGGCTCTGGCCCTGTTGTGCGGTCCCGAGATCATGATGCGCTTCGGCGGCCGAGCCCTGGTGGACCGGGGGGTCGATGCCCGGCGCGTCCGTGTCTCGTTGGAGCGGAACATGCAGTGCGGCATCGGGCTGTGCGGCCACTGCCAGCTCGGCCCCCTGCTCGTTTGCCGGGACGGACCTGTCGTGCGCTACGGGGGGCTCGCCGACGAGCTGTTCATGGAGCGCAACCGGTGACCCCGGACGTCCCCACCTTGGCCGTGTGGAAGTTCGCCTCCTGTGACGGGTGCCAGCTGAGCCTGCTCGACTGCGAAGACGAACTGCTGGCCCTCGCCGGTGCGGTGCGGATCGCCCACTTCACGGAGATGACCCGCGCCCATGTCGACGGCCCCTATGACGTCTCGCTCGTCGAAGGCTCCATCACGACCGCCGAGGACGCCGAGCGGATCCTGGCCGTCCGCGCCGCATCGCGCCGGCTCATCACCATCGGTGCCTGTGCGACGTCGGGGGGCGTGCAGGCGCTGCGCAACCTCGCCGAGGAGGGTGAATTCGTCGGCGTCGTCTACGCCCACCCCGAGTACGTGTCGTCGCTCTCGACCTCGACGCCGATTTCCGCCCACGTGCCGGTGGACTTCGAGCTGAACGGATGCCCGATCGACCGCCGCCAGCTGCTCGAGGTCATCACCGCCTCGCTGGTCGGGCGGCGCCCGGTCATCCCTGACCACACGGTCTGCCAGCAGTGCAAGGGCCGAGGCACGGTGTGCGTGCTGGTCGCGCACGGGACCCCGTGCCTGGGCCCGGTCACCCGGGCGGGATGCGGCGCGCTGTGCCCCTCGGTGGGCCGTGGCTGCTACGGGTGCTTCGGGCCGGTCGGCGGGGCGAACACCGGTGCGCTGGCCGAGGAGCTGCTGAGCCAGGGCATGGCGCCCGTGGACGCGTCGCGGCTCTTCTCCACCTTCTACTCGGGCAACGAGGTGTTCGGCCGCCAGTCCGTCACCCTGCGCGCGCGCGCCGCCGGTGCCACGTCCGAGGAGGCACCGTGACACCGCCGGACGAGCGCCGGCGCACGGTCTCGGTGCAAGGACTGGCACGCGTCGAGGGCGAGGGCTCGCTCCGCGTCGAAGTGCGTGATGGCCGGGTGGAGGACGTCGAGCTGCAGATCTTCGAACCGCCCCGGTTCTTCGAGGCCTTCCTGCGCGGGCGCCGCGCCACCGAGGCACCGGACCTCACCGCGCGCATCTGCGGCATCTGCCCGGTGGCGTACCAAATGAGCGCGTGCGCGGCGGTGGAGGACGCGCTGGGAATGAGCGTCGGTCGCGGCATCGCGGACCTGCGCCGACTCCTCTACTGCGGGGAATGGATGCAGAGCCATTCCCTGCACGTCCACATGCTCCATGCCCCCGATTTCCTGGGGTGCCAGGACGCGGTGGAGATGGCGCAACAGCACCGCCCCGCCTTCGAGCGGGGGCTCGCGCTCAAGAAGATGGGCAACCGCATCATGGAGACGATCGGAGGGCGGGCCATCCACCCCGTCAACGTCCAGGTCGGCGGGTTCTACCGCGCCCCGAGCCGGGCGGAGGTGGCGGCGCTGGCAGGACCGCTCACCGACACCCTCACCCTTGCGCTGGCCACGGTGGAATGGGTCGCCGGTTTCGACTTCCCCGACGTGCACGGCGACTACCGCTTCGTGGCCCTGCGTGAGCCGGGTCGCTACCCGCTCGGGTCGGGCCGCGTCGCATCGTCCGACGGGTTGGACACCTCGCCGGCGGGCTTCGCCGACCTCGTCGTCGAGGAGCACGTGGCCCGTTCGACAGCGCTGCACGCCCGCCTCGAGGACCGGCTGGAGTACCTGACCGGACCGTTGGCCCGTTACGCCCTCAACTCGGCGCAGTTGCCCGACGAGGCCGCCCGGGCGGCCGCCGACGCGGGACTGGGCCCCTCGTGCACGAACCCCTTCCAGAGCATCATCGTGCGGGCCGTCGAGATCGTGTTCGCCTGCCAGGAGGCGCTGGCCCTGGTGGAGCGCTACGAGCCGCCCGACCCCCCGAGCGTCCCGGTCCCGGCGGGTGGCGGCGTGGGCACCGGCGCCACCGAGGCACCGCGGGGCCTCCTCTTCCACCGCTATCACATCGACCCGGAGGGAACCATCACTGCGGCGCAGATCGTGCCCCCCACGTCCCAGAACCAGATCACGATCGAGTCCGACATCCGCCGGACCGTCCAGGCGTCGCTGGACCTCAGTGACGAGGACCTCACCTGGAGGAGCGAGCAGGCGGTCCGCAACCACGACCCATGCATCTCGTGCGCCACACACTTTCTCGACCTCACCATCACCCGGCAATGACCGTGACGGGCGCCCGTCACGTCGTGATCGCTGCCGTCGGCTGCGAGTTCCGGCGGGACGACGGCGCCGGCCCGGCCGTGCTGGACCGTCTGCACGGCGAGCTCGGGGGTGCGGAGGTGCTCGGTGCGCTGGCCTCGCCACTCGACCTTCTCGGGGCATGGGAAGGCGCCGAGCTCGCCATCGTCATCGACGCGATCGGCGGCGACGAGCCGGGGATGCTGCATGTGGTCGAAGTGGACCTGGGCTCTTCGCCCGACGCATGTGCCCTCCCGGTCTCGAGGTCCAGTAGCCACGGTCTCGGCGTCATGGAGGCCCTCCGTCTGGCGCGCGTCCTGGGCTCGGGGCCGGCGCGTGTGGTGCTCGTCGGCGTGGCGGGACAGGACTTCGGCGAGGGAGTCGGGCTGAGCCCGTCCGTGTCGGCCGTGGTGGACCGCGCGGCGCGACTCGTGGCCGAGCTGGCCGTGACGGCCACGGCAGGCGTTCGCTAGGGCAGGGGTTGCGCCGCGACGCTCACCACCGGCTGACCTGCGATCGCCCGCTGCAGCACGGGCTCGACGGCGGGCGCCAGGAAGGAGGCATAGGCCTGGGTCAGGTGGTTGTCGTCGCGGTACACGACGAGGTTGTCCACCATCACGGCACAGGTGGAGTGGGTGCAGAACCAGGGCTGGGTGTCGACGTAGGTGCCGCCGTTCTTGGTGACGGCCAGCATCTCGGCTGCCATCCCGGGAACGTCGAGCCCCACGTCGACCGGCACCGTGCATGCCGTGGCGTCGGTGAGGTGCGCCGAGAGGCACCCCGGGACGTCGAAGGGGGGCTTGGGGACGGGGCCGAAGACCATCACCTGGGGGCCGAGGCTGCGGATGTCGTTGACCTCCTGCCCGAGACCGGAGAGCCAGACGGGGCTGTAGGGGGTGAAGTTGTAGATGTCGGTGTAGTGCCGCGCGACGCCGAGCACGACGAGTGCGGGATGGATGGCCGCGATCTGGCTGAGCACGTCGGCGCGCCACTCGTCACACTCGGTGAACGTCCGCCCGAGCTCGGGGCTGAAGATGGGCAGCGGGAAGGGCGGGCAGGTGGACTTCGTCCAGGTGATCAGCCGCCAGCCGAACTTTTCCGCCGCCTGTTCCACCGCGGGGAACCACATTGCGGCGTGGGAGTCGCCGAAGAGCACCACCGTGGTGCTCGCGGTCGTGTCGCCGAAGACGCAGGGCCGCAGTGACGTGTCGGTGTAGCTGTCGAGGCAGCCGTCGACGAAGACGGGCGGTTCGTCGGCGTTGGCGTCCGGCAGGCTCGGCTCCAGGTTGGCAGGCACGTCCGGGACCGTGAGGGAGCGGGCCACCTGTGCGTTGATCGCAGCCGTTTGCCGGTACAGCTGCGACAGCACCGGGTCGGCCGCCGCCGGCGCCTGTGCCTTGGTCGACGCACGGAGTGCAGCCGACGCCACGGGCGCGTGCCCGCTTCCGGTGAGGCTTGGCAGCGAAAGCACGGACAGCACGCAGGCGCCGACGGCGGCGAACGTCAAGGCGGCACCGAGCCTGAGGCTGCGGCTCGGTGCGGTCGACAGCCAGGTGGACAGACGCACGGGGCGCTCGACGAGTACGAAGGTGGCCGTCGCGACGACGAAGCTGATCGCGGCGACGGAGAGGTTCTGTGCGAGCGAGAGCGCGTGGCCCAGCGCGGCGGGCACGAGGATCAGCATCGGCCAGTGCCACAGGTACCAGGAGTAGGAGACCCGGCCGACGACCTGCATGGGCGAGGTCCGCAGGATCTGCACCGGTCCGTGCACGGGGCGCGGACCGGTGCCGGCAGCGATGATGGCTGCCGCCCCGAGGACCGGCACGAGCGCTGCGGTCCCGGGGAACGGCGTGCTGGACGTGAAGGTCGTGACGGACCACACCACCAAGCCGAGGCCGATCCACCCCAGCAGCGGCCGGCCGCGCATCCGGCCGATGAGCGGGGCGCCGAGCGCGATCAGGCCACCGACCGCCAACTCCCAGGCCCGCGTGGGCAGCGAGTAGAAGGCCCATGGCTCGGAGGCATTGGTCAGCCAGATGGAGAAGGCACACGAGGTCACGGCGATGACGCCGAGGACGGCCGCCGCGGTGGCGCGCGAGGGCGGGCGCTCGTGACGCGAGGAGCGGCGGCGCCACGCGAGCGAGGCAAAGAGGAGCACCGCCGGCCAGATCAGGTAGAACTGCTCCTCCACGCCGAGCGACCAGTAGTTCTGGAACGGCGACGGTGCGGCGGACGCCGTCAGGTAGTTGGTCTGGAGCAGGGCGAAGCGGTAGTTGCCGACATAGAGCGCGCTGGCCACGCCGTCCTTGAGGACCGAGCGTGCCGTCAGCGGCGGGAGGATGGCGGCCGAGGCGATCGCCGTCACCGCGAGGACCAGGAACGAGGCCGGCAGCAGGCGGCGGATGCGCCGCCCGTAGAACCCGCTGAAGGAGAGGCGGCGGCGGTCGTGGACCTCGCGCCAGAGATGGTCCGTGATCAGGTAGCCCGAGATCACGAAGAAGACGTCCACCCCGACGTACCCGCCGGGCAGCGCGCCCACATGGGCGTGGTACAGCACCACGGCGAGGATGGCGACGGCGCGGAGACCCTCGATGTCCTTGCGGAACACGCGCTGCCGTGGCCGGCGAGTCAGGAGGTCAGCCTGCGGTCGGACCTCCTGATCAACCCCCATCGGCACTCCTCGGGGAACGTAGCACCGGGCCGACCAGCCGGGGAGGGGTGGCCCCAAGGGGACCATCGGCTCTAGTCCGGGAAGTGGGTACGGGAGACACTGCAGGTGGCACCGAGGAGGTGGTTATGAGGTTCCGCGATCGGGTGGATGCGGGTCGCCACCTGGCCGAGGTGGTGGAACGTGCCGCCGTGGGGGACGGCGATGTCGTCGTGCTCGGGCTACCCCGTGGCGGGGTGCCAGTCGCCTTCGAGGTGGCGCAGGCCCTTGGAGCGCCGCTCGACGTCATCGTCGTGCGGAAGCTGGGGGTGCCCTTTCAGCCCGAGCTCGCCATGGGAGCCATCGGCGAGGGGGGAGTGCGGGTCGTGAACGAAGAGGTGATGCACTCCTCGGCCCTCGACATCGGCGACATCGAGGCGGTCGAGCGGAAGGAGCGCGTCGAGCTGGAGCGGCGGGCCCGACAGTACCGAGGCGACCGACCGCGGCTGCATCTCCGCGGTCGATGTGCTGTCATCGTCGACGACGGCATCGCCACGGGATCAACGGCGCGCGCCGCCTGCCAGGTGGCGCGCGCGCACGGGGCAGCCCGCGTCGTCCTCGCGGTCCCCGTCGCCTCGCGCCTCGCCGCTCTCGCGCTCAGGGACGTGTGCGACGACATGCTGTGCGTCGATCTCCCCGAGCCCTTCTACGCCGTGGGGGAGTGGTACCGGGACTTCTCACAGACCACGGACGAGCAGGTCGTCGAACTCCTCCGGCTCGCGGCCAGCCGTGATGACGACTCGGCCGCGCCGGACCCACCTGACGGCGACGCTCTAATCCGTGACGAGGAGGTCCGCATCCCGTCCGGTGACGTGACGCTCGCCGGTCGTCTCACGGTCCCCGCCCGTGCGACCGGAACGGTGATTTTTGCGCACGGGAGCGGCAGCAGCCGTCACAGCCCGCGCAACAGCTACGTCGCGGGCGTCCTGAACAAGGCCGGTCTGGCCACGCTGCTCATCGACCTCCTGACCGTGGAGGAGGAATCGGACCGCTCCTGCGTCTTCGACGTCCGGATGCTGGCGGACCGGCTGGGCGATGCCACCCGCTGGGCAAGGGGGCAGCCTGAGGTGGCGTCGGGGGCGGTCGGCTTCTTCGGCGCCAGTACCGGCGCGGCGGCCGCACTCTGGGCGGCCGCACAGCCCGACTGCAACGTGTCGGCCGTCGTCTCCCGGGGTGGACGCCCCGACCTCGCCGGTCCACTGCTGCCGGCGGTAACCGCACCTACGCTGCTGATCGTGGGCGGGTGCGACGACGCAGTGCTCGAGATGAACCGAAGGGCACAGGCAGAGCTGCGCTGCGCGAACCACTTGACCATCGTCCCAGGGGCGACCCATCTCTTCGAGGAAACGGGTGCCCTGGAGTCCGTCGCCCGATTGGCCCGCGACTGGTTCGTGAGAAGCTTCGGAGAAACGTCAGCCGTGCCACCGACGGCGTCGTAGGCGAGCAGGGCACTGCAACGATGAAAGGCGCCCGTCCCACGTGCTCACGGGGATCGAGCGCCTCGCTTCAATTGTTCTCCGGACGGACGACATCGGGAGGAGTAGACGCAATGAGCCGTAAGGGGCCTTTTCCCTTGCAGCGCTTGCCTGAATCCAAGCCGCCTGCCTGTCAGCTTGAGTCCTCGCCGAACCTGCTTGGCGAATCCTCGTCTGTCATCCCCCGGACTGGAGGTTTTCGTTTCGTTTCGCCACTTCCTACCTCCTTCCGGACCGATCCTCACGATCCAATGGGTATAACCGTGGGCAGTGCAGATTTGTTCCCGTCACCGATGCACGCGACGTAAGTGGCATCGCTGATTCCCGACGAGTCGCGCGACGCGATCAGCGGACTGAGGCTGCATCGCTGGTCGGATCGTGCGGTCGTCGCGGTCGCAATCACCGCGCTCGCGTCCGGCTTCGGTCAGTTCGGGGTCGTTGCCGCGCTCGGCGACGTCTCGACGCAGCTCGGTCATGTGGCACCGGGCGGGACCATCGCCGACAAGGTCGGCCTGTCCGGGACCAGCCTGGGGATCGGCTTGGCCGTCATCCGCTTGGCCTCCCTCGGCAGTCTCCCGCTCATCGGCATGGCGGACCGGCTGGGGCGCCGGCCGGTGATCCTCGCGGTGACGATCCTGGGTTTGGCGCTGACCGTGGTCGCCTCCGCCAGTCCCGGCTACTGGTGGTTCGTCGCGATCTTTGCCTTCGGACGCCCGCTCCTCAGCGCTACCAACGCCCTGGCCGAGGTGATGGCAGCCGAGGAGACGAGCTCACGCGACAGGGCGGCCGCCGTGGCGCTCATCGCAGCCGGCTACGGGGTGGGCGCCGGGCTCTCCGCCATCATCCACAGCCTCGCCTCGGGGGCGCTCGGCTTCCGCGGGATCTTCGCGCTGGCGGTCCTCCCGCTCGCCCTCGTCTTCGCAGTGCGCGGGTGGATCGAGGAGCCGAGCAGGTTCATGGTGGCCGAGGCAGCAGCGGATCACCCCACACCAGTACTGGGGGCAATCGGTCCCCGCTACCGGAAACGGGTTGTCGTCCTGGCCTTGATCGCGTTCGCGATCTCCATCATCACGGGCCCGGCGAACAGCTTCCTGTTCCTCTTCGCGCAGGACGTCGTGCACCAGGCCGGCTACGTGACCGCTCTCATGGTTGCCGCTGCGGGTGTCGTGGGACTCGTGGGCCTGCTGTGCGGGCGGTGGTTGGCGGACCGAATCGGCCGTCGGCCGACCAGCACGGGTGCGATGGTCGCCATCGGGTTCAGCGGCGCCCTTGCCTACTCGGGGTCGCGGCCTGCCCTCGTGGCCGGGTACATCCTCGGGGTTCTGAGCGGCTCTCTGCTGGCGCCGGCCGTGGGGTCCCTCCTGACGGAGCTGTTCCCGACGTCGGTGCGGGCGTCGGCGACCGGGTGGTGGGTCACGGCCGGAGTCCTCGGTGCCGTCGGCGGGCTGGTCGCGTTCGGAGCCGTCGCCGACGTGGGCAACCGGTTCGCCGCTGCAGCGGACATCACGTTCCTCCCCGTCACAGCCGCGGCCGCGCTCTTCTGGCTCCTGCCCGAGACCAAGGGGCAGGAGCCCGAGTCGCTGTGGCCGGAGGAGGCTTCTCAGCCGTAGGTGAACGTGACCGCGTTCGACGTACCGCTGGCGGTGGTGATCGTGACCTGGGCGGACTGAGATCCCGGGGGCGGGGGCGGCACGGTGATGGTGCAGGTGTTCTGAGCAGGGCAGCTCGTCGGCGCCACCTGGCCGTTGAACGTCGCCACGATCTGGCCGTCGGAGCTCATGAAGTTGGACCCGGCGACCTGTATGCCCTGTCCCGCGTTCCCACTCGACGGGGTGAGTGAGGAGATCACGGGCGCGGCCCCGGGGGTGGACGGGACCGTGGTCGTGGTCGTTGTCGAGGTCGGCCTCGAAGTCGAGGTCGAGTGAGACGGCCCGGTCGTGCCGGCACCTCCCTGACGGCCGGCGATCGTGGTCGACGCCCGGGCCGCCGCCGAGGGTGGGGGCGCCGAGATCCGGGGGTTGTTGCCGAGCGACACGGCGAGGGCGATCGCCCCGACCACCACCAGCGCGGCGACGACGGCCACGGAGGCGATGAGCCAGCGGTCGGACCGTCGGACGGTGTGGGGGTCAGGTGTCGGATCCGCCGGCTCCGGCGGGCGCTCCCGAGCGGGGGGAGCGGGCAGCGGGGCACCGCTCGCGGATTCACGGGCGCGCCGCACGGCGCTCTCCATGGCGCCCAAGGCGCGCCGACCCGGTGTGCCTTGGGGCGGCTCGTCCGCGTGCCCGTGTGTCATCCGATCCTCCGGCTAATACTTCCCCGATCGGCGGCTTCCATACCCGCGGCCCTGCAACGGGACCGCGGGGACCGCTGATCCCGCTCGTCCCCACCGGACGAAACAGGCGGGCTGGGCCGTACAATTGCCCTGTTCAAGAGGAGGCACCCATGCGATCCGACTTGATATCAGGGCCCCGACCGTCCCGGGACGACGAAGGGGGACATGCCCCTGCGCAGGCAGCCGTCCGGAAGGGCCGTGGCGCCGCCGTGGCGCTCGAACCGCTGCTGGTCCATTTTTTCGGGGCCGCGCCACCGGTCCGGTTCGAGTTCTGGGACGGAACCTCGCTGGGCTCGGTAGGCGGGCACGTGCTCGAGGTGCGCTCGCCCGACGCGGTGCGTCGGCTGCTGTGGGCACCGGGCGAGCTCGGCCTCGCTCGGGCCTTCGTGGAGGGGGACCTCTCCTTCAGGGGCGACATCTTCGAGATCCTGGCGCTGGTGCACGCCGCGGCCCCGCGGAGCGTGCGCACCGGCGCGCGGCTGCCTCTCCAGGCGGTTCGTTCGGCCTACCGTCTGGGGGCCCTCGGCCGGCCGCTCCCTCCCCCTCCGGAGGAGGCCGCCACGCGCGGACGGCTGCACTCGAGGCTGCGTGACGCCCAGGCGGTGCGCCATCACTACGACGTCAGCAACGACTTCTACGGCATGGTCCTCGGGCCCAGCATGACGTACTCCTGCGCGCGCTTCGCCCCGGGCGCCGGCACCCTCGAAGCAGCCCAGGAGTCCAAGCACGACCTCGTCTGCCACAAGCTGGGGCTCCCCGGGGCGAGGGGCTCGAGGATCCTCGACGTCGGCTGCGGGTGGGGGACCCTCGCGCTTCATGCGGCACGGCACTACGGCGCACAAGTGGTCGGGGTCACGTTGAGCCCCGCGCAGGCGAACTTCGCCCGGGACAGGGTCGCGGCGGCGGGGCTGGCTGGGCAGGTCGAGATCCGCCTGCAGGATTACCGCGACGTGCGCGACGGGCCCTTCGACGGCATCGCATCCGTCGGCATGTTCGAGCACGTGGGCTCCACCAAGGCCACCAGGTATTTCGGCACGATGCGCAGTCTCCTGGGGCCGCGAGGGCGACTCCTGAACCACGCCATCTCCAGCGTGGGCGGGTCGCGCATCGGCCCGAGGTCGTTCATCGGGCGCTACGTGTTCCCCGACGGCGAGCTCATCGACGTGGGCCAGGTCGTCGTGGCCATGGAGGAGGCCGGCTTCGAGGTGCGCGACGTCGAGTCCCTGCGCGAGCACTATGCCCGGACCCTCCATTGCTGGGTCCGTAACCTCGAGCGGCACTGGGATGCGGCTGTGGCCGAGGTCGGGGTGCGGCGCGCCCGGGTCTGGCAGCTCTACATGGCAGGATCGGCCAACGGGTTCGACGACGGCGGGATCTCGGTGCATCAGGTGCTGGGCGTCGTGCCCGAGCCCGACGGGCGGAGCGGTATGCCGGCCACCCGGAGCGGGTGGGGCTGAGCGACCGGCGTCAACCCGTCGGCGCCGTGGCGGTGTTGGCATGAGGCGGTGATTCGTGCGACCCTGAACCCCGTGTCCCCTGGCCGCCAGATCGTCGTATGCGACGGCGACGAGACCGGCCAGGAGCTGCTCGAGCAGGCCCTGCGGGTGCTCGCTCCCGATGTTCTCGGGTTCGACCTCGAGCTGGTTCATTTCGACCTGTCCCTCGAGAACCGCCGCGCGACCACGAACGCCGTGGTACGCGACGCCGCGGCCGCGATGCGCGAGACCGGGCTTGGGCTCAAGGCCGCCACGATCACCCCGGAGACGACGGGTGACGTCGGGAGCCCGAACCGAATCCTGCGGGAGGGCGTCGGGGGATCCGTCATCGTCCGGACTGGACGGCGGATCCCGGGTGTCGCCCCACAGGCCCCGGTCGTGCACCCGATCGTCGTGGTCCGCATGGCCGTGGGCGACGCGTACGGAGCGGAGGAGCGCCGGACGGGGGATCCCGGCAGTACAGCCGAACAGGCCTGGCGGACCGAGCGGATCGATCGCTCGGTGTGCCGCTCCGTGGCGGAGTACTCGTTCCGCACGGCGGCGCAGGTGGGGGCGTGTGTCTACGGCGGCCCGAAGTGGACCGTCTCGACGGTCTACGAGGGGATGCTGAAGGAGGAGATGGACGACGCCGCGGCCCGGTATCCCGATATCCCGTACCGCCCAACCCTGATCGACGCCGCTTACGCCGGGCTCCTCACCGAATCCAGCGGGAGCCCACTCGTGGTCCCGGCGCTCAATCGTGACGGTGACTGCCTGTCCGACCTCGTGCTTGCTCTGTTCGGCTCCATCGCCGGCGCCGAGTCGGTGTTGCTGGCTCTGGACGACGACATGCACCCCGTGGTGGCCATGGCAGAGGCCCCGCACGGGACTGCGCCATCGCTGATGGGGAAAAACGTCGCCAACCCGATGGCCATGCTGCTGGCCTGTGCGGCCGTGCTCGACCACGCGGCCCAGGGCGACGCCGTCGTGGCCGCGACGGGCGCCGCCATCCGTCGGACCACGCTCGGCGCGGCGG
>Ga0187879_10002485_pt1 | contig 12491 bp, 11 predicted proteins | sample June2016WEW_19_1_FD_132423 | JGI IMG/M metagenome (GOLD analysis project Ga0187879, IMG submission 132423) | Peatland microbial communities from SPRUCE experiment site at the Marcell Experimental Forest, Minnesota, USA - June2016WEW_19_10 | ecosystem: Environmental > Terrestrial > Soil >... | reverse complement strand
CCGGCTCGGCCGCGTCGGCGAACCATCCGAGCAGCACCGGAAGAAGCGTGCGCTGGATCGCCGCCCGCCGGGAGACCCCGGCGGTGAGCGCGTCGATGTGCCGCAGCGCCCCGGCCGGGTCCAGGTAACCGAGGGCCTCCAGCCGGGCCCGCGCCGCGGCCGGGGTCAGCCGGGCCTCCTCGCCGGGCAGCCGGGCCACCGCGCTGAGCAGCGGCCGGTAGAACAGCTTCTCGTGCAGCCGCCGCACCTGGCGCGCGTGCTGCCGCCACATCTCGCTGAATCCGGCGGCGGGGTCGGCGCTGAGCCGACTGACGTCGCCCCGGGATCCGCCCGGCTGGCCGGCGGTCCGCATGGCCCGGCCGAGACGGCGCAACGTCGCCGGGTGGTCGGGCAGCAGATGGGTCCGGCGCAGCTGGTAGATCTGAAGCAGATGCTCCACTTGCCGCAGGAAGCGGTAGGCGTCGGCCAGGTCGCGGGCGTCGTCCCGGCCCACGTAGCCGCCGGCGGCCAGCGCCGCCAGGGCGGGCAGCGTGGCCGGGCTGCGCAGCGACTCGTCCGTGCGGCCGTGCACCAGCTGGAGGAGCTGCACGGCGAATTCGATGTCGCGCAGGCCGCCGGGGCCCAGCTTGATCTCCCGTGCGGCCCGGGCCGAGGGCAGCGTCTTTTCGACCCGGCGCCGCATGGCCTGGACGTCCTCGACGAAATTGTCCCGCTGGGCGGCCCGCCAGACCATCGGGGACAGGGCGTCCACGTACTCCCGCCCGAGGTCCATGTCACCGGCCGCTGGGCGGGCCTTCAGCAGGGCCTGGAACTCCCACGTCTTGGCCCAGCGCTCGTAGTAGGCGATATGGCTGGCCAGGGTGCGGACCAGCGGGCCGTTGCGCCCTTCGGGCCGCAGGTTCGGGTCGATCGGGAAGATCATGCCTTCCGGGGTGGTCCGTGAGCACACCGCGATCAGGCCGGTCGCGAGCTTGGTGGCCGTGCGCAGCGCGGCGTCCGTCGCCGGGCCGGCGTCCATTTCCGGGCCGGTCTCGGTCCCGGTACCGGCGCTGGGGCCGGCGGGGGCGGCGACGAAGATCACGTCGACGTCGCTGGCGTAGTTCAGCTCGCAGCCACCGCACTTGCCCATGGCGAGCACCGCGATCCGGCACGGCGCCGCGTCGGCGGGCAGCTCGGTGCGGGAGACCGCGAGCGCGGCGCACAGCACACCCGAAGCGATGTCGGCGAGCTCGCAGGCGGCCTCCTCGGTGGCGGCCACGCCGGTGATGTCCCGCGCCGCCAGGTGCAGGATGTGCCGCTTGTAGGCGACGCACAGCGCGGCCGCCGGATCCGTGCCGTCCAGGAAGGCCAGGTCGGCGACGGGGTCCTCGTGCAGCGGGTTCGCGCCCACCGCATACAGCAGCGCGGCACGCAGCTCGTCGGTAGTGGGCCGCCGGATCGCGTCGGCGCCGCGCAGCAGGCAACAGTCCTCCGGATGCCGCGCCAGGTGGTCGCCGAGGCCCGCGCTGATTCCCAGCACCCCGATCAGGCGTTTCCGGAATCCCGGCTCGGTGCGCAGGGCGGCCCGGGTCTCGGCCGCGTCCGGGTCTTCGCCCCGGTCGGCGCCCGCGATCCGGGCCAGTTGCCGCAGCGCGAGGTCGGGGTCGGCCGCGCCCGCGATGGCTTCCAGCACGGCCTCGTCCTTGCGCGGGCGGCCGTAGCCCGGGCCGGCGGCCGGCTCGTCCGGGCTGATGTCGAGGGCGAGGTCCGAGGTCAAGAGCTGTTCGGCCCGCGCCGGATCGGCAAACCCCATCCTGGTCAGGCGCCCGGCCAGGGTCGTCGTCCGCATGCCGCTCACCCAGATAGTCACGCCACGACCGTAATACGAAGTGACCGGTTTCCACGAGGACCCGCCTCTCGCCGCGATGACTGCCTGGGTTCCCGGGCAGGTCAGGGAGCGCCGCTGGCCGGCAGCGGGATGACCAGCACGTCGGACACGGGCGAGCCGGGGCCGGACCCGCGGGCGCGCGCTGCCTTCCGCCAGCCCCACCTGGCCAGGGCGGTCTGTGCGGGGGCCGCCGCGGGCAGCACGGTGAGCGTGGCCCGTTCCTCGGGCCGGTCCGCCAGCAGCAGGTCATGCAGGGCCCGGCCGATGCCCTGCCGCCGCCAGGACGCACGGACCAGCAGCTCCGTCACCGCGAAGGTACGGCCGGAGTGCTCGGCCGTGACCTCCGCCGGCAGTGGCGCCGTCAGCTCCCGCCACCATGAGGTGGACGGCCGCAGCGGCATCCCGGACGCGAACCCGACCAGATAATCGCCGTGCCGCACCTCGGCCAGCACGAAGCCCGGCTGGCGGCGCTGAACCCGGAACCGGTCCGCGAACAGCGCGGCATCATCCTGCTGCCGGTACGGCGGGTCGGCGTACAGCTCGGCGTGCAGGGCCCGCAGTTCGTCCGCGTCCGCGGCAGCCTGCGTCCCGTCGAGCAACTGGAAGGTCATCTCCGACGTGGGCACGCCCACCACGGTAGGGCCGTCCCAAGAACGACGCCCGTTAACCCCGGGGTACGGCGAGGCACTCGTGACCGGCCCAGCGAGTCCGGGCCTCGTGCCCGGCGAGTGGCCGGTGCTGTCGGCGGGAACCGCAGCGGGACCTACGGCGAGGCGCTCGTGACCGGCCCAGCGAACCGGGCCTTCAGGCCCGGTGAGTGACCGGTGTGTCGGCGAAGTACCACCGCGCGGGCGCGGAGCGCATTCGGGGGGTTCCGGGGGGTCGCCCCCCGGGCCAGCACAGGGGGTTCCGGGGGGTCGCCCCCCGGGCTAACACAGCTTGTGGTAGGCACAAAGCATGACAGATCTCATCCCCCGCACTGTCCTGTTCGGCAACCCGGAACGCACCCTGCCGCGGCTGTCGCCGGACGCGACGCGGCTGGCCTGGATCGCGCCCGATGACGGCGTGCTGAACGTCTGGGTCGCCCCGCTCCGAATCGCCTCGGACAACGCGGTCGACTTTGCCGCGGCCCGGGTGGTGACCGACGACCGGGACCGCGGCATCCGGATGTTTTCCTGGGCGCACGACGGCCGGCATCTGCTGTACATCCAGGACACCGGCGGGGATGAGAACTGGCGGCTGCACGACGTGAACCTGGAGACCATGCGGCGGCGTGACCTGACGCCTTTCCCCGGCGTCCAGGCCCGTGTCATCGCCACCAACAAGAAGTTCCCGACCGAGATCCTGATCGGGCTCAACCGGGACAAGCCGGAACTGCACGACGTGTACCGGCTCGATCTCCTCAGCGGCGACATGACCCTGGAGGTCAAGAACCCCGGGTTCGCCGGTTGGCTGGCCGACGAGGAGATGGTCGTCCGGGCCGGCTTCGCGCCGGAGCCCAGCGGCGACATGCGGCTCATGGTGCGCGAGCGGATGCTGGACGACTGGCGGCAGCTGCTGACCATTCCCGCGGACGACGTGACCGCCTCGGACGTGGTCTCGTTCAGCGCTGACGGCCGCTGGCTGCTGGGCATCACCCCGCTGGACGCGAACGCGGCGCGGCTGGTCCGGATCGACCTGGCCAGCGGCGCGATGGAGGTGCTGGCCGAGGACCCCGGAGCCGACGTGGACGGCGTGGTGCTGCACCCCGACACCCGGGAGCCCCAGATCGTCACGTTCATGAAGGACCGCACCGAGTACCTGGTCCTGGACAGCTCGGTCGAGGAGGACCTGAAGGCCATCCGGTCGCTGCACGCGGGCGACCCGTCGATCGCCGCGCGGGAGTTCCCCGAGTCGCCGTGGCCGGTCGCATTCAACAACGACACAAGCTCGGTCGCCTACTTCGTCTACGACCCCAGCGCGCACAGCGGGCGGTTCCTGTTCGACGCCCGGCCGGAGCTGAACCAGTACGAGCTCGCGGCGATGGTGCCGTTCAGCTTCACCTCGCGGGACGGCCTGACCATCCACGGGTACGCGACGTTCCCACCGGGGGCGGAGCGCTCCGGCCTGCCGGCCGTGCTCAACGTGCACGGCGGCCCGCAGGCCCGCGACGAGTGGGGCTTCGACCCCGAAGTGCAGTGGCTCGCCAACCGCGGCTACCTCTGTGTCCAGGTCAACTACCGGGGCTCCACCGGGTACGGCAAGGAGTTCGTCACCGCGGGCGACCGTGAGTGGGGCGCCAAGATGCACGACGACCTGATCGACGCGGTCGGCTACATCACCGGCCAGGGCTGGGCCGATCGGGACAGGATCGCCATCTACGGCGGTTCCTACGGCGGGTACGCCGCGCTGGTCGGAGCCGCGTTCACGCCGGACTTGTTCCGCTGCGCCGTGGACATCGTCGGGCCGTCCAACCTGAAGACACTGCTGGAAACCATCCCGCCGTACTGGGCGCCGATGATCGCCCAGCTCTACAAGCGGGTGGGCAACCCGGAGACCGAGGCGGACTTCCTCTGGTCACGCTCCCCGCTGTCGCGGGTCCGCGACATCCGGATCCCGCTGCTCATCGCCCAAGGCGCCAATGACCCCCGGGTCAAGCAGGCCGAGTCCGAGCAGATCGTGGCGGCGCTCGAGGAAGCCGGCATCGACTACGCGTACATGCTGTTCGAGGACGAAGGCCACGGCTTCGCCAAGCCCGAGAACCGGCTGAAGTTCTACGCCGAGGCCGAGCGCTTCCTGGCCCGCTACCTGGGCGGTCGCGTCGAGGAGTAGGGCCCCCGCAGCTCTACGGCGCCGGGGCGGCCAGCCGGGCGATCAGGTCCGCGGACTCGGCGGTGCTGAGGGCCTGGCTGCGCAGATCATCGAACACCGCCCCGTAGTGCCATACCTCGTCCCCGCTTTCCAGGAACAGCCCGCCAGTGAGGTGCTCGACGTACACTACGGTCGGGTCGGCCGCCTCCGGGACGTCCAGGATGGTGAACGGGCTGATCGCGTACACGTGCGCCGGGTGCTGGGACGGCAGGATCTGCAAGGTGATGTTCGGCCGCCTGGCCAGGTCGGCGAGCCGGCGGAGCTGGGCCCGCATGAGGCCACCGTCGCCGACCTGAACCCGCAGGGCGTTCTCGCTGAGCACTACCCACAGATCCGGCGAGTCCGGGCGGGCCAGGATGGCCTGCCGCTCCAGCCGCAGCGCCAGCTGACGTTCGATGGCCTCACCGCGGCCGGCGTCCGGGGCCGCCGTCAGCGCGGCGCGGGCATAATCCCCGGTCTGCAGCAGGCCCGGCACGACGAGCGGCTGAAAGTCGCGGAGCCGGGCCGCCTCGGTTTCCAGCCCGATGTAGGTCTCCAGCCAGCTCGGCACGATCCGGCCGTAGGCGTGCCACCACGGCTTGCGCCGGGCTTCCCGGGCCAGCTGGATGAGGGCTGTGACGTCGCTGCCGGTCACCCCGTAGATGTCCAGCATTTCCCGGACGTCTCCCGGGCTGATGCTGATCCGCCCGGTCTCGATCCGGCTTATCCGGGTACCCGAGCACTCCAGCTGTGATCCCACGTCCTCGCAGTTAAGACTCGCCTGCTCACGGAGCCGGCGCAGCTCGAGACCAAGCCGCTTGCGCCGCACCGCAGGGCTGAGGTCCGGCACCTGGCTGCCTCCGTTGATCGCGCATCATGCTTATCTGCATCATACGGAACGGCATGATCGAGTTCTCTTCTTCGGCTCGATCGGGCAAACTGCGAGGTGATGAGCGAGACGGCTGCTGCCAGCCTCCCGTTCCACCGCCCGCCGCAGCAGCGGCCGGCGACGGGCACATGGAGGCGGCGGACATACCTGGAGCTCGGCGCACTGCGCGGTGCCGTGCCGTGCGCGCGCCTGCATGTGCGGAACGTCATGTGGGAGTGGGGCCTGTCCGATCTGGACGAGGCGGCCGAGCTGGTGGTCTCCGAGCTGGTGACCAACGCCATCCAGGCATCCGCGGGGCTCAGCCGCGACGTGCCCGGCCCGGACGAGGAGAACCTGGGCGTGCCCTCCGTCTGGCTCTGGCTCGCCTCCGACGGGCGGCAGCTGGTCGTGGAGGTCGGCGACAGCAGCCCGCGGACCCCCGTCCCCGCTGAGACGGAGCTCGATGTCGAAGGCGGCCGGGGCCTGCTGCTGGTGGAGAGGGTCAGCCGCCGGTGGGGCTACTATTTCCCGGCCGAAAAAGACGACGGCCATCGCAAAGTCATCCGCAAGGTCGTCTGGGCCCAGATCACCCGTACCTGACCCGAGACGGTGTGATTATCCCGCGACCACGGCCGCGAGCAGCGCGCCCAGCTCCCAGCAGGCCTCCAGGTCCTGCTGGCCGACAGGCCCGGTGACGCAGACCGGCGGCCGGACCGCCCGCCACCGCAGGCCGGTGGTGATCGACTCCACCGCGCGTACCGCGCCGCCGGTGTCCATGCCGCCGTGCACATACAGGCCGTACGGACGGCGCCTGGTCGCCTCCAGACACGGGTAGTAGATGCCGTCGAAGAAGTGTTTGAGTGCCCCGGACATGTAGCCAATGTTTGCGGGCGTGCCGAGCAAGTAACCATCCGCCTGGAGCACATCGGCGGCTGCCGCCGTGAGGGCCGGGCGGATGACGACCTGGACATCCTCGATCTCGTCGGTCCGCACTCCGCTGACCGCAGCCTCGAACATCTCCTGCAGCGCAGGCGACGGCGTGTGGTGAACGATCAGGACAGTCGGCATCAGCGCCGAGCTTAACCGGCCGGCAATGAGTGTTCACCGGGCGTTTGGCGTTATCTGTTTGCCGGGGCCCCGGCGTGTGCTGTCAGGATGGTGTCATGCCGTGGATCGAGCTCGAAGGTGCCGCCAATGCCCGTGACCTGGGCGGCCTGCCTACTGCGGGCGGCGGGAAGACCATCGGCGGCCGCCTGCTGCGCAGCGACAACCTGCAGGAACTGTCGCCTGCTGATGTCGCCATCCTGGTCCAGGAGGTCGGCCTGACCACGGTCGTCGACCTGCGCAGCACCGCGGAGCTCGCCGCGGAGGGCCCGGCACCCCTGGATGCGGTCCCCGGGGTGCGGCACGTGCACCACCCGGTGCTGCCGGAGGCCGGCCACGCCACAGACGTGGTCGCCGACGTGCTGCTGACCCGTGACGACCAGGACCGGTCCCATTTTCCTGGCGATCCCCGGGCCGGGCACTACCTGGGCTATCTCGAGGACCGGCCCGGACAGGTAGTGGCCGCGCTGCGCACGATCGCGGACTCCGAGGGCGCCGTACTGGTGCACTGTGCGGCGGGCAAGGACCGGACCGGGGTGGTGGTCGCGCTGGCGCTGACCGTGGCCGGTGTCCGCCCCGATGCCGTGGTCGCCGACTATGCCGCCACGGGCGAGCGGACCGAGGCGATACTCAGCCGGCTGCGGCGTTCCGCCACGTACGTCGATGACATCAACCGCCGGCCTGCCGACTCGCATCAGCCGCACCCGGAGACGATGGCCGCGTTCCTGGAGCTGATGGACGCCCGGTACGGCGGCGTCGTCCCGTGGCTCAACGAGCACGGCTTTTCGGGCCCCGACCAGGAGCGGCTGCGCGCGCGACTGAGGCAGCCCTAAGCCCCGGCCCGGGAATGGAGCCGCCGCTGAACCCGACCACCAGGTACCGGCCGAAGCCCCGCAGGCTGCGCAGGGCCGGCTCGGCGAATAGGTCGCCGCGGGGCCATAGGGGGGAAGCCCGACAATCCCGCGGTCAGGCGATCAGTGCGTCGCCGTCGATGCCGACCGCGGCCAGCTCGCGGCGCAGCAGCCGGAGGCTGCGGGCCCGGATCGGGCCGATGCTGGCGACCGGCATCCGCAGCTCGGCGGACAATTCGCCGTAGCTCAGCTCGGCGGCCAGCAGGGTCAGCAGGGCGCGGTTACGGGCCGGCAGCCGGTTCAGCGCCGCCTTCGTCCGGTCGTCCCGGTCAGGCGCGGGGCCCCCAGGCGTGCGGGACCCCAGGCGTGCGGACGGGCCAGCGGTGCAGGACCGCTGGCCCGTCCGCATGGCCGGGATGATGCCCGGCGGCGCGGCCAGCTGAGCGCGGGGACTCGGCGCTCAGCCAATCGCGGTCACTCGCTGGTGCCGGTCAGCAGCCGTCGTAGGGCGTCCAGTTGGACGCGCCACCGGCCGCGATGGCGTTGTTGAACACCGTATTCTGCTCGGCGACGCTGGCGTTGCCGAAGGAGCCGGCGGAACCGCCGTACGCCTGCCAGGTCGACGCGCTGAACTGGTACAGGCCGTAGTGGCCGCTGCCGTTCATCACCTGGCTGTTACCGCCCGACTCGCGGGAGATGATGCACTGCTGCAGCCCGCTGCTGCCCGAGTAGTTCGCCGCGGGGACGGCCTGCGCCGGAGCGGACTGCGCCGGAGCGTACTGCGCCGGAGCAGACTCGACCGGGGCGGACTGCGCAGGGGCAGACTGGACCGGGGCGGACTGCGCGGGGGCAGACTGGACCGGGGCGTACTGCGCCGCCGCAACGTGCGTGGGCGCGGCCACTGGAGCCGCGGTCGGCCCGAGCTGCTTCGGTGCAGCCGGGATCTTGGTGGGCTTGACCGGGATGCGCAGCACCTGCCCGGTCGAGATCTCGTTCGCCCAGCGGATCTGGCCGTGGTTGGCCCAGAAGATCACCGGCCAGACGGACGAGCTGTGGTAGAAGTGCTGCGCGATCGCGCTCAGTGAATCACCCGAGCGGACTTTGTAGGAAGCTAGCAGGCCGGACTCCGGCGTCTTCGCCTTGGCCCGCATGAGGGCGGACAGCAGTTCCGTCGGCCGCTGCGCCGTTTGCTGGACGGCGGCATGCGTGGTCTTGGACGGGTGCACGGTCGCGGCACTGGCTGAGGTGCCCGCAAGGGCAGTGGCTGACAAGCAAAGCGCCGCAGTCACGCCGAAGAACGTGGGCGCAGCGCCGGCGGGCAGCCGATGCGGACGTCGTTCACGTACTGGTTTTCCTGGGCGACCCAAAGGGTTCCTTCCCGCGTAGGACGCGCTCCCTGGGAAGGCCGCACAAGGTCCTTGTGCGGGGCCCGCTGGTGCGAGCAGCCCTTCCGAGCGCCTGACAGCGACTGAACATATAGGTCGGGATACAAATCTGCCAAAAGTGGGTAAAGAAGGTTGAACTGGCGGCCTGCGCGGCCCGTGGTGGGGCGCGGGGCGTTAATCCGCGCCTCAGGAGCGCCGGGAGCGCCCTTTACCGGCGCGCCCGGCTGAGCCAAATCTGCCCCAGAATCCCTTATTGACCTGCATTTCCGTTGCAAACTGCTCCCGATTACGGAACGTTACTCATAACTCTGAGTGAGCATCTCACCGACTGGGCCCATCGTTACCGAATCGCGACCTGGTCTCACGGAGTGTCTAAGAAATCGAGTGATCAAGGTCACAACTTGGCACGCCGGGCGGCGAGTGAGCGCTGGGAAGCGTGTGACCAATGCCCGATTAGCCGAGATCGTCATTCAGCAGCTGATACAGCGCGTGATCCTGCCATTTTCCGGCGATGCTCAGATACGACGGAGCCACACCGAAGCGAACGAATCCACAGCGTTCCAGAACCCGCTGTGACCGGAAATTGTCCAGCAGGGTGCCCGCCTCAACCCGGTGCAGCCCAAGTTCCCCGAACGCCACCCGGATCATGTCACGCACCGCCGTCGTAGCCAGGCCGCGCCCGTTGGCGGCGGCGCCCAGCCAGTAGCCAACGCTGGCGGACTGGAACGCGCCCCGGACGATGTCGTTGAGGTTGACCCGGCCGGCTACCTGGCCGGCTTCGTCGAGGATGACCCGCGGCACGGTGAGGCCCTGCTCGTACCTCGCCAGTGCACGGACGGCTACCGCGCGCTGCCCGGCCGCGGTGAAGTAGTTTTCACTGCGGACAGGCTCCCAGGGGGCGAGGAAGTCGCGGTTGGCCCGGAGCAGTTCGGCCAGGACCGCGGCATCCTCTGGGGTGATCAGCCGGGTCGGGCGCATCCGTCCATGTTCTCAGGCGGCGTCCACCAATTACCTGCCCAGTTGGAGCCGACGGGTCGGCGAGGACTGCGGACAGGAGGCATAGCCGACTGCGGACAGGAGGCATAGCCGACTGCGGACAGGAGGCATAGCCGACTGCGGACAGGAGGCATAGCCGACTGCGGACAGGAGGCATAGCCGACTGCGGACATCGGCGTAGCGTGACGAAGCCGGCCGAGCTGGACCTCATGGCCCAGCTCGCCGGCCTCCGGCTGCATGACCGCTGGGACGGGTGGACGCGGGAACCGTTCACCAGCGACAGCCGCCGGCACGTCTCGATCCGGGAGAAGCCTGCGGGCTAGCGTCCCTCAGGCGGAAACCAGGTCACAGACGAAAATGAGCGTCTCGCCGGGCGCGATCACGTTGCCCGCACCCCGGGTCCCGTAGGCCAGGTCCGGCGGGATGATCAGCTGACGGCGGCCGCCGACCCGCATGCCCTGAACGCCCTGATCCCAGCCGGCGATGACCCGGCCCGCACCGAGCTGGAACTCCAGCGGGTCGCCGCGATTCCAGCTGGCGTCGAACTCCTCGCCGGTAGAGTAGGCCACCCCGACGTAGTGCACCTGGACCGTGTCCCCGGCCTTGGCGACCTCGCCGTCACCTTCCCAGATGTCGGTGATCTGCAGATCGGCCGGCGGCTCGCCGCCGGGGAAATCGACCTCGGGCTTATTGATACTCATTGACGCCTCTCAGAGTTGACCGCAAAGCGGGGTCAGCTTACTGGGGGCGCTGCCTGGCGGCACTGCGGCCCCGAGCGGCGACCCGCCGCGAGGGGTCGCTACGCCTGCGGCTGGGCGATATTAACCATCCAGGGCACGCCGAATTGGTCCAGGCACATGCCGAACTCGTCGCCCCAGGCCTGCTTTTGCAGCGGCATCGTGGTGGTCCCGCCGCCCGAAAGCTTTTCCCAGTAGCCGCGCAGGGCGTCGCCGTCGTCACCGCTCAGGCTGAGCGAGAAACCGGCCATCGGGCGGTATTCCATCTCGCTGGTGACATCGGCGGCCATGATCGTGTAGCCCGCGTCCGTCGTGAGCATGCCGTGCATGATGCGGTTGGCGTCCGGGCTGCCTGCGGCCCCGAACTCGGCAAACGTGGTGAGGGCCAGGTCGCCGCCGAAGACGCTGTGGTAGAACTCCAGCGCCTGGCGCGTGGTGCCGTTGAAGTTGAGGTACGGATTCAACTGGGACGTCACTGTCGTCTCCTTCACCGCATGGCCAGTGAAACTGCGGTTACCGTAGCGAGTTAAACGCAGGCGATCGTACCAAGCCAGGCCGCTGGCAGCCGGACACAAAACAGACTGCCGCATTCTGTCCACATTAGGTCTATGGTCCGTCTAAAGCGGGAAAATGGTGGTCCTACGCGATGAAGCGTGGTCTGATGAGGCCGATCCGGCTTGCTTCTGTCGTTCTTTCCGGGGTCCTGCTGGCGGCGGGGCTCACGTCGGCCGCATCGGCGACGGCCAGTTCGTCTTGTGGCGCGTCCGGCGTGGTGACCAGCGCGGGCGGCTCGCTGCCGGACGGCGCGACCTACCTCATACAGTGCCCGGCCGGCCATTGGAACGGAACGCTCTTCCTCTACAGCCACGGCTACGTAACGCCCGGATCGGCGAACCCGGCCGAGGACGTCGGCGATCCGGTCACCGGCGGCTGGTTGCTCAAACACGGTTACGCACTGGCCGGCTCTTCCTACGCCACGACCGGCTGGGCCATTCAGCAGGCACTGCCTGACCAGATCAAAACGCTCGACGTCTTCGACCAGACCTACGCCACGCCGTCGCGGACCATCGCCTGGGGGCACTCGCTGGGCGGCATCATCACCGCAGGCCTGATCCAGCGTTACCCGGACCGGTTCACCGCCGCGCTGCCCATGTGCGGCGTGCTGTCCAGTGGCGTCGCCACCTGGAACACCGCGCTGGACTCATCCTTCGGTTTCCAGCAACTGCTCGATCCGTCGGTCCAGGTCGTCAACATCACCAATCCCACCGCCAACCTGTCCAACGCCGAGGCCGCGGCGACCGCAGCCCAGCAGACCCCCCAGGGCCGGGCCCGGCTGGCCCTGGCTGCCGCGCTGGATGACACGCCGGGCTGGTTCACCCCGCTGTCCGCCGAACCCGCCCACAGCGACGTCACCGCCCAGGAGGCCAACCAGTACCTGTGGGACACGCAGGTCGACTTCCCGTTCGCGTTCGCGCTGCGCGCCGAGCTGGAGGCCCGGGCGGGCGGGAACCCGTCCTGGAACACGGGCGTGAACTACTTCACCCAGCTGTCCCGCTCCGCCGACCGGGCCGAGGTGGTCGCGCTGTACCACGCGGCCGGGCTCAGCCTGACCGCGGACCTGCAGAAGCTGAACCACGCCACGCGGATCAGCGCCCGCCCATCGGCGGTCCGCTACCTGGCCCAGAACATCGCGTTCGACGGCCAGCTGCCGGTGCCGGTCCTCACCATGCACACCACCGGCGACGGCCTGGTGGTACCGGAAAACGAGCAGGCCTACCGGCAGGTGGCCGGGCAGGCGGGCGACAGCGCGATGCTGCAGCAGATCTTCGTGCACCGCGCCGGGCACTGCGCGTT
>Ga0187879_10002480_pt1 | contig 12497 bp, 10 predicted proteins | sample June2016WEW_19_1_FD_132423 | JGI IMG/M metagenome (GOLD analysis project Ga0187879, IMG submission 132423) | Peatland microbial communities from SPRUCE experiment site at the Marcell Experimental Forest, Minnesota, USA - June2016WEW_19_10 | ecosystem: Environmental > Terrestrial > Soil >... | reverse complement strand
GCAAATGCTGCGGAACTCGAAGGCGTGCAATTGCCCAACACGGTACAGATGAACGGGAAGACATTGTATCTGAATGGATTTGGGCGACGCACCTATCCGATCTTGGGTATTCATATCTATATTGCCGGGCTTTACCTTGAGCATCTCAGCACCAATCCTGATGAGATTATCCAGTCACCGGAGGTCAAGCTATTAACAGTCAGATTCGAACGGAGCGTCAGTGCCGATGACGCTCGGAACGCCTGGCGCAAGAATCTCGAACGCGGTTGCACGGCGCCATGCCGTCTCGATCCAGAGGATGTTGAGAGGTTTCTCTCTCAGGTGCCCGCGATGCGTGCGGGCGATATTTTTCATTTACTCTTCACGCGGAATGCAGTGACCGTGACGGTCAACGGGCAGCAGATCGGGACGATCTCCAGGCAACAGTTTGCTGAAGCGATGTTGGGCTCGTTCCTCGGTCCAAACACGGATTTGCCTGATCTGAGGCAGGCCCTACTCACAGGTCGTGTCATGACCGTGACCCAGAGTTTTGCAAGCCAAAGCCGGTCTGATGGTCGGCAATGATTGGTCTGACTGAGGTGGGGTCCACGGTAACGAAAAACGGGCGGCGACGCTCCGGCGATTCTGAGACACATTGCTGGGCCTGGGCGATCCCTCCACGGGCATCCATCGCGGAGGTGATGACGATTGGCGGGATCATCCGGGCGACGGTTACGTCAATATCAATATCGCCAAGGATTGCCACATATCCACATCCACCGGCAAAGCGCCCCAATGTTCCTCTCTTGTTCTCTTATGTCCGTCCGTCTACCATACCGCTCATGCTGTACGAGCTACCCCATCACGAACTGTCCGATGCGGAGATCGCCGCCATTCGGCGGGATATCATCGCGGGGGCCGGACGATCTCTCCGGAGCATCGAGTTGTGTTTCACGGGCATCTGCGCCGAACAACAGTTGCTTTGTCAGACTCTCGATGTGCGTTGGTTCTCGATGTGCGTAGGTTGAGGAAAAGAGCCTGACCTTTGGTGAGGCGGTTGACTGACCTTCGGCCACGGTATCGGATGCCAAAATCCGACAGGTTGCATGAGCCTCGCTCCCCTAGGCCGCCCTTCGATCATGTGCCAACTTCAGCAAATCGCGAAGTACCTCATTCTTCTGTGAGATGTCTGCTTTCGAGATCTGAAGGCGGTATAGACCCCACCGTTTATTGTATCCCAACGTCTCGAAACCTGCCTGGTCGATTTTAGCGGCTATGTCATCGTTCTCAGGTAACTTGAGTTCGAGGACAATATGACTCTTCCGTGGTCGAATGGTAATGAAATTATATGGCTGTCCTTCTCTCGAAAGCCCAATGTAAAATTTGTTGTATTTGAGGATCAAAGACGGATCAAATTTCCGGACTATCGCTAGAAGGTCATCAGCAATCGCTACGGTCTGTTTCGTTGCCCTTTGTTCCCAATAGCTTCGATCCGTTGGGGCCGCTTCCGCATCTTCGTCGTCATCGACTAGGCCACGAGATAGTTCGTCCATCACCTTCGTGAAAACAAGCGTGACGTTCTCACCAAACCGGAGCGCCTGAATCTGAATGGCGATGAAAGGTGCCAATCCGTTGAAGAGTGAGATGACGTTCAAGAACCGGCTGGTAACATCCTCGGCAATCAATACGGCACAATGATCGTATTGAGGGTATCGTTTGCGCTCAATGTCTCAATATTCAATGGTCCGAATAATATGCGACTCATCCGTTGCTCCAAGTTGGAGTTCGACCTCGTACCGTCGCTTTGTTTCTGGGTCTTGAAGGAGTAGGTCGAGACGGCCCGCACGGGGTTGGAGCCGTTCCTGATCTCGCAGTACAAGGTCTCCCAGTCCGAGGATCGTGGGGTCGTCTGCGATGATTTTCTGTACCCATTTTTCGGTGAACTGCGGATGCGCTCTCAGCCAAAGCCGCTCCGGCCTTATGAAACTGAATGACATCGGCACCCCCTACGGTCCCAGCGAGCGCCAGACACTCTTCATGATCACTCGCGTCACCCATGACGAGGTTTGTGGCAGGTGAACCGACTCCGAATATTCGGTGTTGCTCGATTTTTGTCCTCAAACCTGACACAGCTTGGCTGCTAACCATGATTGGAAACGCTTGGCATGAATTTGGGCAGATGTTCAAGAGATTTTTCCAACAGGCCAACCACCTTTCGTAAGTGGCACAAACATCTGTCTCTCGAAAGCGCCGAAATAGGTTTTAGACTCGACTCTTCCCTGAAGCTGTCGTTTTATAAGAAAAGCACAAGTATCAACAATTTGCAGCAACGGTGATTCTAACTTCCGAGCAAAATGGACCGCATCTATGATGTTTCGAGTCTTAAACACATTCTTGGGGAATCCTTTGACTGCTATCTCGTCAAAAAAGCTGTCCACATAATCCTGACGGTATCCCTCATGGAACAGCCGCAAAGTTTCCTTGACCTTTCCGGTATCTTCTGCGACCAACATCGCCACCTCGTTAGGTGCATTTTGACGCATCCATTTATCGACAGCCGCAGCGACACTTAGAAACGCGCTAGCGTGAATTAAATTGGCTACAGTCGCATCGGGCAAATTTGGTTGTCTTTCCTTCAGAAATGCCGCTGCCGGTATGCGATGCACGAACCCATGTATCACCAATAAGTGAAATCGGGCGGGGATTGCCGCAAGATCGGCCAGAATCTCCATGCGTTTGGACATGGGCCATTGATCGCGATGAAAATTCTTTGTCCCGTGCCATATGTCCTTGGCGTGGAAAATGCCCGTAAACCTCATCTCCTCTGGAAGTCGTTTTCGCATGATGCTCTTGAGATGTCGGTCAAGCGCAAGCCAATCTTGATCCGCGTCGAGCAGGATTCCGGCGACCACAAGAAACGGCTCTTGTGTCGGATTGGAGATACCCGCTTCGTCAAGATATACGAGTCGCAATTCGCAAGTCCTCTGAGCAATGAGCGAGCCCGATATTGAAACTGTCTCCATGAAACTGACAAACCTCAATTCCTGTCGCTTGCTGCGACCAGTCATTGGCCAGCGCTGTCCTGACGGTCGCGGAAGCCCGTTTCCCTTTGGTCAGGGGAAGACAATCGTCGGACAATTTATCACCGACCTCCAACGCGAATAGAGTAAGGAGAATGTCTCCGCCGAGACTGAGCAGCTTCTCATGCACGAATTCTGCCGTCCCGCCGCTGCTGCGGATGAAAAGTCGGTAATATATCACGGGCTGGGCTCCCAGAAACGAGACAAACAGCCGCTAATGTATTGATTTTTCATGTCTGCTATTCAGGAAATCAAGCTCCCACATCAGCATGTCGCCGGCGTGCCATGTATGCCGATAGACGAAGCGCTCTTCGACCGCGTGCGCGGTCAACGAATCGAGCAGCGCGCGGCCCTCCGCCATCGGACGTCCGTCGACGTGCGACGCGTGCTCGCCCATGAACAACGCCTTTTGGCCGGTCTCCGGGATCGTCCGCACCAAAAGATGGGTCAACGGCGGCGCGTCAGCGATTTCCTCCGGCGTGGCCAGCAAGCCCAGGCGGGCGCGGGACAATTCCCTGCTATGGACGATACGCACGTCATCGGGTTCGGCACGTTGTGACGACGCGGCTACCAGGTGGCCCGGGTTTTCCTCAGTCCCAGCAGGCACAACAGGCCAAAGCCCAGAATGGCAAGGCTGCCCGGCCCGGGGATTTGCTGGACCAGGATATCCAAATCCTGGAAGTCATGATCGCCAGGGAACGGCAGGTCGGTCAGTCCGATATAGGCTGAATATTCCCCGGGCGAGGTCAGCCCAGGGGTCACCGTGCTGCCGCCGAGGGCGACAAAATAATCAGCGCAACCCTCATATGGCTGGGCATTGCCGGTGGAGCCATCCGTGAGCACGCAGCCACGTGGACCGTTCGGGCCGGCGTTTGGGCTGGCGGTGAAAACGAACGGGATGGCGCCGGCGGCCAAGGTCATGGTGAACGACGTGCCAATTGGTGTTTGCACGCCACCATTGCAGCCCGCGAACGCCTGGCTGCAAAATGTCTCCCATCCGGCGATGGTGAACGCGTTGTCGTCAACCGAATCACCCGCACCGAGGTAGGTGAACTTGTAAACGCCTGAGGTCGCAACGAGTGCCGGAGCGGTGTTGTCCACGACGTAGCCGGTGGTGCCCAGCGGGATACAGCCGTTGGCGCCGCAACCGCCGGAGTCGGTGATGGCCTTTTCGTCAGCGTTTGAAGCGTTGGTGATGGTCAGGCCGGCGCTCGCTGTGCGGCAGCCAAAGGCCAGGACCGAGGCGATAATTGCCGATCCGAGCACGACGTTCCGCCGTGCGAAATGCAATCGTTTCATGGTGAAAAACTCCGGGTTTCGAGCGACCGCAATGTGGCGTTTGCGCGCGTGACTCAGCGAATTGCGCACTGCCGCCTACAATCGTAGGCAAGTCTCTCGTCTGAAAGCCGCTCTCGAACTCCGCTCGCACAATAGTCGATTAATGGAAATAATGTCAAGATTTTCTACAATTTTATGGCAACGCCGCTGGCATATTAATAATACGATGGTAATCTACAACGCGTATTGTATTGCTTCACAACGCCGTCGCGGATCCAGTCCGGGGTACTATCGCCCGTAAGCGATTTCCTAACGATTTTGCCCGATGCTCCGTGCGCGAGCCACCGCACAGGAGCAGGCCCCATGGAAAGCGACCTCGACGCTAAGCGATGGGCCGATAACCTCGATTACCTGGGTCTGGACCGGCAACAGGCCGCTGCTTTGCTGCTGCACAAGCCGGCAATCAGCAATGCCATCGTCGGCATCCTCGACCAGTTTTACGCCAGGACTGCAAAACGACCAGCATTGAGTGGGTTATTTGCTGACCCGAGCCGCATGGCAGCAGCCAAACAAGGCCAGATCGCGCATTGGAACCAGCTGTTCGATGCGAAATTCGATAGCGTATATCGCGACAGTGCCAGCCGCATCGGCCTGGTGCACCATCGGATAGGGCTTGCATCGCGGGACTATATCGCTGGTTACGGCTTCATTCTTGGCGAGTTGCTCCAGGCGCTGATCATGCCGCGGCGCAGTTGGTGGCCGTTCCGCTCCCGCCGGCGAGACCTGGCCCACGCCACTTCGGCAGTCACGCGGGCGGTGCTGTTGGACATGGGCGTCGTCATGCAGACCTACTGGGATGCCGCGGATACGGAACGCACGCAGCTCGTCGAGGCGATGCTGAAAAGCATCGATGCCGAGACGCTGGACGCAACCCGCGGCGTGGCCACGCTCACCGCCGACCTGACCCGCAGTGCGCACCGGGTGGACGAGGCCAATGGCGCCATGTCGAAGGACACCCAGGCTGCCGTCATGGCAGCCAACGGTGCACTCGCCTCAGCCCAGACGGTCGCCACGGCAGCCGAGCAACTGCATGTGTCAATCGGCGAGATCGGCGGCCTGGTCGCGCAGTCGGCGGCGTTCGCGCGCAATGCCGTGGAGCGGATGCAGTCGGCCCAGATCGTCGTGCGGCGGCTGGCCGAAGCCGCTGAAGAGATCGGCAAGGTGGTCAGTCTGATCAGCGATATCGCGGGCCAGACCAATCTGCTCGCCCTTAACGCCACGATCGAGGCGGCGCGGGCCGGCGAAGCCGGTCGAGGCTTCGCAGTCGTGGCTAACGAGGTCAAGAGTCTCGCCAGCCAGTCAGCCCGTTCCGCGGAGGAGATCACCGGGCGTATTGCCACCATCCAGTCGGTGTCGGGTGAGACCGCACAGACCATTCAGGAGATCGCTGGCGCCATCCGCTCGATGGAGGAGGGCGCCATGGCAATTTCCGCGGCCGTGGAACAACAGACCGCCGCCACCGGAGAAATCGCTCGCTCGGTTGGCGAAACCGCGGGCCATGCGCGGGAAGTTAACCGGCACATGGAATCGGTCGAGGCCGGCGCGACGGCGGCTCGTGCAGCTGCGTCGCTGGTCGGCGACAGTGCCGGCCGCGTCGATGCGACGATGGCAACTCTGGGACGTCTGCTGACCAAGGCGGTGCATACCGCGTCTTCGATATCCAACCGCCGCGCCGACCCGCGGCGGGCGGTGTTGCTGGACGCCGAGTTGCTGGTCGCCGGTCGCAAAGAGCAGGGTCAGGTGTTCGATTTGTCCCGGCATGGCGCCATGGTTGCCTGCGCAGCCAGCATCACCAGCGGGACCAATCTGACCCTGTCGATCGCCTCGGAAGGGATCCAAGGCGAGGCAACCGTGGTTGCCGCCTTCGACGGCTTCCTGCATCTGCACCTGAACGGCGTCGAATTATCGGCGCGGAAGGTGGAGCAGGTTGCAGTCAGCAGTCTGCCGCGACTGGTCGAGACGACCAAGAATGACCACCGGCTGTTCGTGCAACGCATTCTGGACGCAGTCGCCGGCAAGACACGCATTGAGCCATCGACCTTGGCCACGCATCATCAGTGCCGGCTCGGGCGCTGGTGCGACAGTATTTCCGATGACCGGCTTATCGATCTGACCGCTTTCAAGGCGCTGCACGGTCCGCACGAACTCGTGCATCAAAGTGGCCGGGTGGCGCTGGAAGCCGTGCAATCGGGGCGGCCGGATGATGCAGCCCAGGCAGTGCGGCAGTTGCAGGCGGCGTCGCACGAGGTGCTGGAATTGCTCGACCGTTTTGGCGATGCCTCGAAGCGCCGGCTGGCAGCGTAATCGGCATGGGTGCTGATGTGCGGGCGACACCATGTTAGTATGAAGATCGCGAACCGTGCCTGGTGCCGTCCGAGCGGTTGTCATCGGCGTCGCGGCACCTGACATGACCGGAAGACCTCACCCGGGGCCAATGACCCCGCACACGAAACGGAGCATAGCCACGATGCCGCCCAAACCCGTAATGCTGGTGATCCTTGATGGGTTCGGCTGGCGCGAGGCGACCGCCGACAACGCTGTTCGCCTCGCCCGTATGCCGAATTTCAATGCTCTCTGGGCCGGCTCCCCGCACGCCTTCCTGCACACATCGGGGCGCGATGTTGGCTTGCCGGACGGTCAAATGGGAAATTCCGAGGTCGGCCATCTGACCATCGGCGCCGGACGGGTGATCAAGCAGGAACTGGTTCGGATCGGTGACGCGGTCGCCGACGGCTCGATCGCCACGCTGCCGGCCTTCGTCAAACTGGTCGAGACGCTGCAACGCACCGGCGGTACCTGCCATTTGCTGGGGTTGGTGTCGCCCGGCGGCGTGCACTCGCATCAGGATCATGCGGCGGGCCTCGCGCAGCATCTGACCAGGGCCGGCGTTCAGACCGTCGTGCATGCGTTCACCGATGGGCGCGATACCCCGCCGCAGTCCGCCGCCGAATACCTCGCCAGGTTGCACGCCGCGCTGCCTCCCGAGGTCAGGATCGCCACCGTGACCGGCCGGTATTACGCGATGGACCGCGACAAACGCTGGGACCGCGTTGCGCAGGCCTATGTCGCGCTGACCGCGGCCAAGGGCGCCCATTTCGGCAACCCGGCTGAGGCGATCGAGGCCGCCTACGCCGCAGGCAAATTCGATGAGTTCGTCCCGGCCTCCATCATCGGCGACTACGCCGGCATGAAGGACGGCGACGCCATCCTGTGTTTCAATTTTCGCGCCGACCGGGTGCGCGAGATCCTGGCCGCCTTGCTCGATCCTGGGTTCGACGGGTTCCCTCGGGAGTCGACGATCAAATTTTCTGCCGCCGCGGGCATGACCCGGTACTCGGACGCTCTGGCGCCCTTCATGACCTGGCTGTTCGACGCCGAGCATTTGGAAAATATCCTGGGCGCTGTCGTGGCCGACGCCGGCAAGACCCAGCTCCGCATGGCCGAGACGGAAAAGTTCGCCCATGTCACGTATTTCCTGAATGGCGGTCAGGAAACTTTGTTCCACGGCGAGGACCGGATCATGGTGCCCTCGCCGAAAGTCGCCACCTATGACCTGCAGCCGGAAATGTCGGCCCCTGAGCTGACTGATCGTGCAGTGCAGGCGATCGACAGCGGCAAATACGACATGATCGTGTTGAATTATGCCAATCCCGATATGGTCGGCCACACCGGCGACCTGGCGGCGGCAATCAAGGCGGTGGAAACTGTGGATACCGGGCTTGGCAGAATCGTCGAGGCTCTGCGACGCCAGGGTGGCGCTCTCATCGTCACTGCAGATCATGGCAATTGCGAGCTGATGAAAGATCCGGAAACCGGCGGCCCGCATACCTCGCACACCACCAACCCGGTTCCGGTGGTGATCATGCGAGGTGCTGCGACCGCCGGGTCGGGTGGCATCCACGATGGCAGCCTGGCGGACATTGCGCCGACCATGCTCGACCTTATGGGCATTCCGGTTCCGCGGGAGATGACCGGCCATTCGATTTTGCAAAAAGATGCGGCGCGCGCAGCGGAGTAGCCTCCTGGGATTGCTGTTGTTGACCGCAACGGCGCCGAACTGGCCGGTTTGGGCACAGCATGGGCAGCAGGATGCGAAGGCCAATCCAGTACCAGCGCCGGCAGCCGATTCCGCGCAGCCTATCGGTTCCAGCAGCGGGTCTGCCTCAGACACAAATGGTCTGGCACAGGAAGCCGCCACCCGCCGCCAGGTCGACGAATCGGAACGTCTGCGCGCGATGCAGGTCGACGCCCAGAGTGCGGCCACCGAGCAGGCAGCCCAGGCGATGGCCGAGGAAAAGCGGCTGACGGTGGAGCAAAGTGCAGCGCTCGAGCGGCTCAAACGTGCCGATGCGGCGGTGAACGAGGCGACGCAGCGCCTGCTGGGCCTGAACCAGCGCCGCGCCGAGGCGCAGAACCGCATCGACCATCTCGTGGCAGCACTTGCTCCCGTGGTGCCGGTCATCCTACGGATGTCGACCTATCCGGTGGAGACCTTGCTCGGCTCCCAGGAACCGGCAGAGGAGTCGGTGCGCGGTGTCCTCGTGATGCGCACGATCGCCCACCAGGCCGAGATCGACGCGCAGTCGCTGATCCAGGATCGGGCCGCGCTGGACGCCGCGACCAAAGCGGCGGCCGAGGTTGCGCCGCAACTGGCTGCTGCCAGGGCCGCGCGCTCCGCTGAAGCGGATGCCCTGGCGCAGCAGCTCGCTGAAGCCATCGAACGCCGGAAAGCGGCCGAGCAGGAAGCCGAGAATGCTGCCAGGCGGGCGGCCGCAGAAGCGGCCAGGGCGGACACGCTCCGCTCCATGCTGGAAATCCTCGAAACCGAGCGGCGCCTCGAACAGGCGCAGGCACGCGAGGATGAATTGCGGGCGCAGCGTGAACAGAAAGACGCCGCGGCCGAGGCCGCCCGGGTGCGGCAAGCGGCGCTGAGCCGGCCGACCGGCTCCGGCACGCTGACCGCCGACGCGAAACCGGCGGGTCAGATCACTCAGCCGGTTACCGGCACGCTGGTGCGAGGATGGGGCGATCCACAAGACGGCGAACCGGCCACTGGCCAGTCGTGGCAGACACCACCCGGGGCACACGTGGTCGCGCCGTGCAATGGCACAGTGGCATTCGCCGAACCATTCCGCGGCTATGGTTTGCTGCTTATTATCGATTGCGGCGGTGGTTACCATGCCATACTCGCCGGCCTGGACCAGATGCAGGTCAGCCCGGGCCAGGCGGTGCTGGGGGGCGATCCGGTGGGCGCGATGCAGGCAGCGGGGACAGTGGGCCCAGCCGCCCTTCACTCTGGCGGTGCCACGTCCGACACGGCAGCCTCTGCTGCTTCCAGTGGTCGGTCCGACCCCACGTCGAATGTGCCCACCGCCGCACGGTCACCGCAATCGCCAATCCTGTATTTTGAACTCCGCAAGGCGGGCCGCCCGGTGAACCCCGTCCCTTGGCTGAAATCATCCGGGTGACGCTGTTTGGGCGATCGAATTCTGGCCCATAATGAATGGTTAACTTTTCTTCGGTATCAAAATCAGTGCTGGACGCTGCCCATGAGGCCGCGCGAAAAGATGTGAACACGATTGTTGTGTGGTATCCATGCCGGCGACAGGGCCGCGCTTGTAGGGAAGCCTGCCAGACTGCGGCATCACAGGGCCATGGGCCAGAGGGGTAGAGCGAATGAACTTCCGCCGGCGGAGTTTTCGGAACGGCTTGTTATTGGGCGCAGCTTTTCTCGTCGGAGTCGCCTCCGGGCCGACCGTTGGCTTTTTGGGCCGTGCCGTGGCGCAGGATCAGTCCCACTCGGAGGCGACTCAGTTCCTGAAAGTCTTCGGCGACGTCTTCGAGCGGGTCCGCTCGGAATACGTCGATCCGGTCAGCGACAAGGAAATCCTGGAAAACGCCATCAACGGCATGCTGACCGGCCTTGATCCGCACAGTTCTTACATGAACGCCAAAGCGTTCAAGGACATGCAGGTCCAGACCAAAGGTGAGTTCGGCGGCCTCGGGTTGGAAGTGACCGAGGACAAGGGTCTGATCAAGGTCGTCTCGCCGATCGATGACACGCCCGCGTTCCACGCCGGCATCAAGGCCGGCGACATCATCACCGCCCTTGATGGCAAGACGGTACTGGGGTTGTCGTTGAACGATGCGGTCGATCGCATGCGAGGCCCACCGAATTCCAAGATCACGCTCACGATCAAGCGCGAGGGGAACGACAATCCGTTGGAAATCCCGGTGACGCGCGAGATCATCAAGATCAACGTCGTGAAGGCGCGAATGGAGCCGGATGATATCGGCTATGTGCGGCTGTCGCAGTTCACCGAGAAGGCCGATTCGGGTATCAGGGATGCGGTTAAGGACCTGAAGAATAAAGCCGGTGGTCCGCTGCATGCCCTTATCCTGGATCTGCGCAACGATCCGGGCGGATTGCTGGACCAGGCGATTGCCGTGTCATCCTCCTTTATCGAGCAGGGCGAGATCGTCTCGACTCGGGCCCGTCACCCCGATGACAGCCAACGCTGGGATGCTCGCGGCACCGACATTCTGGATGGCGCCCCGATGGTGGTGCTGATCAATGGCGGCTCCGCCTCGGCCTCGGAAATCGTCGCCGGAGCCTTGCAGGACCATCGTCGCGCGGTGTTGCTCGGCACCAGGAGTTTCGGCAAAGGCTCGGTGCAGACCGTGATCCCGCTGCCGGGTGGCGGCGCGATGCGCTTGACGACAGCACGCTATTACACGCCCTCCGGCCGCTCGATCCAGGCGACCGGGATCGTGCCGGACGTGAAGGTGGACGAGTCTCGCACCGATCCGGCCAGCTTCGGCCTGGAGCGCGAAGCCGACTACAATCATATTTTGAGCAACACCGGTGGCACCCCGGCCGCCACCTTGCCGCCACGCACGGACTTGCCGCCGATTGCCAAACAGATCCCCGAAAAACCGCCGGACGCGTTCCCGAAATTCGATGCGTCGAAACCGGATGACACCGACTTCCAACTGCAGCAGGCCGTGGTACTGGCCGAGGCGATGATCCGGCAAAAAAGTGCGTCCGCGCGTTAGGGCTTGATTTGTCTCGGCGCGGCCGCGCTGCCGTGTGAATAATACGATGAGACTAGGGGCAGAAGCGGGATCGTACTGCGCGAACCATCGACAGTGCGCGAATTCCGCAAACCAACAACGGGCCAGAGCATTTTCCCCCCGAATTTGTCAGGGTGAAGATGCTCCAGAGAGACGCGATGGCGGACAAGGGCGCTCAACGAGACCTGAGAAACGTTTACGGGTGGCGGCGATTTGGCGCGTTCTGGGTGGCCGTGCTGCTGTCGATGGCGATCGGTGCCGGTATTTTGCAACTTTTGGGCCCGCCTGTGGCTCCTCCGAACCAGGACAGAACGCCGGCTGACGTGGCGCCTCTGGCAGCCGGACCACCACCGGGACCAGCGGTGCGCCTCGTGGCTCCGGTGTTGGCCGGCCGGGATACGCCCGGTCCGATCGCCGATCCCGATCCGGCCCTGTTGGAACCACTGAGCAAGGGTTCGAAGGAAAACCTGCCGCGTATCGCATCCGATGGCCGGTTGGCGATGCAGGTGTACGCCGCCGGATTTGACCACAGTTCCCGCCGCCCACGGATCGGATTGCTGCTGGCCGATATAGGCATGAACGAGGCCGAGAGCGCCGCCGCGATTCGCACCTTACCGGGGGCCGTCTCTCTTGCCGTGTCACCTTATGCCGCTGCCAACCGGCCGAATTTGCCGAAGCTGTTGGCGACCGCTCGCGCCACGGGGCATGAATACCTGATCGCGGTCCCGCTGGAGCCGGCCGGGTTTCCGTTGAACGACCCCGGCCCATCGACGCTGCTGACCGGCGCGCCGGCCGCGGCAAATGTGCGTACCCTGCGGTGGGCCTTGTCGCGGATCGACGGTTACGTCGGTGTGACCGGCGTGATCGGCACGATGCGCGGGGAGCGGCTGGCCGCCATGGCGGATCAAATGGCGCCGGTGCTGTCCGACCTGGCGGGGCGTGGCCTGCTGTATATCGACCCCCGGGAAGGCAGCGGACCGATTGCGAAAACCTGGGGTCGGCACGTCGATCTGGTGATCGACGATG
>Ga0187879_10002478_pt1 | contig 12502 bp, 8 predicted proteins | sample June2016WEW_19_1_FD_132423 | JGI IMG/M metagenome (GOLD analysis project Ga0187879, IMG submission 132423) | Peatland microbial communities from SPRUCE experiment site at the Marcell Experimental Forest, Minnesota, USA - June2016WEW_19_10 | ecosystem: Environmental > Terrestrial > Soil >... | reverse complement strand
GACCGAGAACGGTGACCTGGCCATAGCCGGGTTGGCCGTTGGCGGCGCGCACAATCCCCTCTGGAATTTGCAGTGCCAGCTGATCGGTGCCGTTGGAGGAAAAGCCGACAGTGCCGCGCGCGACCGAGGCGTTCACGACAGGGGAATTTTCGGACAGCGTCGCGCTGCTGGACGAGAGCAAGTAGAACTGGCTGCCGCCGACTTTTAGGCGAACGGTGCCGCCTTCGTCCGTGGCAAGTGTATCGCCGGGGTACACCGTAGTCCCGATTGCGACCGTGGCAGAACCCAAATGGGCCTCGGTGGCCTGAGTGATGAGGCCCAGAGGCTTTTCATTTGCGGCGAAGCTGGGAACATTGAGCAGGGCGACGGACAGGATGGCGACTAAGAAAGATTTAAGGACGTATCGCACGGCAACCTCCTATGAACACAACAACAATCTAGGCGCAGACGCGGTTGGTGTCAATAGACTTGAACACCTCTTCATCGGCGAAAAACGAAGGCGCGTGACCGGGATTCGCCGGGTTTTTGCCGAAGCCAGTTCTGTTGAGTGAGTTCTGCGCTAGAATTAAAGAGCACGTTGGAGGCCGCATGATTCATCGTTTTGTATTTCACAATGACCGTTTGCTGCCGGTCGCAGAAGTGCGGCTTTCGCCGGGGCAGGCGGGGCTGTTGAATGGCTGGGGACTCTTCACCACGGTGCGGATTTACGAGGGCGTTCCTTTCGCGTTCGAGCGGCACTGGAAGCGATTGCAGCGCGACGCGGAACGAACGCATTGCCCGTTTCCGTTTGACGAAAACGTGGTGCGCGGACAACTCGGCGAGGTGCTGCGCGCGAACCGCGTGCGCGAAGGCGCGGCGCGGATTTATATGATTTACAACCAGGTAGGATTTTGGCGCAGCGACGAGGATTTTCCTCGCGTGGATTTGCTGCTCTGCTCGGCGGATTTGCCTTCGTATCGCGAGCCGGCGCGACTGGGTTTGCGCGAGCATGGACGGAATGCGTCGTCGCCGCTGGCCGGCGTGAAAGTGACTTCCTGGCTCGATAACGTCTGGAATTATTACGAGGCGCAGCAGGCGGGATTCGATGAAGTGGTGCTGTTGAACGAGCGCGGAGAAGTGGCGGAATGCACGGCGGCGAATATTTTTTGCGTCAAGGGCGGGCGGGTGGCGACTCCACCTGTATCGGCGGGATGTTTGCAGGGAATTACGCGCAGTGTGTTGCTGGAGATTGGGGCTGGCGTCGGTGCCCCTGTGGAAGAGCGCGTGCTGCGGCCGGAGGATTTATACTCGGCGGATGAGGTTTTTATATCTTCGACGAACCGGAGCATGTTGGGCGTGAGCGAAGTGAATGGGCACAAGATCGCGGCGGCGCCGGGGGCAGTGACTTTGAAATTGGAGAAGGCGTTTGGGGAATATGTGCGGCAGTATCTGGAGGCGCGATCGGCGGCTTCGGGGCCGAGGTGAGGTGGCCCTTAGAAAGCGGCGAGACGCAGCGATTGATGCGGGCGAGGCGAGCCTCGCCTAGGGCGGCCGCGCCGATTCTGCAGTTTTTGCGAAAGCGGCGGCGAGGCGCCGCACTCCAAAGTGGGCTCGGCGGTGATCGATTAGAGATGTTCGAGCGTGACTGCGGTTTAGTGGATCATCAGGCCGGTGACGCCTAGGACTATTCCTGCCACAGCGAGGACGATTCCGAACCCCCAGAAGATTTTTTTGCGTGTCAGGAGGGTGATCGAGGAGATCACCAGGGCCGCTTCGAGCAAGACCTCCGCGAGATCGTAGCGATCGGCGCGGGCCTCTTCAACTTTTACTTCGGCTTCCTTATTGCGGGCTTCGGCTTCGATTTCCTTCAACTCCTCGCTGTAACGCTCCACTTGCTTCTTGTACTTTTCCTGGATCGCCTCCACCTGCTTGGCGTCCTGAAGAGAGAAAACGGAAAGCTCATCGAGAAAGAGTTCGTAATTGCGGCGGCGAATTTCCTTGGCCTGGTAGTAGGCCCATTGATCGGCGGCGCGTGTTTGTAACAGGACTTCCTCGGTATGAGCGCGGTGTCCAAGCAAAGTGACGGTGGCGATGACTACGGCGAGAATGGCCATGGTCAGAGTAACGGGAGCGAGGCTGCGATCGTGCGCGGCTTCTTCTGCGCGTTCTTTGAGTTCGTCAACTTCATCGGGCATTTGTGGACCTCACGGGAGCGGTGTCGCGACGGGTCGCGCGAGCGGCTGCTGGGGATTTGCCGCGCGCAAGAGAATAGCAGACTGGGCGGGAGCGATGCCATTGCGCGATTTTTTGCAACGAACGGATGCAGAGCCGTATCGCGCCTGCGGCTCTAGCGCGAGGCGCGACACACTTATACGCCAGGCGCGTTGCGTATTGACGCTAGCTACTTCTGAAAATATCGGCCGCTGTTCGTAATCCATTAGACATGCGCCTGGAACGCTTGCTTGCTGGCGTCGCGGGCGGGTATAGACTTAAATTCCCCTCCTAGAAAACTGGCATGCGGTTGCCGGAACCCTCTTCAGCCGTAGTCCAACGTCGTGCCTTCATTCCCAATATGGTGGTGTCAGATGAAGACGGTGCTGCAACTGATACGCAGGATGCAGTGGGGGATTGCCGCCGTATTTCTGGTTCTTCTGGTCGTCGGCATCGTTTCCTACCGCAGCCTGGGCGCTTCGGCTGAGAGCGAACGCTGGGTGCAGCATACCCATGAGGCTTTGGAGCACTTGGAAACGCTGCTCGGGGATATCAGCAATACAGAGACGGGATATCGCGGATATGCACTGAGCGGTGAAGCAGGATTTCTGCAAGCGGCGCGCGACAACGGATCGTTGGTACAGCAGGAAGAGAAAATCCTGCTGGCCATGACAGCGGATAACCCCGTGCAACAGAGCCATCTTGCGACGCTCGCGCCTTTGACGGAAGAAATAATTCGAGATGGCGAAAGTCTGGCTCACCTGCGCCAGACAAGCAGCGCATACGCGGCGGCAGAAGCCGCGCGGCAAGGGCAGGGCGAGCGAATTCTGAACGAAGTTCGCGCGGTTGCCAGCGATATGCAGGGGGAAGAGCAGCGGTTGTTAGTGGAACGGAACGCCGAGACCGAGCGCCGATTTGAGCAGACCGAGGCTGCGATTATCGTGGGGAGCGCATTGGGATTATTGATCGCGGTGATCGCGGGATGGGTGGTGCGACGCGACCTTGCCGCGCGTGGACGCGCGGAGACGAAGTACCTTGCGCTGCTGGAAGCAGCGCCGGATGCGATGGTGGTGGTGAACCAGGGCGGAGAGATCGTGCTGGTAAATCTGCAGGCGGAGAAACAATTCGGATACCGGCAAGACGAACTCTTAAGGCAAAAAGTAACGAATATTATACCGGAGGGCTTTGCGGAACGGCTGCTTGCGGACGATAGCCGAACCGTGGCGGAGGCGCTGGGACAGCAGATCGGGACTGGGATCGAACTGATCGGGCGGTGCAAGGATGGAAGCGATTTTCCGATCGAGATCATGCTGAGCCCGCTGGAAAACGCCGACGGAATCCTGGTGACGGCGGCGATTCGCGACATCAGCGTGCGCAAGGAAGCGGAAAGGAAACTGGCGGAGACGACGGCCGTCCTGGCGCGAACCAACCAGGCCTTGCTGGTGGCGAGAGAGATCGCAGAAGGTGAAAGGCAGGTAGCGCAAGCGGCGTACCACGTGGCCGAGGCGGCGAGCCGCGCGAAGAGCGAGTTTCTGGCCAACATGAGCCACGAAATTCGCACGCCGCTGAACGGCATCATGGGGATGACCGAACTGGCGTTGGACACCGAGCTCACCCTGGAGCAGCGCGAATACCTGGACACGGTGATTCTTTCGACAGATGCCTTGCGGCGCTTGATCAACGACATTCTGGATTTCTCAAAGATCGAGGCGGGAAAAATTGATTTGGAATCCATTGATTTCAATCTGCGAAATTGCCTGGAATTGACGCTGAAGACGCTGGCGATGGCGGCGGACGAAAAGGGTCTGGAGCTTCTGTTTGACGTGATGCCCGAGGTTCCTGAAATTGTGCGTGGGGATTCTAACCGGCTGCGCCAGGTGGTGACCAACCTAGTGGGTAATGCGATCAAGTTTACGGATAAGGGCGAGGTCCAGTTAAAGGTTCAGTGCGAGAGCGGAAATGGCGCTGAACGCGTACTGCGGTTTACGGTGTCGGACACGGGAATTGGAATTCCCGAGGGGAAGCGGGCGTCTATCTTCGAATCGTTTTCACAGGGCGACAATTCGACAACTAGAAAATATGGGGGAACCGGTTTGGGGCTGACCATCTCAGCGCGATTGGTCGCCATGATGGGAGGGAAAATCTGGGTGGAGAGCGAGCTGGGACGCGGAAGCGAGTTCCATTTTACGCTGCGTGTGGGCATTCCCGATACGCGGGTGGCTGAGCCGGCGATGGCGCCACTACCCGAACTACGTGACGTGAAAATACTGGTGGTGGACGACAACCGCACGAACCGGAGAATTCTGGAGGGAATGTTGGAGCGCTGGGGAATGAAAGCCACGCTCGTAGCAGGAGGCGAAGAGGCGTTGACGGAATTGTTTGCGGCCATGGAAGCTGAAAATCCCTACGAGCTGATTCTAGCGGATATGCACATGCCGGGAATGGACGGGTTTGAGTTAATCGAACGAATTCGGCAGCGGCCGGAATTATCCACAGCCACGATCGTGATGTTCACTTCGGCGGGCCGTTCAGGCGATGCGGCACGATGCAAGGAGCTGGGAATAGCGGCGTACTTGCTGAAGCCCATACGGCAATCCGAACTGCGCGAGGCCGTGACGCGGGTGCTGGCGGCGCGCCAACAGGAAGGCCCGGTCCCACTGATTACGCGGTTTTCATTGCAGAATACACACGGCCCCGCGCTATTTCTACGAGTGCTGGTGGCGGAAGACAATCCGGTGAACCAGCGATTGATGGTGCGGCTGCTGGAGAAGCGCGGACACCACGCGCGGGTGGCCGGAAACGGGCTGGAGGCAGTGCAGGCGTTGCAGAACCAGAGATTTGACCTGGTGCTGATGGACTTGCAAATGCCGGAAATGGGTGGGCTGGAGGCTACTGTGGCAATCCGGCGAAACGAGAAAGGCAGCGGACGGCACACACCGATTATCGCCTTGACGGCAAGCACGACAGTGGGAGATCGCCAGAAATGCCTCGCGAGCGGGATGGATGGATATTTGGCGAAACCGGTGCAGCCGCTGGAACTGGAGGAACTTCTGGAGAGTTACATGGTGCGGCTGATGGAAGAGGCTTTGGCACCGTTGGCTGGTCCGCGTTCGCCGAAATGAGAAGTCGTTGCTGACGGCGGAGCAGAGCGCTGACTTGTCTTCCACCGGTTCTTGGGCTGGTTCTTGTAGAATCAGAGCCGAGCGGGTTTTCAGGAGGGCGCGATCTATGAGTGAGCTTGCGAAAAAAACTTGTGTGCCATGCCGCGGCGGAGTTCCACCGCTGGCTGGTGGCGAACTGGCAACGCTTGGTAAAGAAGTTCCCCAGTGGAAGGTGGTGGACGGGCATCACATCGTGCGGGCATTCACGTTTCCGGATTTCAAGCAGGCACTCGCGTTCGTGAACAAGGTCGGGGCGATTGCGGAGGAGCAGGGGCATCATCCGGATATTTTGTTGGGATGGGGGAAAGCGGAGATTACGACGTGGACGCACAAGATTAATGGATTGACGGAGAGCGATTTTATTTTGGCCGCGAAGATTGATGCGATTTAGGGTTCGTCGTCGCCGGCGGTTTCTTGTTCGGGTTCGAGGGTCGCGGTGAGATTAATGATGGGCAAGTTCGCGCGGCGGAGTTGATCGTCGAGCGCCGGGATGTCGCGAGCCTTTACGTCGTCCCACTGATTTTCCAGCCCGGTTAGCGCGCGTTGCAAATCTCCGGTTGTATCCTGCGCGGTTTGCGTGGGGGCGGCGTCGGCGCCGTCCACCACTGCCAGCAGCTGGCCGAATTGTCCATTCAGTTGCGCGAAGCTGTCCTGATGAGCGGCCTGGCCGAAGCCCGGGACTGCTCCTTCGAATGGCGCCACTTTTTCTTCGAGCGCGCGAATGGCGTCGGCTACTTCGCCTTTCGACGCCTGGTGCTCGAGGTCGCGCAATTGCGCGCGCACAGCGCGAACCTGGCCTAGCGACGCGAAGCTGGCGTTCATGGCCTCGCAAATTCTTGAGGCCAGGCGGAATTGCTGGTCGAGTTGGTCCACCGGTGCGATGATGCGCGGATCCATTTTGATTTCCAGCGGCTGCGTGTAGGTCTGGCCAGCCACGTCGAGTTTTACCGAGTACATTCCCGGCATCACGGCCGGGCCGACGGGAAGACGCGGCGTATCATGCACGATCGCGGAGATCGGATATTCGTGACGGAGCGAAGCGGGCGGAGGAATGCGCAAATCCCAGACGAAGCGATGCGCGCCTGCAGCATCGGAGAGAATTTGCGGCGGGCGAATCCAGTAGAGCGGGACGTTTAATTCCTTTCCAAGTTGCTCCATCGTTGCTTCGGGTTTATCCGCGCTGGAAAATGCGCGCACGATTCTGCCGTTGGCGTCCAGGATTTGCAGTTTCACCGGGCCCGACGCGGCGGACTGCAAGTTGTAATCAAAGATGGCGCCATCGGGCGGATTTTTTCCGGCAGGTTCTTCCGGGGGCAGCGGAGTATCGGTGTTTACGTTGCGGCGCACGCGATAGGTGATGCCCGGTCGGAAGAGGAATGCGCTGGCGGCCGCTGCTTCCGAGGTGACCTCGCGAAGAGCAGTGATGTCGTCGAGGATCCAGAAAGAACGGCCGTGCGTGCCGACTACGATGTCGTCACCATGGACGACGAGGTCGCGCATGGATGTGGCGGGCAAATTCAGCTGAAGCGATTGCCACGAGTCGCCGTCGTTGAACGAAACGTAGATGGCGCGCTCGGTTCCGGCAAAAAGCAGGCCCTGGCGGACGGGATCTTCGCGGACGACGTTCACAGATGCGTCATCGGGCAGGCCATTCGTGATTTTTTCCCAGGTTTGGCCGCCGTCGTGAGTGCGATAGATGTACGGGTGTAGATCATCGAGGCGGAAACGATTCACCGCCGCGTACACGCCGTTGGGATCGAAGTGCGAAGCGTCGAGTTGCGCGATCTTGCTCCAGGCCGTGAGGCCGGGAGGGGAAACCTCGCGCCAATTTTGGCCGCCGTCGCGGGTGAGCCAGACCAGACCGTCGTCGGTGCCGGCCCAGATGAGGTTGGCGTCGAGAGAAGAAGGCGCGAGGGAATAGATTACGCCGCGATGTTTGCCCTGCGCTGGATCGCTCGCGATCATGTCGCCGATATTCGGTGGCACGCCGGGATCTTCGCGGGTCAAATCGGGGCTGATGATTTGCCAGCTGTGGCCCGCGTCGGTTGTCTTGAACAGAACGTTCGAGCCGAGATAGAGCGTGTGCGGCGCGGCAGGCGAAAAAATCAGCGGCGCCGTGCGATTGAAGCGATATTTTCCGGTGCGCAGAATTACCGGCGAGACGTCCTGCGTCTGGCCCGTGATCATGTCAAAGCGCGTGGCTTTGCCGCCGTAGATGAGATTTGGATGCAGCGGGTCGGGCGCGACGTATCCATATTCTTCGGTGCCCACCGGATGCCAGTCGCGAAAGGTGATTTCGCCCCAATCGCTGCGGCTGGCCGTGCCGGCTGAGCCACTTTCCTGCTGTCCGCCGTAAACCCAGTAGGGAAATTGATTGTCGGTGATGACGTGGTAGAACTGCGCGCTCGGCTGGTTGTACCAGGAGCTCCAGGTGTCGCCGCCGTTGACGGTGATGGTCGCGCCCTGGTCGGAGGCGAGCAAAATAATTCGCGGATTTTCCGGATTGATCCAGACGGTGTGATAGTCGTCGCCGCCTGGGGCGCCTTTGATCGCGGTGAAACTGGTGCCGGCATCGCTGGAGCGATAGGTGGAAGTATTGCAGATGTAAATCGTGTCGGGATTATCCGGCGCGACGCGCACCCAGGCAAAATCGGAGCCGCGGCCCCAGATACGTTCTTCGTGATTTACGCGCTGCCAGCTTTCTCCGGCATCGTCGGAACGATAGAGGCCGCCGACTTCGGGCGCCGCGTCCACAAGCGCGTACATGCGATTGGGGTTGCTGGGCGAAATGCCGAAACCGATGCGGCCCAGGCCTTGCGCATTCGTGGGCAAACCTTTGGCGAGCGGATGCCAGGTATCGCCGCCGTCGCTGGACTTAAAAAGGCCGCCGGTGTGCCCTTCCAGCGGATTACCCGTGGTCCAGGGCGGGCGGCGCGAAGACCACATGTCCGCGTAGAGAGTCTGCGGATTTTTGGGGTCGAACGCCAGGTCTGTGGCGCCGGTGTCGTCATCCTTGTAGAAAATTTTCTGCCACGTTTCGCCGCCGTCGGTGGAGCGGAAAACGCCGCGTTCGGAGTTGGGTCCGTAGGGATGGCCGAGCACGGCGACAAAGACGCGATTGGGATCTTGCGGGTCAACGATGACATTGGTGATTTGTTGGCCGTCGCGCAGTCCGAGATGTCTCCAGGTATGGCCGGCGTCAGTCGATTTATAGATGCCGTCGCCGGTGGAAAGATCGGGGCGGCGGAGTCCTTCGCCGCTTCCTACATAAATGATGTCGGGATTCGATGGAGCTACGGCTAGCGCGCCGATCGAGCCAGTGGGCTGCCCATCAAAAATGGGAACCCAGGTGCGGCCGGCATCGGTGGTTTTCCACACGCCGCCGTTGTTCACGCCGATGTAAAAAAGATTTGGATTACCGGGGACTCCGGTGCCGGCTACTGTGCGGCCTCCGCGAAACGGACCGATGCAGCGCCATTGCAAATTTGCATAGATGCTGGCGGGGATTGGCGCGTCATTCGTAGCATTTGCATTGGCGGCGGGGGAGGATTGCGCGCAGGTGGCGGACGGAAAAGCAAGCGGCCCTAGAGCTGCGAGAAAAACGATTGCTGAATTTAGTGCACGAATTTGCTGCCGGCATTTCATAGCCCCGCCCCCTGTACCCGCAAAAACTATACTACCTGAGGCGCGATTCGTTGCAGTGGAAGAAACGATTTCTGCGGCTGCGACGGATTTTTTTGTTCGAGCGAGATGCGCGCAGCAGTGGCAGCTAAGCGCTTCATTGCGCGTGGCTTCCGGGGCGAAGATTCCACTACACGTACACTACAGCGTTATTCCTACGCACCAGTTCGCCGCATGTTCGTTGACCATGTTGCCTACAAAGCCTAGTTTGAGTTCGTACCTCTCGGAGGGCTTTGTGCGATCTGGGGCGCGATTGTGTCTCGTGGTGTTGCTGGTGTCGAGCTTGCTGGACCTTCCCGCGTTTGCGGCTGCGGAAAAACCGCTGGGGACGGTGATCCAGGCGCAGGAAGCGCAGCTCGATAGTGCGAAGCTGGCAGTGGGAACCTCCGTTTATCGCGGCGACACGCTGGCGACGGAGGCCGGTGGCCAACTGCGCGTAAAGCTGCGCTGCACCCAATTGTATCTGCTGGCGGACAGCACGGCGACGCTTGAACAGGACGCCGGCACGGTACATGCGACGGTGACGCGCGGCACGGTGGGATTTTCTTCAAGCTGCGCCGGCGACATCGAACTGGAAATTCCGCAAGGAGTTTTGCGCGCGGCCGATGGGCAGCCCGCATACGGCCAAGTGACGATTTTGGGTCCGCAGGAAGTGGTGATTTCGACGTACCGAGGGGCGCTGGTGCTGGATAATGACGGCGAATTGCACACGATCCCTGCCGGGACAAATTACCGCGTGACGATGGCGTTCGATCAGGCCGACCAACAGCCAACTCCGGCAAGCGCGGGCGGTGACAATCCGATCGTTCAACCGCGCAAGCGCCGGCGACGCAAGTTGGCTTTCTATTTGATTTTCTCGGGCGCGGTGGCGGGGCTGACTTACGTCATTTGGGATCATCTGGACGTGAGTCCTTCAGCGCCACAGTAGTATTCTTCCGCCGGCGCTGGCCCAATCGCTGCGTTCAGGATTTTTTGCGGCGTTTCGCGGTAGTGGCTTTGTGCTTGGTCGGGGATTTTTTCTTCTTCTTTGCCGTCGCGGCCGGGGTGCCCAGAGCTGCCAGCAATGCGGCACCGTCGGGCGTGCCCAATCCTGTGCAGGCGTCCCATCCTGGTCCCGCGGAGTATGTCCCATTATTTCCCGCCGTAATATCGTGTAGCGTGGATTCCACGTTGCTCGTATAGAGCAACGGATTCAGGTAACCCACATTTTTTCCCAGCGACTGATTGATGCGCACGAGCAGGCCGGCCCACAACGGCGCGACGGCGCTAGTGCCCCCGATAACCGTCTGCTGTCCATCCACGAGCACGTTGTAACCGGACTCGGGATCGGCGTCACCGGCGACGTCGGGAACGCCCCGGCCGACGAAACCGTTGGGCGCCTTCGGGACGCCCGCGCTCTGCTGATAACTCGGCAGAGCGAAAACTTCGCTGACGCCGCCGCCGGTGGCGCCTTCGCTGGATGCAAGTTCGTTCCAGGCTTGCTCGCTGGAAATTGTCGTGCCGGCGAGCGTGAGTTTCGTGCCACCGCAGGCGAGAACGTACGGACTCGACGCGGGAAAATCTACCGTGGGCGTGCCGCTGGATACGCCGTCGGAGGAGCCATCGTCGCCCGAGGCGCCAAGGATGGTGACGCCGATCGTGGAAGCGTCTTCACAGGCGGAATTGAATGCGGTGAGCGCCTGCTGCGTCCAGGAGCTTTCCGGGCCGCCCCAGCTGATTGAAACCACTGCGGGTTTCAGCTTGGCGTCGTGCACGGCAGTAGTCAGCGCGTCGAGAAAACCCTGGTCCGTGTTCGGAGTGAAATACATGGCGATTTGCGCGGAGGGAGCGACGGCTCCGGCGACTTCGATGTCGAGTTCAACCTCGCCGTCCGGGCCGTTCGCGTCACCGGTGGGCGAATTTGTGGCGCCATCCACAGAGACGGCGGTGACGGTAGGCGTCGCGATGCCGAGATTTTTGAAATAGGTGTTGAGATCGCTGGAGCTGTAGCCGCCGGATAATTCCAGGATGCCGATGGTTTGTCCGCTGCCGGTGGTGCCGGCGGGAAAATCGTAAGCTTGCGCGACTTGTGGTGCGTTGTAGGAAGCGCTGGAAGACTGTGCGCGAGCGGCGGAATTTTGCGATTGTTTGCGGACGCGGAAGTGCGGCTTGGCTTGCGGCCGGTTATCGAGACCGAAGACGCCTTCGATGATGCGGCTGAGCGAGGCCGGAATCTGAATCGTACCGGTGCGCATACGGCAGGTCCCGGTGGGATGCTGGTAGCTATTCAATTCGACGCCGAAGGCGCTACTGAACGCAGCGATGGAGCCGCTGAGAAGGACGGAGCGGCGGGGACGGCTGACTTCGACGACCTTCAATTTATTTTGTGTCGCGAAGGCGCGGACTTTCTTGATGTCCGCAGGTCGCGCGCCGTGCAGGGCAGCGAATTGGGCGCGGGAAAGATGCTGGCGTTGCGCGGGAAGGAGCTTGCCGAGTTTTTTCACGTCGGGAAACTGTTTGGGCGAAGAACCGCGGCGGAGAAATATGGTTACTTGGACTTGTTCTTTGGGGTCGGATGGTCCGATCTTACGTGAGCCGGGCAAGAGGGCACGTTCGCTGCCGGGCAGCACGACGCGTTTTTCAATTTTTGCCATGATTTCCTCCTAATTATTTAGGTTATTGAGAGGGCAGCAACCGGTGCCGGGGAAAATTAGTGTGCGCGTTCGGTTGGGCGAGACGCGCATGCCACAACGAGTATAAACTTGTGGGCGATTGCTTCGCCACTGCGTGTGCTGACCTCTGCTGCGCCTGCCCGAAGTGGTTCTCGTTTAATTCGCCGGGATTGATTTTTCATGATTCGACGCCTGTTTACACACTATATCGCGGAAGAAGCGCGCCCCATGCTGCGCTTAGCGTTGCCCCTCGTCCTGGCGGAGCTGGGATGGATGACCATGGCGATCGTGGACACCATGATGGTGGGACGGCAGGCGAATAGCGCGGTGGCAATTGGCGCGGTGAGCCTGGGCAGCATTCTTTTTAATTCCGCGGCGATTTTCGGAACCGGATTGATGCTGGGACTCGACACGCTGGTTTCGCATTCTTTCGGAGCGGGCGACGTGGACGATTGCCACCGTTCGTTGGTCAACGGTGTCTATCTGAGCCTGGCGATCAGCCCGATTCTGATGGGAGTTGTTTGGCTGTTTGAGCCGGTGCTGCGCTCGCTGGACATACAGCCGGCGGTTTTGAATCAGGCGCTGCCGTATTTGCGGACGCTAAATTGGGGCACTTTGCCGCTGCTACTCTATTTTGTGTTCCGGCGGTATCTGCAGGGAATGAATTTGGCCAAGCCTGTGATGTTCGCGCTGATCTCCGCGAATTTGATCAATCTTGTGGGTAACTGGGCGCTGGTGTACGGACATTTGGGTTTTCGCGCGCTGGGCACGGTGGGGTCGGGATGGTCCACGTGCGTCGCGCGCGTTTACATGTCGTGT
>Ga0187879_10002477_pt1 | contig 12505 bp, 9 predicted proteins | sample June2016WEW_19_1_FD_132423 | JGI IMG/M metagenome (GOLD analysis project Ga0187879, IMG submission 132423) | Peatland microbial communities from SPRUCE experiment site at the Marcell Experimental Forest, Minnesota, USA - June2016WEW_19_10 | ecosystem: Environmental > Terrestrial > Soil >... | reverse complement strand
CCGGTGAGGCCGCCGATCAGCCGGCCCGCCTTGCCGCGGGCCAGCTCGGCCACGTCCGGGTTCTTCTTCTGCGGCATGATCGAGGACCCGGTGGCGTAGGCGTCGTCGATCTCGGCCCAGCCGAACTCGTGCGAGGACCACAGCACCACTTCCTCGCCCAGCCGGGACAGGTGCACGCCCAGCAGCGCCGCCGCGAAGCAGAACTCGGCGGCGAAGTCCCGGTCGCTGACCGCATCCATCGAGTTGTCGGCGGCGGCGTCGAAGCCCAGCTCGGCCGCGACGGCCTCCGGGTCGATCGGCAGCGAGGACCCGGCCAGCGCGCCCGAGCCCAGCGGGCAGACCGCCGCCCGCTTGTCCCAGTCCCGCAGCCGGTCCGCGTCACGGGCGAACGCCTGCACGTGCGCCAGCAGCTGGTGCGCCAGCAGCACCGGCTGGGCGTGCTGCAGGTGGGTCATGCCCGGCGCCGGCGTGGCCATGTGCCGCTCGGCCTGCGCGATCAGCGCCGTCTCCAGCTCGGTCAGCCGGGAGGTGACGAGCCGCGCCTGATCGCGCAGGTACAGCCGCAGGTCGGTGGCGATCTGGTCGTTGCGGCTGCGCCCGGCCCGCAGCTTGCCGCCGAGCGAGCCGACCCGCTCGAGCAGCCCGCGCTCCAGCGCGGTGTGCACGTCCTCGTCGGCCACGGCCGGGCGGAAGCTGCCGGTCCGGCAGGCCTGGCCCAGGTCGGTCAGCGCCGCCAGCATCCGGGCCAGCTCGGCGTCGTCCAGCAGCCTCGCCTGGTGCAGCACCCGCGCGTGCGCGGCCGAGGCGAGCAGGTCATACGGCGCCAGCCGCCAGTCGAACTGCACGCTGACCGACAGCCGGGCCAGCGCGTCGGCCGGGCCGGACTCGAACCGGCCGCCCCAGAGCCGGACCGGCTGATTGCGCTCGTCGCTTCCCACGACACCCCCCTACGCCGGACCTGCATCCGGCATCGACTCGGGCGATTGTGCAGGGTATCAGCCGGCCTGGCGGCCAGCCCGGCCAGCGGCGATCTTGCTCGGCAGTCTCCGGAGCCCGATGCGGCCTGTCACGGCCGGCTCCCGGCATGCGCGCGGCGCTGCGCGAGCCGCAGCAGCGCGCGGGCCAGATCGTCGCCGCCGGCCGGATCGCGGGCGATGACCAGCACGGTGTCGTCACCGCCCACCGTGCCGAGCACGGCCGACCAGGACGCGTGGTCGATGGCCGAGGCGAGCAGCTGAGCCGCCCCGGCCGGGGTGCGCAGCACCACCAGGTTCGCGCTGGCCTCGGCGCTGACGAGCAGTTCCCCGACGATCCTGGCCAGCCGGGCGGACGGCTCGGCCGCCAGCCCGGCCAGGCCCGGCTCGCCGGGCAGCGCGTAGACGAGCCCGCCGTCCGGGCCGCGCAGCCGCACTGCGCCGAGCTCGTCCAGGTCGCGGGACACCGTGGCCTGGGTGGCCCGGATGCCGCGGCGCGCCAGCCGGTCGGCCAGGTCCTCCTGCGAGCGGACCGGCGCCCCTGGCCCGGTCAGGATCTCGACGATCTGGCCGTGCCGGGCTGCCTTGGTCACCGGGCCCTCCGGGCGGGCTGTCACTGCGACCTCGCCAGCAGCCAGGCCAGCAGCGCCTTCTGCGCATGCAGCCGGTTCTCCGCTTGCTCCCAGGCCAGGCTGGCCGGGCCGTCGAGCACCTCGGCGCTGATCTCGCTGCCGCGGTGCGCCGGCAGGCAGTGCAGCACCCGGCAGGCCGGGCTGGCCAGCGAGAGCTTGGGCCGATCGAGGCGGTAGGGAGCCATCGCGGCCTCCCGCTCGCCTTCCTCGCCCTCCTGGCCCATCGAGGTCCACACATCGGTGGCCAGCACCTCCGCGTCCTTGCAGGCGTCCGCCGGGTGAGCGCTGACCGTTACCGAGCCGCCGGTGCGCCCGGCGATCTCCGCCGCAGCCAGGACGACGCCCGGCGACGGCTGGTACTGATCCGGCGAGCAGATCCGCACGTGCAGGCCCGCCGTGGCGCCGGCCAGCAGGTACGACTGCGCCATGTTACTGGACCCGTCACCGAGGAACGTCAGCGTCAGCCCGCCGAGCTGGCCGTAGGCGCCCTGGATGGTCAGCAGGTCGGCGAGCAGCTGGCACGGATGGAACTGGTCGGTCAGCGCGTTGATCACCGGCACCGCGGCGAAGGAGGCCAGCGTCTGGACCCGGTCCTGGCCGAAGGTGCGCCAGGCGATCGCGACGACCTGCCGGCTGAGCACCCGCGCGAGGTCCTCGATCGGCTCGCCGCGGCCCTGGTGCGTGCCCTGCATGTCGATCACCAGCGGGTAGCCGCCCAGCTCGGTGATGCCGATGGCGAAGGAGACGCGGGTCCGCAGCGACGGCTTGTCGAAGAGCACGGCCACGCTGAGCGGGCCGGCCAGCGGGCGATGCGCCAGCCGGTCGGCCTTCAGCCGGACCCCCAGGGCCAGCACCTCGGCCTGCTCCGCCGGGGACAGGTCATCGTCCCGCAGGAAATGCCTGACCTTCCTGCTCCCGCCCGCACCGCCCGGCCCGCCCGCACCGCCCGGCCCGCCCGCACCGCCCGGCCCGCCCGCAACGCCCATCCCGCTCGGCCCGCCCATTACCCCTCCTGCCTGGCCAGCACGCTGGCCGCGTCCAGGATCGGCGGCAGCGCCTTGGTAAAGGAGAGTGCCTCGTCGGCGCTGAGCACCAGCGGCGGGGCCAGCCTGACCGCGTCCGGCTGCACGGCGTTGACCAGGAACCCGGCCCGGCGGGCCGCGGCCTCGACCGCGGCGGACACCGGGGCGGCCAGCACGATGGCCCGCCACAGGCCGCTGCCCCGCACCCCGGTCACCAGCGGATGGCCGATCGCCTCGATCCCGGCAGCCAGCTGAGCGCCGACCTCGGTGACGTTGCTGAGCAGCCGGTCCCGCTCGATCGTGTCCAGCACCGCGAGCGCCGCCGCGCACGCGATCGGGTTGCCGGCGAACGTGCTGCCGTGATCGCCCTTGCCGAGCGTGCTCGCGCAGCTGCCCAGGCCAATGCACGCGCCGATCGGCAGGCCGCCGCCGAGTCCCTTCGCGAGTGTCAGGACATCGGGCACGATGCTCTCGTTCTGGAAAGCAAACCATGCGCCGGTCCGGCCGAGGCCGCTCTGGATCTCATCCAGCACCAGCAGCGCCCCGGCCTCGTCGCAGGCCGCGCGCGCCGCGCGCAGGTACCCGGGCGGGGCGGGCACGACGCCGCCCTCGCCCAGGCAGGGCTCGAGGAACACCGCGGCGCAGTCCGGGCCGACCGCCGCCGTCAGCGCGGCCGGGTCGCCGTAAGGGACAAACCGCACCTCAACCCCGAAGGGCCGGAACGGATCCCTGATCGAGCTCTTGCCCGTCAGCGCGAGAGCGCCCATGGTGCGGCCGTGAAAGCTGCCCTCGGCCGCGACGATGACCGGCCGCTGCTCGCCCTGGCGGCGGCGGACCAGCTTGAGTGCCGCCTCGTTGGCCTCGGCCCCTGAGTTGCAGAGGAAGACCCGGCCGTCCACGCCGATGAGGCGCAGCAGCCGTTCTGCGAGTGCGACCTGGCCCTCGTGCAGGAACAGGTTCGAGGTGTGCGCCAGCCGCCCGGCCTGCTCTGCCACGGCCGCGACGAATGCCGGATGCGCGTGCCCGAGCGCGCTGACCGCGATGCCGGCGATCAGGTCGAGATAGGAGTTGCCGTCCACGTCCCAGACGGTGCAGCCGCTGCCGCGCGCCAGCGCGACCGGGGGCACGCCGTAGGTCAGCATGATGGATTCCGCGTAGCGGTCCTGCAGCTGCTCGGTGTCGGTCATCGGGCGCTCCAGGGGGTTGGGACGGGGGTGCTCGGGGCGGCGGTCGAGGCGGAGCTGGCCGGGACCGGACTGGCCGGGACGGGACTGGCCGGGACCGGACTGGCCGGGACCGGACTGGCCGGGACCGGACTGGCCGGGACGGGACTGGCCGGGACGGGACTGGCCGGGACGGCGGCGGGCGCGACCGGGCTATCGGGAACGACCATCGTGCCGATGCCCGAGTCCGTGAAGATCTCCAGCAGGACGGCATGCGGCAGCCGCCCGTCCAGCACATGCGCCTGCGGCACGCCGCCGTGCACAGCGGTCAGGCAGGCCCGCATCTTGGGGATCATGCCGTCACTCAGCCCCGGCAGCATGGCCGCGAGCTCGGTCGCGCTGAGCTGGCTGATGACCTCGGACGGCAGGACGGCCGGCGCTGCGTCATCGCCCTGCCCGGCCGCATCTGTCGCTGCCTGGCCTGTCGCTGCCTGACCCGTCGCTGCCGGGCCCGTCGCTGCCTGGCCCGTCGCTGCCGGGCCTGTGGCTGCCGGGCGTGTCGCGGCCTGCCCTGTCGCGGCCTGCCCTGTCGCGGCCTGGGCGCCCGGCCAGTCGGCGTACAGGCCGGCCACGTCGGTCAGCACCACGAGCTTGGCCGCGCCCAGCGCGACGGCCAGCGCGGCGGCGGCGGTGTCCGCGTTCACGTTCAGGATCTCGCCGCTCTCGCTGCGGGCGACGCTGCTGATCACCGGGATGCGGCCGTCGGCGATCAGCGCGCTGATCGCGCCGGGGTTGACCGCCTCGATCTCGCCGACCTGGCCGATGTCGACCAGCTCGCCGTCGACGTTGGCCTGTGCCCGGCGGGCGGTCAGCAAGTGCGCGTCCTCGCCGGACATGCCCACGGCGAACGGCCCGTGCTGGTTGATCAGCCCGACGACCTCCCGGTTCACCTGGCCGGTCAGAACCATCCGGACCACGTCCATCGTCTCCGGCGTCGTCACGCGCAGGCCCGCCCGAAACGTCGTCGGCATGCCCAGCCTGGTCAGCTGCGCGTTGATCTGCGGGCCCCCGCCATGCACCACGACCGGGCGCAGGCCCGCATACCGCAGGAACACCACATCCTGCGCGAACGCGGCCCTCAGGGCGTCGTCGACCATGGCGTTGCCGCCGAACTTGATCACCACGATCTGGCCGTGGAAGCGCTCCAGCCAGGGCAGTGCCTCGATCAGGGTGGCTGCCTTGGCGAGAGCCCCGCACTGGGCGGCAGCGGCCGGCGTCGCCGCGGACTGAGTGGTCATGTCGAGTACGCCGAGTTCTCGTGCACGTAGGCGACAGTGAGATCGGTGGTCAGGACGGTGGCAGCGTGCGGGCCCGCGGACAGGTCCACCGTGATCGTCACCTCCCGCGGCCGCAGGTCCACGCCCGCCCTGTCCGCGGCCGCGGCCCCGTTCCGGCAGACCCAGACGCCGTTGATGGCAACATGCAGCTGGTCAGGCTCGAACTCGGCGCTGGTCGTGCCGACCGCGGCCAGCACGCGGCCCCAGTTCGGGTCCTCGCCGGCGATGGCGCATTTCAGCAGGTTGCATCGGGCGATCGCGCGGCCGACCTGCACGGCATCGTCCTCGCTGGCGGCCCCGGCCACGTCGATCGCGATGGTCTTGCTGGCGCCCTCGGCGTCCTGCTGCAGCTGACCGGCCAGGTCAGCGCAGGCCGCGGTGGCCAGCGCGGCGAACTCGGCCTGGTCCGGCTCGGTGCCCGATGCGCCGCTGGCCAGCAGCAGCACGGTGTCGTTGGTGGACATGCAGCCGTCGGTGTCGAGCCGGTCGAAGGTGCTGGATACCGCCGTGCGCAGGACGGCGTGGAGCTGGCCGGCCGGCACCGCGGCATCGGTGGTCAGAACGGCGAGCATGGTGGCCAGGGCCGGCGCGAGCATCGCGGCGCCTTTGGCCATGCCGCCGATCAGGTAACCGCTGCCTTCCACGGTGCAGGTCTTGGCTACCGTGTCGGTGGTCCTGATGGCGTCCGCCGCCGCCCGGCCGCCGTCAGCGGATGCGGCCGCGACGGCGGCCTCGACGCCGGCCAGCAGCCGGTCCAGCGGCAGCCGCTCCCCGATTAGCCCGGTGGAGCAGACCGCGATCTCGCCGGCCGACAGCGAGAGGATCCCGGCCAGGTACTCTGCCGTCTTGTGCGTGTCGGCGAAGCCGGCCGGCCCGGTGCAGGCATTGGCCCCGCCGGAGTTGAGCACGACGGCACGGATCTTGCCGCCCCTGGCCACCTCCCGGCTCCACAGCACCGGCGCGGCCTGCACCCGGTTCGAGGTGAAGACGCCTGCCGCCGCCGCGGACGGCCCGTCATTGAGCACGACCGCGACGTCGGCGCCGCCTGACTCCTTGATCCCGGCTGCGACCCCAGCCGCTCGAAATCCTCGTGGACTGGTAACGCTCATGCTGCGACTCCGCTCATGGTGCGATCCCGCTTGCCGTGAGACCGGCAGTCTCCGGCAGTCCGAGCATGAGGTTGGCATCCTGGATCGCCTGCCCGGCCGCGCCCTTGCCCAGGTTGTCGATGGCCGACACGATGACGGCCCGGCCGGCCCGCGAGTCCGCCGCGACCTGCAGCTGCGCCCCGTTGGATCCGGCTACCGAGGCGGTGGCCGGCCAGCGGCCCTCCGGCAGCACGCAGGCGAACGGCTCGGCCGCGTAGGCCGCGGTCAGCGCGGCGCGCAGCTCGGAGGTCCCGCTGCCCGGACTGCTCAGCCGGGCGGTGCAGGTGGCCAGGATGCCGCGCGGCATCGGCGCCAGCAGCGGCGTGAAGGACACGCAGACTGACGGCCCGGGGGCCTCTGACCCTGGCTCTGGCCCTCGGTCTGGCCCTGGCTCGCGGGATACGGCCCGGTCAGGGCTGGCCTGGGTCGCGCTGGCCTGAGTCGCGCTGGCCTGAGTCGCGCTGGCCTGGGTCGCGCTGCCCTGGGTCGCGCTGCCCTGGGTCGCGCTGCCCTGGGTCGCGCTGGCCGGGCCGGGTCTGGCGTCGCTCGGGCCAGTTTCGCTCGCGCTGGCCGCCTCGCGCACGGCCTGCTCGATCTCCGGCGTGTGCCGGTGGGCGCCGCCGGCCGCGTAAGCGGAGACCGACCCCATCACCTCGCTGCCGAGCAGGTCCGCCCGCAGTGAGCGGCCGGCGCCGGAGGTACCCGACGCGGCGACGATGACAATGTCGTCCGGCCGGACCAGCCCGGCTGCCACCAGCGGCACGAGCGCCAGGATGGCGGCCGTGGCGTAGCAGCCGGGCGCGGCGACCCGGCCGGCCGTCCGGATCTGCTCGCGCGCTCCCGGCAGCTCGGGCAGTCCAGTGACCCAGCGGCCGGCGTGAACGCTGCCGTAGTGCCTGGTCCAGGCATCAGGATCGCTGAGCCGGAAATCCGGCCCGAGGTCAACAGCCTTGACGCTGTCCGGCAGCGTCGCGGCGAGCGCGGCTGACTGGCCGGCGGGCAGCGCCAGGAATACGAGGTCACAGGCGGCCAGGCTGGCCTCGCCGTGCGGCTGCAGGACCCGGTCGGCGAGGGCATTGATACCCGCCAGGTGCGGATGCACCTCGCCGATGGCCTTGCCGGCGCTGCTGTCCGCGGTCACGGCTCCCAGCTCGAGGTCCGGATGCGCGGCGAGCAGCCGGAGCAGCTCGCCACCTGCATATCCACTCGCGCCGGCCACCGCTACCCGCGCCCCCATCAGCCCTCCCAGCGTGCTATAGGCACCGCGGCGACCCATGTCCGCGACAGCTCCGGCCAACCTATTCTTGAATGATTATGCATTGTTTAGATTGATTATGCAATGATAGCGGTCGCAGGCCAGGGGGTAACGGAACGCTGGCCGCCTCCCGCACCGCCTGTCCGGTAGCGCCCGGCTGGCGGAACGCTGGCCGCCTCCCGCACCGCCTGTCCGGTGCCGAAGGCTAGTGGTGCTGGCCGGCGCTCACCGCCTCCGGCGCATAATGGCGTGCCCGGCTCCGCCGTGCCGGACCGGATCCCCCAACTGACTTGGGTCAAAGCTTGCGGGACGGCATGATTGGGGCGCGGAAGGGAGAGGGTCCATGCAGGAGTGCCAGGCGACCAGGCCTGAGCGAGGCACCCATCAGCTGGTACGTGCCCGGCTGAAGCTGGCGCCCGCGCTCACGCTGGCCATCCTGGGCGTCGCGGGCTGCAGCCACCCGGCCGCCGCCGCTGGCCCCGCGTCGTGCGGGACCGCTCGCTCGGCCGCGAACGTACCGGTGCACATCGAGGTGGCACGGGGGCATGTCGGCTGCGCGACGGCGATGCGGATCGAGCGCGGCTACGCGAGCGCGATCGAGGAAGGCAAGGCTCCGGGCAACGGGGGCGGCGGCCCGGTCAAAGTCAGCGGCTGGACCTGTCAGGGATTCTCGACGCCCACGGTGCTGCAGACCGGGCAGGCCTCCAAGTGCGTGCAGGACGGGACCGAGATCCTCGCCATCCTGCCCACGCCGGCCTGACCCGCGCCCGCCAGCCGCCGGCCGTCTATCCCGCAGCAACGTGGATGCGCGTCTGCTGCGCAAACAGCCACCGCAGGCACGCACCCACGTCGCGGCCAGCCCAGCCGGGCGGGCCTGAGACGGCCAGGCGGGCCGGGTGGGCTGGGACCGGCCGGCACGAACACGTCAGGAGGCGCCGCGCAGCACGGCGCCCGTACGGCGGGCCGCCTCGGCCACGGCCGCGTCCCTGGCGGCGCTGGCTTCCTCAGCCGTCAGCGTCCGGTCCGGGGCGCGGAACCTGAGCGTGTAGGCAAGCGACTTGCGCCCCTCGCCGATCTGATCGCCCGTGTAGACGTCGAACAGGCGCAGGTCCTCCAGCAGCACGTCGTCGGCGGCGGCCGCGCCGGCCGCGAGGGCGCTCGCCACGTCGGCGGCCGGTACTGGCTGGGCGACGATCAGGGCGACGTCCTGGGTGGCCGCAGGATAGGGGGAGATGACCGGGGCCTGAACCGGGCCGAGCGGGGCGGCCGCGGTCTCGATGACCGACAGGTCGAGCTCCATCGCCGCCGTCCGCGGCGGCAGGCCGAATGCCTGCACTACCCGCGGATGCAGCTCGCCCGCATGCCCGGCCAGCCACTCGCCGCCCGTCTCCGCCTGCACGAACAAGGCTGCGCAGCGACCGGGATGCCACGGCTCGTGCTGATCGGCCCGGACCTCGAACGCGACCCGGCTGAGCCCGAGCACGACCCGCGCCGTCTCGATGGCGTCCTGCCAGCCGGCCAGACGGCCATCGCCCCACCAGCCGGACTGCTCGCGATCGCCCGCGAGGACCACGCCGAGCCGCAGCGGCTGGTGCGGCAGCGCCGCCTCGATCTGGGCCACTTCCGCGACCGCGGGCCCGCGGTCGACGGGCAGGATCGGTGCCGTCAGCGCGGCATCGGGGCCGGGGCGGAAGACCAGGCCTGCCTCGTACAAGGCCACGTCAGCGAAGCCGCGGCCGACGTTGCGCGCCAGCACCCGCAGCAGCCCGGGCAGCAGCGTGGTGCGCAGCAGCGGCTCGTCGTCACTGAGCGGATTGGCGATCGTGACCGCCCGGCGGCGCGGGTCGCCCTCCGGGAGCAGCAGCCTTTCGAAGTCGGCAGCAGAGCTGAACGGCTGGCTGAGCACCTCGACGAAACCGGTGGAGGCCAGCACCCGGCCGATGGTCCGGCGCAGCCGCTGCTGGTCAGTCAGACCCCGGCCCGCGGCGGCCCGGGGAGACCGAACCGGGACGGTCTCGTAGCCCTCAAGCCGGATGACCTCTTCCGCGAGGTCGCTCGGATCGGTGAGGTCGGGCCGCCAGGAGGGCGGGACCACGAGCAGCAGTTCCGCTGACCGGTCGTGCCGGCCGCCCTGGCGCATATGCCGGGCCAGCAGGCTGCCCCGCTCGTCACGACTGCCGCCGCGATCGTCGCCGCCGTCTGCGGCAGCCTGATCGTCCTCCGCGGTCGCGACATCGCCGGCTGCCGGGTCGGCTGAGGATTCAGCCACCGTGCAGCCGACCTGCTGCAGCCGGGTGGTCACCGTGCCCCGGCCGTAGACGAGGCCGGCCACCTGATCCGGGTAGTCGGCGGCCATCACGATCTTCGTCTCGGGTAGGTCAGCCCAGGCATAGGTGCAGCCCGGCACGAGCGTGCCACCGCCGAGGGCAGCCAGCAAGGTGCCGGCCCTGGCCGCGGCCCGCCGCTGCAGCTCGTAGTCCACCCCGCGCTCGAATCTGGCCGAGGCCTCGGACCCGAGCCGGTGCCGCCTGCTCATCCGCGCGGTGCCGCGGGCGGAGAAGTGCGCAGCCTCGATGACCAGGTTGCGTGACTTCTCCGACACCTCCGTGGCCACGCCGCCCATCGTGCCGGCCAGCGAGATCGGCCCGGAAGAATCGGTGATCAGGATGTCCTCTGGGTCCAGGGCACGGACCACGTGATCGAGTGTCTCCAGCTGCTCGCCCGGCCTGGCCCGGCGCACCACGATGGGGCCGTCCAGCCGGTCCCGGTCGAACGCGTGCAGTGGCTGCCCGGTCTCCAGCATCAGGTAGTTGGTGACATCGACGGCCAGCGACACCGAGCGCTGGCCTGCCCTGGCCAGCCGGACGCGCATGGCCAGCGGGGTCGGCCGGGACGGGTCCATGCCGCGGACCTCGCGCAGCACGAACCGGTCACAGGCGGTCGGGTCCTCGATGCTGGCCGGGTAGACCTTGTCGGACACCGTATCGACATCGGCGGGGAGGCCGACGTCGGCCGGGTCGGTGAACGCGCAGCCGTAGGCGATCGCCAGCTCGCGCGCCACCCCGCGAACCGACAGCGCGTACCCCTTATCCGGGGTGACGTTGACGTCGAGCACGTCGTCACGCAGCCCGGCATAGCTGACGAAGTCCGCGCCCAGCGGCGCGTCCGGCGAGAGCACGAGGATTCCTGAGTGGTCGCTGCCGATGGCCAGCTCGGCAGCAGAGCAGATCATCCCCTCGGAGATCTTGCCGTAGGTCTTCCGCGCGCCGATCTCGAATCCGCCGGGCAGCGTCGCTCCCGGCTGCGCCAGCGGCACCCGGTCGCCGGCCGAGAAGTTCACCGCGCCGCAGATGACGTGCCGTTCCTGCCCGTCGCCCGCGGAGACCTGGCAGTACCTGACCGGCTTCCTGAACTCGGTCAGCTCCTCAACGCTGACGACCTCGGCCACCACGATGCCGCTGATGTCGTACCCGACGCGCTCGACCGACTCGACCTCCAGGCCGGCCGCCGTGAGCTTCCTGGCCACATCAGCGGGATCGACGCCGTCCGGGGCCGCCGATTCGATGGCCGCGTACTCCAGCAGCCAGGACAGCGGGAGCCGCATCACGCCTCCATTCCGAATGCCCGGCTGAACCGCACATCGCCCTCGAGAGTGTCCCGGATATCGGCCAGGCCGTGCCTGATCATCAGCGTCCGCTCGATCCCGAGCCCGAACGCGAAGCCGCTGTAGCGGTCGGGGTCAATGCCGCAGGCGACGAGCACCCGCGGGTTGACCATGCCGCAGCCGGCGATCTCGATCCAGCCCTGCGAGCGGCACACCCGGCAGGGCGGGCCGCCCGGCCTGGTCGATGCCCCGCGGCAGACATGGCATTCCATCGAGACGTCGGCGGATGGCTCGGTGAACGGGAAGAAGTCAGGCCGCAGCCTGGTCCGCAGTCCCTCGCCGAACATGGCGTCCACGAATGCCGTGATGGCCCCGCGCAGGTCGGCCATGGTCAGGCCCTCGTCCACGGCCAGGCACTCGATCTGGTGGAAGACCGGGCTGTGCGTCGCGTCGAGGGCGTCGCTGCGGAAGCACTTGCCTGGGCTGACCACATACAACGGCAGCGGCCGGGTCAGCATGGCGCGGATCTGGACCGGCGAGGTGTGCGTGCGCAGCACCATGCCGGACCTGTCCGCGCCCTTGGGGCCAGCCACGAAGAACGTGTCCTGCATCTCGCGGGCCGGATGGTCGGGCGGGAAGTTCAGCGCGTCGAAGTTGTACCACTCGGCCTCGACCTCAGGTCCCTCGGCCACCTCATAGCCCATGCCGACGAACACGTCGACGAGCCGCTCGGCCACCGTCGTGACCGGATGCCGGGCTCCGGCGGGCTGCCGGTCCCAGGGCAGCGTGATATCCACGGCATCCTCGACCAGCACGCGGCGGTCCCGGTCGGCCTCCAGCTCGGCCTGCCGGTCGGCGAGGGCCTGCCGGATGGCCGCGCGCGCCGCGCCGACGCGCTTGCCCGTCTCAGCCCTGGCGGCCGGGGGCAGCGCCCCGATCTCGGCGTTAGCCAGCGTGATGGGCGCCCGGTCGCCGGCATGCGCGAGCCGCGCGGCCTTCAGCTGATCCAGGTCAGATGCCGCCGCGATGGCGGCCAGCGCACGCGTCTGCATGTGCTGCACTTCGTCGGGCGATAGCACGGCCACCTGCACAGGGTCGTAGGTCTTATTCGGTGCGGACATGCCTTGTCGCTCTCCTGCGGGTCACCAGGTTCATGGTCGGCAAGCGCTGGGGTCATCATCCCGGACGCGAGCCTCCGCGGCGGTGCCCGTGGTCAGGGATATGCCAGCTATTCTGCGGCGCTGGCAGCGCCATGGCGCGCCAGGACGGCAGGGATCTCCCTGCGCGCCCGCCGGTCAGCCGAACTCAGGCGTGCCGGCGGGCATGGTAAATCGGAACTCTGCCCCGCCGCCGGGTGCCTGCTGCAACGT
>Ga0187879_10002473_pt1 | contig 12514 bp, 9 predicted proteins | sample June2016WEW_19_1_FD_132423 | JGI IMG/M metagenome (GOLD analysis project Ga0187879, IMG submission 132423) | Peatland microbial communities from SPRUCE experiment site at the Marcell Experimental Forest, Minnesota, USA - June2016WEW_19_10 | ecosystem: Environmental > Terrestrial > Soil >... | reverse complement strand
CCCGGCACGATCGCCCTGCTCAAGCCGGACGGGGCGGCCCGGCTGGTGGCTGACGGGATCGCCTTCCCTAACGGCATGGCCGTGACGCCCGACAACTCGACGCTGATTGTCGCCGAGTCCTACGGCCAGAAACTGACGGCGTTCCAGATCGCCGCCGATGGCAGCCTGTCGCGGCCGCGGGTGTGGGCGTACCTCGGCGACGGCGTGCCCGACGGCATCTGCCTCGACGCCCAGGGAGCCATCTGGTACGCCGACGTTCCGAACAGGCAGTGCGTGCGGGTCCGCGAGGGCGGGGCTGTGCTGCAGAGGATCCAGCTTGACCGCGGCTGCTTCTCGTGCGCGCTTGACGGCACAGACAGGACAACCCTGTTCATGGTGGCCACCCAATGGCGCGGGACCGAGCGCATGACTGATAAATCACGGACCGGCCAGCTGCTGACGGCCCGAGCGCCGGCCGCCGGCGTCGGCTGGCCATAAGAAGGGTTCGAGCCGCCAGCCGCCGATGATCGGCCCAAGCGGCAGCCCCACGACACCGCAGTGAGGCCGGCATCGTCGGCAACGCCACGTTGAGCGTGCCCGCCAAAGATCCGTCAGCTGACCGATGTCTTTCACTGCAATTTGCAGCACTATTTTTCCTGCAACAAGCAGCGGGTGTTTCGGGTCATCTCGCTCGGGTCGGCCGTCCGACCGGGCTCGACCTGGGCCGCGTCCGGCTGTCCGCGGGATCGGCCGCGGCAACGGACCCCGCGAAGCCGCAAGACCCCCGCAAAAGCCTTATTAAGCCCCGCAAGACCCGCAACTAGGGACCAGGCGCCCGTCCAGGCCCGGGACGTCCCTGCGGACCACGAGGAAGAGAGCAACCGGCGATGATACGTAGGTTCACGCGGGCCGTCCGGGTCGTGGAGCTAATTGGTGTCGCGGCGGCCGTCGCCGTCCTGGCGATCCTGCTTGTGCCCAGGCTTACCGGCGGCGGGGACGCCGCCGCCGCGCCCGTCATCGAGCAGCCGGACCTGAACGTCGCGGTCGTGCCCGCGGTCGACTCTGCCGGTTTCTTCGTCGCCCTGCACGAAGGCCTGTTCGCGGCGCACGGCCTGCACGTCATCTTCAAGCCGGCGGTCAGTTCCGAGACGGTCATCAACGCCCAGGCGCTCGATGAGCCGAGCGACCGGATCGACATCTCCTGCGGCAACTACGTCAGCTACCTCCAAGCGCAGCAGAACTACGACCAGGGCCAGCGGTCTTCCTCGACCAGCGATCCCATGGTCGCTGCCGACCTGGAGATTTTCGCCGAAGGCTCGGTGATGGACCCGGGCACCCAGGGCCTTTACGTGATGCCAGGCTCGCGCATCTCGACGCTGGCCGGCCTGGAAGGCAAGACCGTCGGCGTCAACGCGCCGGGGAACATCCTGTACCTGCTGGTCGCCTCCGTGCTGGCCGATCACGGGCTGCGCGTGTCCGGAGTGCATTTCGCGTACTACCCGCTACCCGACATGGCCACGATGCTCAAGGCCGGGAAGATCGCGGCGGCGGTGCTGCCCGAGCCGTTCGCAACCCAGGCGGAGCAGTCGATGGGCGTCACGATGATCGCCGACCTGGACCAGGGCGCTACCGCCGCGTTCCCGGTGCAGGGCTGCGCCGTCACCCGGCAGTGGGCCGCGGCGCACCCGGTGACGCTGGCGGCCTTCCGCGCCGCGTTCGAGCAGGGCCAGCAGATCGCGGACGCCAACCGGTCCGTCGTGGAACAGTCGATGGAGGCGCTGAAGGCGCCGCTCGGGGTCTCCAAGGTGACCGCGGCGATGATGGCGCTGGACAGCTATCCGGTCGGCCCGGTCGACTCGGTACGCATCCAACGGGTCGCCAACGTGATGCGGCAGTTCCTCGGCTTCCCTGCCTTCGACGCGAAATCGATGATCGGCGGCTGACCGTCTCGCCTCGGCGGTCAGGGCCGATCGGCACGTTCGCGTTTGCCGGCGTGGCGTCCTGGCGAAAACCCCTCTGCCGGGCAGAATGCAACAAGGCCCCCTCCATGTATGAGATGGAGGGGGCCTTGCCTGGCCCGCCGCCCCAGGTCGGCCAGTCGCCCGGCCGCCCCGGCGCTGCGCGCCGCCCGCCGGGGCCAGACGCCCGTGCGATGTACCGGCTTCCCGGTCCATTCTACGTTTCCGAGGTTGCCCTCAGATGGCGCACGTTTCCGACGGTGAAAGTATTTCTACTGCCTCCGTGAGCGTCACGCAAGGGTCTGCCACAATTCATTTTTGGTTTTTTCTCTATCCACATGATGTCCACAGGACAAAGACACTTATTCGCCCTTTACGGCGGTTATCCACCGGCTTATGCACAAGGCATCCACAGGTAACCAGATGTAACTCGGCAAGTGCAATTATGCTATAGCTGCATGTAAGCGATCAGTCTTTGCTGACCACTTTAAGTAATCAGAAGCTGTCCCGAATTGACGGCGCCGGGCTGGCTGCCGCGTTGGCTGCCGCGAGCCCGGCCCGGGGCCGGGTCCCGCCCGCCACCCCCGCCACCGCGGTCCCGGGTTCCGCCCAGGGCTCCGGCGTGTTCCACGGAACACGCCGGAGCCCTGGGGTTCCGCCAGGCGGGGCACTGCCCGCCGGACCGGGACCAGGGTGCGGCCGGCGAGCACTCCTCAAGTTTCTGACCGCCACCAGGAACCATCACGGAGGGTAAACGCGTTTTAACCATAGTGAAGGGCAGCCGATAGTATTTGACTGATAAATTCCCGCCTGGACAGCGCGGCCTGTCCGCCAGGACGGAACGGGAAATCGATGGGTGACCATGCGGCGCAAGTCACGGGTGGACAGCGCTAACTCGTGGCCCGGACGCCCGAGCGGAGGTCCTATTATGTTCCCAGAGTCGGGATTGTCGGAAAAGCGGAGATGGTCCCGAATGGTCAGGAGGAATGATCGTCAACCTATCGCGGGCTAGCCGCTGGTGGGCGGCCGGGCTCGCGGTGACGCTGCTGGCTGTCCTGACAATTATCGCGTTTGCAAGTGGCGGCAATCGTGCGCGAAATAATACGCCATCGACGTTGTTCGGCACGCTTGATACCCAGACGAGTACCGCAGCGACCGAAAAGCGAGATGGAATCTCGGTTGCTATGTTCGAACTCAACTGGGCGAGCTTCGAACCATCCGAAGGGGTCTTTAGCGCCTCTTACATGGTCACCATGCGATCCTATCTTGAGGCCTTTCGCGCCGCCGGGATGCGAGTTACCCTCGGCTTGGGCCTGGAGGACACGCCGTCCTGGGTATTCTCTCTGCCCGATAGCCGCTACGTGAACCAAGACGGGGACAGATCAAGCGAGGCTGATTTCGTATTCAGTGCGGCGGTCCGCCAGGCCGCCGCTGCCTACCTCGCCAGAGTTGCCGCCGATCTCCCCCTGTCGGATTTCTGGGCGATCCGGCTCGCCTCCGGTGGGGATGACGAGATGCTCTATCCTCCCGGCGGGAGTTACTGGGCCTTCGGGAGCGCGGCTATGACCGGAGCGGGCTTGCCTGCGACCATGACGCCCAATCCCTTCCCGGACTGGCGGCCAGGTCGGCCGGGCCTGACTGCGGCCCAAATCGACCGGTGGGTCAACTGGTACGTCGGGGGCCTGGATAATGTGACCAACTGGCAGCTGCATATTCTGTCCGGTCTGGGTTACGCCGGTTATTATCAGCTAATCACTCCGGGTTCGGGAACACGCCCAGATGTTCTGAGCGCGGAAGAACGGCAGAACCTGCCGGACGGTACCACTGGGGTAGGGGCAGTCTGGAATCGCTACTACGCGCTGCTGCCCGATAAGGCCAAAGTGGTGGCATACGTATCCTCTGTCGCGGACGAGTCTGGTGCCGACGACTCCTGCCAGCCCGGAGATGACCTGCTTCCGCTCACGTCGAGCGCGATGGATTCCTGGTCGGCGACGCGATGGATCAGTCGGATCGCAGCCGGGCAAGGTTTGCCAGTCGCTGGCGAAAATGCCGGGTACAGCATGCCAGTGAGCCTGGACTTTCAGTATACCAATATAGGTTCGACCGGAATGATGGCGGACGCGGTCCGGCAAGCGATCTCTTGTAAGTTCCAAGTCTTCTATTGGGCTCATGACGTCAATCTGTGGAATGGCACCATTCCGTACGCGCTCTACGTCGGTTACATCGCGCTGGCGGCTCGCACGTGAACACAACAGCCCTGGCCACAGCGGCTCGCAAACCGCCGGCCACCATGACAAGCTGGCTTATGGACCTTGATCAGTTGCGAGCGCAGACGCCCGGGTGTTTGCACCGGATCCATCTGAACAATGCCGGGGCAGCGTTGATGTCCCGGTCAACTCTGGAGGCGATGACCACTCATCTGCGGCTGGAGGCCGAGATAGGTGGGTATGAAGCTGCGGCGCAGGCGCAGGAGCAGATCGATGCCACGTATGCCGCCCTGGCGCAGCTTGTGGGCGGTCGAAGCGATGAGGTGGCGCTGTTCGACAACTCGACCCACGCGTGGAACTCCGCTTTCTACTCGGTCCCGCTGGGTCCTGGTGACCGGGTCCTAACCGGCCGCGACGAGTACGGCAGCAGCGTGCTGGCCTACCTGCAGGTCGCCCAGCGCTCGGGCGCCGAGATCGTGGTCGTGCCCAACGATGGTGACGGGCAGATCGACCTCGGCGCACTTACCGAGCTCGTCGACGAACGGACCAAGCTGATCGGGCTGACCTGGGTGCCGACCAGCGGCGGCTTGGTCAATCCCGCCGCTGCGGTCGGGCGCATCGCCCGCGACGCCGGCGTGCTGTACCTTCTGGACGCCACCCAGGCCGTCGGCCAGTTTCCCGTCGACGTCAACGACGCGGGCTGCGATCTGCTGACCGGGACCGGGCGGAAGTTTCTGCGCGGACCGCGCGGAACCGGCTTCCTGTGGGTCCGTGACGCCGCCCTGGAGCGACTCGACCCGTTCGTCGCCGAGATCCGCTCCGCCAGATGGGATGGCGGACGCGGCTTCAGCTGGGCCGAAGGCGCCCGCCGCTTCGAAACCTGGGAGAACAGCTACGTCAACATCATCGGCCTCGGCGCCGCGGTGCGACAGGCCCTCGAGTTGCGCCTTGACGCCATTGGCGACCGCACCCGCACCCTCGGTGAGCGGTTGCGGGAGGGCCTCGGTCAGCTCCCGGGCGTCACCACCCACGACCTCGGCACGCATCGCTGCGCCATCGTCACCGCGAAGATCGCCGGTCGCAGCGCGGCTGACGTCGCAGCTGCACTCGGCCGAGCCAGCATCAACGTCAGCACCACCGTGGCCGAACACAACCCGTTCGACACCGAAGAGCGTGGCATTCACCCGGTCGTCCGCTTCTCCCCGCACTACTACAACACCGAAGCGGAGATCGACCGGGCCGTCGCCGCGGTAGCGGAGCTCGCCAGCGCACCGGCCGCCGGACGCTCCTGAGCGCCGCAGTCATGACTGCCTGGGCCCAGAGCCGCGTTGTGCGGTCATCCTCGCTGCTGATCCGCCGTCGCCGCTGCGGCGCTCGCCGCTTCGAACCCGGCGAGGAGCGCGTTCAGCCCGAACTCGAAGCGGTCGTCGGCAGCTGCCCCGGTCATGTACGGAGCTATGGCGGTCAGCACCGGGTACCGGGCCGGGGGCAACGTGGCGTAGAAACCATGGACCCCGGCGAAGTAGCGTTCGAGTTCGGCCGGGTCGGCCTTGCGTCCGGCCCGGCAAGCTGGCGGAGATGCTCGCGATCGTCCAGGAAGTGAGCGTGGACAGCGGCATTCCCATCGCGACCGTGGCTGCGGCAGCAGCTCGGACCCGCGTCGCTGGCCGTGCATCAGGCGATCAAGACGGCGCTGGACCCGGCCGGCATCCTCAACCCGGGCCGGTCCTTCTGACGCGCACAAGCCGTCGGCAGCGCGGTTGCCGGCCGCGTCGGCCTGGCCGCCGGACAGCTCAGCGCCGATCAAGTATTACCCGCCCCTCGCTGTGCGCCTTTGACCGCCCGCGATAACACCAGGCGCTCGCCTCTCACGGCGCGGACTCCTTGGAATCACTCATTTAGACCCATACCCTCCTGCAGAGTCCTGCGGGCATAGCGTCCCTGTGCGGATGTAGTGAGTGCCGGGGCCAGGGGCAAGGTCAGAGTTCGGCCTAGGCAGCGCGGCCGAGGATCGGGGGGATGGTCTTCGCTTCGAAGATGTCGATGTCGCGCACCACCCGTTCGCCGGCGCCGCTGCGCTGTAGCTGGTAATACAGGCCACTGCTGCGGCGCACGTCGTGGTAGGCGAGGTCGAGCTGGGCTAGGCGAGGTGAGGACAGCGGCAGGTCGTGCCTGGCCCGGTAGCGCTCGATGAGCTGGTGCTTGATGACCCAGTCGATTTCCGTGGCGATGGCGTCCAGGTTCCCTGTCGCTACGGAGTCAAGGGTGCGTTCCCACAACGCCAGGACGCGCTGGCTGACCGGGTCCGCGCCGCTTCTGCCGGTGAAGCTCTGCACCTTGGCCAGGTACTCGCGCTGGATCTCGAGCGCGCTCACCTCGGTGCCGTGCGCCAGCCGTATCCGGCTGCGCCCGGTCATGTCGCGGCTGACCTCCCGGAGCGCCCGGATCGGGTTATCCAAGGTCAGGTCCCGCATCGGCGTGCCCGCGTCGATCATGCGGAGCACCAGGTCGGTGGACCCGATCTTGAGGAGCATGGTGGTCTCGCTCATGTTCGAGTCGCCGACGGTCACGTGCAGCCGCCGGAACCCTTCGGCGCGGGAGCGCGGCTCGTCGCGGGTGCTGATGATCGGCTTGGATCGCGTTACCGCCGCCGGCCCGGTCTCCCAGATGTGCTCGGCCCGTCGGCTGAGGCAGTACGCGGCGCCGTTCCGCGTTTGGAGGATCTGGCCTGGGCCGCAGATGAGCTGCCGGGTGACCAGGAACGGGATCAGGATGTCGGCTAGCCGGCCGAACTCACCACGTCGGCCGACCAGGTAATGCTCGTGGCCGCCGTAGGAGTTTCCCGCCGCGTCGGCGTTGTTCTTGAACAGGCCGATGTCCCCGGCGATGCCTTCGGAGCGCAGCCGCCGGCCGGCGTCCGCGAGCAGTCCCTCCAGGATCCGCTCGCCTGCCTTGTCGTGCGCGATCAGGTCGTACAGGGTGTCGCATTCCGGTGTCGCGTACACCGGGTGGCGGCCGGTATCCAGAGACAGCCGGGCCGTGTTCGGCAGTATCACGGGGCCGCTCCGGCCCCGTGCGATCACCGGGATCAGGGGTCGGAACAGATAGCGCGCTGCCTCATCCGGCGGGCCGAAGCTACAGGTAACGCCGTACTCGGTGTCAAGCCAGAAGATGCGCCGGTCCACCTGGCCAGGCGTACCCCGGCGTCCCGTTAGTCGAACTCCGTCGGCAGGGCTGGATCACGATGGTGCGCCAGCGCCCGGTCGAGCTGGCGGTGATTGACCCGGCCCAGGGACAGCGGCGGCAGCGCGCCCAGGCCGAACCAGCCGACCTCGAGGGTCTCGAGCGCCGCTGGCGGCTGCACGGCGCCGTCGCGGCGGCAGAGGAAAAACAGCTTGTAGACATGCACCGGCAGGGGCGGCGGATGGCCCTGGAGTTCACGATCCCAGCAGGCGATCAGCTTCACCGCCGAGCTGTGGTACCCGGTTTCCTCCAGGATCTCCCGGGTGACCGCGGCTGAGGGCGTGTCCCCGGGATCGGCCCAGCCGCCCGGCAGCGACCACAGGCCGTCGGTCTTCTCGCGCATCAGCAGCACGCGTTCGTGATCATCGAAGATCGCGCCGCGAACGTCGATCTTCGGCGTGGCGTAGCCGGAATCGCGGCCGAGCTCGACGGCGAGCTCCTCGGCGGGCCGGCCGCTGACCGCCGAGAACAGCTCGGCGGCCAGCTGGCTCAGCTGCCGGTACCGGTCCAGGTCGTACTCGTCAGCGCCGTACGTCAGCCCGTCTTGGGCGAGCGCCGAAAGCTTGATCCCGATCCGGCGCACCGCGTCGGCAGCTGTCGTGGCCACCTGGGCATTATCGCCTGTTAGCGGTCCGGGTGTGGCGGCTGGCGCCGTTCGAGCGCGGCCAGCCGGAGCTCGAGCTGGTCAACCCGGTGCCGGAGAATCTCAAGCTGGGCCTCGTCGGCGAGCCGCCGCTGCGCGGTGCGGCGCAGTCGAGGTGAGGCCTCGGCGCGCGCGGCGACGACCGCGAGCGGCACCAGTCGCTGCGGCCCGTGCGGCCCGTCGACGAGCCGGGACGGGATCTCCCCGGTGCGGTACCAGTTGCGCAGGACGGCACGGGAAGCGCCGGTGTCCGCGGCCGCCCGTTCCAGCGTCACCCAGTCCGAGCCCTCGAGCTGGGCCGACAGCTCGAGTTCGAGTTCCCAGTCGTCGAGCCGGTCCTCCCAGTCCATGACCCCACGATCCTTCCACGTTGACGAACACCCTAACCATATTAATAGCATGGTATTGACAGGGTTTCGGCCATGCTGCACGGTGGTCTCATGTTTGAGAGATTCACTAACCGCGCCCGGCACGCCGTCGTCCTCGCCCAAGAGGAAGCCCGGCGGCTGCAGCACAACTACATCGGCACCGAGCACCTGCTGCTCGGGCTCCTCGGTGAGCCCGAGGGGGTCGCGTTCCGCGTCCTCGAGGGCTTCGGGATGTCGCTTGAGGGCACCCGCGAAGAGGTCAAGGCCATCATCGGCGTCGGGACCCAGAAGGTCGGCAGCGGGCATATCCCGTTCACCCCGCGCGCGAAGAAGACCCTCGAGTACGCGCTCCGCGAGGCCCTGCAACTGCACCACAACTACATCGGCACCGAGCACATCCTGCTCGGCGTGATACGGGAAGGCGATGGCGTCGGCGCCAAGATCCTGAAGCAGCACTCCGCCGACCTCACGCCGATCCGCATGGCCGTGCTCGACATGCTGCCGACGGTGCCGAGCGAGGCCGTCCGGGCCGGCCGCCGCTGGCTGCGTCGCCGCTCCGCGGCCGGCCCCGGCGAGGCATCCGAGCCGGGCGAGCAGGCGGAGCTGCGCACCACGCCGGCCGCCGACACCAGCCTGAGCGAAGCCGCCCGGCTGGCCGGATCGCAGCCGGTCGGCTCGCACCATCTGCTGCTCGCCGCCCTCGGCGACCCCGACACCGCCGCGGCCCGCGCCCTCGCCGCTCTCGGCGTGGACCTGGACCAGGCCAGAGAGGCCCTCCGCACCGCCGACGTCACCGGCACCAGCGACGAGCAGCCGGAGGAGGCAGGCCGGCGCCAGATGCTGATCCGGGTGACGGGCGACCAGGTCACGATCGAGGCGACCGACCCGGTGATCGTCGATCTCGGCCGCGCCGCGCTCACCGCGCTCGGCGAAAAGGCCAGCCCGCCTGACACCATTCGTGGTGATCTCCCCGATAGCGCCAGCCTCGCCAACGTCTGGCAGGCGCTGCATGACAGCCTCGGGGTCATCCAGCGGCGCGCGACGTTGCCCGCGGAGTCCCCGGGCCACCCTGACCAGCCAGGAACCGAGGCCGCTTAGTGGTCCGACCAAGGCGGTGCTTGCGGTCAGCGCAGTCGGACCCGGGTGACGATCTGGGTCAGCGTATCGGCGGAGGCAGCGTAGCTGTCGTCGCCGGGGTAGACGGCGGTGATCTTGCCATGGCCGGCCGGCAGGCGCGCCTTGAACTGCGGGGCGTCGAGGAGACGGAAGGCTATGCCGAGAACCTCGCCGGAATATCCCAGGCCGTCATAATGGACTTCCCCTGCGTGTACGGCCACACGTAGCCGGATGCTGCGCTGTTGCCACGCCTCGGTCGGCAGGCGCAGGTTGTAATCGGCCACGAGCCGGGCCAATTCCGGCACGACCCGGCTGAGGAGGAAGGTCTTGGGCACCTCATCGGTCGGGCGGATCAGCACCAAGACGCCGTCGCCGCGATCGGTGAAGGGATCGAAGTGGCGGGCCTCGATGCCGGCGTAAGTCATCGCCTCACGCAGGAGCCGGTAAGAGTGTTCCCGATCCACCGCAGGCACGCCACATGGTGGCGCATCGGTCGGACGAAGCCGGCGATCTGTTTAGGGGGACTCAAAACCGGCGCGTCCCGGGGCTTTTGGTGTGGTATCTATTTATGCTGCTATAGGGCGACATAAACGCGGCATCCACGCTGCCGGATCACAGGCCGCCCAGACTCATCCTCGGCACAGTCTTCTGGGCCATCGGAGCGATCTGGGACTTGGCCTTCGCATGCGCCTGCGGGACGATCGGCGGCTGGGCCGCCATCACCGGCGCCCGCTCGGGCCGCTGACGTCCCTGCTCCCGCCCTGACCCCGGTCAAATCAAGATCATTATGCCGAACGACACTGCCGCGTGCCCCCAGCCAACCGCGTGCCTCAGCCGGCCGGCCATCCCAGCAGCCGCCTGGCCGCCGCGTCGATGTCGGCTTCGGACAGCAGCACGTGCGCGGCGGCGTCGCCGAGCGGGATGAAGCTGTCGGCCGAGGTGACCCTGGCTATCGTGCCGCGAAACCCGGCGTCGGTGAGCTCGGCGATGACCCCCTCGGAGACGCCGCCGGACCGGCGGGTCTCGTCGACGATGAGGACGCGGCCGGTCAGTTCGGCCTCGGTGCGCAGTTGCTCGGCGGGCAGCGGGGCGAGCCAGCGCAGATCGAAGACGCGTACGCCCGCCCCGGCCGCGGCGAGCCGCCGGGCCACCCGCAGCGACATCGGGACCCCGTTCCCGAAGGTGACCAGGGTCAGGTCGGTGCCGCGGCCGTAGCTGCGGCCGCGGCCGATCGGCACGTGCTCCTGCGCCCAGCGCTCCGGGCCGGGGTAGGGCGCCAGCCAGGCGCCATCGCCCGGCTGGTGCAGGTCGCGGGTGTGGTAGAGCGCGATCGGCTCAAGGAAGACGCAGACGGTGCCGTCGACGTGCGCGGCGGCCAGGCAGCTGCGCAGCATCGGCGCCGCGTCGCTGGCGCGGGCCGGCACGGCCACCACGAGGCCGGGAATGTCCCGCAGGACGCTGACGGCATTGTCGTTATGAAAATGACCTCCGAAGCCCTTCTGGTACGCCAGGCCGGCCACCCGCACCACCATCGGGTTGCGGTACCGGCCGGCCGAGAAGAACTGCAGGCTCGCCGCCTCGCCGCGAAGCTGGTCTTCGGCGTTGTGGAGGTAGGCGAGGTACTGGATTTCCGGTACCGGGAGCAGGCCGCTGACGCCCGCGCCGAGGCCGAGCCCGAGGATCGCCTGCTCGTCGAGCAGGGTGTCGAAGACCCGGCCGACCCCGAACCGTCTGGCCAGACCCCGCGTCACCCCGTAGACGCCGCCCTTGCGGCCGACGTCCTCGCCGAACACCAGCAGCTCGGGGTAGGCCGCGAGGGCATCGGCGAGGCTGCGGTTGATGGTGTCCGCCAGGGTCAGCGGCCCGGCGGTTTCCGGCCGCCGGTCGCCGAAGGCGCCCTCGCGGGCTTCCGGTGGGCCAGCGGTGGCGGCCCGGCGCGCGACCTGGCCGGGATGGCGCGGCGCGAGCGGGCCGGTCACCTCGGCGCGGCTGGCCAGGCGGCGGTGCGTCACGGCCTCGTCGGCGATCGTCCGGACCTGGGCGCGGATCGCCTCGTACCGGCCGATGACCTGCTCCGGGCCGAGCAGGCCGGCGGCCACGATCAGGCGTGCGGTTCCGAGCAGCGGATCGCGGGCGTAGTCCGCCGCGATTTCGGCCTGGCTTCGGTAGCTGACCTCCGCGTCGCTGCCGGCGTGGCCCAGGAAACGCACGAGTCGCAGGTGCAAGAACGCGGGGGAGCGGCTGGCCCGGACGTAGGCGGCGGCTTCGGCCGCGGCGTCGAAGCACGCCGCCGGGTCGCTGCCGTCCGCGCTGAAGTAGCGCAGCGCCGGGCGCCCGGAGTGCACCGCGGCGACCCAGCCGTCCGGGGTACGGACGCTGATCCCCAGGCCGTTGTCCTCGCAGACCAGCAGCAGCGGCATCGGCAGGCCCTGATAGGCCGTGCGGCAGGCGGCGTTGATGGCACCGGTCGCCGTGGAGTGGCTCGCGGAGGCGTCCCCGAAGCTCGCCACCGTGATGGCGTCCGCAGGCCAGGCCGACGGAACGCCCAGCTTGGCGGCCCGTCCGATCGAGAACGCGATCCCGACGGCCCGCGGCAGGTGCGACGCGATCGTGGACGTCTGCGGGATGACGGCCAGGTCATAGTGCCCGAAGACCTTGTGACGGCCGCCCGCGATCGGCTCGTCGCTGGCGCCGACCAGGCCGAGCAGCACGTCCCGCAGCGGCTGCGAGCCGGGCACCTGCGCGGCCCGGGCGAGGTAGAAGGCGCCGGAGCGGTAGTGCAGCAGCGCGGGATCGGACGGGCGCAGGACCGCCCCGACCGCCGCGTCGGCCTCGTGCCCGGCGGAGCCGATCGTGTAAAAGCCGTGGCCCTCGGCGCGCAGGTAGCGCGCCGCCAGGTCCAGGTGCCGGCTGCCGGCCTGGGCGTCGAACAGGGCCACGGCCTGTTCGCCGGTCAGCCTGGTCCCGGCGGTCCCGTCTGTGGTCCCGGCGGTCCCGTCT
>Ga0187879_10002468_pt1 | contig 12528 bp, 14 predicted proteins | sample June2016WEW_19_1_FD_132423 | JGI IMG/M metagenome (GOLD analysis project Ga0187879, IMG submission 132423) | Peatland microbial communities from SPRUCE experiment site at the Marcell Experimental Forest, Minnesota, USA - June2016WEW_19_10 | ecosystem: Environmental > Terrestrial > Soil >... | reverse complement strand
GTTTACGGGCGGTGGCCGAAATGGTCATCGCGAAGCCATTTTCAAAGACGCGGGCGATCTGGCCTTCGAGCCGGCCGAGGTGATCGACATAGGCGATGATGCGATCGCCCGGTCCGCCGGACACCGGAGCGATCATCGCCATGCCGCCGGGCGACATATTGATGACCTGGCAGGGAAATTCGCGGCGATCCGGCAGCATATAGCGGCCGAGCAGATTGACCTTGACGCGCTGATGGCGGCGGCGGTCCTGGTTCAGCGCCCGCAAACTCGGTATTCGCTCAGCTAACGCCATTATGTTCTGTCGCCTGACGGGCCGAAGCGAACCTAGGCGCGCGATGTTAATGGCTCGTTAAACTCGATTTTTGAAACGCATGCCTTTTCATGGACTTAGCGCCCGTCAGTTTTCAATGGTGTGACGGAGTTTTCAAATCTGGTCTCTGCTTGTTCTCGGCGGTCGCGACTGGCGCGCGCCGACGCCGCCTTGTCGGCAAAACGCACGTAGCGCGTCACCATGCCCGCCGACATGCCGATCTCGTCGGCAATGGCGCCGTCCTCGGTGCCAGCGCGGCGCCGGTCGGCAACGGCAGTGGCGCGTAACCCGTGCACGGTCAGCTTTGCGCCTTTGAGGGGTGCTGCTTCCGGCCCGTCGCGCCAGATGGCCCTGAGCTGGCTGAGATAGAGCGCCGTGCATCGCCTGCCAGACGCCGAGGTGAGGAAGAAGTCGAGATCGCGCACCCCCCACGACCTTATCTCCTTCATCTGAGCCTTCGTGAGCGGGACAAAGTGCGGCTTGTCGCGGCGCTTGCCGATGCGGACATTGATGCCGTCGTCAGCCAAGTCGGCCGGGCGCATGCGCACGAGGTCGCTCGCTCGCTGGCCTGTTGCGCGGCCCAGGAAGGCCATCCGGCGAAGGTTCGCCGGGGCCTTATCGATGACAAACCTGTAGGCTTCCTCAGACCACGGCTGTGCGCCGCTTTCTTCAATCACGAGGCGCCGCAAGCCGACGGTCGGATTGTCGTCGCGGTAGCTGCGCGGGATGCCCCATTCGATAAGTACGCGCAGCACCGTGAGCATGAGATTGGCGGCAACAGGCGTGACGAAAGCGCCGAAAGCGACATCGCCGCAAAGCCGCTTCGGGAAGCCACAACTGACGCCGGTCGGGTTGCGGGGCAAATGATCGATCTACGCTACGCTGTCGATTTAATAGCTAGCGCCAGAAGCCCTGGAATGCCCATGCCGAGTGATACACGTTGGACGCACATTTCCTCGCGTGAGAAGCCCCCGTCCAGGAGAAGTTTAGTTAGGTCGCTGGCGGCGAATTGCCGATGTGTAGAAGGATGCGCGAATTTCCAGTGCGCCATCGCGCCCTTGTCCGTTACGAGAACCGCCAGCTTTCCTCCGGAGCGCAAGACCCGCCGAGCCTCGCGGATTTCCTTCGCTCCCATGAAATAGGCAACGTGAACAGCAAGGCATTTATCGACGGCGCCATCCTGCCACGGCAAAGCATCGAGGCTTCCTTGCACCAAACGAACGCGGCCGTCCTGTATTGCCCGCAGATTGAGGCGGCTTGCCTGAAGGGACATGACAGCGGAATGGTCAATGCCAAAGACCTGTCCTTCAGTTGTCGCGCCAGCCATGGCTTTGATCGCCCGGCCGGTGCCGAAGCCAAGCTCAAGAACCGTATCATTCGCCGCGATGTGCAGGGCCGCGATGGCAATGCGATTAGACGTCCCATTGATCAGACCCATAGCCCGAGCGAGAAGCCGGCCGCCGACGCCCGCCGGCTTCCGCAACTGCTGGCCAAGCAAAATCCAAGCAGACTCAAGCGTGGTCATTTAAGGCTCACTACGCCGTGACTCAAAAAAAAGGGCGGACAGCTGCCAGAATCCGCTATGCGCCAATTTGCTTCGTACTACCGAAATGAATCTATGGGCCCAATAGCGGCCATAATAGAGCTTCCCTGCCGAGGAAACTCAGCCGCGGCGCGCCGCCTTTATTGCGGCGATGTCGATCTTCTTCTTGGTCATCATCGCGTCAAACGCGCGTTTCGCTTCATTGCCGCCGACCGCCAGGGCTTCGGTCAGCACACGCGGCGTGATTTGCCAGGAAACGCCCCACTTGTCTTTGCACCAGCCACACGCGCTCTCCTGACCGCCATTGCCGACGATGGCGTTCCAATTGCGGTCGGTCTCGGCTTGATCGTCAGTGGCAATCTGGAACGAGAAGGCCTCGTTATGTTTGAACGCAGGACCGCCGTTGAGGCCGATACAAGCGATACCGGCAACTTTGAATTCGACTGTAAGCACATCTCCCTTTTTGCCGGTTGGGTAGCCGCTGGGTGCGCGGAAGATCGCGCCGACGGTGCTGTCGGGAAAGGTCTCGGCATAAAAGCGAGCAGCGACCTCGGCACCTTTATCGTACCAGAGACAAATCGTATTTTTTGCCATTGCATGTCGTATCGTTTTGAACCGCGCCCTAATCACCATTCATTCGCTTTAAGATGGGTAGCCCAATCACATTACGCCCATTGGCCTGACGTACATCACCTCAATGGAGGATTGTGGAATTTGCAGGTGGGGGTGATTTTCAATTACCAGGGCCGCCGCTTCATTCGATTCAGCCTCGACCAAGGAATACAAAAGGATATCGATCTTGGTGTCGGAAACGCCATCCGCCGTCACGCGTTTGGTCTTGCCGCCCGCTTCGGTGCTGATGATCATCTTTGCATGTTCGCTCATCCATTGTCCCCCAAGCGGCCTGCATTTTCTGCTCGGCGGGGTTGTCGCGTTGCGGGATCGATCTTCTTCCAATCCTCCAGCACGGTTGAGGGGACGAGATACAAAACAAGACACTTCTTGGTTTTGGGATCGGAAGCGGGTTTACCCGCTAAATCAGACGGAGCCCCAGCTAATTACCCTGCATTTTTTCCATATCTTCCTGCATGACAAGCCGGCGGGATTTGTCCCAAATCGGCCGCTCAGGATGCGGCGGCAAAGACAGAGCGTGCTTGAACACTTGCTCCGCGGCGGGGTATTCGTGCGCGTTGTACAAAAAGTCGCCATAGAAATAATTGGCGTCGAGCCCGTCGGGCGCGTATTTGATCGCCTCTTGCAATAATGCTCTCGCCTTCGCCTTATCGCCGAAAGCGATCGGGAATCCCGGCACGCGGGCATAGAGAACGCCGAGGCTGGTAGGAGCGCCAGCATCAAGGACGGCGGGATATTGCTTAGCGATCGGCTCCAGAATCTCCCGGGCGTGCTTGGCGAAGCCGAGCGCCTTGAATGGACTGCCGTTCTCGCTTGCCATCGACGCTTGTTCGCTGATGATAATGGCCTGCCAGATTGCGGCCTCGGGGCGGCCGGGAAACTGCTGCACGATGCTCCCCGCGCGATCCGCCAAGGCCGCCATCTGCTTTTCCTGAACGTTCTTGTCGCTCACCTCGAATTTGATGTGCTCCCAATTCAATGCGAGCTGTAGGATAGCGGCATTAACACCAGTATCTTCGGCCGACCAAGACGTCGTCCATGCTAGCAGGCAACCGGCGAAAGCGAGCGCGCCAATAATTGCGGTCATTTTCCTTTGCATGGTCAGTTTCCTTACTCAGGTGTCGAGGAATGTGTCACGAATTGAAAAGTGCGGCGGCCTTCCGATCGCCGCTTGCCGCTGCGGCATCGACAACGCGCGGCATAACGGCGTTCAGACGAACGAAGAGATGCTCGGGAAACCCGATATAGACTTCCTTCCGTCGCTGTCGGATCGCCTTTAGAACTTTGTGAGCGACGCGCTTCGGAGCATCGACGTTCATTCTGGTCAACGCGGCATATTTCTGCATCTCCGAACTGAGCATGCCGGTTTGCATGGCGCGGGGAGCGACATAAGTGACGGCGATCTCCGTACCGGCAAGTTCGCGCCGAAGCGCTTCGCTCAGCGCCCGCAGGCCGGCCTTCGCGCTCGAGTAGGCCGCAAAGTGAGCAAACGAAATCGAGCCAAAAATCGAGCCAATGTTGACGATTTGACCGGAATTTCTGCGCTTCATGGTCCCCAAGGCCGCTCGGCAAAGTGCCGCCGGAGCCATGAGATTGACCATGTAACTTGCGAGCATAGCATCGAGCGATTGACTTTCGGCCGGGCCAAAGAACTGCGAGCCCGCCATATTGATCAGGATGTCCGGCTCCTCCCGCTCAAGGATTGCGGAGGCTTCTGCTATGCCCTCTGCGGTCGAAAGGTCGGCCACGATATGCCGGGCGGCCGGAGGTTTCTCCCCTTGCCGGCGCGACACCACAGCCACATCGGCACCCGCACTTATTAGCTCCTCCGTCAGCGGACGCCCGAGCCCGCCGTTGCCGCCAGTCAGAAAAATTCGTTGTCGCGAGAAGTTCATCGGACTTCCTATGCGACGCTAGCGTTCGGCACCGCGCGCCGTTGATCAAGCTCGCGAAACAAGTCGCCATACAGTTTGTAGAAATCGGACGCTGTCTCGATCACGAAAGGTAAATGCCGCCGATCAATCTTTTCGATAAGGCCCTGAAAGAATTCGGCGTGTCCGACGTCTAGGTCGCTATGGGTCGTAAGATATTTGAACCCCTCGTCGCTTGTAGCGGCGATCGACAAACGGATGGCGGACACGGCCTTGCTTGCGAGCGCCACCGCCATGCCCTCCAGAACGTAAATCATGCCGAGCATGCCGTAGGGCGAAACGCGGTCGATCAGGTAATACGCGTGGCCCACCATGACCTTGCATGGCAGTCGCGGAGCGCTCCGGCGCACTTCTTCGATGTCTCCGCCCAGTGCTTGGATGTCTTCCAGAATCCACAGCTCATGGCCGCGCTCTTCCTCGATATATTCGAACAGCGCGGCTTGGTAGATGTAATCATCCACGCTGCTGCGGCCGGCCGCCGACGCCAGGAGCAGCGCCGTGCACTTCACGTGATGATAGGCCTGCGACAGAAAGTCGAGATACAGGTCCTTGGATGCGCCCTTGCGGAGCACCTCTTGAATGAGAGGTATCTCCATGAACTGCTGTCGTGCAGGCGCTGTTTCCTGCATCAGTCGTTGGAAATTAGACATCGGGACTCTTTTCTATGCGAGCTGGACCAGGAAAGATCTGCTGCGTTCGTGCACAATTCTCTTGGTTTCGGGACGGCGCGGGCGCGCGGTTGCGGTGAGCAAATCGAGGTCGCGGAACTCGAGATCGGACATGGGCAGATAACGGCGTGGTTTGGCGTATTCGGGCAACTCTCGCGCCGCCCACTTGACGAGGTCATGCATCGCCGGCGCGTCGCGGCAGAGCGAGGAGTCGTGCGGTATGACCAGAGCGACAAGTTCTCTTTCGTGTTCGACGACCACGCAGCGCTTGATGCGAGTGTCTGTCGTGAGCTGCTCCTCAACCCATTCCGGATTGATGTTCCGGCCGGCAGCGGTGACAATCACGTTGTCTTTTCTTCCGGAAACCCACAGGAAGCCGTCCTCGTCGAACCGACCGAGATCGCCGGTGTGCCAGGGGCCCTGACGCGGCGTTTCTCCGATATAGCCGTCCATGAGCGTGGGCCCATTGACGACAATTTCGCCATTCTCGATGGTCAGCTGAACATTTGGCAAAGGTTTGCCGACCGCGCCGGGCCGTCGAGCCCCCGGCGTGTTGAGTGCCACGACCGAGCTGCATTCCGAAAGGCCATAGCCTTCATAGATGGGGAGGCCTTGTCCCCACGCCGCGTCAGCGAAAGTCCGTGAGACCGGCGCGCCACCTACCGCCACGAAGCGGAGCGATTGAGGGGCGCGCTGTCCGCTCACCTGAAGCTCTCTCAGCCACGCGCCAAGAAGTTCCGGTACAAGCACCGTGGCTGTGGGTTTTGCCTGCACCGCCGCGCGTGCAAGTGCAGCGCCAACCTCGCCTTGCTGTCCCCCTCCGCTCACGCAAATCATGGCGCCAACCGACAGAGGCAAATACATGCCGGCGATTTGCTCCAACAGGAGCGCGCTTGGCAGTACGGAAAGATACCGGTCCGACGAGACCGCGCCCGACGCCTTGGCCAGGGCCGCTACGCTCGCAAGCAACTGGGCTCCTCTTAAACATACGCCCTTCGGTTTTCCGGTGGTGCCGGATGTGAAGATGATACGGCCCGCGTCGTCAGCCGGTCCGTGGCTCGGCAAAACAGCTGTGGCCAGCGTATGGACTTTGACACCGAGGCGCGCGGCGCGTTCGAGGTTCTGGGGATCGGCGACAATCTCCGAAAGGTGCGTGGCGTGGATGATGTGTCTGATCTGGGCATCCGAAAAAAAGTCAGGTAGCGGAACCAACTCTTTGCCGGCGAAGCTCAGAGCCAAGTCGGCGAGAATCTGCTCGGGTCCTTTCGAAAACAGCAGGCCGACGCGCGACGGCAACGGCCGCGCCCATTGGGCGTGGCCGCGCACGCGTTCGATGAGTTGCGCATATGATACCGTTCCCGCAGCCGAGACGAGTGCCGTCTCGGCGCCGCGGATATTTGCGCGACCTGCCAACGCTTCAAAAAACGCGTACATCAATCGCGCGATGTGGGACGATCGCGGGCATTGGCTGCTTTAGTAGGCCTAGCGTCGTCCGCGCAACTACGGCCACTATCCGCGGGTCATGCTCGAAATAGCTGCCCCATGTCTCGGGCCTAGGGACCCGATCGATAGTCGCTGCTCCCAACTCGACCAGGGATAGGCCGCTCCTGCGAAGGAGATGCCGTAGCGGCTTGGTCGCGGTAAAAATCGCCGACTCGACTTCCGTGGCCTCTAACATCGCAATCAGTTTTCGTACGAAAGTCAATGAGCGCCCGGATCCGGCACCGGCCAGATGACAGACCTCGACGATCTGGCTGCGCTCGACCTCCGAACACAAGTGGTGTTCAAGGACTTGCTCAACAGGACGATCAAGATAGCATTCCAGAAACAGCGGCTCGTGGCCGAAGCGAAGCCCGGCCACGCACTCCACCGTTCCGGCTTGCGTCACCTCCGCAACCATCATTGGTGCGAAGGAGTCGAGAACTGCTCCATAACGTCTCCGATAGAGCCTTTGGATTTCGAGTTCGACGACGGAGCGCAGGCGATCGAATCGCGGCACCACAACGAACATCTGGTTATCCCCATCCCGTGCAACCCGGCACCCCGAATTACTGGGCTGGTTCGCTGACGGCCACCTGACGGGCGCAAGGCAATATAAGGGCAAATGCGCTCAATCAGTCGTTATTGAGGGCGCGAGCAAGGCTAAACTGCACTCGCTACCATGGATGCCTGCGAGCGATACAGACGGGACGGGCGTTAACGATTTGTTAATCGCCGAGGTTAGGCGATGGTGGGGAATTGCAACGTAAATTGAGCGCCGCCTTCGGGAGCGTCTGTCACGGACACGTTGCCCTTTAGCGCATGCATGATACGTCGAACAATGGAGAGGCCAAGGCCCGCACCCTCCGCGCTGGATTCCCCCCGCCAAAATCGTTGGAAGACTTTCTCGCGAAGTTGCGGGGGTATGCCGGGGCCCGAATCGCATACTTCGACTGAAGCTTCCGGCGTCACACGAATACGGACGCCGCCGCCCTGCGGGCTGTGATTAATGGCGTTTTCGATCAAATTGCTGATGGCTATGTTGACGACAAATGCGTTGCCGAGAATGACGACGGGCACATCCGGTTCGTCCACCTCTAGAGTCTTGCCAGCGGAAATCGCGATCGGCCCTAAATTCTCCGCCGCTTGACGGGCGGCCTGGCAGAGGTCCACCGGTTCATCCAGTTGAAGGTTCAGTGTCTCAAGCCGAGCAACGAGAAGCAATTGATGGACTATCCTTGTCATCAGTTGAACGTCGTGACGCAGCCGTGCGGCCGCGGTCGCGTCTGGCATCGTGTCGATGTTCGCTGCTAGGACTGCCAGCGGTGTTCGTAATTGATGAGCCGCATTGGCATTAAATTCTCGCTGACGAGTCAATCCTTCGTCGAGACGATCAAGCGCCTTATTGAAGGAGGCAACGAGCGGCAGGATTTCCTTGGGAATGCCCTTCGACGGCAGCCGCAAAGTCGAGCTTCCCGGCTCGATCTCTGCTGCGAGCGTTGCCATCTCCTTCAGAGGGGCAAGTGATCTGCTTAAGGTCAATGCGCTTACTGCGAGAAGGGCGAGTAGAAAGGGAATTTGGAGCCAGCCACCGTCCATGAAAAATTCATTGAAGACGGCGGCATTGAGCGACCGAGTCATCGGTAGCGTCTGCTCCACCTGGGTATAGTACGACCTGTTGGAGAGATCCTTCCGAACTGCGGCACCCAATACGTTGGCGTTATCGGCGTCCGCTTTGTATTGATAAAATTTACGCTCTTCCGCGTCCAAAAGCCTCGGCAAAGGGCCGATAAGGCGGCCGGAAGTCGCGATGATGCGCCCGGCATTGTCGCGTACCGCGTACCGGTATCTACTGCCGGGACTGTTGTACGCTTCCGAAAGTTTCGCCGGAAGAGCAACTTCGACCGAGCCGTCCGGATTTAGCTCGACGTAACTGGAAATCTCTCGGGCCTGCTTAACGAGAGTAAGCTGCCGCAGATAGGCGTCGACGCGGCTTTGCTTGATGTAAAGCCAGCCATATGAAATCCCGGTGGCGATTGCCGTCGTGATCGTAAGTCGAATGACGATGCGGGACGACAGAGACATCGAAGGCCCTATTCTTGCAGGAGATATCCGATCCCGCGAAGCGTATGGATGGAAACGCCCGCCCCAATGGTTTCCAGCCTGCGCCGCAACCGCGAGACCAGCGCCTCAATAGTATTCGGCGAGACATCGTCGCTAAGCCCGTAAACAGAATCCTCAAAGAGTCGTTTCGGCACTACCTGATCGGCTCGGCGCATTAAAAGCTCCAGCGCATCTAGTTCGCGAGGAGGAATTGCGACCGTGCGACCGCCGACCTTCAACTGGCGCGCCGCGGTGTCCAATGTGATGTTGCCGATATCGATGGTGGTACCCAACGGCCCGCCCGGGCGCCGAAGGAGTGCTCGCAGTCGCGCGGCCAATTCCTTCATCGCGAATGGCTTCAACATGTAATCGTCCGCGCCGCGGTCCAGCCCCTCGACGCGATCGTCGATCCCGTCGCGAGCCGTTAGCACAATGATGGGGGTCCAATTAGCTGTCTCGCGGATGTCCTTAAGCAAATCCAGGCCATCACGGTCGGGCAGTCCGAGATCGAGAATGATAGCGTCATAGGAGAGGCTTCTAAGGGCGGCTAACCCTTCTGCAGCCGTGGCGAACGTGTCGATTCCGAAACCGAAGCCTGCCAGTCCTTCTACAATCGATCCGGCAAGCCGTTGATGATCCTCGATGAGCAATATCCGCATGTGGCTTGCTGGCTCCTGCCGCTTCGACTGCCCACATGAAAGCGCTTAACAGTAAGAGGCTAGCTCGACGGCCACCAAGTATCGTGGGCTTCCTGACAAGAAGCTGACAGACTCGCAAAAACGAGCTTGACCCCTATGGACCGAAGCAACAGCCCAATGTGATGAAAATGCGGCGTTGTGCCGTTGCCCGGCACCTATCGGCGGGTCGCGCTGCTGGCACCAGATGCGGGGCCGGACATTTCGATGCTGACGTGTTTGGGGTCGACATGCAGAGTGCCGACCAGCATGGGGATCGCTGCTCCGACAGGCACCAGAATCTGAGCCTCAGCTATCGGCTTAAGCGATACCTCGATCTCCTGGCCTTTAACGAGATAATGAAGAATCGGGGACTTCACCTGCTGCCCTGCCAGCGGCGTGAGCATCAGCTTGCAAACAAGGATTGGTTCAGCAGCATCACCCGGGATCGATACCTCGCGCATTTCCTTGAACGAAAGACCCACGTCATAGCGACGTCGGCCGTCGAACAGCGGTAGAACCCGCCGGCATTGGTCGGCGACATTGGCGTCTAGCTTGTCATTCGGAATGACGGAGGCGCTCAGCGGGTCGATCACGCCTTGAAGCAGGGCCGCTGTCAGAGGAACACGCTCCGGTGTCGGCGGAAACGGCGGCAAAGCGACGAGCTGTCGGACGGCTCCATTATGGAGTGTCATCCGGATGGTGTCGGCCTCGTCGCTCGTCACCACATGCGCCTCGAACTCCCCGGGGATGACCCCGCCATTCGAAAGAATACCGCGGGCGTGCCCCGAACCCTGGCCATCGACGAGAGCGCTCATCAATCCCTTTATTTGCGCGGAGGCCTCGATGTCGTAGTGATCGGCGACGAGCGACAATTGCCAATCAGCCGAGCCGACCGTCACCCCTAGATAGGAGATGCTATAGCTAATTGTTATTTTGCCATCTGCGAAAGCCGGCGTGGAAACGATAAAGATCAATGTAAGAATGGCGCATGCGCGCATTGACGAGAATCCGAAGCCGAATGCCATTCGCATCACGCTGTGCCCTTCCAAATTAGCGCCGTGCACGTCCCATAGCGTCGTTATATGATTTGCCATGGCTTGACGGCCCACTTGCAATCAGCTTCGGCTGGATTCCTGACGCTAAGCTGACGAGTAGCAATCGCGGATCGCGAACCCCATGATGAGGTCGTCCAAATCAAACCGCTGGCCGATTGAATGGATGGGCACCTTTTTGAATTTTACGCACTCGGCGGTGATTGCTCGCTGCAATTCATCACGCCATCACGATCCCTCGCCCAGGATGCGGCCATCGCGGTTGAACGCGAGGTGGCGCGCATCGAAGCTCGCTATTCGCGTTATCGGCCGGACAGTGAATTGTCTCGCATCAACGACATCGCGGCGATCGGGGGTAGTGTGGTTGTTGACGCCGAAACTGCAGGCCTCATCGAATATGCCTATGCATGTTTCCGGAAGAGCGATGGACTTTTCGACATCACCTCAGGCCTCCTGCGGAAGGCCTGGAATTTCCACGTCGGGGTGCTTCCGACCGAGAAGATGATTGCCGAGCTGCTGCCGCGGATTGGCCTCAGCAAAGCTGACTGGAGCAACCCTCGGCTGACCTTCGGCACGGCCGGGATGGAGATCGACCTTGGCGGCATCGGAAAGGAATACGCGGCCGATCGAGCTGCGCAGATTGCCGGCGCAACAGGGATTGAGAACGGGTTGGTCAATCTCGGCGGGGACATCCGCGTGGTCGGCCGAGGCGAACTACCGTGGAGGATTGGAATTCGTCACCCTCGTCACCCTGACAGGTCGATGATTGTTGTGGAACTTGCATCAGGAGGACTTGCCACGAGTGGAGACTACGAACGCTTCATCGAGGTGGAAGGGCGCCGCTATAGCCACATCCTTGATCCTCGCTCGGGCTGGCCGGTGCAGGGTCTGCGATCTGTAACCGTGATTGGTGACGACTGCCTGGTCGCGGGCAGCCTTGCCACGATGGCGATGTTGAGAGGGTGCGACGGAGCCGATTGGCTCCGGTCGCTCGGCGTTCGCCACGTCGTCATGGACGACTGGGCCCGCATCGGCGGAACGGAGGGGATGACGACGGATCTTACGTGGTAATGCTGAAGTAGCTGCCCGGCTGCGGGTTGCTCGGCATGGAAGAAGGGTCGAGCGCGTTTAGCGACTGCAGGCTTGATGCCAAGGTTTGGACCGGCGACGGGCTGCCCGCCCCGCTTGCGGCGCCCTCTGAACGCAGTGAGACCATAAGGCTTGACATACCACTCACGAAATCCTGCTTCGAGACGCTGCCCGTCCCGTTGGGATCAAGGGCGGCAAAGATTGCGCCGGCCCCCTGCTTCTGGAAAACGGGCGGAGGATTGAAGATCTGGAAGGCCTGATTGAATTGCTGTTGCGTGATACTGCCCGACCCGCCGGTGTCGATATTGTTGTAGAGGGAGGTCATTTTTTGTTGCGGAGGCATTCCGCCGCTTGCGCCAGACATTGCCTGGAGGTCGCCGGCGGCAGGGATGCCCGAGACAATCGTGCTCATTGCTCCTCACATATCTCTCAGGACCCGATGGTTGTCCGCTACAAGTTAGGCAATGGCAGTAAAGCATCCGTTAAGCATGATTGTCAGCTATTTGTCAGGTTCGGTTGGATTCTGAGAGCTGAATAGTCGGGGGTCGCGATGATGTCTTTTGATGGAAACGCCCCGAACCGACCGACGCGGTTAGACGCCTGCACGATCACGTTCTTAGGCCGGTCCAGATTTACAGCATGCGCCGCATGACACCGTCGCGATAATAAACGACGTGCACAACGGCTGCGAGGATATGTCCCCCAATCAGGAACAAAAGCGTCCACTCGAAAACTTGATGCCAGCCATCGATTACGTGAAGCAGCGACGTATTTTTCGGCGTCAGCATCGGAATCGGCGTCATGAAAAACCAGACGATTTTCCAGCCTCGTGCGGAGGCGAAGAGCCAACCGGATATGGTCGTCGCCAGTATCACTACGTAAAGAAGCCAGTGTACAGCTTCCGAGCTGACGCGTTGATAGGCCGGCAGAGAGCTTTCCGGCGCGACAGGATGGGCCAATCGCCATCCGAAACGAAATACGATAAGCGCCAAAATCGTCGTTCCGATTGAGGCGTGCCACGTCATCCCGATGCCGGGTGCCAT
>Ga0187879_10002466_pt1 | contig 12532 bp, 6 predicted proteins | sample June2016WEW_19_1_FD_132423 | JGI IMG/M metagenome (GOLD analysis project Ga0187879, IMG submission 132423) | Peatland microbial communities from SPRUCE experiment site at the Marcell Experimental Forest, Minnesota, USA - June2016WEW_19_10 | ecosystem: Environmental > Terrestrial > Soil >... | reverse complement strand
CCACGAGGTCGAGACCTTCTAGCGCCAATCCCGGAGATGAGCTCGTCTTCATCGGCGGTGCGGGTCAGCAGGGTTCGGCGGCCACGTGGTCGGCCCCTGGCTCGATGACGAGTGAGGCACAGGCCCAGCTCTCGGGGATCTCTGCCATCCTGGCTGACGGGTCCGGACCGGCTTCGGCGGGCTCGAGCGGCGCCAAGACGGGGACCACGACGGTCTCGGGCCAGCTCGCCGCGGTGCTCCTTGCCTTGGCTCCCGGGATCGTCACAACGACCACCGCCTACGACGCCGACGACCGGCCGACCCTGGTCACCGATCCCGATGGCAACGCCACGCTGACCTGCTACGACGCGGACTCCAACGTCGCCGAGACCGTTCCCGCCGTCGGGGTGGCGGCCGACTCGCTGACTGCGAGCTCTTGCCCGACCAGCTACCCGAGCGACTACGGGGACCGGCTGGCCACCGATGCCACCACGACGTCGTACAACGCGCTGGGCGAGAAAGTCACGGTCACCACGCCCGCCCCGGCTGGTCTCTCAGGCTATGAGACGACGAGTTACAGCTACGACCCGGCCGGACTGCTCATCTCGGTCACCGCGCCGCCAACCAGCACCTCGGAGGATGCTCCCGACAACGTGACCGATTACACCTACGACGCCGATGGCGAGCTTCTGACAACCACGACGGGGGCGGGCACCGCCACCGCGGCTACCACCAGCAACTGTTATGACCCCGACGGGGACAAGACGGCCACGGTGCCCGGAGATGGCAACACCTCCTCGGTCGCCAGCTGTGCAACGTCGTGGCCCTACCAGACCTCGTCGCCATACCAGACCGCGTACGAATATGACTCCCTCGGCGAGCTCCTCAGCCAGACTGCCCCGGCCACGGCTGCTGCTCCATACGGCGCAGACACCTACTATGGCTATGACCCCGCTGGCAACCAGGAATACTTGGAGAATCCCGACGGAGTGACCACGACCAGCACCTATACGCCGCTCGATCAGCTGGCTACCGTCAGTTACTCCGACGACACGCACGACGTGTCCTACACCTATGACGCCGACGGGAACCGGACCGCCATGACCGACGCCAGCGGGACGTCGTCGTACACGTACAACCCCTTCGACGAGCTCAGCTCGGACGAGAACGGTACGGACCAGACGGTCTCCTATACCCAGGACTCCTTGGGTGACACGACCTCGATCACCTATCCGCTGGGGGAGGGGGCGACCTGGGCCGACACCGACACGGTGACCTTTGGCTACGACCCGGCCTCGCAGCTGACCTGGGTGACCGACTTCAACGGCAACACGTCGGTCATCTCGGACACTGTGGATGGACTGCCTTCATCGGTCTCGTTGGGCTCGAGTGGGGACACAGTATCGACCAGCTACGCATCCAACGATGCGCCCTCGTCGATCACCCTGGGCGATGGGTCGACGCTCCAAGAGTTCGCCTATTCGGATGCCCCCTCCGGCGGCATCCTGAGCGAAACCGATACGCCCTCGAGCTCGCTCTCCCCGGCGGACTACACGTATGACGCCCAGAGCCGGGTGACCCAGATGACCCCGGGGACCGGAGAGCCAAACTCCTACGGCGAGGACGCTAGTAGCAACCTCACGACCCTGCCGACCGGGGTCAGTGGGACGTACGACTATGCGTCCGAGCTCACCTCTTCGACGCTCTCGGACACCACGACGGACTACACCTACGACGCCTCGGGCAATCGCACAGAAGAGGCCGTGGGGGACACCGAGACGGTCAGCGCCACTTACAACGGAGCCAGTCAGCTCACGGGTTATGAAAACGCGGCGGCCAACACCTCGAGTGCAACCTATGACGGGGACGGGTTGCGTACATCGGCGACAAGCACCCCGACAGGTGGCAGCGAATCGACCCAGAGCTTCGTGTGGGACACCACCCCAGCAGTGCCGCAGATCTTGATGGACTCGGACAACGCCTGCATCTACGGACCGACCGGCACTCCATTTGAACAAGTCAATCTGTCTACGGGGACCATTCAGTACTTAAACGCAGATGCTCTCGGGTCGGTCCGCGGCGTCGTCAGCTCGGCCGGAAGCCTGACCGCCTCAACCTCCTACGATGCTTGGGGAAACCCTGAGACCGATGGGGGGCTCACGGCCGACACCCCATTCGGGTTCGCGGGTGGCTATACCGATCCCACCGGATTGATCTACCTAATCGGGCGCTACTACGACCCGTCCACGGGGCAATTCTTGTCAGTTGACCCGGCGGTGTCGATCACGGGCCAGCCCTACTCGTACGCCGGAGACGACCCGGTGAATCAGAGTGATCCGAGCGGTCTGTTGACTTTCCCAAGCTGGCTCCCTGGCGGCGGGGTCGTCACGGATGCGCAGAACGGAATCGCAGGAGGCGCACGAAGTGCCTACCACTGGGTGCAGAACAACACACCTCTTGGGCACTCGACTATCCGGGTCTGCTTTGGCGTCACTTTCATCGTGGCGGTGGGTGGTGGCGGCAGCCTTTGTGTAGGGGAGAGCGATCTGTCTCAGCTTTCGGTGTCTGAGTCCGCAAATGTTGGTTTCGGATTCTTCGGAAGCGCTGGGTTCTCGGGTTCGTATAGCGGAGCTTGTACCGCAAGTCAGGTGGGAGGTCCTTTCTGGGGCGTCAACGGAGGATTTGTGTATGGGGGGTCGTATCAGTGGGGCTCTTCTGGGCCGAACCACATCCACGTCTTCTCGGGAGGTGCTGGTTACGCGGGTGTTGCTGGTGAGAAGTCGTGGACGTGGGTACAGGCAATCGGGGGGAGCAGCTGTGGATGCTGAGCGCGGCAACACTTCATCCCGCGGTTGGGCTGTCGAGGACGCTGACATTGGGGGTATTTCGCCTTCCAAGTCAGTCATCCGGATTTATCGCCCTGGGTCACGGGTGGGCGTTGTAGTACTCAACCCTGCATTTGAAATCCTGATAGACGACAGCCCTCGCGGCTCGATTTGGCCGAAGCAAGTTCGTTCATTCCCGGTGACCGCGGGAACCCATGAAGTGAAGGTGCGTTCTCTCGGCTACCGACTGGGTCGCAGGAAGAGCGTGACGATTTCGCCAGGTCAAAACGTGGATCTGGTTTTGCCACATGAATGGGTGATGTCCCTCACGGGTCAGATCAAGTTGCACGAGGCAAGCGAAACTGACCTACGCGCTTTGAAGACGTTACTCAGCACGCTGCCGGACTCAGACAACGTCTCGGACGGGGGCTAACTTCCGCCCATCGGCGGCCAATCCAGCATGGCCACGACCGCGTTGAACGGTTGGGCACGCCCGCCGCACCGCCTTCGGCGGCTTGCTCTCTGAGCAAGGCCTCGCATCGTTCTGCATCGCCCACATCGTCAGCCCGCCGATCGACCACCGTCCGCCCCTTGAGCCGCAGCCGGACAGACCGGGACGTAGTGACCACCAGCGGACACCAACGCACACCAGCGGACAACGCTGACCACCAGCGGACAGCCCGGAACGAAACGGACCGATCGAAGACGTCGTGAGCGGGTGCCGATCCGGGCGTCCGGAGACCAAGGTGTCGGTGATTCTCTGTACTTGAATCAAGCCGCCATGCCGTCGGCGGCGGCTCCGCCGCCGCCTCGGCCGGCAGGTGATGACGGGACTCCTCGGTGACGTCGTGAGGGCCGTGCTGCGCGGCGATCTGTGATGAGTTCCTCTTCCTGAACAAGACGAGTACGACGTCTCCCGCGCAGCACCGTCTTCCAGCCGGCCTGCCCTTCACCTCGCCCCTTCTCGACACCGCGTGGTTCCCGTCCTCTTGGCCCCATCAAATGCTCCATCACGTCGCGCCACACGTCTGGCATTCGAGGTGGGCTCGAGAATTATCGCGGCGGATGCAACAGGGGAGACCGAGAGCACCAGGGTTCTCGAGCACGACGCAGAGGTCCGAGGAGGAAGTCCCGTTCAGTGAGGGGGCCATGTATTTTGTGGGTGCTGTGTTACAGGGGACGCACCCGCTCGCTGGCCCAACGAGAGCGGCGCCCAGGCGGGCATCGAGCCCGCCGTGAGCGCCGGTTGACGTCACCCTCGTCTTCCCGCCGGACCTGTACATATCAGCCACACCCCTGCATCGAGTGATGCTGCCCAACGTCACCCTGTCGGCCGCAGCCGAGGACGACCGCCGCCACTCGGTGCCCGAGATCGCTACTCCGACCAAGTGGATTGCGGGTCCTACCAGCGAAGGTGATGTGCGGGGTGACGTCGATCCGGATCATGGCGACCCGTGGGCCGATCGTCGGAAGTCGCGGACCATCGAGGCGCACGACGGTGCTCTCGATAGGCCGCCTCGGTGTGGCGTCGGGGGCCGACTATTACCTCGAGAGCATCGCCAACTCGGTCGACGACTACTACCTCGGTCGGGGGGAGGCCCCCGGACGATGGATAGGCGCCACATCGGCGGCCTTGGGGTTGAGTGGCGTGGTGGACCCCGTGGCCCTGCGCAACCTGCTCGACGGCCGTGGAGCGGCTGGGGAGAATCTCGGGATCATGCGCCGGAGCGACCGCCGGCCCGGGTTCGACCTGACGTTCTCGGCACCCAAGGGTCTCTCGCTCCTCTGGGCGTTCGGGATGCCCGAGCTTCGAGACGCCGTCTCGTCCGCCCACGACCGAGCCATCGCCGGGGTGATCGACCACCTCTCGGCCGAGGCCGCCTACGTCCGTCGTGGGATCGACGGCTTGGAGGTTCTCCGGTCCAAAGGGTTCGTCGCCGCCGGCTTCCGGCATCGCACGAGCCGGGCCGGTGACCCCCAGCTCCACACCCATGTCCTGATCCCCAACGTCGTGGTGGGCCTCGACGGGCGCTGGTCCGCTCCCGACGCCCGCCAGCTCTACGCGTGGCAGAAGGCGGCGACCGCCATGTATCACTCCGCCCTGCGAGCCGACCTGGCACCACTTGGGCTGTCCTGGAGCGTTGGGCGCAACAGCCTCGGGGAGCTCTCCGACATCCCGAGACCCATCCTCCGAGCCTTCTCCAAGCGCCGGGTCGACATCGAGGCCTCCCTGCAGGAGTTGGGACTGGTATCCCAGCGAGCGGCCGAGGTTGCCGCCCTCGCCACCCGAGGGCCCAAGTCCGCCCACGTCGCGCCGCCCGACGTGCTGCGCCAGGAGTGGACGGAACAGCTCTCGGGCATCGCGCTCGGCGACGAGACCGCAACGTCGAGGCCGGCCACCTTGGCCGACATCACCGGCGCGGCCGGTGGCGCGGGGTCGGCACCGGCGTCCGCCGCCCAGCGCGAGGAGATTCTGGCGATCCTCGCCGGCGAGAGGAGCGTCGACCTGGCCGACTATGACCTGGCCGATCCAACGGCCACCCGCGTCACCCCACTGACCTTGTTCGCCTCGACCTTCACCTACCGCGACGCCTTGGCCGCCGTGGCCCGGGCCATCGACGCCCCTCCCGCCGAGGTGGCAGATCTCACCGAGCAGCTCCTCCGACGCGATTCTGTGGTGCGCCTGATCGACGCGGACTCCAACCAGCCCGACGTGTCGGGGCGAGGCAGGGAGCGGCCCGCGCCAACGATCGGCGATCGTCGCTACAGCACGCTCGACATCCTGAAGATCGAAGGCAGGATCGTGAACTCGGCCGTGGCGCGTCTGGGTGGTGGCCGACTCCCGGGGTCCCTCATCGACCCCGTGCTGGCCCGCCACGTCCACCTCGACGGCGAGCAACTGGACGGGGCACGCCGGCTGCTCGGATCGGGCAACGGGCTGGACCTGGTCATCGGCCAGGCCGGCACGGGCAAGTCGACCATGCTCCGGGTTGCCCGGCAGGTCTGGGAGGGCGCCGGTTACCGGGTCATCGGAACTGCGGTGGCCAGCCGGACCGCAGCCGACCTTGAGGCCGGCACCGGCATCGGATCAGTCACCTTGGCCCGCCTCTTCATCGATCTCGAACGGGGTGAGACCAGACTCGGTTCGCACGACGTCGTCGTGGTCGACGAGGCTTCGCTCGTCGGCAGCCGCACGCTGGACCGGCTCCAGCGCCAGGTCGACCGGGCTCACGCCAAGCTGGTGCTGGTCGGGGACAACCGCCAGCTCTCCTCCATCGACGCCGGTGGAGCCTTGCGGGCGTTGTCCCGGGCGCTCGGTCCCCAGGTGATCGAGCTCACCACCAACCGCCGCCAGTCCGAACTCCACCAGGAGTGGGAGCGTCAGGCCCTTGTCGCTCTGCGAGACGGAAAAGTGGCCCAGGCAGTCGCCGCCTACGACGCCCGCGGCCGGATCGTTGTCGCCGAGAAGGCGTCCGCCGCCCGCCAGGCGCTGATCGAGCGGTGGTGGAGCGTGCACAACGACTCCACCACCGCGATCCTGGCCGTCACCCGGGGCGATGTGGCCGCCCTCAACTCCCGAGCCAGAGACCGCCGCCGAGAAGCCGGTGAGCTCGGAGCCGAGATCCGCCTTGCCTCGGGCAAGACGTTCGCCGTCGGGGACTGCATCATGTTCGAGAAGAACGCCCGGGCCAACCTGGCTGACGGAGGCCAGAGGGGCCACCCTCGGACCGTGACGATCCGCAACGGGACGTTCGCCACCGTCGTGGCCGTTCCCGTCCAGCCGCAGAACAGCGTGTCCACCAGGGAGGGTGACGTTCGCCCGAGCCAAGGTGACATTGCCGTGGCCCGGCGGGCCGGTGCCTTCACCGTCGAGCTGGCTTCGGGCCAGCATGTCACCCTCACCGAGCGCTACCTCGAAGAGTCCACCACCCTCGGCTATGCCCTGACGGTCTTTCGGTCCCAGGGGGTCACCGTCGACCATTCATTCCTGCTCGCCAACGACACCTTGTTCCAAGAGGCCGGTTACACCGCGCTCAGCCGGGGGCGGCTCTCCAACCATCTCTTCACCGTCGATCCCGAGAACCCCCGCGCCGAGATCGCGCACGGCGAAGAGGTCGTTCCGCGTCGCGATGCGCTGGATGGGCTCGTCGATGCGCTCTCGCACAGCCACGAGCAGGTCATGGCGCTCGAATCGCTCCCCGCGAGCACCTTCGCCCACGATGCGCCACCACCATCGCAATGGTCAGATGGTCTGGCGGCTCACTCGGCCGAGGAGTGGTACCAGGATTACGGGCGGGACCTGGCCAGGGCTGACCAGCGAGCCAACGAACCCACGGCACCGTCGCGCGAGTGGACCTGGTCTCGCGACGACAGCAGCTACGACTTCGGCTACGACGACGGGTTCGGACTGTGATCATGTTTTCCGCCAGCCTCCCGTCACCGGGTCTGCGCCATCACCGTTCTACTTGCTGATCGATTGCGCCACCAATGGATGCAGCACTCAGGAGCCGGCAGGGCCGGCTCCTGTCCCATTGTCCATGTCAGAGTTAGCGGGCCCCTCAAGGCGTCCCCTCCGGGCGGCCTGACGGCCGACCTTGACCGGCCCTCTCCTGAGCACTTCAAGATCGAAGCCGTCAGCTGGCAGGGTGACCTTTGGCGCCAGACCCGTGCACCGAAGGTGACGTGCTGACGCATTGGCGGCGTCGCGGGTGACGTCCTGCATGCTTCAACGGATGACGTTCAGGGTGATGTCCATTCAGAGGATCAGATGCGACCATGGCGCACCGCCTGGCACAACACGAGACGGAGTAACCCCATGCGTACGAACCCGAATATGAAGTCTCCCAGACCGCTCCTTAGCGTGGAGGAGGCTTCCGTGCTCCTCGGCGTGACTCGTTCCACGCTCTACCGGGCGATCAAGGCCGGCACGTTCCCTCTTCCCGTGTTCCAGATTGGCCGGCGGGTCCGCATCCCCCGGAGGTCGGTCGAACGGCTGGTCGCCGGGCTGCCCGTGTTTCCACCGGAGGAACCTGATGCCGATCACTCCTCCTCGCGCGGATGGACGGGCGATCAGCCGGCGGCTGCCGTGGTTCTGGACTTCTCGGCAGAAGGGGAGAGCAGACTGCCAACATGATCGGCGGCGCGTCGATCCTCTTCGGGAACCGAGTCCGTGTAGTGCCGAGCCATCTTCACCGTCGACCAACCGAGGCGCGCCTGCTTCTGTGCCTCCGAGATCACCGGATCGAGCGCCGTGGCGTGGAAGTGGCGCAGAGAGTGCATGTGGATATCGGCCGCCATCTTCCCCTTGGTGCGGATGGAGGCGAAGGAATGGCTCAGGGCGTCCGGATGGGGGGGCGCAGTCGCGCCAGGTTCGGTCGAGAAGAGGAACGCCTCGGAAGCGAGCTCCAACCCGCACGCAGCGGCAAGCGCAGCCTGCTTCGTTTTGACCTCGCGGAGCACGGACACGGTGCCGGGGTCGATGGCCACCGTTCGGATGCTGGCCCGCGTCTTTGGCGCCTTCACGGTCGCCCCGCCCTTGGCGGCCACCACACTCTCATTGATCCTGACCGTGCCGTTGTCCAAGTCCACATTGTGCCACCGCAGCGCGCAAACCTCACCCCGCCGCATGCCGGTGGCGGCAACCACCCGCAGCACGGCGGCAAAACTGGTATCAACCTTCTCGGCGGTGGCGATCAAGACGCGCACCTCGTCGACGGTCGGTGCCCGGACCTCGGCGTGCTCGTCCAGAGCCCAGGTGGGCAGCTCGGTGTCGGCGATCGGGTTCGGCAGCGCCCCGCGGCTCCACTTGCGTGCCAGCCGGCAGGCCCGGTGCATCAGTGCCCGGATCTGGCGGACAGTCGCCTCGGCCAGACCGTCGGCCTTCAGGCGCCGGAAGTACTTCTCGACATCGTACGGACTGAGCGTTGCCAGCCGCTGTTTGCCGATCGACCCGTGCACATGCTTCATCCACATGTTCTCGTAGCGTCGTACGGTGGACGGGGAGAGATCGTCCCACCCGTTCTCCTTCCAACCGGCAATCGCGTCGTTGATTGTCGTACGTTCGTCCCAGCGCAGGGGTTCATCTATCGGAGGAGGCGCCGGCTCGAACTCTGCATCGACCACCAGTCGCGACAATTCCCGACCGGCGGCCCGCTTGCCGCCGCGGAAGGTCACGCTGCGGTGCTTGGTCTTCCCGGAAGCGTCCCGCCCAAGGAACACACGAAGCTCCCACACGTCTGGCTGACGCTCACGCATGCTCCCTGGCATTCCACTCCTCCAACCCGTTTCCCGATTGTTGGGATGACTGTTGGGATGGAGCTTATCTGGCCGTTTATCAGAGGCCGTTATACACTCTGACCTGGTGGGCCGCCCGGGTCTCGATCCCGGCACCTTGGGATTAAAAGTCCCCTGCTCTTCCGGATGAGCTAGCGGCCCGCGACTGCACGATATCCGGCAACAGAACGCGCGAGGAAAAGTCGGGTACCAACTCGCTCGAGAACATCCGGCAACGGCGTCCAGGCGCAATAGCACAACGGCTTCAACCGACTTCCCCCAGAGCGGCCGGCTCTTCGAGAGAGAAGGCGCGGTCGCACCAGTCCATGGCGAACGCCACCGCCTCGTCGTGGCCCATGGCTGCACCGCGTGTGTACCTCGTCGTAGCGAGACTCCCCCAGGCGCCCCCGCGGACCGTCTCTATCATCGCCGTGACCAGCTGGTCCACGTAGACCATCTCCAAGAAGCCGGTGAAGGTGATACCGGCAATGACAGCGGCTTCCTCGTCGAACCCGAGCTGCCCGATCCCCCAGATGAGGTGCGCAAAGGCGGAGGAGCTCGCCGCAAGGTCACCCACGGTGATGCGTGGGCGAGGGCCTCCAGTATGGAGGCGCCGGCCGGCCGTGCCCGGCCAGAAGCTGTTCGCGAGCAGCCGTGTGGAGCGCATGGGAGTAGACGGCGTCGCTGGCCCCGGCGCGAGAGAGCTCGATGCTCTCGGTGAGCGACGCCACAGCGGCATCGTGGTCGCCCCGGACGTAGCTCAGGACGAAGCAGCGGGTGAAGTGGGCGAACGCCAGACCGGACGGCTGCCCGAGTGTGCGCGCCGCGCGCATGACCTCGTCGGCCCCAGCTTCGGCTCGCTCGATGTCCCCGTTGAGGACAGCAAAGACAGGGCCGGTGCACAGAGCCGTCCGAGCGATGAGGTCGTCCTTCGTGTCCCCGAGCGCGTCGAGCGCGATCTGGACGATCCGGTCGGTCTCCGAGAGATCCCCCGGCTGAGCATCGGGTTGCCGCGCAACGTCTTGGCGATGGCAAAGGTGACGGTGTCCACGGTCGCGTAGGAGACCTGGTCGAGGTACGACCGCACCGCGTCCAGATCAAGTCGCTCCATGGCGCCAATGGACACCGTCATCAGCACGGCGTCGCGGTGTGGCGAGTTATGAGGACCACGACCACGGTCGGCCTCCACGTCCCTACGGTGCGCAACCCAGGGTTCCGCTCGCCGTTTCGACCAGCGGATCGGGCCACACGAGCACCGAATCCCCGAAATCCGATCGGGCTCCCGCCAGAGAAGGCCGATGGCGACCGGGCCGCTCAGCCGATTCCGGCGAGGGCCGGTACGACCGGCCCCCACGTCTCTTCGAGCCACTTCGACGGCTCGGGCCCCGTCGACCGCACCACGATGGCCTGCACGCCCGCGGCGGCCAGCGCCTCCACCTCGCGCAGGATGGTGTCGCGGTCGGCGTCCTCGGGCACGCCGATGAGCGCCGTTACCTCGATCTCCCCCGGGTCTCGGCCGACCTCGTCACAGTGGCGCCGGAGCACGTCCACCTTGTGGGCGACCGTGGCCGAGTCGCCGATGATATTGCAGGCATCGGCGTATTTCGCGACGAGTCGAAGGGTCTTGCGCTCCCCGCCGCCGCCGATGAGCACCCGCGGTCGCGGCGTGCTGACCGGTTGGGGCGAGCACAGGGTCTCGGCCAACTGGTAGTGCGTGCCCTCGTAGGCGCCGTTGTCGTCGCTCCACATCTGGAAGCAGATCTGGAGCGTCTCCTCGAGCCTCTCGTACCGCTCACTGAGCGGCGGGAAGGGGACTCCCAGCCCCCGGTGCTCCCGCTCGTACCACGCTGCACCGAGCCCCAGTTCGGCCCGCCCGCCCGAGAGCACGTCCAGTGTGGTGACCGTCTTGGCGAGCAGCCCCGGGTGGCGGTAGGTCACCCCGCCCACGAGAAGCCGGAAGCGCAGGCGCTCCGTCTTGGCGGCGGCGAAGGAGAGCGCCGTGTACCCCTCGAGCATCGGTTCCTCGGCCGGCCACAGCATGTCCATCTGGAACCAGTGGTCCATCACCGACAGCGTGCGCACCCCGATTGCCTCCGCCGTCTGCGCCAATGATGCGAACGTGGGCCCGATCGCCTCGGGGCCACCGGGCCAGGTGAAGCGCGGCACATGGATGTCGAGTTGCATGTCGTCCTCCCGATCGCTCCTGGCGAGGGTACCGCGCACGGTGCGGAGCGCGACCGGGCCGCTGGCCTGAGGGGAGAAGGTACTGTCGGTCGGGCATGAGTCTCGTCATGAACGCGCTCGACGCGCCTGGCGCGTCCCAGGCCCGAGTCCATTGCCTCTCTGACGGCTCCCAGCCGCTCACGCTCACCGAGCTTGGCCGTCAGTCCCGGCGGGCGGGTGCCTGGCTGGAGGATCTGGTCGGGCGTGCCGGTACGGTGGCCGCGCTCCTCACGGCGTCCCATGACTGCCTCGCCACGCTCTTCGGCGCCCTCCGCTCCGGAATCACGCTCGTGTCGTTGCCGCACCCGGGCCGCGGCATGGACGCTGCGGAGTACCTGGCCCAGATCGGCAGGATGTGCGCGCTTACCGACGCCACCCACCTCCTGTGCGATCCCGGCCTGACCGCACTGCTGTCCGCCGCGCCCGTACCCGTGCATGCGTTCAGCGAGTGGAGCTCCGCCGCGCTTCCCGCCCCAGCCGAGACACCCGGGGACTTCGTGCAGTTCACGTCGGGCAGCACAGGGACACCGAGAGGCATCGCCCTCTCCCTTGATGCAGTGGACGCCAACCTGGCGTCGATGTACGACTGGCTGGAGCCTCGCGAGGGCGCTGTCGTCTGCAGCTGGTTGCCGCTGTCCCACGACATGGGTCTCATCGGCTTGGCCCTGTACGCCATCTGCTCGGTGAACCCACCGTGGTCCGCGCCGACCGATCTCGTGCTCATGTCCCCCGAGTCGTTCCTGGCCGACCCCGCCAGCTGGATGCAGGCCTGCACCGAGTACAAGGCCACCTCGACCACCTCACCCCCGTTCGCGTTGCGTCTGGCCGCGCGGAGCCTGCGATCGCCCGGCGGGTTCGATCTCTCGACCCTGCGCAGCTTCGTCATCGGGAGCGAGCCGGTACCGGCAGACGGCCTCCGCGAGTTCGAGGCCAGCGCGAAGGAATACGGGCTGTCGCCGCACGCGCTCTGCCCGGGGTACGGCATGGCGGAGGCGGCGCTGGCCGTCGCCATCCACCCGACTAACTCGCCATGGTCGTCGGTGCGGCTCGACCCCGAGGCCTTGGCGGGCCGGGAGGTGAAGGAGGTCACCGAGGCCGGGACGGAGCTTGTCTCGTGCGGCCCGCCCGTCCTGCACACCGAGGTGCGCACAACCGGTGACACGCCCTTGGGTGAGCTCGAGATCCGGAGCCCCTCGTTGCTCAGCGGGTATGTCGGTGCATCGTCGCCGCTG
>Ga0187879_10002464_pt1 | contig 12538 bp, 7 predicted proteins | sample June2016WEW_19_1_FD_132423 | JGI IMG/M metagenome (GOLD analysis project Ga0187879, IMG submission 132423) | Peatland microbial communities from SPRUCE experiment site at the Marcell Experimental Forest, Minnesota, USA - June2016WEW_19_10 | ecosystem: Environmental > Terrestrial > Soil >... | reverse complement strand
GCGCTTGGTTCTCCAGGATCTGGCAAAGGACGAGTGGATTCTGTTTGCGAAACGGGTTCATCCACTTGTGCATGAGGCGATCATGGATGCAGCACGACGTGAATCGATTGTTCCCAAGCACGCTCACGATATCATTACGCCGCAGCAGGCGGTCGAGCTCGTATCGGAGCATGTAGGCGTCGCGATCCTCACGAAACCTACGGCCCGAAGCCTTCATGCTGACGGTGTAGTAGTAAGGCCGCTCTCCGATACGTCATTGTGGTTCGACACATCTGTGATCATGCGAGCCGGTGATGATTCTCGGCTGGTCAACGAATTCGCCCGATCGTTCCTCCGCAAATATGCGCACCAGCGCCTGCTACCAAAACAAATGGAATTGTGGCTGTCCGCCTGAGTTGTCAGTTTGAGGGGTAGAGACTTGTTCAACCTGAATGCGAGAAAGGAAAACCCATGAAAGAACCCGGACTGGATAGTCGTCATCGCGACAAGAAACCGCCAAAGTCTGGCGAGATTCAGCAGAAACGCGCCGACACGCTCAACAAGAACCTGCCGAAACCAATTCCAGAGTTCTCGCCCAACGCGACGCTCGGAACCATGCGAAAGGAAACAGGTAAAACGAGCGTCGAAGCTGTACGAAGAGCTGCCAAGCGTCGCTCTTAGGCAACTTGCCATTCTCGCGCCAGGCACGCTTCCCACCCCGCGCCGTAGAATGCTCTTATGCCTTGCGATGAATACGAACACCTCGTGCAGGCTTGGACACGCGCTCACAGACAGGAAGACTCCGCATATAATCCCGGCTCACGCCAGTTACAATCCAACAAGCAGTTCATCGAGAACCGGGCTAACACAACGGCTGAACGAGAGAAATGCGAATATGCGATGGCGGCACACCTCACAACCTGCGAACAATGCACAGCTGTGACAGGAGGGCAGTTGGCGACTGGCGCAGCCGTGTGCTAGCGGAGGTCTAGCCTGGTTGCGAGTAACAACTTGGTCCACGATGAAGAGCGTACCCGCACGCCACTACGGGTTTGCCGATGATTTATAAGGTATGATTTGTCAACCCGAGGTGTTCCTGGCACGTTTTCAGGTAAGGGGAGACCTGCGGAGAAAAGGCGCGTGGCTAAGTTGAATCGTCGTCCACTCCAGGTGGTGAGTCTATTCTCGGGTTGCGGCGGCATGGATTTCGGGTTCATGTCGGCTGGGTTCGAACCAATTCTTGCAATTGACGTCGATGAAGCAGCATGCCGTTCGTACAGTCTAAACCTTCCGCTAGTGCGTGTTCTCCGGCGTGACCTCGCGTCAGCACCGCATGGCTACGTCACGGAGCGTCTCCACGAGCTGCCGACACGAGCCTCTCCTGTCGGAGTAATTGGGGGGCCTCCATGCCAAGCCTTTTCACGCGGCAATGGTCACAAACGAATTGATGATCCCCGCGCTTATCTCCCGCGTTGTTATGCAAGCATTCTGCGAGAACTAAATAGTGCGTTCGAAGTCGACTTCTTCGTGTTCGAAAACGTCTTAGGGCTGCGGCACCGCCAGCATGATGCGCTGTTCAGGGAATTCAAAGATCTCTTCACGGATGCGGGCTTTCGGATTTTCGAAGGTGAGCTTAATGCCTTGGACTTCGGGGTACCGCAGGTGCGTCGTCGCGTGTTTGTCGTTGGTTTTAACCGGCGAAAGTACCGGACTCTTGAATTTCTCTTTCCCACCGGACATGCCAACAACCCTCGATGCGTAGCTGACTTTCTGGAAGAACTTCCAGAACCGACATTCTTTCGCCGGGGATTGGACCCCGAGAAAATTGCGTTTCACCCGAACCATTGGTGCATGAACCCTCGCTCGCCGCGATTTAAGAATGGGTCGCTGCACCACAGCAAGATACATGGAAGGCCGTTCCGACTTCTTAAATGGGACGCTCCGAGCTGGACGGTCGCCTACGGGCACCGGGAAATGCACGTCCACCCAAGCGGAAAACGGCGCGTGAGTATTTTTGAGGCGATGTTGTTGCAAGGATTTCCTGAAAAGTATCGGCTGCTCGGAACATTGAGCGACCAAGTACGACAAGTCTCCGACGCCGTACCTCCCCCTCTGGCACGGGGGCTTGCCCGAGCAATCCGAAAAGCTCTCGGATATGACGATGCGAAGCGACCATAATGCGGCGCGAGTCGATAGCGAACACCGCGCCTACTGGAGCGGCAAGCGAAACGCCGCACTGCCGGAGAGCCTTCACGAACTGAACTCTTTCTTTTGTCGTTACGCGCGCAGACATCTTCGGACGTTTCCGTGGAGGCGGGCCGAAACCGAGCCATTTCACTTGCTTGTGGCCGAGTTGCTGCTTGTCCAAACTAAAGCAGAAGACGTCGCTCGCGCATGGTTGCCGCTGATGCTGCGCTATCCCGATGCGCTGCACCTTGCCCGCGCGCGGCAGAACACATTGATTCGTCTTCTGGAGCCGTTGGGACTTCACCGACAACGGTCGCGTGCGCTGAAATCTGTCTCACGTGCATTGATGGATTTGTACGGCGGAGAAGTACCTAAAACCGTGGAGAAGTTGTTAACGCTACCCCATGTGGGACTCTATGTCGCTTCCGCTGTGGCGTGCTTTGGCTTCGGCAGGCGCGTGCCGATTGTTGATGCCAATGTAATACGGGTCTTCGACCGAATTACTGGGACCCACGGTATCCGCGAATTACGCCGACGATTCGACGTGTGGCAGCTCGCATGGGCGGCGCTGCCTCGCGCCCACGCAAAGTCGCACAATTATGGCTTGTTAGATTTTGCAGCTCAAACTTGCACCTCCAGGGCTCCGTGCTGTGCTAGCTGTGGTCTAGTTTCAATATGTGCTTTTGGCAAGAAAAAGCTTCGCTTAGAAACTTGATGCGGGATGGAATAAATACTTGGACTACGTTACGTGGAATGATCGAATCACGGCGCATTTCTTCAGGCCCGAGCACGAGGGCCGGAGAATTTTTCTTTACGTGACGCCGGACGTCCTTGGAGAGATCGCCGGTAGCGACGCTGCGGTAGACGACTTTGTGACAGCCGTAAAGAGCGGCCCGCCAGGGACCACTCGACAGGGTCTGTGCCAACGAGCGCTGCAGACGTTTGAACAATGGCGCAACCGAGGCGGAGTCTTTCCGCCCTATGTCGGTTATCTGTCCTTGTTCGTCTTGGCGGCGGGCATTGAGGGCGACTTTGCTCCCCACGCATATTATCCGCGCCTCCGCCAATTGCTAGGTGAGGAGCCAGCAATCGGCCAATACCCGTCGTTTCAACGAATGTTGACGCTGTGGGACGACTTGGAACGATGGGCAAACGAAGACCAGAAAGGCAAACTGGGTACTTTTAGGGCCGACATTGCCGGGAACTGGATGTACGTCGGGTTGCCTATAGCGCAGACAATCTTGACGCAGCACGAACGGGAGGGTTTGCACTGTATTTTTGCGGACGTGGGGTTGGACCCAGGAAGCGCGCCGACAGATGCGCAACTGGCGCAAACACTACTGGCATACGGACAACATCGTCTGAGGCCTCGCACGCTTCGGCTCGTTGAGCGCAACGGAGACCGGGATACCAGCCTGCGTGATCTTCTGCTCGAAACGGTCCTTGAGGAGCTACAAGACTGGGACGGATACTGCGTTCAGGAAGAGAACAGCCAGCAGCGTATCTCTGGCACGCTCCGGCTGTGCTGCAATCTGGATCGAGTGGCGGCTCGCTTAGGGATCACGCTGCGCTGCAAGAGCTCGCAGGAATTTCCTGAGGAGGGTCTGGCATTACAATGCGATTCGCTCGGAGGGAAGCTAGTTTGCGAAGAGTACGGTTTTGGTTGGTCAACTGAAATCATCGATGCCGAGCGGATGAATATTGTCAACGCGAGTGAAATTGATCTGACAAAAGGCATTGTTGCACGCACAGAGGACGGGGCGTGGTCGTTTCGCTTGCCTGGTTCAGAACTGAGAATCTTTGAAGCAGGCGGTAGCCACGGGTTGCCTGGACTAGTGGAGTGCGTTCGGCTACCGAGCCAAGGGAACTTCTACTTGTTATGCAGTGACCGAGTTGTTGGTGAAATTACGGCGTGGGGACAAGCAGACTGCGCGAAATTCGAGCAAATCAATATTGACGAGGGTATTCCGGCAGGATGGAAAATGTTCGTCGGCAGCGAGGCGAAGAATGATGAACGGATACGGGACGCCTTTCCGGCGCTAACGCTAAACGAAGGTGTTCGCCTTCGTTGCGAGGGAGGAATCCAACACTCCCGCAATCGCTATTTCACATTCACACCGCCACGCATCTGGCTGGACGGCGGCGATGCGCTAACGACCGTATGGGCGAACGCGACACTCCTTGGGGCGAAGAAGGATATGCCAGGATTGTTTGAACTGCCCGTAGAGCTGGCGCGTTCCGGCAGGCTTTCCATTGAGGCGAGACGTGGCGACGAAGTTGTAGCCCGGCGAAGCATGTATTTCTCAGACGATTCTCTGCCGACAAGGTTTGAAGCGCCGTGGTGCGACAGGTTTGGAAAATGCATTGAGCAAGATGAATCTGGAGCCGTCGTTTGCGGGTCTTCGGTACATGAAGCTGCTCCGCCCTTCGCTGCCTTCTTTCTCCCAGATCTGTCGGCCACTGGGCGCGTCATACTCTTGGGTCCGAAGCCAGGTCAGATCGTGAGCCTTCCGAGTGAGTCACTGCCCACTGATTGGGAGCCGGTTTGGGCTGTCCCGATTAAGCGCCGGGGTGCGGCGCTTTTCTGCGGCACAGGTATTACAGGAGCCGAACCAGAAGCTGCCGAAGTTGGCGATCAGCGCCGCGTCAAGCGTTGGAGGGAAGTCTTGTGGCGTTGGCGGCACCGAATTTCTCCTCCACGTCACCGCAATCTCGCGCGCCTCTGGGCGAGCTATCAACAGAGGGCAAGAGAACTATGAGTGTGGGAGACCGACTGCTGTATGCGATATCTGCGCGCGGTGCGATGTCTTGGGTCTCGGTCAAGCGCGCTTTTGATTGCCTCCACGAGGCAGACAACGACCTGCACAATGAAGAATTTTGGAGGTATCGCAGGAGGGATGCGGTCAGCGTGCTCGAGAATCTGGCACATGTCGAATTCGATACCAGGCCGCAGCGCATGATCGTAGCGGTCACATCGCCAGCTATTGCCGTTCTTCCAGGGCTTGGACTCACACCTGGTGTCCTTGTTGGAGCCCGCTCCCCGGCGGGCATCGACCGCCTGTCAGGAGCAGCGAAGCGAGCTGGCATCACTTGGGAGGTTCGTTCGCAGCACGGCGATTCAAAGTTTTATCCCACTTGTATCAGCTTAATCGCGGAAACGATCAATGACCTGACGGCTTTCGCGGCTTCGGAGAGGCTCGATTGTGCTGAGATTCCGCCTGCGTGGTCGATACTGCATTTCGCCGGCTCTCTAGATGACTATATAGGGCCGCTCCTGCCGGAAGACCTAACGAGCCTGAACTGGGATCGGGAAGACTTCGATCCAGACTCCCTATTCTTTCGGAAGACTCTTCGACAAGATACGGCAGTGCTCAGTAGATACACGCACCCAGCGCGCAGGACACGGTTGCACGTACTTCGGCAGGCAGGTGCAACAACCCGTGTGGACGCGGACTGGGGACGATTTGCGCTGATGCGTACTTTGTCGCACGATGTTCTCCTTTATGATCCACAAGCGTTTGCATTGGCAGTTCCGATTACGATGCCTTTACCAAGACTTTTGGCGCGCTCCTTGTGCCTCTGTTCAGGATTGTTGCCCTCAGAGGTAGCCGGCGTCCATTGGCCCAGATCGCGGGTGAAAGCGAGAGTCTATCGTCGCGTGCCCCTAGCGATCGCGGGACTTATTGCCAAGAAACTGCAACAGCGACTCGTGTTTCGCGGTCTTGGCAATGCTGATTTACGGAAGGCACAATATGAATGACCCGGTTGGAGCGTTTGAAAAAATTAGAGACGGCGTTCTCCTGTACTTGAAAACTGCCTTCGCTACGCAGTACCCCTCTGTGGAAATCGAGCGAGAGCGCTTGCTTCGAACGCTACGGACGTTCTATCAAGAGCCGTGGATTGAGCCTCTCGCACGTTACCTTGCAGCGAAACCGATTTCGAATCTTACTGCTGAAGACACCCCCGGTCTCGATGAAGCGACTCGCCAAGAGTTCGCTTCGCTCGCAACGTGTGGCCTTGTCGGAAACTATCGTTTGTTTTCCCACCAATTGGAGATGCTTCGGCGCGCTCTCAGCGGCGAGAGTGTCGTAGTGACAGCGGGAACCGGCTCCGGCAAGACCGAAGCATTTCTATTGCCCCTGTTCGCTTATCTTGTAAACGAATCTCGCAGTTGGCCTGCTGCCGGCGTGCGCGACCAATACGCCGGGGAGTGGTGGCGAAATACGGATTGGCGAGCGCAATGCGTAGGCGGACGAGGCCGGTTGACTCGTTCCTTGCGTATTCCTCAACGCGGGCACGAAACCCGTCCAGCGGCACTACGCGCGCTTGTCGTGTATCCGATGAACGCCTTGGTCGAAGACCAGTTGACGCGACTTCGAAGAGCACTTGACTCCCCGGCGAGCAGACAATGGTTTGCGGCGAGACGCGGAGAAAATCGCTTCTACTTCGGGCGGTACAACAGTAGCACTCCGATTCCTGGTTATGAGTTCCGGGAAAACGGGCGACCAAACCGCGACAAGATTGAGGAGCTGGTAGGCAGTTTAAGCGCGCTTGAACAATCTGCTGTGGCGGCAGAACAACACGCTGCACAGAATCCAGACGACGCCGACGTTGTGTATTTCTTCCCACGGCTTGACGGTGCCGAGATGAGATCGCGGTGGGATATGCAGGACCATCCACCGGACATCTTGATTACCAACTTCAGCATGTTGGGCGTGATGTTGATGCGTGAAGGTGATGGGGCCATCTTCGAGCGGACCCGTGATTGGCTGCAGCGCGAAGGCAGCGTTTTTCACCTTGTTGTAGACGAACTACACCTATACCGAGGCACCGAAGGAACCGAGGTTGCATATCTCCTTAGGTTGCTCCTCGAAAGGCTTGGCTTGTCGCCCGACCATCCGAAATTGCGCGTCCTGGCATCCAGCGCGTCGCTCGAACCAGACGATCCCGCTAGCCGCACATTTCTTTCTGAGTTCTTTGGTAGAAGCTGGTCACCGACACAGATCATCCAGGGGACAATGCGCCCCATACCACAAGTTGGGGGCGATCCGTATCTTCCGGCTGAGCCGTTTGCGGCAATGGCCGACGAGCAAGAAACGCCCGCACTCGAAGCCGCCTTCAACGCAGTAGCTGACAGCCTGGGTGGCGCAACGGTGCCGGGTACGCCAAAAGAGAGAATGAAGCAAGTGCTGGAATCAGGCCCGGCGTCCGTGGAGGCAAGACTACTTCGTGCGTCCTCAGTTGACGGTCAGACTCGCGCGGTGTCTCTCGGACAATTCGGACGAGATTTGTTTGGGCCTGAAATGGAACCGTCGCTTGTTGCGCGTGCGTCGCGAGGATTGATGCGAGCACGAGCTGTGTGTGAGGACGGCGGAGGTTCGTCCCTACCATCATTCAGGTTCCACTGGTTTTTTCGGAATATCGAAGGTTTATGGGCTTGCACCGCTCCTGGTTGTCAGTGCGACGATGGCGAAAGGCCAATCGGCAAACTCTACGCGAACAGTCGAATCCTCTGCGAAAACTTGGCCGATCCCCATCGCGTGCTGGAGACTTTATATTGCGAGCAGTGTGGCGTGGTGTTTGTGGGCGGTAGCAGGTTGACATTGCGTGATAACACCGGTTGGGAGCTGCTGGCGACAGATCCAGATGTTGAAGGAATCCCAGATCGGCAGGCTGCGCGATTCGTAGATCGAAGGAATTACGCCGAATTTGCTGTCTTCTGGTCTGCGCAACAAACTCCGTTGCACCAAGACGCCCAGGGGCAATGGCGACATCCTGCTTCGGACGGCGGGCAAAGTGCCGTCGCCCGGTGGGATCGCGCTTCAATAGACGTAAAAAGCGGACGCGTGGTTCTAGGAGAACAGCAGCCTTCGTATCCGAATGGTCGGTGGGTGCACGGTTTCATTTTTCACTTGCCGACGACTGCTCTTGCAGACCAGGAGCGGTACTTTGCTTTGCCGGCCTTATGCCCCGCGTGCGGCAGTGACTATTCGCGCCGTAGGTACAGAAAATCCCCAGCGCGCGGGTTTCGGACCGGTTTCTCGAAACTCAGCCAGCTTTTGGCTAAGGAACTGTTCTACTCCTTGCCTGAAGGTGACGCTCGAAAGCTCGTGGTTTTTTCGGACAGCCGCGAAGATGCGGCGGCAATTGCAAATGGCATGGAGCGCACACATTACCTGGATCTCGTCCGCGAGGCTATGTACGACGAGCTTAGTACCGCCGTCATGGGTGAGGGATCGCTCCTCGACGACCTCGAACGTCAGGGCGCGCCCGTTCAGGGAACCGCGCAACGCTTTGCAACAAGGTGGCCTGCCGCAACCGCGCGCCTCCGCCGCTTGATCGCTGACGCCGGTCGACAAATTCCCGGAGGGCTTGACGAAGACCTCCAAACTGAGTTGACGAATAGGCGTGGACGTGCAAGAGAGGAAACTGCACAAATTCGGGATCGTGCAACGCGACGGTTGATTCCACTCCGCGTCCTTTTCGAGGGCCCAGACGCTCAAGACCCGGCGGGACCAGGGTTACTTATTCACCGCCTCAAGCGACTTGGCGTAAATCCTGCAGGCTGCGACGTCCTGTATCAGGAGTATTTCTACGACGGCAGCTTCGAGAATCATTGGACTGCTTTTTTCGACTTCTCTGACCAGGATCGTTGCTGGCGCGAAGATATTTCGCCTGCTGCGCGTCAGCGACGCGAGGACAAACTTCGCGCCAAAGTCGTGTCAGAAGTATGCGATGTCCTCTTCAGTAGGCTGTATTTTGGCTTTGAGTCTGCCGGGTTGGGATTCCCATCTGTCGACTTGTCACCAACCGCTGCTCGTGCCGGTGCCCTGGAGTGCGGCATCAGCGACGACACATTTATAGACATTTGTAATGGTACGATCCGCGTGTTGGGGGATCTCTACCGATATCGACAAGAACCGCAAGAGTATCCCGTTGACGCATGGCCAGACTGGAGCAACGCTCGCGCGTTGTTACGAAATTATGCGCGAGCGTGCGCAACGCTCAATGGCACCAATCCCCAACAACTGCTGACAGCCTTGTGGCAAGCCATCTGCGGCGATGCCGGTCATTCGACCCTAATCCTGAATCCTCGACGGCTCTTAGTGCGTATCGCGTTGCCGACTGATCCTGTCTGGAGATGCCCGTCATGCAGGCGACCACACCTTCACCGAGCAGGCGGAGTATGTACTCGTTGCTTGACCTCTCTGTTGACTGAACCAGACGCCAGCTGCGCAGACTTACATCGGCAAAACTACTACGCGGAAGAAGCGGTGGAGTTTCGGACACCTATGCGACTACACTGCGAGGAACTGACCGCGCAAACAGACGATCAAGCTGAGCGCCAGCGACACTTCCGCAATGTGGTTGTTAACCTTGGAGGGGGACCACGCCCCTTCTACTCGCAGGTTGATGAGATCGATATTCTAAGCGTGACCACCACGATGGAGGTGGGTGTCGATATCGGAAGTCTCCAATCCGTCATGCTTGCGAACATGCCGCCAATGCGTTTTAACTACCAGCAGCGAGCGGGACGCGCAGGGCGGCGCGGGCAAGCATTCGCTGTTGTGCTCACGCTCTGCCGCGGGCGAAGCCACGATGAGTTCTACTTCAATTTCCCAGAGCGAATTACCGGTGATCGGCCCCCGGTTCCATTTCTTTCGCTTTCACGCCCAGAAATTCCATTTCGATTGCTATCGAAGGAATGCCTTCGGCGGGCATTTCGGGCGGCGGGTGTGCGCTGGTGGCATAGTCCAACACCGCCCGACAGTCATGGGGAGTTCGGAACGGTGGTGGGCTGGTTGCAAGACCAACCACGGCGTACTGCCGTGGAAGCCTGGTTACAAACAAGTCCTGACGTGGCAGCGGTGGCGGCAGCTCTCCTCGTTGGCGGTTTCAGTCCCGTGTCTGCGGCGGACTTGGAGACGCGAGTTCGCAGAGACTTGATGAACCGGATCGATGATTGCGCACAAAACCCAGAACTCGCCGGAGATGGCGTTGCAGAGCGGCTCGCTGAAGGTGCCGTGTTGCCGATGTTCGGTATGCCTTCTCGTGTGCGTGACCTGTTTCACGGAATTCGCAATCGGGCTGCATTTAGTGTCGACCGAGATCTCGACCTCGCGATCACGGAGTTTGCGCCAGGCTCTCAAAAAACCAAAGACAAGCGCATATACACAAGCATCGGTTTCACTGCCCCCTACATTCTAGCTGGTAACCGTTTAGCCCCTGCCGAACCAAACCCTATCGCATGGCGACGTTGGATGTCCCGATGCGAACGGTGCCATGACACACAAGTATCGGCTCAAAGGCCGGGTGCGGTGGCTTGCGGAGAATGCGGCACCACCAGCGGCGTGACACCAGGCTTTAGGGTGTTTGAAATTGTTGTGCCCCTTGGTTTTCGCACTGAGCTCGGCTCAGGAGAGGACGCCAAAGAGGACGTCGAGATATTGGTAAGCGGTTCGGGTATCGTCACGCAGTCTGATTCGGCCATTCCTCAAGCTCTTGCCGGCACAAACACTCAGCTAGCTTTTACTCCTGCTGGCCGGGTCTTCCGGTTGAACACTCGCCGTGGACGGCTATTCCGGGGTGCCGTGGGTAGGGCGTCCCTCGCCAATGGACGGAACCGGTTCGATGGCCAGTGGATCGATGAACGTTATCAGAATACCCAGATTGGCGTTCAGTTCACCGGCCTAGGTGTAAACGAAGAGGTAGCGCTTGCGGCACCGAAGACGACAGATGTCGCACGTGTTAGCCCCGGTGCCCCGCCTGTCGGTCTGTGCCTTGACCCATTGGTCGGGCGCATTCAAAGTGCAGCAATAAGGGCAGCCTACTTCTCAGCAGCTTTTATGTTGCGTTCAGTGGTCGGCGAAGAGCTTGATATTGATCCCGAGGAAATTGATATCAGCAATTTGCGTCGTATAGCGACCCCGCAAAACCAGTTCGTGGGCGAAATCGTTTTTAGCGACCACCTGGCCAACGGTGCCGGATTCACACAATGGCTATCCGAAAACCTGGGAAACATTCTTGCTGGCGCGACTGCTGCCGATCCGCCCGACGACTCCTTTATCGGTGCCATAGTTGCGACTTCGCATCGTTCAAGATGCGATTCCTCGTGTTATGACTGTCTCCGGCAATATCGCAACATGAATTACCACGGCCTACTTGACTGGCGTCTCGGTCTGGCCGCACTGAGGATTCTTGCATCCGTCACAGCTCGGTGCGGTATTGATGGTAGCTTCGCACTGCCGGAAATCGAAGGATGGCCTGAGTGGACCAGTTCCCTTCGGGATTCGTTCGCACTCTCCTTTGGTGGTAGGAGCCGGGATTTCGCACGCCTGCCCGGATGTATCATCGGGCGCAAGCAAGTAATCTTTGTGCATCCGCTATGGGACTGCAATCGTCCCACCGAATTGCTTGCAGAAGCGGTCGCGGATGCGGACCAAAATAATGAAATTCGATTTCTTGATACCTTCAATGTTGTTCGGCGACCCAGCTTCGCGTATCAAGCGCTGACCTGAGAAAACATTGCCCCGACAGTTGTTCGAACACGAGCGACTCCGGGAATTCTGTGTCTACTTCCACGTCGTATTAGCGCCCTGTGCAACCTAATAGTACGATAGCTACCAATAGCTGGCGCGCGAGAACGGCTATACGAAAATGCCTTGGAATACTGGACTTCAGGGAATTCATCTCAACATAGCGGCATATGCGGGGAGTCCGTTGCGAGTTGTTGCTGCTCCGGGCACAGGCCTAACCGCATTCTGGCTGTGACCACATCTTGCGACAGGCGACGCGAACCATACGCGAACATCGAACAGCCGAAAACAGCCCAAACCATCCTCAGCCATCCCAAATGGCATACCGCATAAGCTCTTTCCCGTCAGTGATATCCGCTGATTCCAAACCACTTGGCCTATTCGGTAGGAGGCCCTGAAAAGGCTGGCGTCGGGCAGATGTTCAATCCCATGCGCTCTCGGCAGGGTCGCTATTGAGTATCGCCCGATCCCATCATCTGGTGGTACTCGTCAACAGCGTCATTCCATTCTTGGATGTCGGCATCCGTCAGGAACCGCATGTTCTGTTCGGTAACGATCCGGCCCGTTTTGTTCATCGCGTAGACCAGAGCGGGGTCCATCCCAGACTCTCCGGCTGCCTGCACGAGAGCTCTCCAGGTTTCTTCCTGTGATTCAACGCTGAGAACTTCAGGGACTGCGGAATCGGGATCAAAGAACAGTGGATCCTCCGGTCCCGGTTCGCGTCCGAACTTTTCTCGGAACAACTGCTTTTGTTGCGCAATGGCTTCGGCGGTTGCATGATCAATTGGAATGGTCTTCTTGGCGTCAGCTTCTAGTGGGCACTTGCCACGGGATTC
>Ga0187879_10002461_pt1 | contig 12550 bp, 7 predicted proteins | sample June2016WEW_19_1_FD_132423 | JGI IMG/M metagenome (GOLD analysis project Ga0187879, IMG submission 132423) | Peatland microbial communities from SPRUCE experiment site at the Marcell Experimental Forest, Minnesota, USA - June2016WEW_19_10 | ecosystem: Environmental > Terrestrial > Soil >... | reverse complement strand
GAGCGCGTCAGCAACAATGTCGGCGAGGCTGGAGATGAGGAGGTTTCCCGATTAGCGATCACCCAGCACATCGTGGTGACGATTTCGGCGGATACTCCGATCTACGTGGTCCTCGAGCAGACACCCAAGACCAATCAGGGTTCACTGCAACCAAGTGCGCGGACCGTTCCAACATCCAGTTCAGCCAATGTTGAGCAACTGCGCCAATTGTTGCAGCTCCAGCAAGAGTTGAATCAAACGTCCACAAGCAACCAACCAGCGCAGTAGGCGAGCGGTTCTTCGGCTAGGAAGGTTCGGCGGGAGCATGCGTCGGCCGCGTTCGCCCAGATGTGCTCCCCGCAAGGTAGCTCACTGGTCGGCGGTGACTCGCCCGCAGTTGGCGGCCAACGCAATTGCCAATCTTTCCGGAAGCCGACTTAGCATTACCAACCAGACCTCTTTAAGCACCAGATCAACGGACGTCCAAAGCTGAAGCTTTCATTCTGGCATGCTCGCTGCGCCCTTTTCCGGTTCAGGAAGACCGAGTTGCTGTATGCAACTTTGGATCAGTTCATGGAAATTGCCGATCTGGTTGGGAATAGGCCTCTCTCCCTTCTTGCTCAACACTGCGTTCGGCGTGGCGAAAAACGGCATCGTTAGGTAACGCGCCGAGCCCTTCCGATTAGCACGAATATGCGCTTCGAGAATATCCGCCAAACGTGTGTCCGAAAGGTAAGCTGAAAGCGCTTCCGCATGTTCGGAGGAAAGACAGGTCAGTGGTGCCACGGAAACCGAGAGCCCCTTGCGTTTCAGAATCGCATCAAAGCGCTCTCCGAGATAGCTGTTGACGCCTGCCACGCTACCCAAGTCATCGCGAATGACAAGTACAGGAAAGACCGTCGCGACATATTGCAGATCCACTTCCTCCACGTCCTGTCGAACACGGCCGAATGCGCGCTCGATGTTCCTTGCAAGCTGTTTTACAGCTTGCTCGCGGTCCGTGCTCTCTACAAGTTTGGACTCCAGTTCCTGCTTGAGGAGCTTGTAGTCACCTTCATACTTCGCGCGTGCCGTGAATGTCGTCCCCTTCGACTCGATAATGACAGCGCTTCTATCGCAAATGATGACGGTATCGGATAGCTCCTCGTTCGTATTTGCGAACAGGGGCGAGACGTAGACCCGGTTCAGCGCGGCATCAGAAGCAGCGACGAAGAGGTCGGCAATATATCTCTCGAACAGCCGGCCCCAGAACGAGTGAAAGGCCGACCTTTCGTTGCCAGGTAGCTTCGAGTGAATCAACCAGAACGGTCCGGATTCGAACTTCTCGGCGAGCATCCAGAGATCCATCAGATCGAGCTTGGAACCCGCCCTCAGCAACGGCTTGTCACGAAATGCCGTGAAGTCATTTGGGCCTCTGCTGGAGAGCAACATTTGCTGATACTTCTCCGGCGAAGCCGAGAGCAATGAGAAAAAGGCCTGTATGGCCCCTGGCGTTACTTGGGTGGAGGCAAACCATTGCTCGTCCAGGCTGTAAATTAGCGGGTCTGCGAGGAACTTGGCGGGATCGAAGTGATGGAAACGGGTAATTGCGCTGATGATGAATGCGTAGAACTCCGACAGTTCCAGCCCCGTCGCCTCTTTGAACAGCGCGGCGAGGTCAAAGTACGGCTTTGTTCCCGAGAGTTCTGGAGCTAGCTTCGTCATCTGATACGAGCGAAGGATCTTGTGCCGGACGTTTCCATTCGCAGCTTCCTGAACGGGCAAGATCGTCGTTGCCAATTTTGCGAAGCTGTCCAGAGTGTCGCGCGAATCGTCGTCGGACTCAAAGTGCATATGGTCATTAGCGATAAGAAACAATTCCCCCAGTGTGGTGTTCGGTATCGGCATGCCGGAATCATCCGAGGCATATTGGAGTGCCTCTTTCGCAACAAATAGGACTTGCTGACGGTGAAAGACGACGCGTGGATTCGCGCCTTCCGACACCGCAAGAATCCTCTTTGCAGTCTCGGTTGGGAAATATGCTCGAATCAAAGCCCGGTGAGATGCGAAATTGAGCAACTCCGGTGAGGATGCGTCGGAACGGAGGAACGCATTCAGAACAGCACAGACTCGAACGAGTGGAAGTTTCGGCAGTGCTGCCAGCCGATTGCGGAAATCGTCCAGGGAGGGCCGCGGACCTCCGAAAACCTCCGCATACGTCAGGATGCGGAGGTACTTGGGACCGCCTTTCAAAAGACGCTTCACAGGATGTTCGTTCATTGAACCATGATATGCAGTCATCATCCAGACGCGCTTATGCAGAGCTCAACACCAGGCCGTTCTACAGGAAGAATCTGCGGCTGCCTTGTCTGGAGGTTTTCACTCAATTCCGGCTTTGAGGCGCTCTCGGGCACTTACTACTCAGGAATAGAATCGATGTATCCGATGGCGCCCAGAGGCCGAAATCGAGACGCACATGCGACGTTCGCCGGGTTTGTCTTCCAGGTGAATGTCACGATCCTCGATTGGCTCGAGCTGTTGCCGGGGCAGCACCTCGAGCTCGAAGCGGGCGAGGACATCGATTTGATCCAGGAGGCTGCGGCGCTCGGGCTCAACGACCTCAGCCGGCTCCAACAAGTAAAACAGCTGCGAAAGAAACGGCTGACCCTGCGGAGCGACGATGCTCTCGAGGCGATCGCGAACTTCTGCGAACACAGGCGATCGAAGCCTGGCCAAAACCAAGAGTTCCGATTTCTCACCACCACTCGGGCTCGACGCGAGCGGAAGTGGACCGGAGCCGGCAGCGGAATTGAGACATGGGAGAAGGTCCGCACAGGGCATCTCCGCGATGAGGAGCGCACCGCAGCGATCGCCGCGATTAAGGACTTCCTGGGAACGTGCATTCCCCGCGTACCGAAGAATATTCGTGCACCATTTGAAGAGGTTGTGCGTGGTGATTATGAGCAGTTCGCCGCGATGGTCGACTCCTTCGAGTGGGCGCTCGGGACAGGCAACCATACGGACTACGAGGAGAAGATCCTCGTTGCTCTCGAGCAGAGAGAGCCGAAACGAACTCGCGAGAATGCCCGCCGACTGTATCACGATCTGTTCGCGTTTGTGTTTCGCCTCCTGACTGAGCCCGGCCCCAAAGTGCTGACGCGGGAGCTCCTTGCCGGAGAGCTCAAGGTAACGAACGCCGAGCTGATTGCCGCAGCCCGTCTGCGCGAGTGGATCGACAAGGTCGACGCAATCCTTGAGCGCCACGAGCAGGAGATAAAGGAGCTCAGGACGCGCATTCCGGTGGAGCGGGCCCGAACCTTCTATGAGCCGGAGGCTTCAGCCGAATATTCGAGCAAGAATGGGCCGCTCTTTGACTTTAATCAGCGGCTTCAAGGTAGACGGACCAGGCTCGCGGAGTTGAACGCTTTTCTCGCTGACCCCGCTCAGAGGATTGCTGTCCTGCCAGGTCGCGGAGGCATTGGGAAGACGAAGCTCCTGCGCGACTGGTCTGCCGGAGTCTCTGGATGGAAGGTCCTCTGGGTGAGTCAGCACGGCATGTGGCATGAAGGGAGTGTGAGTGAGATTCCCTCGACGGATACCGTCCTCATCGCTGACGATGCCCACCTCTACGACGATCTCGATAAGATCATCGGATTGATCAGCAGCCGGGCCTCCGGACCGGACCCACGACTCAAGCTCGTGATTGCCACTCGCCCAAGTGGCATCGGTCGCATCGACGAGATGCTTGCACGCCTTGCCAGCAGCACCGCGGTTGTCCGGTTCAACAAACTACCAATCGTCAGCCTGGGAGCGACGGTCGAGATTGCCAAAGAGGTCCTCGGTCCAGTCTACGAACACCTCGCAGACCGGCTTGCTTGGGTGTCTCGAGACACTCCGCTGATCACTGTCGTCGGGGGCAAATTGATGGCCCGCGGCCAGATTACGCCTGATCTGCTGGTCAACGACAACGACTTTCGCAGGGAGGTGTTCAGCAAGTTCCATGAGGAACGTACAGGGGAACTGCCAGCAAGTGGACACCCCAAGAATGTACTGCTTTCGCTGGTTGCGGCCGTGCAGCCGGTCTATCCGGATCGCGACAACTTCATCCCCAGGGCTGCGGCCTTCCTTTCGTTGCGTCCGGACGAGATCCACGACGGTCTCGACTTCCTCGAGACGCGAGAAGTCCTCGTTCAGGGCGGGGGTAGGCTTCGTATCGTTCCCGATCTGTTCGCTGATTACCTGCTTGAGCTGGCCTCGATCTATGACGATGGCAGGTCAAAGGGGTACGCGGACAGCGTCTTTGCTCACTTTGAGAAGACCCACTTCGTCAATCTCCTTCGTAACTTCGGTGAACTGGACTGGAGAATCATCCACGCCGGAAAAGATTCGAAAATCCTCGATGAGATCTGGTCGCTGATCCTCAAGAGGTTCCAGGGGCAGAATGCCACCGAGCGCCGCCACTTCCTCAGGACCGTCCAGCAGATCGTGCCGTATCAGCAGGAAAGGGTTCATCGACTCGCAAAGATCGCTATGGATAAGCCTGTCCCCCCGTCGGGAGCAAGGATATTTCGCTCGACCCAGGAAGACATTCTCGCGCTCCTGCCGCCGCTATTGGGCGTCACGATCTTCCATAACAAGAGTTCTGCAGACGCGTTCGCGCGCTTATGGGAACTCGCACACAACCCATCTTCAGAGGTCAGTGGCCCCGCGCAACGGACTCTCAAGTCAGCCATTGGATACGAGAGATACAAGTACCTGAGCGACAACGGACGCGTCCTGGCTTTTGCGGAGAAGCTAGCTGAATCGACGAGATCCTTCGACGGGGAATTCACGCCCTTCGATCTGTTCACAGAGCTTTTAGAACGTGAAGTGGAGATCAATGAGTGGAGGGGAGGATCATTCACGTTCACATGGCATCCGGTGCCTCACGACTTGACTCGCGACCTGCGCGAAAAAGTACTCCATCTCATAGATCAAGCCACGTACTCTCCCTCTCTTCGCATCGCAGTTCTGGCTACGCGTGCCTTCGTCTACGCGCTCGGGGAATTCCACCCTCACCTGCGGTCAGGCCCGACAACGGAGGAACTCGACTGGCAGGACAAAGAACGGCTCACGGTTCTTGAGATGCTCCGACGCAGGATCGCCCACGGCAGCCTCTCATTACCTCTAGCGTGGAAGCTTCACCGCATCCTGCGGTCGGTCGGACGGAGCCAGCACCAATCGGAGAGCGTAAAGGTCGTGGCGACATCTCTGCATAGGGAGCTTCACCAGTCGGAGCGTTTCGCACTTTTCGACCTGTTTTGCACGAATGAGTATGAATACATGGATGAAGGTGGGTTTCCATCCCAGGAGCGGCGAAACCGGGAGGACGCCGTTATTGCGGACTTCGAGGCGAGCGTGACGAACGGCGAAGATCAGGTCCGGGCCGTTGAAGAGTTGCTACAACAAGCCGCTTCGGCAGGAATCCGACCTCCGTCGATCGAATCCATGCTTTCCCGCATGTGCCGTTCACGGGAGTTTCTCAGGGGATTCTCCGAATACGCGTTGAAGCATCCGGATTCGATTGTTGCAGGAGGAGTGGGAATTGCGATCAGCTGTTGGCGGTACACGGATCGGGCGGAGTTTGCTCGATACGGTATGTTCTTTGCCCGATCAGAGCACGTCCGCCTCGCACAATCCGTCGCAGCGGGGGTCGCTCAAGGCCCGATCGAGGAGTCCCTCGGTCAGGAGGACTTCGAGATCCTTACGGTGCTCGCGGGACGTCATGAGCCGAACATTCTCTACGCGATCATTTATGGACTGAAGAGACTGACGAAAATTGCTTCGTTCCGCGCTGCAGCACTTGATCTAATCGCCGGACTGAGAATCGGCAATAATCCGGGGCTTGCGCGAGAGTACTGCAACATCTTCAGCCCTTGGGGAGGCTTGCCAGTGGCGATGCTCACACCTGCCATGGCCGAGAAGATGCTTGCCAACCTGGTTGAAGTGGACGAGCTTGACGACCACAGCTTCGATCAACTTTTGGTGAATATCTCCGGAGTCACCTCGGGAGCAGTGGTCTCGTTTCTCGAAGGCCGGATTTTTTACGCTGCTGAGTTGGCCGAGCATGGAGGAGAGGAAGACGAAGATTATGAACCCATTCCCTCACATTTCTCGCCGCCCGTGCTCAGCTCCGCCCGCCATACGCCTGACTACCAGGACGCGCTGCGCTGTCTCATCGAACTCATGAGGAAGTATCCAGAGTACGAGAGCCAACTCGCATCGATCTTTTGGCGCATGGCCGATGTCTGGCCGCCGGATAAACCCGGTACGGAAGGATTTGCTGTTCTTGACGGTCTGCTCCACACCTCCGACCCTGATGATGTCCGCATTCTGCTGCGATCTCTTGATCACGCGCCGCTGGGACTTACTATCGCCCACCCGATGTTCGCGTTACATGTGCTTTGGAGCTGCGCGGATTTTGGGGAAGAACTGAAGGAGGCGGCGATCTCCTGTCTCATGAATCGTTGTTTCGCGAGCGGCGGCGCGCAGGCGGTGCAGCCAGGCTCGCGAATCACGGTGCGCTCTGGCCTGGCACAGCCATGGCTCGAAAAAGTGCGGGAGCTGCTCTCGAACTGCCCGCCGGATTCCCTTGCCCATGAGCTCTTCAAGAGGATCGAGGATAACGCCGCTCCCATCTTTCAAACCTTCGATGTCTCGGAGTTCGTTGGTGATGACGAAGAGCCAGAGGAATAGTGAACTAGTCAATACAAGCAGTGCGACAGTAGCCTCTCATGAGAATGCCAGCGCGTAGCCTCACGAAGCACGTACCCACTGGCGGACTTGACGCAAGTCCGTCAGCCTTCGGACCTCATCCTTTCAACGTCACGTCCCTGAAAGAGGGGCGACTCTCGGTAGTTAAACGAAACAGCAGATTCTGTGTTAGTAAATACACAAACGCCGTAGAGTTCAGGAATCTCACAAGGGCATCGAAATGGCTCAAAGGCGCTGGTGGGTTCAAAGGAAACACGTCGGGCGGCAACGTCACTGTCGCCGTACCACGTATTGAGAACTGGGATGCTAAACAAGGGCTCCTTGTGATGGAGTTGTGCGCAGGCAAGAACGTGGAAACAGAGCTCATTGGAGGGTCTGCGCGTCGCCAGTTCTACGTTGCACTGCTGTCCGATTTGCTTTTGTGGATACGAACAAAGTCCTTCTACTGGAAGAACTTCGCACCCCGCAATGTGCTCTACGATGATTCGACGGATACGGTTTATCTGGTCGATTTTGAATCGCCGCTTAGAATTGGGCGACGGAGGATGTCAAAGCGGAGTTTCGGTATCTACTGCCAAGATAACGTTATTCTGGAGCTTTCAGCCGTTCTCTTTAAGCGTGAGCAAGACGTGGTTTGTCCAGCCATCTGGGAGAACTGGAGGAGTGGAAGTGTTCGCCTCGCCCACATAGAGGGACGCCGTAAGCGCCGGTTCATTCAGTTGCACCATCCCGGAAAGCGCCTAATAACATACGCAGAGTTCGTTCAGATTCAGCAACGGATTGTGGCTATCGCAACCCCGTTCCCGTATAACGGATCCATATTTTATCCGCTCCATGCTCTGTCGCGTATCACTGAGCTCAATTTGTACGTGAATACCGTCCTTGAACTCGAACGGCAGGCGAAGAAGTGGTGGCCATCTATTATCAAGAATAGCCTAACAGCGGCGCCCAACTAAGATGGCGCGGGTAATACTACTTGGTGGCGCGCCGGCAATTGGCAAGTCTCTCGCCGCTCAACGTGTAGCCAGTCTCCTCGGGATTCCATGCATCTCAACTGACGCGATTCGCCAGGATATGCGGAAGTCGCTTCCAAGAGACCAGTTTCCAGGACTTTTCTTGCTTGACGAACGCACGATAGGCGATCCCGTCGATTACCTAAGCCGAACGCCAGTCGACAAGATCGTGTCCGACGTCGATCAGGAATCTCGGGACGTCTGGCAAGGAGTCGTGGTGCGAATGCAGAACAGCGAGAATGACTCTTGCGTCATTGAGGGTGTTGCTGTCATTCCGGAAAAGGCATTTCAGTTCATGAATACACATCAGCACGTTAAGGCGGCGATACTCGTCAACAGTGACGCCAAAAGGATTAGAGACATTATCTCCGAAAGGGGGCTAGGGGGACCTCCGGATCTCTTTCCCGAGTGGATCCAACGGAAACAGTTTGACTGGGTCGAACTCTCAAACGCGCGCTATAAGTCAGCCGCGGAGCATTGCGGGCTCCCCATCATTGACCTAGCCGATGAACGATACGTGGAGAGGATTCAGGATGCCGTATCCTAGGTAGATGCCGAGTTGGTCTGAGCGTGCCTTACTTGCTGCACCTTCATTCCTTCATCGCGGAGAATACCTTACGGGCCGCAAGGTGAGGGATCTACCTTTTTACTCATCGCATGCCGGTTATCACCGGCGTGCTCAAGCACAATGTAAATAAACTCTCTATGATATTGGTATCGGTCCACAACTTGGTAATCGGGTGCGAACAGCTTCTCCATGTCTCCGACCTTAAAATCGTGCAAGTGATATTTATTGTAGTGTGTCGTTTTTCGCGTCGGGTGTGTCAATAATACCCGACCGATCTGTTGCCGCTGGCACAGCCTTACAAGTTCCTCAGGTTTGTCCAAGTGTTCGATTGTCTCGATACTGACTGCCCAGTCAATATGACCCTCATATTCAAAGCTTCCGACTGAAGAGCACACGAATACATTGTTGTCGACCCTGAAGTGACGATTTGCGTGCTCAATTGCGTCCACAGATGCATCGACGCCAATAACCAACCGTACTTCCGGTGCCTTCTGCGTCAGCATGTAGGTACCGTAACCGCAACCGCTCGCGATATCGAGGACTACGCCGCTTACAATCTGTCTTGCGAAGTGGTATCGCATGTAGTGCAGTTCGAGTGCATATTGCATTTCCACTCTCGCCAGCTCATCTCGATCAAGGTATAGCCGTTCGACAGATTGCATTGAGAATGACTCGTCGCCTTTTGTCACTGTCCTGTCCCCTGAGAATCGGATACTGTTCCTGCATTATGCTAAGGCATCGCGCCGCGTCAGAGCGCGTTCGCGAGTGGATCCTTCTTCAGCTTAACTTTGCGAAGACCGACGAACGGCACTTTGTTTGCGGCCTTCAAACTGAAACGCTCGCCATTCACGAGCGATTCGTTAAAAACGTAGACGATTGCATTACCGTTAGACAATTCAAGACCTTCCGCGACATTTCTTGCAACAGATCTAATCGAGTAGTATTCGTTTCTTGCAGCATTCCAGCCCTCCATGCTCTTTGAATAATGACGAAAGTAGTCTTGTTCGATTCTCTCGAACTCGGTGCGATGTATAAACCGCCCGTCGCGGCGCATAATCGAGCGCAAGACATCCGCGAACGTCACATGAAATGTGTCCGAGTGAAAGTATTCCGTCTGGAGTACAACGTCAACATCCACATCGCGAAGATATTCCTTAACGTTGGTCACATACGCCATCAATTGTGGTCGGGGAATCTCGTACCCGGCGAACTTGTGTAAGTCAAAGTCGCACACGACGAGTACGTTCCGCGGCGTAATCCCAAATCGAGTGATCCCTCTTGCAATGTTGGCGATCGTATCCAATTGGTATAGTTCTGCATTGCCTACAAATGTGATGGAGTTGCCATCCCTATCGAAACCGATGTGATCGTCAAGTTCAGAATAAAAACTCACCCGACCCCGTTCGTGAGTCAGTCGTAGGCATTTGTAGAACAAAGCCCTTAGCTCGTGGCCCGCGTAACCGTCGGCCAACATGTGCAGCAACTCTCTCCGAAATAGCGTAGCGACGCTGACGGCGTCCATGTATTGAACAAGATTTAGGAACGAGTCAAATGCTGGACGCGTAGCCACCCGCGTGAACAACAGCTTCAGATTGTCTATCTCTTCTTTGGCTCGCTGATAGGCAACCTGCTGCGCCGCCTGAATTATGAAAGCGTAGTCCCGCTCGGGGTCCAGAGAAAGCTTGTCTTGAATATAACGTAGTTTAATTGGCGTGTCTGGGCACACCCGCGCCAATTGAGAAAATAATGCAGCCTTTAGCTCCTTAGTGATATCGGGCTGCTTACTCTGGAGATAAGCAGAATAAAGAGTCAAGTCTGTCCTCTTAAGATGTTCTTCATAGTGGGCCGATGCCTCGTCTCCAATTGTCTTCGTTATTCCTGTTCGATCGAGATGAAGTCGCTTCAGCTTTGCAGCAAGGTGCATGATTTCTTCCGCAGGTACGACCTGCGCCGACTTTGGGTTTCGAGAGCGGACTGCCGAGAGGTAGGTCTCAGACAATACCTGGGCTCGCTCCAGCAGAATGTCATCAATTGTTTGCAAGCTGCAATTCCTCGATGGCAGCATCGATCCGCTCGAAGAACAACGTATTGGAGAAGCGACTGTAATAGTACTCCGTGATTCTGGGTATAGAAGTGGGAAGTGACTGTCTCTGTTCATAGAGTTGGCCGATGAGCCTGGCCTGCGCTGAACAATCTCCATATTCGAACAGGTGCCCGTTGACGCTCTCAGTGACGATTTCCGCGATTCCTCCGATGTTTGGGCCGATCACGTTCTTTCCGAAAAAGTTTGCCTCAAGAAACACGGTGGGGCTGCACTCTGACGAGGAATGAAGGGTGACCGCTGACGCCTCGAAAATGTCCTTGCCAGGAAACAAGTGGGTAGGCGTGATCTTGACATAAGGCGCCAAATTCTTGGCGTTGATTTCCTTTCGCAACAAACGCACATAGTCGCGCTCGCGAGTATTGGCATTTCGACATCCAACGAATAGAAGCTCGACATTTGACGGTTTGTAGCAATCAAGAAAAAGCTCGAAGGCAGTAAGCGTTAAGAGTGGGTTCTTTCGCTGGGATACGCTTCCCAGTTGAAGTACTCGGAAGCCGTTGTGGATGCCGGCACCGGACGCTGTCATTTCTTCATTTATGGTATTTGGAATGACCAGCCAGCGCTGACCATGGGTCATACGTCGAGCCAAAGACTCGTAGAACCGTTTAGTATGTTCACTAGGAAATATCACTAGATCGAACTCGGGAAATATTTCCGCAAGGTCGCGCTGAATGCTGTACTGCCAGAGTCCTTGTGCGAGCAGGTCGTCGTTAACCTCTTCGTGTACGCGTAGCATTTTCGGCGCGCGCGGAAGAGCTTGAGCGATTGGTGCGAAAACGCTCTCCGCGAAAATGGACTCGCAAATGAGTATAGCAACGTCATCTCTAAAGCTTCTCAATGTGTGATGCAGATCCTGCGAACCCTCAGTGAATGTCTTAATGCCTTCCCTTCGAAACAGATGATCGCCGTATCTTCCGTGACGTCCAACAACCGTAACATCAAAGCCTTTGGTGATCAGATGTTTTGCGCAAATCAGAGATTGAGTGAGGACGCCACTTATGTTGAACGAATGTAATGCTATGATTGCTCGGGTGCTCATAACGGTGCCTGCTCGTTCCTGATGAATCACCCCAGTCTAGAACGTTTGTAAAACCTCGAATGACGGCCCTCGCCAGCGATACATGGCCAACAACTTCCGACATGCGGTGCGTTTCGGTGCCAACATCGTACCACCAGCGGATTGAGCAAATGTATGCTCCCGCGTGCGCGCGTGCGCTGTATGTAGTAGCGGTAATGCAAGGCACCAAGGCACGTTCTTTGCCTTTCGCCATCTTCAGGATGGCCACTTCTGCGCGAAAACGCCAGCGAGATTGGATCGCGGTAGTTGAAACGCAACCGTGCCCACCTCCATATGCCGACTGAGGCTCTGGGTCAGTGCCGACTTGGAAACACGAAGAATCACGATGGACCGAGGCCTCAGGTAGGAGAGCCACGGCCCGGATGACGGGCGACTCGGAAAATTGATTTTCAATCCAGAACACGGTGCCGCCATGGGTGTCATCCGACCGGAGAGCGATTTGGTGTCCGCCGAATCGAGGTCAAGTTCGAGCAACTCAGTAACCGATTCGACAGACCCGAACCGCTTGATTCAGATCCAATGGTGCTTGTGAGATGCACCAAACTCAAACATTTGTTCATCTCACAATTGTTTTGCTCCCGCGCGCGCAATTAACTCCACTGCGAACTCCCGCCTTTGAAATCAATAGGCGTCACAATGCTCTCGAAGATTCGAACCGCTATTCGGCAAACTGCAGGCTCGCGGCACGGTTCTGAAGGCAGTTCCAAGCGCCCGGCCTGATTTGCCCGAAATCTGCAGTGCCCGTATGTTCTCCCCTGCAACGCGGAAATCAAACTCACGCGCGATCACAACGCAACCGCAGGAGAGGAGCATATGAGATTGTCAGATTGCAGAAACACCCGCCTTCGCCTCGCTCTCGTCTATGTGCTGGCGATTTGTTCATTCCAGTTGTGTCCGCTGGTGTCTCATGCCCAGAACCTGGGAACGCAGCCTGCCACAGGGCAGGCTGTTCAGGGTCAAACTGCGGCCCAACCCGAAGGAACAGTTCTCAATCTCGTGAACTGGGTCGGCAATGTGATCTCTCCTGTCGGAGCGGCTCTGGCGGTGGTCATGGCAGTCGTCTCTTATTCCCAAGG
>Ga0187879_10002459_pt1 | contig 12552 bp, 12 predicted proteins | sample June2016WEW_19_1_FD_132423 | JGI IMG/M metagenome (GOLD analysis project Ga0187879, IMG submission 132423) | Peatland microbial communities from SPRUCE experiment site at the Marcell Experimental Forest, Minnesota, USA - June2016WEW_19_10 | ecosystem: Environmental > Terrestrial > Soil >... | reverse complement strand
CCTCGATGTGCCGTCCGACCTGCTGGCTCGGTACGGAGCCGTCCATCCGGACGTCGCAGCGGCCATGGCCGCCGGCGTCCGGGGCCGCATCAGGGCAGCCGCCGGCGTGGCGACCACGGGAGTCGCCGGACCTGATCCCTCGGATGGCCAGCCCGTCGGCACCGTGTACATCGCCGTCAATGTGGGCAGGGACACGGCCGTGCGGGCGCTCGAGCTCACTGGTGACAGGCACCAGATCAGGGCCGCCACCGTCGTGCGCGCGCTGCGGTTGCTCATCGAGATGCTGCGGGAAGATAACGACTGATTACAGTGTTACTGCTTCGAACACGCACCTATGCCCTCTCCCGCACAGTCCGTAAGGGCAGGTACGGTGGGAGGAGTCAGCCGGTCGGCCTTGGGAAGGGAGTGCGACGATGGTGCTGCTTCGTCACTTTCTCGGTGACGCGCTGCGGCGACTGCGTCTCCGGCAGGGTCGCACCCTCCGTGAGGTGTCCGCTGCGGCGCGGGTGTCACTTGGATACCTGTCCGAAGTTGAGCGTGGCCAGAAGGAGGCATCTTCTGAGCTGCTCGCATCCATCTGCGGCGCCCTCGGGGCGCCGTTGTCGCAGGTCCTGCGGGAGGTCTCGGACAACTTCGCGCTCGCCGAGCTGCAGAATGAGCCGGTACTGACCGGGGTCAGGGAGCCGTCGCGGGGCGGTGCCGCCGGAGCAGAGCCCGCTGCCGCCACGGCCAAGCCGTCGGCCGGTGCAGCTGCGGGACGCCAGGTGACCATCCCGGTCGGGACGAGGCTGGCTGCCGATGCGCCGGCCCGCAACCTCGCCGTGCAGGCTGGCCAGCGCCTCGTCACGGCTGAGGAGCAGGTCCTCGATCCCGCGGTGCTGCGCGCCGACCAGCCAGTGATTGAGCAGGTGGCACGCCGCGCGTGCGAGATCACCGACATGGTGCCTGTCTGAGGATGCCGGCCGGGGCCGGTTCCCGCGGATGATCGCCCAGCCAGCCGTGGCGCTGCACGGGTAATACCCGCTACCGGCGGCACCTGGCTCGTCGGCATCCCCGGCAGAGCAGGCGATCCTGGACAGCCGCACATCTGGCGCCGTACATCTGGCGCTGCCTAGACCCAGGCCTCCGGATTGTCGGCGAGCTGGCGGACCCGGTCGGGCAGTTGCCTGGACACGAGGTGCTCGAGGGTGACCTCCTCGAGGATGGCTCGCTCGTTGGCGCGCAGCGCGATCCATACCTCCTGGAGCGGCTCGGCCGCCCCGGTGTAGCCCAGGTTCTCCGGGCGCTCGCCGCGGACGCCGAGCAGCGGGCCGTCGATGGCCCTGATGATGTCGGCGAGCGAGATCTGGCTGGCCGGCCGGGCCAGCCAGAAGCCGCCGTCGGGCCCGCGCTGGCTGCGTACCAGCCCGCCGCGCCGTAGCTGGGTGAGGATCGCCTCGAGGAACTTGCCCGGAATGTTCTGCGCCCTGGCCAGCTGGTCAGCGGTGACATGGCCGGCACTGGTGGCCGCGAGCTCGATCGCGGCCCGCAGTGCATAGTCGGCGCGCGCGGACAAACGCATGACAAGCATTATGCAGGTAACAGGAGCCCGACTGCTCAGCGGCGCGCTAAGCCGGGCGCCTGGGCTGCCGCCAGCGCTTGTTCCGCCGCGCCGCCGGCGAGCCTGGCGTGGGCACCCAATGCCGCCGTTAGGGCCTGAGGTGCGCAGCGAGCCCGAACGGATAGCCGGTGCTGCCCCCGGTCCGGTGCGCCCGGCCGGGCCGGGCGGCGACCGGGGGCAGCGGGATCATGAGTCGTCCAGGTCAAGCAACGCCCAGACGACCTTGCCGCGGTCGCCAGGTCTTGACCAGCCCCATCGGTCGCTGAGTGCTTCGATGATCTCCAGGCCACGGCCGGCCACCGCATCGTCGTCGTGCGGTCGGCGCACAGGCGGCTGCGGGCTGCTATCCCAGACCAGCAGGGTCAGCCGGTCAGTATCTGCCGCGAGGTACAGGCCTACCCGGGCGGGAAACGGTGCTGCGGCGCTCGCCGTAACTGCGTTGGTGACCAGCTCCGAGACAATCAGCTCGGCGTCGCAGGCGATCGCACCGAGACTCCACATGTCCAGCGCGTTCCTCATGCATCGCCGGGCGAATGGCACCGCTCTTGGATGCGCAGCCAGCTCTAAGTAGGCCCGCCTGGCCGGGCTGCCGGTCACGGCCGGGCTGCCGGTCACGGCCGGGCTGCCGGTCACGGCCGGGCTGCCGGTCACGGCGGACCGTTGCTGGACGGTAGCGTCGGCCCCAGTGTGTGAGTCTGGGTGCCGCACGGGGACGTCTTCCCGCTGGCCGGTGCCGGAGGTGCCGCCCGGGTGGCAGGTACTCGCCAGGGATGGCCCGGGAAAGGCAGCGCGCCAGGCGAGCGGCGGCGCGGCGCTGGTCTCGCCCACGGGCGTCTCCTGTTCGGTACTGCCGCCCGGGTGCCTGTCGCGCGGCTGGCGTTTATGAGCCGATCACTGCTGGCCATCCTGCCGATGCGCATTTAGGATCTCTAGCGGATACGCTCGGTCGTCCGAACGTGTCCGAACGTGTCCGAACGCTGGTGTCGGGACTGTCGGAAAGCGAGGCCCGGATGCCGCCGATACGGGAGCTTGACCCCAGCGCGGGGCCGCTGGACTTCTTCGGTGCTGAGCTTCGGCGCGCCCGGATGGCGGCCGGGCTGAGCCAGGAGCAATTAGGCCAGCGGGTCGGTTACTCGGGCGCTCAGGTCGGCAAGGTCGAGACGGGCGAGCGCGCGCCGTCCGACGATTTCGCGCAGCGCTGCGACGATGCACTGCCCGACGCGGGCGGGCTGTTCGCCCGGATCCATGCGCTGGCCCGGCGCTGGGACGGCGGCTATCCGTCGTGGTTCGCCGAGTGGCTGGACGCCGAGCGGCGAGCCACGTCGCTGCGCACCTGGGAGCCGCTGTTGGTGCCCGGCCTGCTCCAGACCGCCGACTACGCCTGCGCGCTGTTCGAGGCGTGGCGCTCGGCAGACGGCGACGACGAGCTGGATCAGCTGGTCAGCGCCCGGATGCAGCGGCAGTCGATCCTTGAGCAGCCCAGGCCGCCGGCGCTGTGGGTCGTCATCGACGAGGCGGTGCTGCATCGGCGCATCGGCGGCCGGAAAGTGATGCAGGACCAGCTTGCGCAGCTGGCGGGCATGTCCGACCGGTCTAAGATCACGATTCAGGTCGTCCCTGGCGAGGTAGGCGCGCACGTGGGCCTGCTGGGCGGCTTCGCCATCGCGAGCTTCGATGGCGCACCGGGTACCGTGTACATGGAGTCGCCCGACCGGGGGCAGACAACCGAGAAGCCGTCCGTGGTCGCGAAAGTTAGCGAAACCTTCGACACGCTGCGGGCCGAAGCGCTCCCCCGCGGAGCCTCGCGAGACTTGATCAGGAAAGTAGCAGAGGCACGATGGACCTAAGCGGCGCCACCTGGCGCAAGAGCAGCTACAGCGGCGGAAACGGCGGAAACTGCGTGGAGGTCGCGGCCAACCTGCCAGGCATCGTCGCCGTCCGCGACTCCAAGGACCGCGGCGGCCCGGTGCTGATCTTCACTCCGGACGAGTGGCAGGCGTTCGCCGCCGGGGCGAAGGCCGGCCAGCTTGACGTGTAGGTTCCCAGTGAACTCTTCCGATTCCCGGACGAGTTTTCCACCGGGGTTCCGATGGGACGGCTTGCGGGGAGCGCGCCCGGGTTAGCAGTCACCAGCGGCGTGCTGCGCTGCGGGTGGTTCGCTTCCTGGCCGCTTTGGCTGGCAGGTGCGCCGCGGCGGACTGGCGGGACATCGTGGTTCGCTGCTTCGGAGGCAATGTGCGGCCTAGCTCGGCTCCTCGCGTGGTGCGTCGCCCGCTGGACTGGGACCTGGCACCGGTCGACGTCCTGAGGCTGGTGCGGTCGGATGCGCATCCGATCGCGCTCATCGGAGCCTGGGCCGATGGCGCCGATGTGATCAGCTCTGAGCCTGCGCTGGTGCGCAGCCCGCCCCAGTCGCTCGCCGACGTCCTTGACTCGCCCTGCGCTCCGGATGCCGAGGCCGGCGGCGGCCAGGCTGACCACGCCCGGCAGCTGCGAGCGGGGCTTGCCGATCCCGCGTTTCCCGGCTTCTTTGGCGGCTGGATCGGCTACCTGGGCTTCGGCTTCGGCGGCGAGGTCCTGCCGGTGCCGCCCGCGCCGGCCGGCCCCAGGCATCTGCCGGCCTGGTGGTTCGGCCATTATGACCATGTCCTGCGCCGCGACCAGTCAACCGGGGAGTGGTTCTTCGAGGCGCTGTGGACCGCCGGCCGGGACGAGGCCCTGGAGCGCCGGTTCGAGGACTTGTCCCGGCGGGCGCGCGCCCCCGCGCGGCCGGCTCGCGGCTACTGCTGCGGGGACTTCTTGCTGGCGCCGTCGGCGGCCGAGCATAAGGCGGCGGTCGGCCGGGCCGTGGAGTACATCCGGCGGGGTGACATCTTCCAGGCGAACATCTGCCTGCGGCTGGAGGCCGGCTTCGACGGGGATCCGCTGGACGCGTTCTGCCAGGCGGTGGCCGTCCTGCAGCCGCCGTACGCCGCTTTCATGCGGGTGTCCGGGGGTGCGGTGGGCAGCCTGTCGCCCGAGCTCTTCCTGCGCAGGACGGGCAGGACCGTCTTGTCCAGGCCGGTCAAGGGCACGCACCGGCGGTCGCCGTGCCAGCGGCGGGCCCGGCAGCAGCGCGGCGAGCTGGAGCGCTCGGCCAAGAACCGCGCCGAGAACGTGATGATCGTCGACCTGATGCGCAACGACCTCAGCCGGGTCTGCGCCGCGGGCAGCGTGGAGGTCCCGCGCCTGCTGGGTGTCGAGCCTCATCCGGGAGTCTGGCATCTGGTCTCCGATGTGCGCGGAACGCTCGGCGCGCGGGCCGGCGACGGCCACCTCATCCGCGCGGCCTTCCCGCCCGGATCGGTGACCGGCGCCCCGAAGGTGCGGGCGCTGGAGATCATCCATGAGCTCGAGGCGACACCGCGAGAGATCTATACCGGCGCCGTCGGGTATCGCAGCCCCGTCGCGGGCCTCGAGCTGAACGTCGCCATCCGTACATTCGAGTTCCACGCCGGACGGGTGTGGCTGGGCAGCGGCGGCGGCATCGTCGCGGACTCGGCTGCCGACGACGAGTACCGGGAGTGCCTGCTCAAGGCCAGCCCGCTCATCCGAGCCATCGGCGGCCGCCTCGGCGGCGAGCCTGGCTTGCCCGCGGCCGGGGCCCGGGCCGGAGGCGCCACGGACAGGCTGTGGCTGCGGCCCCGGCCAGCTGCCGGGGTATTCACGTCGCTGCTGGTCGCTGACGGGGCCACGCGCGACCTGGCGGACCATGTTGCCAGGCTGGACGCCAGCGCCAGGCAGCTTTTCGGCAAGGGCCTGCCAGGGACCCTCAGGGACGACCTGGCGGCCCAGCTCGCCGATAAGCCATCTGGGCGGCTGCGGATCACGGTGCAGCCCGCCGGCGGACCGCTGCGCGGCCTGGTCCAGGTCGTGCCGCTGGACCAGCCGCCTGCGGAAGTGACCTTGCGGCCTGCCGTGATCCGAGGCGGCCTCGGCGCGCACAAGTGGCTGGACCGGCGGCTGCTGGCGGACATCGCCCGCTCGATGGCCCTGCAGCCCGGCGAGCAGGCGCTGATCGAGGACGCTGACGGCGACGTGCTGGAGACCGACAGGGCGAACGTCTTCGCGGTGCTCGGCGGGGTGCTGCACACGCCTCCCGCGGACGGACGGCTGCTGCCCGGCGTCGCCAGGGAGGCCGTGCTGCGCGCGGCCGGCCTGGCGGGCCTGGGCGTCAGCGTGACGCCGATAAGCAAGGCCCGGCTGCAGGCCGCCAGCGAGGTGTTTGTCACCAACGCCGTCCACGGCGTCCGGCCCGTCCGGTCGGTCGCCGGCAGCCCGGCAGCCTGGCGGGCGGGCCCGGTCGCCAGCCAGCTGGCGGCGTCCCTGGCCGGGCAGCCGCTCAGCTTCCGCCACGCCGTCACGGCGAGCCACGCGGGCCGCCTCCGGCCGGCCGCAAAGCCGGGCAGGCGGCGGGATCGCGCCGGCCCGGTCACGGTCCTGATCGACAACTACGACTCGTTCACCTACAACCTCGCGCACATGCTCGCAGCCAGCGGCTGCCGCGTGGAGGTCGTCCGCAATGACGAGGTGTCAGCTGAGCAGGTCGCCTCGTTCGGGCCGGCCGGCGTGGTGATCTCGCCGGGACCATGCACCCCGGCTGATGCCGGGATCAGCGTGGACGTGGTACGAGCCTGCGGCGGCCAGGCGCCGTTGCTGGGCGTCTGCCTCGGGCACCAGGCGATCGCAGCCGCGTTCGGGGCCGCGATCGTTGCCGCCCCCCGGCCCGTGCACGGCCAGACGTCGGTGATTGCGCACGACGGCCGCGGCTTCCTGGCCGGCCTGCCGCAGCCATTCGAGGCGGCCCGCTATCACTCCCTGATGGTGGACGAGGGCTCGCTACCGCCCTTCCTGTCGGTCACCGCCACGGCCGGGGGGCGGATCCCGATGGCATTGCGGCACTCCACTCAGCCGACGGAGGGCGTTCAGTTCCACCCCGAGTCGATCCTCACGACCTGTGGCGAGACGATCATCCGCAACTTCGTCCGGGCCACCCAGGCAAGGCGTTAGGCCTGGGCACCGAGGCCGGTGCATGCCGCCCAGCGGGCGGCATGAACGATGCCGGCCGCCTGGCGCTTCCGCGGCACCTGCCGGCTGCGCCAGGGGGGCATGCTCTGCAGCCTGCCGCGGATATCGTTCAGTGGTGGCGCAGCCAGCAAGCGCAGCCATCACCAGCACCGGCAGCGGAACGAGCCAGCAGCAAGAACGCAGCGGCGTGCTGCCGGGCTGACACCACGAGCGCGGATGAGGGAGCGTTGAAGCCTTCGGACCAGCGTGTCCTGGCCGGGATCCAGGCTCAGCTGAGCCGGGTCATCCGCTACGACGATGAGTCGGTCGTGAACGGCAAATGGATCAGGCAGCGCTACGACTGCGGCTGCTTCGCCAGCTTCAGCCCGGCCAGGAAGGCAACCGTCACGACGGCCTGGCACGAAGCGGGTCATGCCGTCGCCGCGCTGGCCGTCGGGGCCCGGTTCAGCTCGGCCAGCATCCACCACGGCCGCGATAGCGAGGGCCGGGTGCATGGCATCAGGGGCGCCAGCGATCAGGCGTTCGTCATCGACGCGGCCGGCCAGATCGCGGAACGGCTGATGGGGTGGACCATGCTCGAGAGCGACGACGACCTGCGCGGCTGGCTGCCAGCGTGGCAGGGGGACGGCGGGGATGCACGGCACTTCCGCAGGACGCTGGGCCCTCGCTTTGGTAACGACGAACTCGGCGCCTGGCGCTACAGCGAGGAGACGCTGACGCCGCTGCGGCTGAAGATCCGGCAGGTAGCCAGGGCGCTCCTCATCCATCCCAGGCACCTGCCCTACGACGTGGTGGCGGGCATCGCCAGCGGCTGCTGATCGCGGGCCGGCCCGGTCCCGGCCGCGGCTGGTCGTGGCGCCCGGGTGCTACGGCCGCCGGAGCTGTGCCGCTCAGGGACGGGTGCCGAACGACGGCCTGCCCGGCTGGACGGGCAACAGGGCATACGCATCGCGGACCCAGTCGCACAGCAGCGGCCTGGTCTCACGCGGATCGATGATCTCCTCCACGCCGAACCGCTCCGCGGTCCGCAGCGGGCTGCGCACCGCATCGAGCCGGGCCCGGATGTCGGCGAGCATCGCGGCGGGATCATCGGCCCGTTCCAGCTCGGCCCGGTAGGCGGCCTCGATTCCGCCTTCAACGGGCAGCGAGCCCCAGTCCGCTGACGGCCACGCCCAGCGGCGCGCCAGGCGGTGCCGGTTGACAATGCCAGCACCGCCCACCCCGAAGACGCGGCGGATGATGACCTCGGCACCCGGCACGCTGGCCTGATAGACGGCGCTGATGGCCCGCACGCCATGGCGGATGGTGGCGCGATGCTCCGCACGGGTGCCGATGAGCAGCCCGGGCTGGTCGGTCAACGTCACGATCGGCAGGTGGAAGGTCGAGCACAGGTCGGCTAGCCGGGTCACCGCCTCCGCGCCCTCGACGGTCAGGCAGCCCCCGGCCACGTAAGGATCACCCGCGACGACGCCCACCGGATGTCCGTCGAGCCTGGCCAGCGCGGTGACCGTCGACCCGCCGTAACGCTGCACCTCCATGACCGACCCAGCGTCGAAGACCGCCGTCATGATGGCCCGGATCCGGTACGGCTGGCGCCGGTCGCGCGGCACGGCGGAAAGCAGGGAATCGTCGCGCCGGCCGGCCGGATCCGCGCAGCCGATGACTGGCGGCCGCTCGTATGCGCTCTGCGGAAGGTAGGAAAGGAAGCGCCTGATCATCTCGAATGCCGCCGGCTCCGATGCCGCAACCAGATCCACGGCGGCATTCCTGCTGTGCACCGAAGACCCGCCCAGATGCTCCTTGTCCACATCTTCCCCGGTCCCGCTCTTCACGACGGGCGGTCCGGCGACGAACAGCTGCGCCGTGCCTTCGACCAGGACCGACAGATGCGCCATGCAGAGCCGGGCGGCACCAAGGCCGGCCACTGGCCCGAGACCCGCAGCGGCCACGGGAACTACCGACATGTTGTCAACGACGTAGTCCCAGCCCGGGTTGGCGGGAACGTAGGTGTGTCCCATCTGCTCGAGCATCTTCACGCTGCCGCCCCCGCCGGTACCCTCGACAAGCCGCACCAGCGGCAGCCGCAGCTGGTTCGCCAGCCGCTCGGCGTAGATCTGCTTGCCGATGATCGCGGCGTCGGCGGCGCCGCCGCGGATCGTGAAGTCGTCCCCGCCCACCACGACCTTGCGGCCGGCGATCCGGCCCGTTCCAGTGACAAAGTTGGCCGCCGTGAAGCCGGTCAGCTCACCATCTTCGCCATAGGCGGCATGGCCCGCGAGCCCGCCGATCTCGTGGAACGAGCCCTGGTCGAGCAGCGCCGCCAGGCGCTCCCGCACCGTGAGCCTGCCTGCGTCATGCTGCCGGCGGATCTTCTCGGCCCCGCCCAGCTGGCCCGCCAGCTCCTGCCTGCGGCGAAGCTCGTCCAATTCCGGCTGCCACGTCATGCCAGTCACCCGCCCTGCTCAGGGCGCCCGATGCGGACGTCGACCCCCGGCGAGTAATGCACCAGCGGCTCGCCATCGGGTGGCGGGAGCCCGGCCGCGGCGATCAGCTGGTCATCGACGGCTTCGACCTCCGCACGGCAGAGCGGCCACGGCCGGTGCCAGGCTCGCGCGAACCGGTACCTGCTGCCGGAGACGCTGAAGAGCATCCACCGCGCCGTGAGGAAATGGTCACGCTCGTCCAGGCCAGCGGCGCTGTACGGATCACCGACGCTGATCCGCACCCGGCTGGCCGCAGGCGGACCCGGCCACCGGCGGCTGCAGCCGTAACTGACCTTCCGGCCCCGGGTGGCGAGCCGCATCGAGGACCAGAAGTACGGCAGCCGGTAGGTGGTGCGGGCGACGACGACAGCCCCGAGGCGAGCGGCGTCGAGGGACAGGAACCAGATGCCGGCCCGGCCCTGGCCGTCCCGGACGTAGGTCCGCACGTTGGTCTCGCAGAAGTTCGACGCCCACGGCGCATGGCGGCCGCCGGGCGTCGAAACCCGCATGAAGAACGGCACCAGGCCTACCCACGCCGTTCCGCCCAAAGTGTCGACCTGCAGGCCCTCGGGCAGCAGCCGCTGCACATCCGCCGGGTCGACTGGCCAGTGCAGGAAGGTCAGCCGTTCCCAGCGCTGCCCCATCACCGGCCGGTCCACGGTGAACGGGCACGAACCCGGGGCCGTCACGTCATGTCGTCCTGCAGCCAGATCGCCTGCTTTCACACGCCCATCATGGGCCAGCGCCCGCGAGTCCCGGCGGGCGGCGTGTCAATTGCCGCCGCGCCGCAGACCGGCCAGCACGGCCCGGAGCAAGTCCACGATCCGCGGTCCCCAGCGAGACGCGATGTCGTCGTTGAGCAGGATGACGTGCCCGGATTTGACGGCGGCAAGCCCGGACCAGCCCGGCCGGCTCCGCACCGTCGCGGCGCTCTGATGGCAGCAGACAGTATCGGCAAGGATGATGTAGTCCGGGTTGGCCTTCAGGATGAACTCGGCCGACAGCTGCGGATACCCGCCGGCCGCCGCGGCGCCCTTGGCGCTATCGGCGATGCTCTTCATTCCGAGCAGCCCGAGCAGCTTGCCGATGAACGTGGCCGAAGTCACCGAGTAGTAGGTCTGGTCAAGCTCGTAGTAGTAGGTCGCCGGTGCGGAGTGGGATGGGACGGCGGCCACGATCTGGCTGATCTGGCTGCGCAGGGTCGTCACCTCACGCTCGGCCTGCGGGAGGTTTCCTGTCGCGCGGCCAAGCTGGTCGAATTCGGCATAGACCCCGTTGACGCTGGCCGGCGCGGGCAGCTCGAGCACCGGGATGGAGAACCCGGCGAGGCTCTTAGCCAGGCCGTTGGTGTTGTTCGAGACGACCACCAGGTCCGGCTTGTCCGCCACGATGGCCTCAACGTTCGGGTCAAAGTACGACAGCTTGGTCCTGGGTGCCTGCGGGGGGTAGTCGGAATCAGAGTCCACGGCCCTGACCTGATGGCCGGCGCCGATGGCGTAGAGCATCTCGGTGGCGGTCGGCGACAGCGACACAATCGCGGTGGGCCGCTTGCTGATGTGCACCGCTCCGTTGGCGGCCATCACCATGGTCGGGAACGCCCCGGCGGCGGCACTTCTTGATGCGCTGCCTGACCCGCCGCCGCCCGCTGAACTGGTCTGGGAGCTGCCGCATCCGGTAGCTGCGGTGGCGAGGACCGCGACGATGGCGAGTGCCGGCAGCCGGCGGGTTAGTAGCTGCATGATCATTCATCCTCCGTGCTCGTGGAGGACGAAGTGCGTCCGTTGCGAGGCCATCCAGGCTCGGAACGAGCCGCCCTTCCTCCGAGGACAGGTCGTCGACCCTGAGCCAGGCGTCCGGGCTTGTCCTCGGCAGGAGGCATCACCGTTGCGGGACAGCGCCGGATTCGCACCGGCTTCGCTGTGCTCAGCGCCGTCCCGGCTTGCCGGGACACGCGGATCCTACTCCCCGGTGGCGGTCCGCGCACCGGCAATGGACGGCCAGCCGAAGCTCCGTGTCACCACACGGCGAGAACCAGCAGCACCACTGCCGTGGAGACCTCTATCAGCGCGCCGAACACATCGCCTGTCATTCCGCCGAGCCGCCGCCGGGCGCCCCGGTGCAGCAGCGCGGCCGCGAGCAAGCCCGCCACGACCGCCGCCAGGCCGCGCCCGGCAAAGGAGATGCCACCGGTCGCTGCGCCGCCCGCGCCGACCACCGCGAGCAGGGCTACGAGAGCTATCGCCCTGGCCCGTGCCGTGGTTGCGCCGGCGATCAGCGCGCCGAACCCGCCGGGCCGCGCGGCAGGCGAGCCGGCCGCCAGAATCACCGCGACCCGGCTGGTGACCACCGCGGCCACCAGCGCGACGGCGCTCGGCAGCTCGGGGGCCAGCGTCGCGAGGGCAGTGACCTGCAGGAGAATAACGAGGACCAGTGCCGCGACGCCCATCGGCCCGATGTCGGACCGGCGCATGATGTCGAGGGCCTCCGCGCGCGGACGGCGGCTGCCGAGCCCGTCGACAGTGTCGGCCAGCCCGTCGAGGTGCAGCCCGCCGGTCAGCACCCCCAGCACCGCGACCGCGATTGTCGCAGCCAGCAGCCTGCGCGGCCCGGAGTGGCCGCCGGCCTCGACGGCGAGCAGTGCGCCGCCCGCCACGGCTGCGAGCAAGCCGCCGAGCACCGGCAGCCAGGCAAGGGCCCGGGCTGCGCTATCCCTGCGGATCTCGGCCGGACCGGCCACCGGAATGACCGTGAACAGGCTCAGCGCGGTCCGCCAGGGCGCGACCGGGGGCGCCGGTTTCATCGCAGCCGCTGGGCGATGCCGGCTGTGCAGAGCCAGACCTCGCTGGACCCGGCAGCGATGCGGGCATTGAGCCGGCCCAGCTCATCCCGGTACCGGCGCCCGGAGGCGGTGGCGGGTACGACCCCTGAGCCGACCTCGTTGCTGACCGCCACGACCGGACGTCGGGCCGCCTGCCACGCCGTCACGAGCCGGTCTGCACGTGCGGCCAGCTCCCGGTCGGCGCCCGGCTGCCCGGACCAGACCCCGCAATCGTCCATGACCCGCGCGAGCCAGGTGGACAGGCAGTCCACCAGCGCCGGCACCGCGGTGCCCGGCTCGGCCAGCACCCGGGCCACGTCGAGCGTCTCCTCCGTCCGCCAGTGCGCGGGGCGCCGCTCCTGGTGGTCACGAACGCGCTCGTCCCACTCGGGGTCGCCCGCGCCAGGCAGCGGCCCGGTCGCAACGTAGTCGACAGCTCCGTGGCCGGCCAGCATCGCTTCCGCGCTTGCCGACTTGCCGGATCTCGCACCGCCGAGTACCAGCACCCGGCGGGCCAGGCGCGCGGTGCCCGGCCGCTGACCCGGCGCGGTGTCCGCCCGCTGCGGCGGCGCGGTGCCCGCCGG
>Ga0187879_10002457_pt1 | contig 12555 bp, 10 predicted proteins | sample June2016WEW_19_1_FD_132423 | JGI IMG/M metagenome (GOLD analysis project Ga0187879, IMG submission 132423) | Peatland microbial communities from SPRUCE experiment site at the Marcell Experimental Forest, Minnesota, USA - June2016WEW_19_10 | ecosystem: Environmental > Terrestrial > Soil >... | reverse complement strand
TCGGTGCCGAAGCCCTGCCCCTTGAGCCCGTAGCCATGGCATTCGGGGCACGTGTCGGGCGCGGCAGCATGATTGCCGCAGTAGTGGCATCGGAGTGAGCGGTCGCGCATATGAAACGTCATGCTGACGCTGCAGTTCGGGCATGCGATCACGTTGCCGCAGATATGGCATTGCAGAAAATTGTGAAACCCGCGCCGGTTGAGGAACACCATGCTCTGGCCGCCCGACGCGAGATTTTCGCGCAGCGCCGCGGCCAACGCAGTCGAGAGCGGCACCGCATCCGGAACTTCCACTGCTTGAGGCTTCGATTGCGCCGGTCCCGATCCATTTGCAGGCCTGGCCGCCGCAAGTTTGCGCGCGTCGGCGACTTCGCGCCGCATATCGACGACTTCGACCGATGCCATCGCGCGATCGTTCACGCGCCGCGAAAGCCGGATCAGCCGGTACCGTCCGCGCCGCGCATTCGCATACGACTCGCTCGACGGGGTCGCCGAGCCGAGCACGATGGGGCATTTCGAAAATCCGGCGAGCGCGACCGCCAGATCGCGTGCGTGATAGTAAATTCCTTCCTCATTTTTGTACGAAGCGTCGTGCTCCTCGTCAACGACGATCAACCCGGCGTCGTGAATCGGCGCGAAGATCGCCGAGCGCGGACCGATCATCACTCGCGCCTGCCCGCCAATCGCCGCCATCCAGCTCGCCCATCGCTCCGACACGCTCTGCGCGCTGTGGGCGACGGCGACCAGCGAGCCGAAACGTGCGCGAAACGATCGCACGATCTCGTCAGCGAGCGCGATCTCGGGCACCAGGATCAAAACGTTTCGCCCGGCCGCGAGCGCTCGCGCGGCAAGCTTCAGGTAAATTTCGGTCTTGCCGCTGGCGGTGACACCCCAGAGCAAAAACGCTTCGTAGCGCCGATGCTCGATGGCCGGCGAAATCGCATCCAGCGCGACTTGCTGTTCATCGGTGAGATCGAACTGGGGCGCCGCGACGCTGTCGGCGGTCGCGTCGCGCGCCGCCTCGATCGCGATCAACCCGCGACGCGCGAGGCTCTTCAACGCCGCGCTCGCGCCGTCGATTTCAGCCTTCAGATCCGCCGCGCGCACGCCGGTGGCGCCGGCGTTGGCGATCGCACTCAGCACTTTGCGTTGCTTCGAGCCGCGAACGCTCTCGATGCTTGCGCCTGCGGCGAGTCGCGCGATCGAATCGGCCGTATCGCGATGCCTCCCCGTGGCAGCGTCGCGGCGCTCGACGGTGCCGTCCGCGATGAAGCGGGCAATCGTGGCGCGCACCTCGCCGGGCGGCCCGATTTTCTCAAGCCTGCGCGTGGTGGCCGCGCGCTTCGCGATCGTCTCGATAATCGCGCGCTCGACTCGCGTGAACGCGGCGCGCGCCAGCTCGTCGGGCGGCGTCGCGAGCCGATACGCAGTCCTCGACTCGACCCGCGCGACCGAAGGAATCACGCTGCGGTATGCGTCCGCAATTGAAACCATGTAGTAAGACGCGAGGAACTCCATCAATTGCAGATGCGCGCGATCGAACAGCGGCCGCGGCTCGAGGACTTCGAGGATGGGCTTCAGCGGCCCTGTCGAAAGTCGTTCGCCGACCTCGGTGACCACTCCCGTCAGCTTGCGCGAGCGCAGCGGCGCGAGCACGCGATGCCCCGGCTGGATACGCCCGTCGAGCGCCGGCGGAATCGAATACGTCAGCGTTTCGAATCCGCGCGTCGCCCCGACGATCACAACATTGGCCTGCATCCTGACTCTCACTGCGCAGCGCCCAAACCGGCCGCGCGCATGCAACTTACACCCCGCGCGAGCGATGCGGCGAGCCGCCAGGCCGCCGAGTCCCGGCTTTGCCCGATCGATCCACCGCTTTCGCGGGCGCGTCCAGTCTGGTTGAATCGGGTGATGGAGGCCCGCTCGGACGAATACGCGCGGAAGGCGACACAAACCGATGCTGCGATTTCTGACTGCCGGTGAATCGCACGGCCCCGAGCTGGTCGCGACGGTCGAAGGCGTGCCCGCCGGCTTCGACATCGACGTTGCCGCGATCAACGCCGACCTCGCACGCCGACAAAAGGGCTACGGCCGCGGCGGACGAATGCTGATCGAGAAGGACGAAGTGCGGCCGGTGTCCGGCATCCGCTTCGGCAAATCGCTCGGCAGTCCGATCACGTTCATCATCGAGAATCGCGACTTCAAGAATTGGGTTAAGCGGATGTCCGCCGATCCCAAAGATCGCGGCGAGGCGGACGTCGTCACGCGCGCGCGGCCCGGCCATGCCGACCTGGCGGGCGTGCTCAAATATAATCTCGAAGATATTCGCGATGTGCTCGAACGAGCTTCCGCGCGCGAAACCACTGCGCGCGTGGCGATCGGCGCCCTCGCAAAGCAAATTCTTTCGCCATTCGGAATCGACGTGCTCGGCTACGTGGCGAGCATCGGCGCGACCGAGGCCAATACTCCCGCTGCGCTGAGCATCGAAGAGCTGCGCCGCATCACGGAAGCATCGCCAGTGCGGGTGGCGGACCCCGACGCCGAACCTAAAATAATCGCCGAAATCGACGAGTGCAAAAAGACCGGCGACACGCTCGGCGGCATCGTCGAGGTGATTGCGGCCGGATTGCCGGTCGGGCTCGGCAGTTACGTGCAATGGGATCGCAAACTCGACGGACGCCTCGCCTTCGCGCTGCTCAGCGTGCAGGCCGCCAAAGGCGTCGAGCTGGGCCTGGGCTTCAAGGCGGGACGGGTGCGCGGCTCCGAACTTCACGACGAAATCGGATACGACGCCGCGCAGCGCCGCTTCACACGCCATTCCAACAATTCCGGCGGCACCGAGGGCGGCATGAGCACCGGCGAGCCGCTGCGCGTACGCGTCGCGTTCAAGCCGCTGTCGACGCTGATGCGCCCGCTGCGCTCGGTCGATGTTAAAACCAAGGCGGAAGCAGTCGGCGCGATCGAGCGCTCCGACGTGTGCGCGATTCCCGCCGCCGCCGTCATCGCGGAATCGGTGGTCGCGTTCGAACTCGCGGCGGCCTTTCTCGAAAAGTTCGGCGGCGATTCAATGGTCGAGATTACACGCAACTTCAAAGGCTTCCTCGAACAGGTCCGCAACTACTGAAACGTCGGGCGCGCCCGACTGCGAAAACGCGCGCGCCTGGATCGACGCTGCAACGCAAATGACGCCCAAACTGATCCTCACCGGATTCATGGCCACCGGAAAAAGCTCGGTCGGCCCGCTGGTCGCGCGCCGGCTCGGATGGGAATTCGTGGACGTCGACTCCGTGATTGTCGCGCAGGCCGGAAAACCGATCGCGCAAATCTTCGCCGACCATGGCGAGGCTCGCTTCCGCCGGCTCGAACGCGAAGTGGTCGCGCATCTGACCGGCGATCGCCGGCGATGCCCCCTGTGCCACGGGCCGCATCCTGAAGTCATTTCGACTGGTGGCGGCGTGCTGCTTGACGAATCAAATTGCGCGGCACTCAAGCGCGCCGGCGTGATCGTGTGCCTCACGGCGCAGCCTGAAGTCGTCGCAGCGCGCGTCGAGCGATCGAAAACCAGGCGCCCGAAACTGACCGAGGGCGGAAAATCCACTTTGGCTCGAATCAAAGAGCTGATGGACGAGCGAGTTGACGCCTACGCTCGCGCCGATGTCCAAATCGACACCTCCGATCTCACCGTTGATCAACTGGCCGATCAAGTTATCGCGGCCTTCGCCGCACATGCCGCGCGACGATGCGTGCCATCGGCGGATGGCGTACGATCCGCATAGAGATGCGCACCATCCGCATAGAACTCGGGCCCGCGTCGCATAACGCTCATGTGGGCGCGGGAATCCTGGACCGGCTTGGCAAGCTCGCATGCGACGCCGGACTAAAGCCCGGTTCATGTGCCGTCGTCACGGACTCGACCGTCGAGAAACTCTACGCCGCGCGCGTCGAGGACACGCTTCGCAAAAGCGGTTTCGCAGCCGCCGTAATTTCGGTGCCGCCTGGCGAAGCCTCCAAATCTCTCGCGACGATCGAGTTGCTCTACGATCGGATGACCGAGGTCGGGCTTGATCGCAACAGCGCCGTGTTCGCGCTCGGCGGCGGCGTCGTTGGCGATCTCGCTGGATTTGCGGCTGCGACCTTTCTGCGCGGCGTGGCGATCGTACAAGTGCCGACCACGGTGGTGGCGCAAGTGGATTCCGCGCTCGGCGGCAAGACCGCGGTCAACCATCGCCACGCCAAAAACCTGATCGGCGCGTTCTACCAGCCGCGGCTGATTGTCGCCGACGTGACTGCGCTTGCAACGCTGCCGGACCGCGAGTTTCGCGAGGGCCTGGCGGAAGTCATCAAGTATGGCGCAATCATGGACGCGCCGATGATCGCGGACCTGGAGCGCGATCTCGATTCGATCCTTGCCCGCCGGCCCGATCTGCTCGAGCAAGTCGTCGCGCGATCGCTGATGCACAAAGCCGCCGTCGTCGGCGCCGACGAGCGCGAAAGCGATCTCCGCAAAACCCTGAATTTCGGCCACACCATCGGTCACGCGATCGAAGCGAGTGCTGGTTACGGCGGCTACTTTCACGGTGAGGCTGTCGCTATCGGGATGGTCGCGGCGGCCCGGCTGTCCTGTTCGTATGCCGGCCTCGCAGCCGGCGAAGCGTCGCGTCTCCAGCGCCTGATCGAGCGCGCCGGTCTGCCGACCGCGATGCCTCCCGGATGGCACGGAGACGACTTTATCCGCGCGCTTAGTCTCGACAAGAAACGCGCCGCCGGCGCGGTCGAATTCGTGCTGCTCGACCGCCTGGGTCATTCGTTGACCAAGAGGCTCTCGCTGGATGAGATTGTCGCACCTCTGCTCTGAATATCCGCTGAAGTCCGGCTAGCGTCCCGAGACTGGTTACCGGTAGTATTGTGTTACCAGTAGTATCCTTTAGATAACTAACTGTTACAAAAATTCCGCTTGAATGCTAGGCGCATCTATGATGTGTTTAGTATGTGCTGAGCAGCGTATGCCGGGCTGGTTCGACCCGTAGATAGTTAAAGGCTCGGAAGACGGAGTAAACGCGCGTAGCGAAGAGGGGTCACATGGATCGATTCGATGAAATGAAGAGCAGGGTCCTGACGGTGCAGGAAGTATCAGGCTACCTCCGGGTGCATTCGTCCACGATCTACAGGATGCTGAAGAAAAATCAGCTCCCTGCGTTCCGCGTCGGAAGCGACTGGCGGTTCACCGTCGAGGCAATCGACAAATGGCGCGCTACCGTAGAGTCTGGCGCTCCGCTTCCCGCGAGCCACAATGTACTGAGTCCGAAGTGACCGGATAACTCGGGCACGGCGAAAATCGACGCGCCGGCCGGCTAATTCTAGAAATACCGGCGCGGATTTTCTCCCAGCACAAATCTTCGCCTTTTCTACGCCCGCCCGCTTCATCGCCGACGCCTAGCTATTCAGCTGGAACGATTTGGCTCGGGCGCGGCGTCGCCGCCAAACAACGACGCGAGGATGATCAGCGCGACGCCAATCGTGATCGCGCTGTCCGCGACGTTGAACACCGGGTAGTTCAGATCGTAGTAATGCGCGCGCATAAAGTCGATCACGCGGCCGCCGCGAGTTGCACGATCGATCAGGTTTCCCGTAGCGCCGCCCAGAATCAGCGCGAAGCCGACCGAATTGATCGACACTCGCTCCGATCGCGCTATCAATACCACCAGCACGACTATCGCCGCGCACGACATCGACAGCAGAAACGCCAGGCGGGCCCATGGCGGCGCGTCAGCCAGGATGCTGAACGCCGCGCCGGGATTCAGCGTGTACGTGATGTCCAGGTAGTTCGGGATGAGCGCGATACTTTCATACAGCGCCATGTGCGCCTTGACGAACAGTTTGGTTGCCTGATCGAGCACGACGATCGGAATCGTGATCGCGCCGATCAACGGCAGGAACGGCCTGCGCGGCGCCCCGCTGGCCAATTCTTTCCGCTCTCCTCGTCCAGAGAGCAGGTTGGGAAGAGGCTTCACGCTCGATCGTTCCTGCAACGGCTACGCCCCCACCACCGCGCGGCATCTCGCGTCCAAATTCTCGCCGCTGCCGTCATCGAAGTACTTCCAGCATCGCGTACACTTCACCCCGGACGCGTGACGCCCAACGATGAGCAGGTCTGCGGGCAGTGTTCCCGTTGCAGCCTCGGCCGAGGGCGGAAAGACCAAGCACGCACGGATGTATTTTCCGTCCACGCGAAATTCTTGCCCAGCCCCGGCCCTCACGGCACTCGGCAACTTGGTGACGTAGTCATCGTGGAGCCAGCCGGCGCTTGAGACGATCAACAGGTCCTTCAAATCACCGAGTCTTCTCTGAAGCAACTGATACTCAGATCCGCGCGACAAACTTGCGATGCCAAAATCTAGATGAGCGTCCAACGGAGCGCCGATTTCCCCTTCCTTCCGCATCTTCTCGAGCAGCTTGAGCGCCTCGTCGCGAATCTTCAGCAACTGCACCCACTCCGAAACCAGAACCGCATTGTGCCATGATTTCAGATCCTTCAGCGTAAGTAGGTGCACACTGAGTTCTTTCTTGCCCGGCAGATATGCGTAAACTTCCTCGGCCGTGAACGGAATCAGCGGTGCAAGCATTCGAACCAGCGAGTCGAGGATAGTGAACAGCGCCGTCTGCGCAGACCGTCGCTCGAGCGATTTCTCCGCCGAACAGTAAAGCCGATCTCGCGCTACATCGATGTAGGTCGCACTAAGGTCTACGACTACGAACTGAGACAGCATTCTATAGGCTGTCTGGAAATCAAACTCTTTGTAGCAGTGCCTTACTACTTCATCGAGCTGAAAAAACGCCGCTAGGATATAGCGATCGAACTCGAGCATCTCTTTCAATGCCACTGCGTCCCGCTCGGGATCGAAATCAGCCAGGTTGCCCAGCACGAACCGGCAGGTGTTGCGAATCTTTCGATACGATTCTGACACCGCGCTGAAAATCGTCTGGCCGAGCGTGATCTCGGCCGTGTAGTCGAGCGACGCGTACACCAGCCGCAGCACGTCAGCCCCCATCCGTCCGACTGCATCGACGGCGTCCTCCGAGTTGCCAAGCGACTTCGCCATCTTGCGGCCCCGCTCGTCCACCGTCAGTCCATGACTGATTACGCTCTTGAACGGCGCCGTGCCGCGCTCCGACACCGCGCAAACCAGCGACGAGCCGAACCATCCGCGCGCTTGTTCCACCGCTTCCAGGTACGCGTCCGCCGGCCACGTCAGTTCCGGGCGCGCGCCGAGCACCGCGGCTTGCGAGGAGCCCGAATCGAACCACACGTCGAGGATGTCTTCCTGCTTGATAAAATCCACGCCGCCGCACCGCTGGCATTTGAGGCCCGGCGGGACGAAGTCCGCCGCCGGCCGGCTGTACCATGCGTCGGAACCTTCGCATGCGAAAATTTCCTCGACTCGATCCATCGTCGCAAGCAGTGGCGCGACCTCATCGCATTTCGCGCATCTGACCGCCGGAATCGGCACGCCCCACGCGCGCTGGCGCGAGATGCACCAGTCGGGGCGCGTCTCCGTCATGTTGCGGATCCGATCGCGCGACCATCCGGGATACCATTTCACTTTGTCGATCGCATCGATCACTTTGGCGCGCAGTTCGTTGTGATCGATGCTCACGAACCATTGCTCGGTCGCAAGAAAGATCAGCGGATTGTGGCATCGCCAGCAATGCGGGTAGCTGTGCGAGAGGTTATGCGCATGCAGCAGCGCGCCGGCCGCGGCCAGTCTCTCGACGATCGACTTGTTCGCCTTGAAGACGTTCTGCCCCGCCCATTCTCCGCCCTCCGCCGTGAACACTCCGCCCCCATCGACCGGCGTGAACGGCGTCAGCCCGTACGCCTTGCCGGCCACGAAATCCTCGTAGCCGTGCCCCGGCGCGGTATGCACCAACCCGGTGCCGGCGTCCGCCGTCACGTGCTCGGCGTACATCAGCTTCACGTCGCGCGGGATAAACGGATGTCGAAAGATGTCCTGGCCGTCGAGTGCCTTGAGCGCCGCGCGACTGAGCGCGATTCGTTTCTCAACTGCCAGCCCGCATTCCTTCTCGACGCTGTCGGCCAATCGCGACGCGACCACGTAGTAATGATCGCCAACTTTCAGCGCGACGTAGTCGAAAGTCTCGTTCAGTGAGATTCCGAGATTCGCCGGCAGCGTCCACGGCGTCGTCGTCCAGATTACGGCCGACAGTTTGCCGGCCTTGTGCGCGGCGTTAAGCTCGGCGCCGTCGCTGCGGTCTGCGGCCAGCGCGCCCGCATCCTTGAGATTCGAATTGAACGCGAACGCGACGTAGATCGACGGCGAAACGTGATCGCGGTACTCGACTTCGGCTTCCGCCAGCGCCGTGCGGCAATCGAAGCACCAATGCACCGGGCGCAATCCCCGATACACGTAGCCGTGCTCGACCATCTTGCGCAGCACGCCGATTTCGGCCGCCTCGTATGCGGGCGCCATCGTGAGATACGGCTTGAACCAATCGCCGATCACTCCCAGGCGCCGGAAGTCCGAGCGCTGCAAGTCGATCCATTTCTCCGCTTCGGCGCGGCACAGCTTGCGCAGCTCGACCTTGGAAACCGTGCGCGCCTCGTCGCCGAGCTCGCGCGATACCTTGTGCTCGATAGGCATCCCGTGACAGTCCCATCCCGGCACGAACGGTGTGCGATATCCCATCATCGAGCGCGATCGCACCACGAAGTCTTTCAGAATTTTGTTGAGCGCGGTCCCCAGATGCACCCGGCCGTTGGCGTACGGCGGCCCGTCGTGCAGCACCCACAACTGCGCGTCCTTGCGCGCCTCCATCAAGCGCCCGTAAAGGTCGGTCTCGTCCCAATGCTTGAGCGTTTCCGGCTCCCGCTTGGGCAGATTCGCCTTCATCGGGAAGTCGGTCTTGGGAAGTTTCAGCGTCGATTTGTAGTCGGTCTCAGCCACGCGCCATGTTGCCCGCGCGCCCGCGCGCGATCTCCTTCGCAATTGTCAAGTATTGAGCGTCCGATCAGATTAACTTACGCCGCACTCGCTGGCGAGTATCGAGCGCGGCCGCGCATCGGTGATGTTCTCGTCCGTTTGAATCCCGCCGCCAGCCTCCATATCATCTCTCGCGCACGATTGAAGCATCGAATCGCATATCCATAGAGAAAATTATGGGACTCAGAAAAGTAACTCTGTTCGATAAGGAAGGTACCACCCTCGTTCCAGTGGACGAGGACGGTCAGGCGAAACCGGCCGTGATGGGCGTGCGATGGGTCAATCCCGACACCTTCGAGACCATTCGCGTGCTTGGCGGCAAACGCACCGGCCCGAAGAACGAAGTCCTGATGGAAGTTCCCGCGACGCTCGACACCGGCGCGTTCGCGATCGAGGACTTGCCCCCGCCCAAGGTCAAGCAGGAGCTCGCGCAAATCGAAAAGCCTGCCGGCGCGGGAAAATCGGCGAAAAAACCATGATCGAGCCCGGCCCCGGCGCGCTCGCGGGCCTGCGGGTCCTTGACCTGACCGGCCATCGCGCACAATTTTGCGCGCGGCTGCTGGCCGACATGGGCGCCGACGTCATCAAAGTCGAACCGCCCGCCGGCGACGACGCGCGCCGCATCGGCCCCTTCCTCGACGACCTCCCGCATCGCGACCGCAGCCTGTTCTTCTGGTTCTACAATCTCAACAAGCGCTCCCTCACGCTCGATCTCAACCATTCGCGCGGCGCTGACATCCTGCTCCAGCTCGCCCGCTCCGCCGACGTCGTCATCGAGAGCTACGCGCCCGGTACGCTCGACCGGCTCGGCCTCGGCTGGGATACTCTCCATCGCGAGAACCCCGCGCTCGTCCTCTGCTCGATTGCGCCCTTCGGCCAGACCGGTCCCTGGCGCCACTTCATCGCCGATGACACCGTGCTGACCGCATTGGGCGGGATGCTCTACATCAACGGCTTTCCCAATCACGCTCCCGTTCGTCCGCTCGGCCTGCAGGCCTATCATTCGTCGGCGTACTACGGCGCGATCGCCGTGATGCTCGCGCTGCTCGTGCGCGATCGCACCGCTGAAGGTCAGTGGATCGACCTCAGCATGCAGGAGGCCACCGCGGCCGCCGTCGAGCACGTCGCCGGCGCATTTTTCGAGCGCAACGAGGCCGAGCCGCGCCGCGGCACCCTGCATTGGAGCCGTTTCTTTCGCGTCGCCAAATGCCGTGACGGTTACATCATGCATTGCACGCTCGGCGACTGGACTTCGCTCATCGAATGGGTCAAGTCCGACGGCAAGGCTGCCGATCTCGACGCGCCCGACTATCAGCAGGTGATGTATCGCTATCTCATGGCCGAGCATCTCTTCGACGTGCTCGACGATTGGGTCAAGGACTATCCGCGCGACGAGCTGCTCGAGCGCGCGCAGCTTCTGCGCCAGCCCTACGCGACCGTCCGCCCGCCCGAGGCGCTCTTCGACGACGACCAGCTCGCCGAGCGCGGCTACTTCGTCGAGGTCGAGCATCCTGAGCTCGGCCGCAAGTTCCGCTATCCGGGCGCGCCGTATCTTTTCAATGGCACGCCGTGGCGAGTATCGCGCCGCCCGCCGCTGATCGGAGAGCATACCGGCGAAATTTTGCGCGCCGAACTCTCGATGGCTCCCCAAGCGCTGGCCGCGCTCTTCGCCGAGGGAGTGATCTGATCATGCCGGCGCTGCCGCTGGACGGCGTCCGTATCCTCGACTTCACCTGGGTAGTAGCCGGCCCGACCGCGACGCGCATCCTCGCCGACCACGGCGCGGAGGTCGTCAAGGTCGAGCGCAAGGATCCGCCCCAGCTCGGCAACCGCAAGCTCGGCCTCCAATGCGACCTGAATCGCGGCAAACTTTCGGTCGCGCTCAACATGCAGCACCCGCGCGGCGTCGAACTCGCCCACCGCCTCGCCGCCAAATGCGACGTCGTGATCGACAATTTTTCCGCCCGCGTGATGCGCAGTTGGGGGATGGACTACGAAAGTCTCGCCGCCGTCAAACCCGACATCATCTGCATCAGCATGTCCGGCCTGGGCCATACCGGCCCGCGCTCCAGCTACGTCAGCTACGGACCGACCCTGCAAGCCCTCACCGGCTACACGATGCTGATGGCCGAACCCGACGGCACGCCCGCCGGCTACGGCTATTCGTACGCCGACACCTGCGGCGGTTACACGGGCGCACTCGCGGCGCTGATCGCCCTTTGGAATCGCCACCGCACCGGCCGCGGCCAGTTCGTCGATCTCGCGCAGTTCGAGGCCGTCACCAGCGTGATCGGTCCGGCGCTCCTCGACATCGCCGCCAACGGCCGAACCCAGCCGGCGCCCGGCTACAATTCGCAGGAAGGCCCCGCCGCGCCGCACGGCGTTTACAAATGCCGCCCGCTCGATGGCGACGACGACCGATGGGTCGCGATCGCCGTGCGCACGGGACCCGAGTGGCGCCGATTCGTCACCGCGATTGGCTCGCCATCGTGGGCGAGCGACCCGCAGTTCCGCACGCTCTACCTGCGCATGCACAACAGCGCCGAGCTCGACGCCAACGTTTCGCTATGGACCGCGGAGCACAGCGCCGAAGATGCGATGGCGATCCTCCAACGCGCCGGCATCGCCGCCGGCGTCGTCGAAAACGGCATCGATCTCTGCGCGCGCGATCCTCAACTGAAAGAGCGCGGCTTCTTTCCCGCCGTCGCGACCGCAAGGGGCACGACGACTAACGTCACGGGCATCCCGTTCAAGCTTTCCGGCGGGTCGGGAAAAGTTCGCTCGATCGCGCCCGAAGTCGGCGAGAATTTCGACTACGTGCTCGGCGAGTTGCTCGGGCTTGGCCGCGCGGAGCGCGATGAATTGGTCGCCGCCGGCGCCGTCTGGCCCTGACCGGTCGCGAATCCTTGTTACCCAGGTAACAATGTCCCCCAAGTAACGCGCATCGCTCACAGCGCCTGATTGCGCTAGTGTCAGCCACACTGGCTGTTAACAGCCAGTCGGAGCAATTATTGCACGCAAGCGTAATATCGTGTGCGTTGGTTGGCGTTGACGCGTTCCCGGTCGAAGTCGAAATCGACATCGGCGCCGGGATGCCGCCGCACCGCCTGGTCGGCCTGGCCGAGGGCGCGGTCAAAGAGGCGCTCGATCGCGTCAAGTCCGCGCTGAAAAATTCCGGCTTCGATTTCCCGACTCGCAAGATGACCATCAACCTCGCGCCCGCCGACACGCGCAAGGAAGGCTCGGCGTTCGATCTTCCACTCGCGCTTGGAATTCTCGCCGCGCAAAACGTGTTGAAAGATCGCGAGCGCCTGCGCGGCTATCTCGTGCTGGGCGAACTCGCGCTCGACGGCCGTATCAAAGGCATCAGGGGCGCGCTGCCGACCGCCCTGCTCGCGCGCTCGGCCAGGTTCGCAGGCGTGATGCTCCCGCGCGAGAATGCCTCCGAGGCATCCGTCGTCGGCGAGGGCACCGCCGTGCTCGGCGTCGAGAGCCTGCGCGAGGCTTTCGAATTCTTCGAGGGCCTGCGTCCGCTCCAATCTGCGCCCGCCGATCTC
>Ga0187879_10002454_pt1 | contig 12565 bp, 6 predicted proteins | sample June2016WEW_19_1_FD_132423 | JGI IMG/M metagenome (GOLD analysis project Ga0187879, IMG submission 132423) | Peatland microbial communities from SPRUCE experiment site at the Marcell Experimental Forest, Minnesota, USA - June2016WEW_19_10 | ecosystem: Environmental > Terrestrial > Soil >... | reverse complement strand
TTTAGGGAGATACGCACGTGACGATCTATGAGCACCATCGAGTGTCCGCTGACGACCACGGGATGGCCGCGGATGCCGCCCAGGGCACTCATGCTCTCGTCGATCGTCTCACTGCCGGCGAGGCCTTTGCGGTCGCGTTCGGCGGGCAGGGTGGCGCATGGCTGGAAACGCTGGAAGAGCTGGTGTCATCGGCCGGCATCGAATCTGAACTGGCGACGCTGGTCGGCGAGGCGGAACTGCTGCTCGAGCCGGTTGCCAGCGAGCTCGTCGTCGTGCGGCCCATCGGCTTTGAGCCGTTGCGCTGGGTACGCGCCCTGGCTGCAGAGGACCCGGTTCCGTCCACCAAGCAACTGACCTCGGCCGCGGTGTCGTTGCCCGGCGTCCTGCTCAGCCAGATCGCCGCGGAGCGCACCCTCGCGCGGCAAGGCATGGACTTGAGGACCACCCCGCCGGTGGCCGTCGTCGGGCACTCGCAAGGCATCTTGGCCGTGGAGGCCCTGAAAGCGGCGGGGGAACGCGACGTCGAGCTGCTGGCCCTCGCGCAGCTGATCGGCGCCGCCGGCACGCTGGTGGCCCGCCGGCGCGGAATCTCCGTTCTGGGCGATCGCTCACCGATGGTGTCGATCAGCAATGCGGACCCCGAGCGCATCTACCGGCTACTCGAAGACTTCTCGCAAGACGTCCGCACCGTGCTGCCGCCCGTCTTGTCGATCCGCAACGGCCGGCGCTCGGTCGTCATCACCGGAACCCCCGAGCAGCTGTCCCGCTTCGAGCTGTACTGCAAGCAGATCTCGGAGAAGGAAGAAGCCGACCGCAAAAACAAGGTCCGCGGCGGCGACGTCTTCGCGCCGGCCTTTGACGCGGTCCAGGTCGAGGTGGGCTTCCACACGCCGAGGCTCGCCGACAGCATCGACATCGTCGGTGACTGGGCGGAGAAGGTCGGCATCGATGTCGGATTAGCCCGCGCGATGGCGGAGGCCATCCTCGTCCAGCCGGTCGACTGGGTCGACGAGGTGATCAGGGTCCACGAGGCAGGCGCCCGCTGGATTCTCGACCTGGGCCCCGGCGACATCCTGACCCGCCTGACCGCGCCGGTGATCCGCGGGCTCGGCGTCGGGATCGTGCCCGCAGCGACCCGCGGCGGCCAGCGCAACCTGTTCACCGTCGGCGCCGTCCCCGAGGTGGCCCGGCCATGGTCGAGCTACGCCCCGTCGTTGGTCGGACTGCCCGACGGCCGGGTCAAACTCTCGACGAAGTTCACCCGGCTGACCGGCCGGTCACCGATCCTGCTGGCGGGGATGACCCCGACCACCGTCGACGCGAAGATCGTCGCCGCCGCGGCCAACGCCGGGCACTGGGCTGAGCTCGCCGGCGGCGGGCAGGTCACCGAACCGATCTTCAACGGCCGCGTTGAGGAGCTCTCCGAGTTGCTCGAGCCGGGTCGCACCTATCAGTTCAACGCGCTGTTCCTCGACCCGTACCTGTGGAAGTTACAGGTCGGCGGAAAACGGTTGGTGCAGAAGGCCCGCCAGTCCGGCGCGGCGATCGACGGCCTTGTCGTCAGTGCCGGCATCCCCGAGCTGGAAGAGGCCGTCGAGCTGATCGAGGAGCTCAACGAGGTCGGCATCACCCACGTGGTGTTCAAACCGGGCACCGTCGAGCAGATCCGCTCGGTCATCCGCATCGCCACCGAAGTGCCGACCAAGCCGGTCATCATGCACGTCGAGGGCGGACGAGCCGGCGGCCACCATTCCTGGGAAGACCTCGACGATCTGCTGCTGGCCACCTACTCGGAATTGCGCTCGCGATCCAACATCACGGTCTGCGTCGGCGGTGGCGTCGGTACTCCCGAGCGGGCGGCCGAATACCTGTCCGGGCGCTGGGCCGAGGCCTACGGCTTCCCGCTGATGCCCGTCGACGGCATTCTGGTTGGGACCGCGGCCATGGCGACGCTCGAGGCCACCACGTCGCCGTCGGTCAAGCGCATGCTGGTCGAGACGCAGGGCACCGACCAGTGGATCAGCGCCGGAAAAGCCCAGGGCGGCATGGCTTCCAGCCGCAGTCAGCTCGGCGCCGACATCCACGAGATCGACAACGCCGCCTCCCGCTGTGGCCGTTTGCTCGACGAGGTCGCCGGAGACGCCGAGGCCGTCGCCGCGCGTCGCGACGAGCTCATCGCCGCGATGGCCAACACCGCCAAGCCATACTTCGGCGACTTCGGCGAGATGACCTACCTGCAGTGGTTGCAGCGTTATGTCGAGCTGGCCATTGGTGACGGCAATTCCACCGCCGACACCGCCGCGCCGGGCAGCCTGTGGCTGGCCGACACGTGGCGGGAGCGGTTCGAGCAGATGCTGCAACGCGCCGAGGCGCGGCTGCACCCGCTGGACTCCGGGCCGATCGAGACGCTATTCAGCGACGAGGCGCTGCTGGAGAACCCCGACGAGGCCATCGCCGCGCTGCTGGCCCGCTACCCGGACGCCGAAACAGTGCAGCTGCACCCGGCCGATGTTCCGTTCTTCGTCACGTTGTGCAAGACGCTGGGCAAGCCGGTCAACTTCGTGCCAGTGATCGACAAGGACGTACGCCGTTGGTGGCGAAGCGATTCGCTGTGGCAGGCGCACGACGCCCGCTACGACGCCGACCAGGTGTGCATCATCCCCGGCACCTCGGCGGTGGCCGGCATCACCCGGCTCGACGAACCCGTCGGCGAGCTGCTGGACCGCTTCGAGCAAGCCGCGATCGACGAGGTGCTCTCGACCGGGGCGACGCCGACGCCGGTCACCGCGCGGCGGCAGGGTCGCATTGATGTGTGCGGGCCGCTGGCCACCGTGCTCGACGCGCCAGATGTGCTGTGGGCCGGCCGCACCGCCACCAACCCGGTGCACCGCATCGCGGATCCCGGTGATTGGCAGGTGCAACACGGATCCGACGAGCCACGAGCCACTCACTCGTCCACCGGGGCGCGTCTGCAAACCGACGGCGACCAGGTTGTCTTGAGTGTGCCGATCGCCGACGTCTGGATCGATATCCGATTCAGCTTGCCCGCCAGCACAATTGACGGCGGAATTCCGGTGATCCGCACCAAAGACGCGATCGAGGCCATGCGTTCGGTGCTCGCGATCGCCGCCGGCGCCGACAGCCCGGAGACGCTGCCGCGGGTGCACAACGGGACAGCCACCGTGACCGTGCAGTGGGACCCCGAGCGGGTGGCCGATCACACCGGGGTCACTGCCATCTTCGGCGAGCCGTTGGCGCCGACCTTGACGACGGTGCCCGATGCTCTGGTCGGTCGGTGCTGGCCCGCGGTTTTCGCGGCCATCGGTTCCGCGGTCACCGGCGCGGGTGTCCCGGTCGTAGAAGGCTTGCTGAGCCTGGTGCATTTGGACCATGCCGCTCACCTGGTCGCCGCACTGCCCACCGTGCCGGCCGAATTGACGGTCACCGCAACGGCTTCGGTGGCCACCGATACCGAGGTCGGCAGAGTTGTCCCGATCTCGGTGACGGTTGCCGCAGCGGACCGCACGGTGCTTGCCACCATGGCCGAGCGGTTCGCGATTCGCGGTCGCACCGGTGCCGGCGAGTTGACCGACCCACTGCGGGCCGGTGGCGCGGTGTCCGAGAACGCCACCGACACCCCGCGGCGCCGCAGGCGGGACGCCACGCTTACCGCGCCGGTCGACATGCGGCCGTTCGCGATGGTGTCCGGCGATCACAACCCGATTCACACCGATCGGGCCGCCGCACTGCTGGCCGGTCTGGAATCGCCGATCGTGCATGGAATGTGGTTGTCGGCTGCGGCACAACATGTGGTGACCGCCACCGACGGCCAGGCCCGTCCTCCGGCCCGGCTGATCGGCTGGACAGCCCGCTTCCTGGGCATGGTGCGTCCCGGTGACGAGGTGGACTTCCGCGTCGATCGGGTCGGAATCGACCAGGGTGCAGAGGTTTTGGAGGTCGCTGCCCGGATCGGCTCAGACCTGGTGATGTCGGCGACGGCGCGGCTGGCCGCGCCCAAGACGGTCTATGCTTTCCCCGGCCAGGGCATTCAGCACAAGGGCATGGGCATGGAAGTCCGGGCCCGCTCCAAGGCCGCCCGCAAAGTGTGGGACTCCGCGGACAAGTTCACCCGCGACACGCTGGGCTTCTCCGTGCTGCACGTGGTGCGCGACAACCCGACCAGCCTCATCGCCAGCGGCGTGCACTACCACCACCCCGAGGGGGTGCTCTACCTGACTCAGTTCACCCAGGTCGCCATGGCGACGGTGGCGGCGGCTCAAGTCGCCGAGATGCGGGAGCAGGGCGCCTTTGTGGAAGGCGCCATCGCCTGCGGCCACTCCGTCGGCGAGTACACCGCGCTGGCCTGCGTGACGGGCATTTACGAGCTGGAAGGGTTGCTGGAGACGGTGTTTCACCGCGGCTCCAAAATGCATGACATTGTGCCGCGTGACGAGCTGGGGCGCTCGAACTACCGGCTGGCGGCGATCCGCCCGTCGCAGATCGATCTCGACGACGCCGACGTGCCGGGGTTCGTCCAGGAGATTTCGGCGAGTACCGGAGAGTTTCTGGAGATCGTGAACTTCAACCTGCGCGGCTCGCAGTACGCGATCGCCGGCACGGTGCTAGGGCTGGAGGCACTGGAAGCTGAGGTGGAGCGGCGGCGTGAACTCGTCGGCGGTCGCCGGTCGTTCATCCTGGTGCCGGGCATCGACGTGCCGTTCCACTCGCGGGTGCTGCGAGTCGGTGTGGCCGATTTCCGCCGGTCACTGGAGCGGGTCATGCCGCGCGACACGGATCCTGATCTGATCATCGGACGCTACATCCCCAACCTGGTGCCGCGGCCCTTCACCCTCGACCGCGATTTCATCCAGGAGATCCGCGATCTGGTGCCGGCCGAGCCGCTCGACGAGATCCTCGCCGACTACGACACCTGGCTTGCTGAACGGCCGCGTGAGATGGCGCGGACTGTCGTCATTGAGCTGTTGGCCTGGCAGTTCGCCAGCCCGGTGCGCTGGATCGAAACCCAGGACCTGCTGTTCACCGAGGTGGCGGCAGGCGGACTGGGTGTGGAGCGGTTCGTCGAGATCGGCGTGAAGTCGTCGCCGACCGTCGCGGGCCTGGCCACCAACACCCTCAAGCTGCCTGAATATGCCCACAGCACAGTGGAAGTGCTCAACGCCGAGCGCGACGCGGCGGTGCTGTTCGCCACCGACACCGACCCCGAGCCCGAACTCGACGAGGTTGACGATTCCGACGCTGCCGCGTCGGACGGCGCGCCGAGCCCTGATGTCACCCCGGCCGTCGCTCCGGCTCCAGCCGTAGCTCCGTCCGGTGCTCCACGCCCCGATGACATTTCGTTCGACGCCGCCGACGCGACGCTGGCGCTGATCGCGTTGTCGGCCAAGATGCGCATCGACCAGATCGAGCAGTTGGACTCCATCGAGTCCATCACCGACGGCGCATCGTCACGGCGTAATCAGTTGCTGGTTGACCTGGGTTCCGAGCTGAATCTGGGCGCTATCGACGGCGCCGCCGAAGCCGACCTGGCCGGGCTGCGGGCTCAGGTCACAAAGCTGGCGCGTACTTACAAGCCTTACGGCCCAGTGCTTTCCGACGCGATCAACGACCAGCTGCGCACGGTTCTGGGTCCGTCCGGTAAGCGGCCTGCGGCGATCGCAGAGCGGGTGACGAAGACCTGGGAGCTGGGCCAAGGATGGGTCAAACACGTCACGGTCGAGGTCGCACTCGGGACCCGCGAGGGCACCAGCGTCCGTGGCGGCGCAATGGGGAACCTGCACGAGGGCGCCCTGGCTGACGCCGCCGCCGTCGACACCGCCATCGACGCCGCGGTCGCGGCGGTGGCCGCACGCCGCGGGATCGCGGTGGCGCTGCCGTCGACCGGTGGCGGCGGCGGTGCGACCGTCGACGCGGCCGCGCTGGGTGAGTTCACTGAGCAGATCACCGGCCGCGACGGCGTGCTCGCGTCAGCGGCCCGCCTGGTGCTGGGACAGCTGGGGTTGAACGACCCGGTCAACGTGCCGCCGACCGCGAACGATGCCGAGCTGATCGACCTGATCACCACCGAACTCGGCGCGGACTGGCCCCGGCTGGTTGCGCCGGTGTTCGACGGCAAGAAGGCTGTGGTGTTCGACGATCGGTGGGCCAGCGCTCGCGAAGACCTGGTCAAGCTCTGGCTGATCGACGACGACGAGGCCAACGCCGACTGGGCGCGGCTGTCGGAGCGTTTCGAGGGCGCCGGCCATGTGGTGGCGACTCAGGCCACCTGGTGGCAGGGCAAGGCGCTAGCAGCCGGGCGTCAGATCCACGCGTCGCTGTACGGCCGGATCGCTGCCGGCGCCGAGAACCCCGCGAACGGCCATTACTGCGACGAGGTCGCGGTGGTCACCGGTGCATCGAAGGGCTCGATCGCCGCATCAGTGGTCGGACGACTACTCGACGGCGGTGCCACCGTCATCGCGACGACGTCCAAGCTCGATGACGAGCGGCTGGCCTTCTACCGGACGCTCTACCGCGACCACGCCCGCTTCGGCGCTTCCTTGTGGGTGGTGGCGGCCAACATGGCGTCCTACTCCGACATCGACGCGCTCGCCGAATGGATCGGCAACGAGCAGACGGAAAGCCTTGGCCCGCAGTCGATTCACATCAAAGACGCGCAGACCCCGACACTGCTGTTCCCGTTCGCGGCGCCGCGGGTGGTCGGCGATCTGTCCGAAGCCGGTTCGCGCTCGGAGATGGAAATGAAGGTGTTGCTGTGGGCGGTGCAGCGACTGATCGGCGGTCTGTCCAGAATCGGCGCCGAACGCGACATCGCCTCGCGGCTGCACGTGGTGCTGCCCGGCTCGCCCAACCGCGGCATGTTCGGCGGCGACGGCGCCTACGGTGAAGCCAAGTCGGCGCTGGATGCGGTGGTCACCCGGTGGGGGGCTGAGTCGTCGTGGGCGCAGCGAGTCAGTCTGGCGCACGCGTTGATCGGCTGGACCCGCGGCACAGGGCTGATGGGGCACAACGACGCGATCGTCAGCGCCGTCGAAGAAGCCGGAGTGACAACGTATTCCACCGACGAGATGGCCGATCTCCTGCTCGGGCTCTGCGACATCGAGTCGAAGGCGGCTGCGGCCACCGCACCGATCAAGGTGGACTTCACCGGCGGGCTCGGGGACGCCAATTTGGATATGGCCGAACTGGCCGCCAAGGCGCGTGAGGAGATCACCGCCGAAGCTGCCACCGACGACGACACCGAGCGGCGGGGAAACCGGGGAACAGTGGCCGCGTTGCCGTCGCCGCCGCGCGGCTTCACCCCGGCCCCGCCGCCGGTGTGGAACCACCTCGACGTCGACCCTTCCGAGTTGGTCGTCATCGTCGGCGGTGCCGAACTCGGCCCGTACGGTTCGTCGCGGACGCGCTTCGAGATGGAGGTCGACAACGAACTGTCGGCCGCCGGTGTGCTCGAGCTGGCGTGGACCACCGGGTTGATCAAGTGGGAGGACGACCCGACGCCGGGCTGGTATGACACCGCATCGGGTGACCTGATCGACGAGGCCGAGCTGGTCGAGCGCTACCACGACGTCGTGGTCGAACGCGTCGGCATCCGTGAATTCGTCGATGATGGCGCGATCGACCCTGACCACGCATCGCCGGTGCTGGTCAGCGTGTTCCTGGACAAGGACTTCACGTTCGTCGTCTCCTCGGAGGCCGACGCCCGCGGGTTCGCCCAGTTCGACACCGAGCACACGGTGGTCCGGCCGGTCCCCGATTCCAGCGACTGGCAGGTTACCCGCAAGGCGGGCACCGAGATTCGCGTGCCGCGCAAGGCCAAGCTGTCGCGGACCGTCGGCGCGCAGATCCCCACCGGGTTTGACCCGACCGTGTTCGGCATCAGCCAGGACATGGCCAACTCGGTCGACCGGGTGGCGCTGTGGAACATCGTCGCGACCGTCGACGCATTCCTGTCGTCGGGTTTCACCCCGACCGAGCTGATGCGATGGGTGCACCCGGGGTTGGTAGCCAGCACTCAGGGCACCGGCATGGGCGGCATGACGTCGATGCAGACGATGTATCACGGCAACCTACTCGGCCGGACCAAGCCAAACGACATCTTGCAGGAAGTGCTGCCGAATGTTGTTGCCGCACATGTGGTTCAGTCCTACATCGGCAGTTACGGCGCGATGATCCACCCGGTCGGGGCGTGCGCCACCGCGGCGGTCTCCGTCGAGGAGGGCGTCGACAAGATCCGCCTCGGCAAGGCCGAGTTGGTGGTTGCGGGCGGCTTCGACGACCTGACGCTGGAGGCCATCATCGGCTTCGGTGACATGGCCGCCACCGCCGACACGAGCATGATGCGCGGCAGGGGCATCAGCGACGTACGGTTCTCCCGGCCCAACGACCGGCGCCGGCTCGGCTTCCTGGAAGCCCAGGGCGGCGGCACGATTCTGCTGGCCCGCGGGGATCTCGCGGTCAAGATGGGTCTGCCGGTGCTCGCGGTTGTTGGCTACGCGCAGTCGTTCGCCGACGGTGTGCACACGTCGATCCCGGCCCCGGGCCTGGGCGCGCTGGGCGCCGGGCGTGGGGGCAAGGACTCCGCGCTGGCCCGGTCGCTGGCCAAGCTGGGCGTCGGCGCCGACGACGTCGCGGTGATCTCCAAGCACGACACCTCAACGCTCGCCAACGATCCCAACGAGACCGAACTGCATGAGCGGCTGGCCGATTCGCTCGGCCGCTCGGACGGCGCGCCGCTGTTCATCGTGTCGCAAAAGAATCTCACCGGGCACGCCAAGGGCGGCGCGGCGGTCTTCCAGATGATGGGGCTGTGCCAGATCCTGCGCGACGGGGTGATCCCGCCCAACCGCAGCCTGGATTGCGTCGATGACGAACTCGCGAGCTCCGCGCACTTCGTCTGGGTCCGCGACACGCTGCGGCTGGGCGAAAAATTCCCGCTGAAGGCGGGGCTGGTGACCAGCCTCGGGTTCGGCCACGTGTCCGGTCTGGTCGCGCTGGTCCATCCGGAGGCCTTCCTGGCCACGCTGGATGCCGAGCAGCGCGCCGATTACCAGCGACGGGCCGATGCTCGTCTGCTGGCCGGGCAACGCCGGCTGTCGTCGGCGATCGCCGGCGGCCGCCCGATGTACGAGCGGCCCGCGGATCGTCGTTTCGATCACGAGGTGCCGGAGAAGCGGCAGGAAGCGGCGATGCTGCTCGACCCGGAGGCGCGGTTGGGCGAGGACGACGTCTACCTTCAGTGAGCATCCGCTAGGTTCGCAATTCGTGAGCCCCGCCGGCGACGATGCAGATGAGGAGGAGCGGCGCCAATGAGCATCGTCGGAGTGGGGATAGACCTTGTCTCCATTACTGAGTTCTCCGAGCAGGTCGACCAGCCCGGAACGGTCTTCGCCGAAACGTTCACGCCCGGTGAGCGACGGGATGCCTCGGACAAGAGTTCGTCGGCGGCACGCCACCTGGCGGCGCGGTGGGCGGCCAAGGAGGCGGTGATCAAGGCCTGGTCCGGGTCGCGGTTTTCCCAGCGGCCGGTGCTGCGCGAAGACATCCACCGCGACATCGAGGTGATCACCGACATGTGGGGACGGCCGCGGGTCCGGCTGACCGGGGCCATCGCCGAACACCTGAAGGACGTGACGATCCACGTGTCATTGACGCACGAAGCCGACACCGCGGCCGCCGTGGCCATCCTGGAACTGCCGTAACGCGCCGCCTCCCACGTCGGGCGTTACCGCTAGCCTCGTGACCATGAGCGATCTGGTCGAACGGGTGCGGGAGGTGCTGCCATCGGTGCGCGACGATCTGGAGAATCTGGTGCGCATCCAGTCGGTATGGGCCGACCCGGCCCGCCGCGACCAGGTGCATCGCAGCGCCCAGGCCACCGCAGATCTGTTGTCGCAGGCGGGTTTTCACGACGTGCAGATCGTCAGCGAGGACGGTGCTCCCGCGGTCATCGCACGGCATCCCGCGCCGCCGGGAGCGCCCACCGTGCTGCTGTACGCCCACCACGACGTGCAACCCGAGGGCGATCCTGCCCAGTGGATGTCGCCGCCATTTGACCCGACCGAACGCGACGGCCGACTCTACGGGCGCGGCAGCGCCGACGACAAGGCAGGTATCGCAACGCATTTGGCGGCGTTTCGGGCACACGGCGGCTCGCCTCCGGTCGGGGTGACGGTGTTTGTGGAAGGCGAGGAGGAATCCGGTTCGCCGTCGCTGGGCCGTCTGCTGGCCGCGCATCGTGACGCGCTGGCCGCCGATGTGATCGTCATTGCCGACTCGGACAACTGGAGCACCGATGTCCCGGCGCTGACGGTATCGCTTCGCGGGCTGGCCGACTGCGTGGTCGAGGTCGCCACCCTTGACCACGGCCTGCACTCCGGGCTGTGGGGTGGCGTGGTCCCGGACGCGCTGTCGGCGCTGGTGCGCCTGCTGGCCAGCCTGCACGACGACGACGGCAATGTTGCGGTGGCCGGTCTACACGAAAGCACAGCCGCGGCAGTGAATTACCCCGCCGACCGGGTGCGGGCCGAATCAGGCTTGCTGGACGGGGTAACCGAAATCGGTTCCGGCTCGGTGCCGCAGCGATTGTGGGCCAAGCCGGCGATCACGGTGATCGGCATCGACACCACATCGATTGCCGCATCGTCGAACACGCTGATCCCGCGCGCCCGGGCCAAGGTCAGCATGCGGATCGCCCCCGGCGGTGACGCCGCTGCGCATCTGACGGCGCTGCGCGAGCATCTGGAGCAGCACGCGCCGTGGGGAGCGCACGTGACCGTCACTCCCGGCGACGTCGGTCAGCCGTACGCCATCGACGCCAGCGGGCCGGTGTATGACGCCGCCCGAGCGGCGTTCCGGCAGGCCTGGGGCGCCGAGCCGATCGACATGGGGATGGGCGGCTCGATCCCGTTCATCGCCGAGTTCGCCGCCGCGTTCCCCAAGGCGGCGATCCTGGTCACCGGCGTAGAGGATCCCGCGACGCAGGCGCACAGCGTCGACGAGAGCCTGCACCTGGGTGTGCTGGAGCGGGCCGCCACCGCCGAGGCGCTGTTGCTGGCCAACCTGGCCTAATGGTGGCGACCCGCTTCGCCCGGTTTCGCCGCGCTCGCGATCGCCATGGCCTAGACGGCCAGATCGCGGCGCAACTTGGCCACGTGCCCGGTGGCTTTGACGTTGTACTGGGCGACGGGCGGGCGGTATCCCACCCCGCTAACGACTAACGACCACTACCTGCGGGCCATCGGGAGTTGTACAGTTCGATTCGTGCCGCTGCGTCATGCGGTGAAGATGATGTTCAGGGCTGATGGGCGTGTTTTCCATCGGCCGCTGGCGATTAGCGTGGCCGGGCTCATATTTGCCGGCGTCGGGCTGGCCGTCACCGCGTTGATCCTCGCCGTCGCGCACCGCGATACAGGTCAAGCACTGGCCTACATCCCGGTCGCGGTCGGTTTGACCGCCGTAGCAGTGATGATGCTGCGCGGCACACGCTGGGCGATCCAAGTCGTCATCGTCGGGCTCGCCGGGCAACTCGCCGCGATTGCGGGAATCATGTGGGAACTCAGCCACGGTATCGACGCCCGCAAAGCCAGCCAGCTCCGCCAGCTCGGCTTCGATCCAACGGCGGGCGTGGTCATCAACTTGATCTACTCCAGCATCGGGTTCGCGCTGTTCTGCTGGTTCGCAACGCGCTGGCTCGTGGCGCGGCGCAGGGCACCGGACACAGGGCACAACGGCAAGGCGAAGCGAGGAAAGATGATCCGACATGGGTGAGGCGAAGGGCCCGTTCGGCGGATCGTCCCACTCCTCGGCGAGCGTCGAGGATGTGTGGGCGGTGTGGACTAACCCCGCCGAGTGGCCAGGCGATGTCATGGTCATGGCCAAGATCGACGGCCCATTCGCAGTGGGGGCGAAGATCACCATGCGGGTAAGGCGCCATCCGCCACTGAGATTGACCGTCACCCGAATAGAAGCGCCGATGTTGTGGACGGGAGTGGCGAGAGTGCCCGGATTGACCGAGACCGTCGATCATCTCATCGAGCCCACTGACTCCGGCACGTTGATTACACAGCGCACCGTCTTTACCGGCCCGTTGGCTTCGATCGCGGCACGCGCACTAGGGGGAATGGTGCGGAAGACTTTTGAGGCGACGACGGCGCACTTTGGGCGGCTGGCCGAGAGACGCGCGTCCCCCTAAAGCGTTAATCCGCAGCACGCTCGTCGCCGGCTGCACGAACCCGCCGTTGCACCTTCGGGTTCAGTCACGCGTTCCGCGCGAAACCCTGATGTCATGCTCTACGCACCCAGAATTTTCTTCTGGATGAATGTTGTCGTATGTGCAGCCTTGACGTTGTACTGCGCGACGGCGATCTTGCCCTTCTCGTCGACGACGAACGTCGAGCGGATCACGCCTGTGACCGTCTTGCCGTACATCTGCTTTTCGCCATAGGCGCCCCAGGCTGTCAGCACCTTGCGGTCGGGGTCGGACAGCAGCGGGAACGTCAGCCCTTCCGCATCACGGAATTTCGCCAGCTTCTCCGGCTTGTCGGGG
>Ga0187879_10002444_pt1 | contig 12592 bp, 7 predicted proteins | sample June2016WEW_19_1_FD_132423 | JGI IMG/M metagenome (GOLD analysis project Ga0187879, IMG submission 132423) | Peatland microbial communities from SPRUCE experiment site at the Marcell Experimental Forest, Minnesota, USA - June2016WEW_19_10 | ecosystem: Environmental > Terrestrial > Soil >... | reverse complement strand
GGTCGCTCGTGCAGCTCGTTGACGTGCTCATCGAGCCGCAGCCCGGAGTCGGTGGCCACCGCGTGCAGGTACACCTCCGGGCGGCGCAGCGCCCGCACCCCGGGGCTGCCCGGGGCGCAGATGCCCCGCGGGGGCAGCGACGCCCGGCTGGCCATCGCGCGCAGCACGGCCGAGCTCATCAGGCTGAGGTCCCACAGAGACTGGTGCCGGTTCTGCCGGGCCCCGAGATCGACCTGCGCCATCGCGCCGAGGCCCGCGTCCTCCAGGACATCGACCATGATCCCCAGCTCGACCCCGTACCCGGTGAGGAACGGGATGGTGCGCAGCAGGTCACGGTACGCAGCGAACTCACCGGCCAGCGGCTGCACGAATCCGGTGAGTTCCGGGCAGAAGAAATTGAACAGCGGCTTGGCCATGAGCTCGGTGACACGCCCGCCCCCGTCTGCCACAGATTGGCTTGAGTCCGTATAGGGCCTGCGGTAAGCGGCCTTCGTAAACTGAACCTCGGGGATCGTGATCAGCGGACCCAGCGTGCCGTAAATGAATTGCTCGAGGAAGTTGCTGGTGTCCGCGTCCGCGAACATGACAATGTCGCCGCGGGCCACGGACAGGCTGCGCCACATGGCGTCGCCCTTGCCCTGGGCCGGACCGTAGTCGGGCAGCAGTTCGTTCTCCGAGTACACCTCGGCGCCCCAGGCCCGGCCGATGTCCGCGGTCCCGTCGGGCGAATCCGCGTCCACGAGCATGACCTGGTCAATCAGCCCGGTCCGGTCGTTCAGCCGGGCTACTTCGGCGAGGATCGGGCCGATCGTCCCGGCGACGTTGCGCGTGGGGAAGATGAGGGTGGTGCTGACCTCGCGGGGTGTCTGGCCCGGGGTGCCCAGAGCGGCGAAGTCCTCGTGGCTAAATGATCGCTGCTGGAACCAATCCCGGACATTTGTCATCATGTATCGTGCCCTTTCGCTCAGGTCGCCGCTACATCAGCCCGGGGCGCGGTGGCGGCCTTACTGACCGGGTGCATGCCCCCTGCACCAGATCGCCGCAAGCGGAGAGAAAATGCTAGCGGCGGAATGTTGATGTGAGGTAAAAGCGTGTTGCGCCCCGGTTAACCCGCAGGTGATCCGGCGGGTGGTAACGCCCCGTGGTCAGGCGCAGGCCGCGGCTGGGAGTCCCGCCGCGGTGTTAGTCGGGGCGGGCTGCGCCGCTGGTGCCCGGCACCGGGGCCGAGGTACCCGGGGCGAGACGGGGCACCGGAGCGGTTCCGTTAGTGCCGTTGATGGTGGTCTTGACCTGCGAGGGAGCAGCGGAGGGGGCCCGGCGGGGCTGGGGCAGACCGCCGTTGGCCGACGCGTCGTCGTAGAAGAACTGGCGGCCGCGCAGCAGCGAGACCATGGCCCCGATGAACGACATGAGGGCCGCCGCGGTGAACACGATGACGAGGCCGTGGTGGAACGGGCCGGCGATCAGCGTGGGGAAGAAATGCCGCCCGGTCAGCGCGGCCACGTTGTCGGCCGGGAGCCTGCTGAGTACCCCGGACGGCTTGAGCAGGTGCTGCACCGGGTTGTAGCCGAGCAGGGCGGCGAACACCGTGCTCACCGGGGGCAGGTGGCCGACCTTGGTGGCGACGGACAGGGGCACGCCCTGGGCGGTCAGCCCGCGGATCAGCGCGGGCGGCAGGGTACTGGCCAGCCCGGCGATCAAGAGCGAGAAGAAGATGCCGATGGACAGGGACATGCCGGCGTTCTGGAACGTGGACCGCATCCCGGACGCGCTGCCCCGCTGGCTGGCGGGCACGCTGCTCATGATGGCGGAGGTGTTGGGCGAGGCGAACAGGCCGGAGCCCACCCCGTTGAAGAAGATGATCGTCGCGAACAGCCAGTACGGGAAGACCAGCGGCAACGCGATCAGGCCGATGAACGCGCAGGTCGCGACCAGCAGGCCGGCGGTGGCGAACGGGCGGGGGCCGTACTTGTCCGACAGCGTGCCGGAGATTGGGCCGGCGATCAGGAACCCGGCGGTCAGCGGCAGCATGTAGATGCCCGCCCACAGCGGCGTGTCGATGAAGTTGTAGCCATGCAGCGGCAGCCAGACACCAGCCAGCCAGAGCACCAGCATGAACTGCAGCCCGCCGCGGGCGATCGAGCCGAGCAGGCTGGCCAGGTTCCCGGCCGCGAAGGCCCGGATCCTGAACAGGCCGAGCTGGAACATGGGCTCGGCGATGTGGGTCTCGATCAGGCAGAACACGACGAGCAGGGCCGCGCCGCCGAACAGGCCGGTGAGCACCCAGGGGTTCATCCACCCGGTGGGGTGCCCGCCGTACGGCTGGATCCCGTAGGTGATCGCGACCAGCAGTGCGGTGGCGCCCAGGCCGAACGTGACGTTGCCCCACCAGTCGATCTTGGCGCGCCGGGTGGTGGCGATCTCGCGCAGGCTCCGGTAGGACCAGAAGGTCCCGACGATCCCGATCGGGACGTTCACCCAGAACACCAGCCGCCAGTCCACCGCGGCCAGCAGCCCGCCCAGCAGCAGCCCCACGAACTGCCCGGAGATCCCGGCGATCTGATTCACGCCCAGCGCCATGCCGCGCTTGCCCGCCGGGAACGCGTCGGTCAGGATCGCGGCCGAGTTGGCCATCAGCATGGCCCCGCCGAGGGCCTGGACCAGCCGCCAGCAGATCAGCCACATCGCGCCGCTGCTGCCGGTCAGCGGGTCCAGCGACAGCGCGATCGAGGCCAGGGTGAAGACCACGAAACCCAGGTTGTAGATGCGCACCCGGCCGTACATGTCGCCGAGCCGGCCCAGGGTGACCACGGCCACCGCGGTGACCAGCAGGTAGCCGATGATCATCCACAGCAGGTAGCTGACGTTGCCGGGCGCGAGCGGGTCGAGCTTGATGCCGCGGAAGATGGCGGGCATCGCGATGATCACGATCGAGGCGTCGATCGTGGCCATCGTCATGCTGAGCGTGGTGTTCGAGAGCGCGATCCACTTGTAGCGGCCGCCGTCGGCGCCGTCTGCGGACGCCTGGCCGTGGCCGTTCAGCGTCGACATAGCGCCCGGGGCGCCGCTGGGATCAGTGTTTCTCGGCACGTTGATACATGCTACCTCGCGTCAGTTGCTTGATCGCAACTACTTATCGGGGCGGAATTTCCCTGGCGGTGCTGTCCGGCGGCGGGGCTCAGACGGTGCCGTGGGCCAGCGCGATGACACGGTCCAGCGCGGCGCCGTTGCTGACCCCCAGCCCGTCGTGCTGGTACTCGTTCGTCACCCAGGGCCGCAGGCCGCGGATCGCGGCGGCGGTGGGCAGCGAGAGCTGCCGCGGCACGTACATGTCGTCGAAGTACACCGCGGCGGCGGCGGGCACGTTGTTGGCCGCGAGCCGGTCCCCGTCGTAGAGCCGCGGCCAGGAATCACGCGCGGCGAGTTCCTCCGCCGCGTCTCGCAGCGGGCGCAGCACCGGGTCGGTCTCGAACATCCAGGGGTAGATCATCTCGCCGGTGAACAGCAGCGTGATGTCGCCGTCCACGGCCGCCGCGGGGTCGAACTCACCGAACTCGCCCATGATCCGGTCCGCGGCCCAGCGGGTCGCGGCCCCCTGGGCGTAGCACGCCTCGTGGACCAGGGCGTACAGCGGCGCCTCGGCGAACGACAGCTGGGCGGCGGCGCGGGCCAGGAACGCGTCGGAGAGCACGCCCCCGGCGAGCGCGTCCTCCAGCAGGTAGTGCAGGGTGTCGCTGCCCCTGGAGGAGCCGAGCATCCGGCCCAGGCTCTGGAAGGCCGGCACGGTGAGCCGCCCGCCATTCGGCATGATCACCTCATGGCTGGCCAGGTGGCGGGCCACGGCGCGGGCCCGGTCCGCGTCCATCGGGAACCGCTCGTAATGCCGCCGGTTGCGTTCGGCCACGATCGGATACGTGACCCGGTACACGTCGTCGGCTGTGGCGTCCAGGCCCGGCAGGCCGCCGGTGATCAGCGCCTCCCGGACCCCCTCCGGGGCCAGCGACAGGTAGCTGACCGTGCAGAAGCCGCCGAAGCTCTGGCCCAGCACGGTCCACGGCTCGTCGCCGATCAGCCGCCGCCGGATCAGCTCCGCGTCCCGGACGATCGAGTCGGCCCGGAAATGGCTCAGGTAGCCGGCCTGCGCCGCGGGGCTGCCGAGCCGGCCCAGCGTGTGCCGGGACGCGCGGGTGGACCGCCCGGTGCCGCGCTGGTCGAGGAGCACCACCCGGAAATCGTCCAGCGCCCGGGTCAGCCAGGACTCCCGGCCGAACGGGCGGGGGCTGCCGAACCCGGGGCCGCCCTGGAGGTAGACGAGCCACGGCAGGGCGGGGTCGCTGTCGCGGCGCCCGGCTGGGGCGACCTCGCGGGCGAACACCTCGATCTGCTCGCCGTCCGGCTGCCCGTGGTCCAGCGGCACCGTGAACGTGTGGTCGGTGAGCACCGTGCCTGGCTGGCGGAACACCGGGCCGGTCCGTACGTCTGCAGTCATGCCCGGTAACGTACGCGAGTCTGTCCGGGGGGGCCCGGGACTGCCCGGGGGCAGAGTAGCGTGTCGGACCTGCCGAGGGCTGAGGAGCGACGCGTGCCGGATTGGGTCAAGCACGCCATCTGGTGGCAGGTCTACCCGCTCGGGTTCGCCTCAGCGGAAGCCGCCAGCGAGCCGGGAGGCGACGGCGCGCAGCCTGTCACGCACCGGCTCGGGCAGCTGACCGCGTGGCTGGATTACGCGGTGCAGCTGGGCGCCTCGGGGCTCGCGCTCGGGCCCATCTTCGCCTCGCAGACGCACGGGTACGACACGACCGACCACTACCGGATCGACCCCCGGCTCGGGGACGAGCGGGACTTCGCCGCGCTGGCCGAGGCCGCGCACGCACGGGGGCTGCGGGTCCTGCTCGATGGGGTCTTCCACCACGTGGGCCGCGGCTTCCCGGCCTTCCAGCGGGTGCTGGAGCAGGGCCCGGCCGCGCCGGAGGCCTCGTGGTTCCGGCTGACCTGGCCGCCGGACTGGCAGCCTGGCGCCGGGCCGGAGTACGGCACGTTCGAGGGCCACGAGGCCCTGGTAGCGCTCAACCACGGCGAGCCGGCCGTGGCCAGCTACGTCGCCGGGGTCATGAACCACTGGCTGGACGCGGGCGCGGACGGCTGGCGGCTGGACGCCGCCTACGCCGTGCCCCCAGCGTTCTGGGCCGAAGTGGTGCCCCAGGTCCGGGACGCGCATCCCCGGGCCTACCTGGTCGGCGAGGTGATCCACGGCGACTACCCGGAGTTCGTGGCCGCGTCCGGCCTGGACTCGGTGACCCAGTACGAGCTGTGGAAGGCCATCTGGAGCGCGCTGAACGACCGCAACCTCTTCGAGCTGGGCCACGCCCTGGACCGGCACAACGGCTTCCTGGAGACGTTCGTGCCGCTGACCTTCGTGGGCAACCATGACGTGACCCGGCTGGCCAGCCGGCTGGAGGATGACCGGCACCTGGCCCACGCCCTGGCCGTGCTGCTCACCGCGGGCGGCACGCCCGCCATCTACTACGGCGACGAGCAGGCCTTCAGGGGAGTCAAGGAGGAGCGGGCCGGCGGGGACGATGAGATCCGGCCCGCGTTCCCGGGCCTCCCGGACGATCTCGCGCCCGGCGGCTGGCCGGTCTACCGGCTGCACCAGGACCTGATCGGCCTGCGCCGCCGCCACCCGTGGCTGCACCGGGCGCAGACCACCATGCTGCACCTGGCCAACGAGTTGATGATCTACCGGGTGGCTGCGGGGGAAGCGGGTGGCGGGGGCGAGGCGCGGGCCGGGGGCGGGATGGGGGCCGGGGGCGGGACGGTGGAGCAGAGCCTGGTGGTGGCGCTCAGCCTGGAGGATCAGGAGGTCCGGGCCGGCGTCCCGGGAGCCAGCGAGAGCCTGGCCGGCCCGGGCACCCTGGCCGGGGCCGGCGGCCCCGGCGCGCAGGTGATCCTGCCGCCGCACGGCTGGGCGATCCTCGCCTGACCGTTTCGCGGCGGGCTGACCGGATCCGCTGACCGCGCCGGGCCGGGCGACCCGCCGATACCCCGACCTGCGTGGGGGGGCTCTAGGAACTTCCACTACCGTTGCGGCATGCTGAATCAGCTCGCGTCCCTGGCGCGCCTGGACTTCTCCCCGCGGCACCGCCAGCCGTCCGCGCTGCGGGTGCTGCTGGCCACGATCGCCTCGGTTGCCGGATCCCTGGCGGCCGACGCCATCCTGGTCGTCATCGGCGAGGCCGTCTTTCCCGGCACCAAGGGATTCGCGCACTTCCAGTTCTCCGACTACGCCAAGCTGACCGTGGTGGGCGTGATCGTCGCCTGCGTGGCCTGGCCGATCGTGACAAGGATCAGCTCGGCGCCACGGTGGCTGTTTTTCCGCCTGGCCATCCTGGTCACGCTGGTCCTGTGGCTCCCGGACCTCTACATCCTGTACAAGGGTGAATCGGTCAAGGCGGTGGCGGTGCTCATGGTCATGCACCTGGCCATCGCCGTGGTCACCTACAACCTGCTCGTGCACATCGCCCCGGTTCGCCCTGCGTCCCGGGGCTCAGTGGACGGCCGGCCCCTAGTCAGGGGCTCAGCGGACAGCCGGCCCCTAGTCAGGGGCTCAGCGGACGGCCGGCCCCCGGTCAGGGGTTCAGCGGGGGAGTCAGAGGCCGGACAGCGGGATACCCAGCTGTCCGCGGAGCAACCCCCCCGAGGCCACCACCGGCACGCTCGCTGACGCGGGTCGTCCAGTAGGACCTGTCGCCTCAGCCACACCAGCTCTCCCCTCAGCCACACCAGCCGCTGGCCCAGCCGATGACGAGTTCGTGATCTAACGATCGGTGTCGCCCCAGCAACACCGATCGTTAGATCACGAAGAGGACGCCCCGCCGGGTGGTCCCAGGAAACTCCTGAGTCACACTGGCCTGTCAACGGGAACCTGAAGGAGCGCGTGGCCCTGTTCAACCTCAGCCTCGCGCACGCGACCCTCAAAGTCGGCAAGCACTCCGTAAAGTCGGCAAGCACTCCGTGCAGGCCAGCGGGATCGTCGTGACCCCGACCAAGACCGCGGCGAGCGCGCTGGACACCACGGTCGGCACCTCCCTGTTCACCCCAGGACTGGAGCTGGGCACGGCCGCGACGGTTCTGCGCTTCTGAACCGTCCTCGGGGCGCCGTCGCCGGAGATCCGGTGACGGCGCACCGGACACGCCGCCCGGGCCTGGAAAGCTCGCGGGAGCTAGCGGGGGGCGCAGGCCGGTGCGCTCGCCGAGCAGCTCGCGGGCGGCATCCAGATGGCCGGCGTGGCGGGCCGTTTCCTCGATCCTGTGCAGCGCGATGTAGCGCAGATCGGTCACCTCGTCGGCGCCCTCGCGGTTGTGCCGGCCCACGGGCGCGGCCGACAGCGGGGTCGTGGCCAGGACGGCGTGGGCGCGGTCGATCTGGTCGCGGTAGAAAGCGAACACGACCTCCGGCGCCGGCTGGTCGTGAACGGCGCGTCCTCGTCGCCGGGATCGTCGGGTCAGGGGAGCGGTGCCGCCGAGCCCGTGGCCACGTCCTGGAACCAGTGCCGCTCGGCGGTATCCTGTGGGCGGGGCCGAGAGGCGCTGCAACGGGCTTCGGCCCGCCACGCTCGGTCCCGCCGGTGAACCAAGGGCGCCTCCCAGGACGGGAGGTTGCCGGTGGGCACATTCGGCGCGTCAGGCGGCACGGAGGCACTGCGCGGGCTTCTGGACCAGCGCATTCTGGTACTCGACGGGGCCTGGGGCACGATGTTCCAGGGCACCGGGCTGACCCCGGCTGACTACCGCGGGGAGCGGCTGGGTGACCACCCGCAGGACGTGACCGGTGACCCGGACCTGCTGAACCTGACCCGGCCGGACGTCGTCCTGGACGCGCACCGGCGCTACCTCGCGGCCGGCGCGGACATCACGACGACCAACACCTTCACCGCCACGAGCGTCGGCCAGTCCGACTACGGCCTGCAGCCGCTGGTCCGGGAGATGAACCTGCGGGGCGCCCAGCTGGCCCGCCAGGCCGCCGACGAGGCAGGCGGCCGCCTCGTGGCTGGCTCGGTCGGGCCGATGAACGTCACGCTGTCCCTGTCCCCGCGGGTGGAGGACCCCGCCTACCGGGCCGTCTCCTTCGACCAGGTACGGGACGCTTACACGGAACAGATCGAGGCGCTGGCCCACGGCGGGGTAGACCTGCTGCTGATCGAGACGATCTTCGACACGCTGAACGCCAAGGCCGCGATCGCCGCCGCCCGCGCGGCGGCTCCCCACCTGCCGCTGTGGATCTCGGTGACGATCGTCGACCGCAGCGGCCGGACGCTGTCCGGGCAGACCGTCGAGGCGTTCTGGACCGCGATCGAGCACGCCAGCCCGCTGGTGGTCGGCGTCAACTGCTCGCTGGGCGCCGAGGAGATGCGCCCGTACGTCGCCGAGCTGTCCAGGCTGGCGGGCACCTACACCGCCTGCCACCCGAACGCCGGGCTGCCCAACGCGTTCGGCGGCTACGACCAGACGGCGCCGGAGACCTCCCGGCTGCTCGCCGACTTCGCCGGCGCGGGACTGGTCAACATCGTCGGCGGCTGCTGCGGGACCACGCCGGACCACATCGCGCAGATCGCCGCCGCCGTGTCCGGGACGCCGCCGCGCCCGCTGCCCGGAGCGTCACCGCGCCCGCGTTTCAGCGGCCTGGAGACCTTCGCGATCGGCCCGGACACTGGCTTCGTGATGATCGGCGAGCGGACCAACGTCACCGGGTCCCGGCGGTTCCGCAGGCTGATCGAGGGGGGCGACCATCAGGGTGCGGTCGACGTCGCGCTGGAGCAGGTGCGCGGGGGAGCGAACCTGCTCGACGTGAACATGGACGCTGACCTGCTCGACAGCCAGGAGGCCATGACGACCTTCCTGAACCTCATCGCGACCGAGCCCGAGGTGGCCCGCCTTCCGGTGATGATCGACAGTTCCCGCTGGTCCGTGCTGGAGGCCGGGCTGAAATGCGTCCAGGGCAAGGGCGTGGTCAACTCGATCAGCCTGAAGGAGGGCGAGGGGCCGTTCCTGGACCAGGCCCGCCGCATCCGCGACTACGGAGCGGGCGTGGTGGTCATGGCCTTCGACCAGCAGGGCCAGGCCGACACCGTCGAGCGCAAGGTGTCGATCTGCGGCCGCGCCTATGACCTGCTGACCCGCCAGGCCGGCTTCGCCCCCGAAGACATCGTGTTCGACCCCAACGTGCTGGCCGTGGCCACCGGGATCAGCGAGCACAACGGATACGCGAAGGCGTTCCTCGAGGCGCTGCCGCTGATCAAGGAACGCTGTCCCGGCGCCCGTACCAGCGGCGGGATTTCCAACCTCTCCTTCTCGTTCCGCGGCAACGACGTGGTGCGGGAGGCCATGCACTCGGCGTTCCTGTTCCACGCGGTGCGGGCCGGACTGGATATGGGCATCGTGAACGCCGGGCAGCTGGCCGTCTACCAGGACATCCCCCCGGACCTGCTCGAGCTGGTCGAGGACGTGCTGTTCGACCGCCGCGCCGACGCCACCGACCGCCTCGTCGCCTTCGCCGAGACGGTCACCGGCTCCGCCACCCGCCGCACGGTGGACCTGGCCTGGCGGGACGCGCCCGTGGCGGAGCGGCTGAGGCATGCGCTGGTCCACGGCATCGTGGACTTCATCGAGGCCGATACCGAGGAGGCCCGGCTCCAGCACGCACGTCCCCTGGAGGTGATCGAGGGCCCGCTGATGGACGGCATGAAGACCGTCGGCGACCTCTTCGGCGCCGGGAAGATGTTCCTGCCGCAGGTGGTGAAGAGCGCACGGGCGATGAAAAGGTCCGTCGCCTACCTCGAGCCGTTCATGGAAGCCGAGAAAGAGCAAGCGCGGCTGGACGGGCGCGCGGCCGACGAGCGCGGCCAGGGCACCATCGTCCTGGCCACCGTCAAGGGTGATGTGCACGACATCGGCAAGAACATCGTGGGCGTGGTGCTGGGATGCAACAACTACCGGGTCATCGACCTCGGGGTGATGGTCCCGGCCGCCACGATCCTGGACACGGCGGCCGCGCAGGGCGCGGACGCGGTGGGGCTGTCCGGCCTGATCACCCCTTCACTCGACGAGATGGTCGCGACCGCGGCCGAGATGCAGCGCCGCGGCCTCACGCTTCCGCTGCTGATCGGGGGCGCGACGACCTCCCGCCAGCACACCGCCGTGCGGATCGCGCCCGCCTACGAGGGCCCCGTGATCCACGTGCTCGACGCGTCCCGGGTGGCCGGCGTCATGTCCAGCCTGCTGGCCCCCGGGCGCGCCGGGCAGCTCGACTCCGCGAACCGTGCCGAGCAGGAGCGGCTGCGCGAGCTGCACGCGGGCCAGCGGCACCAGCGGCTGCTCACGCTCGGGGAATCGCGGGCCAACCGGGAAGAGGTCGGCTTCGGCGACCTGCCAGTGCCCGCCTTCACCGGCGCCCGCACCGTCAGCCCGGAGATCAAGGACCTCCGCGCGATGATCGACTGGCAGTTCCTGTTCCTGGCCTGGGAGCTTAAGGGCAAGTACCCGGCCATCCTGGACCAGCCGGTGGCGCGCGAGCTCTACGACGATGCCAACGAGCTGCTGGACGAGATCATCGCCTCAGGCTCGTTCCAGGCCCGGGGCAGCTACGGCTTCTGGCCCGCTCACGCGGAGGACGACGATATCGTGCTCGACGCCGCGCAGGCCGCTGTGCGCTTCCCCATGCTCCGCCAGCAGACGCAGAAGCCGGGCGGCCGTGCCAACCGGTCCCTGGCGGACTACATCGCGCCCGCCGGTGACCACCTGGGCGGGTTCGCCGTGACGATCCACGGGGCGGAGGCCCTCGCCGCGACGTACGAGGCCGGCCAGGACGACTACCGGGCCATCATGGTCAAGGCGCTCGCGGACCGTCTCGCCGAGGCGTTCGCGGAACACGTCCACCTGCAGGCGCGGCGGGACTGGTTCGAGCCGGACGCCGAGCCGGCCCTCGAGGACCTGCACGCGGAACGGTTCCGTGGCATCCGCCCGGCCCTCGGTTACCCGGCGAGCCCGGACCACAGCCTGAAGCGAGAGCTGTTCAGCCTGCTCGGCGCGGCGGAGCTCGGGATGTCGCTCACCGAGTCGTTCGCCATGTCCCCGGCGGCGAGCGTCAGCGGGCTGATCTTCGCCCACCCGGCGTCGCGGTACTTCACCGTGGGCCGGATCGGCCGGGACCAGGCCCGGGACTACGCGCACCGGCGCGGCCTCAGCCTGACCGAGGCCGAGCGCTGGCTGCGGCCCAACCTGTCCTACGACCCCGATAACGGCTGACCCGTGGCGGCTGACTCACGGCAGGTGACTGGCTCCGCGTCCCGGGGCCCCGGCCAGGCCGGGTAGTCGACGTAGCCGCGGGCCCCCGCCGCGGTAGTGAGTGGCCCGGTCGCTGGCGGCCAGTTGGGGCGGTATAGGCATACCCGCCGGGCTGCGCGCGGCCGGGGGAGCGGTCGGCCGCGGCCCAGTACGGCGACAGCCGTACCCCGACCCGCCGCCCATCCCAGGCGGCGGGCACCGCGTCGACGATTTCGAGCAGCAGGCGGTGGCGGCGTGCCCCGACTGGCCGGACAGTTCGAGGTACATCGTGGTGAACGGGACGGTCGGTGTGGTGGCCGCCAGTCACGCGGGGCCGGCCAGCCTCAATCAGGCGGCGGGTGCGACGGAGGCGCCCTCGATGTGATGCCGGGCCAGCGCGTCGGCCACGAAGCCGCTGGCCTTCATCCGCTCGACGAACCCGGCCAGGGCCTGCGCCGCAGCGTCGCCCCGCCCGGCCGGCAGGCCCATCGCCTGCTGGATCACCATGAAACGGCCGGGCAGCAGCCGCAGCGACGGATTCTCTCCAGCCCATCGCTCCAGGACCTGGCGGATGCCGGCGGCCACGTCCACCTGGCCGGCCGTCAGGGCCCGCAGCACCGCGGGCGCACCGTCCACGCGCTCGACCTGCGCGGCATGCAGCTCACGGGACAGGAAAAGGTCGTAGGCGCTGCCCTGGCCCACCGCCACCCGGTTCCCGGTGCGGTCCACCTCGGCGTTATCCCGCAGGGCGGATTCCGCGGAGGCGAGATAGCTGCCCTCGATCAGCACGTACGGCGCGGTGAAGCGCAGGCCCTGGCTGCGCGCCGGGTCGATGGCGAAGAAACCGACGTCGGCCTGCTCGCTGCGCACCGCGTCCACCGACTGGGCGGCCTTGCCAAACAGGATGAGCTCGATTTCGAGGCTCAGTTCGCGGCCTAGCGCCCGGGCCAGATCGACCGAGACCCCGCCCGCCTCGCCGGTCACCGGATCCCGGTGCGCCAGGACCGGGTTACCCAGATTGATGGAGGCACGCAGCATCCCACCGGGCGCGAACGCGCGGATGAGAACTTCAGAAGGGGAGGCCACGGCGGCGATCGTAGCCGAGCGCGGCGGCCGGAGGCACGCAAAGCCGGGGCGGTCTCACCGAGGGGGGCCGGGAAGCCGTGTCCACCCGGGCGGTGAGCGCCGCGGCTGGCGTGCAGGCCCCGACCATCTACCGGCTCTTCGGCGACAAGCAGGGCCTGCTCGACGCGGTGGCGACCCACGGCTT
>Ga0187879_10002441_pt1 | contig 12596 bp, 10 predicted proteins | sample June2016WEW_19_1_FD_132423 | JGI IMG/M metagenome (GOLD analysis project Ga0187879, IMG submission 132423) | Peatland microbial communities from SPRUCE experiment site at the Marcell Experimental Forest, Minnesota, USA - June2016WEW_19_10 | ecosystem: Environmental > Terrestrial > Soil >... | reverse complement strand
GGCCGGCGTCGGCGGCGTGGCGGGGCAACCGGCGGCCGCGGCCAGCGTCGACGCCCTGCGGCTCTACTCTCGGGTCAAGGCGCTGGCCCGGGCGCAGTCTGCCGACGTGGCGGCCCGCCTGGCTGCCGACGGGGTCGAGGTCATCTCCGGCGCGGGCCGCCTGGCCGGCCCGCGCACCGTGGTGGTGGGGGATCGCGAGATCAGCGCGGACGCCGTGCTCATCGCGACCGGAGCTGAGCCCCGGATGCTGCCCGGCGCGGTTCCTGACGGAGACCGGCTGCTGACCTGCAGGCAGCTCTATGACCTGAGCGAGTTGCCCGCGGAGCTTGTCGTGGTGGGCTCGGGCGTGACCGGCGCCGAGTTCGCCAGCGCTTACCAGGCACTCGGCTCCCAGGTCACCCTCGTCTCCTCGCGGGACCGGGTGCTGCCACATGAGGACGTGGACGCCGCCGTGGTGGTCGAGGACGTGTTCCGGCGGCGTGGCATGACCGTGCTCGGCAGGTCGCGTGCGGCGGAGGCTAAGCGCACCAGGGACGGCGTGGCGGTGATCCTGGCCGACGGCCGGACCGTCCGCGGCACGCATTGCCTGCTCACAGTGGGGATGCAGCCCTGTACAGCTGGCATCGGCCTGGCGGACACCGGGGTCGCCCGGGATGACCGCGGGTTCGTGCCGGTCGACCGGGTGTCACGGACCTCGGTGCCGGGGATCTATGCGGCCGGGGACTGCACCGGCGTATGGATGCTTGCCTCTGTCGCGGCCATGCAGGGCCGAATCGCGATGTGGCACGCGCTCGGCGAGGCCGTCCAGCCCATCCGGCTCAGCCACGTGGCAGCGACGATCTTTACTGAGCCTGAGATTGCGACGGTGGGAATCTCGCAGGCGGCCGCTGACAGCGAGCAGGACGTGCTGGTGGTGAAGCTGCCGCTGGCCACCAACCCGCGGGCCAAGATGCAGGGCTTCCGCGATGGCTTCATCAAGCTGTTCGCGCGCGCCAGCAGCGGGATCGTGCTTGGCGGCGTAGTGGTAGCGCCGCGCGCCAGCGAACTCATCCTGGGCGTGTCGCTCGCGGTGGAGCAGACCCTGACGGTGGCCCAGATGGCGCACACCTTCACGGTCTACCCCTCGCTATCCGGCAGTCTCACCGAGGCGGCACGTAAGCTCATGCAGCCCGCTGCCGCCGGGTAGCCGCCGCGCCGGGCGGCTCATGGCGTCAGTGCGCGGGCCGGCCCAGATCCGGGTCGTCGGGGACGTCGAGACCATGCTGACGCAGCCGGGCGACGCGGATGTCGTCGGCGTAGGCGAGGACCGTGAACACGCTGCCGGACAGGATCAGCGCCACCATCGTCAGGCTGAGCCAAAGGGGCGCGGGCAGCAGCGTGTCGAGCAGCACCGCGACCACGACGCAGACCGGAATGATGACCGCCAGGTGGCGAAGCGCCGTACGGCCGCGCCAGCCCTCGTCGGTCAGTTCGTGCCTGACCCAGTCACGATTCTCCTCCGGCAGCCGGAATCCGACCGCGAACAGTAGCCACCGCGCCACCCCAGGGTCGCCAGCGAGCCGTGTCATTGCCTCATCATCGCGAGCCCGCATGAGCGGCGCGAACCGGGCCGCTAGTTGGGCCGGATCCGCGCCGGCCCGGTCAGCGCGAAAGAGGACAAGGCCGCCGGGCCTGGCGAGGCCGGCGGGGTTAACCGGGCAATTGGCAGATCACCGCACCGGAAGAGACGGTCTGGCCCACCTGAACCGAGAGGTCGGTCACGGTACCGCTCTTGTGCGCGGTCAATGGCTGCTCCATCTTCATCGCCTCGAGGACGACAACGGTGTCGCCTGCCGTCACCTGCTGGCCTTCCTCGGCCACGATTTTGATGATCGTTCCCTGCATGGGGCTGACCAGCGCATCACCCGCGCCCGCCCCGCCGCGACGTGCACCGGCGCCGTGATCGCCAGCTGAGCCGGGCCGCCGCCCGCGGCCTGACGCCGGGTCGGCCCCCCCGCCACGGCCGCCGGTCCCGGCACCGCTCGTCCCGGTACCGCTCGGTCCGGCACCGCTCGGTCCGGTACCGCTCGTCCCGGCTGCGCCCGTCCCGGCTGCGCCCGGACCGCCGTCAGCCAGCCCGGCGGGGATCACCACTTCCAGTCGCCTGCCGCCGACCTCGACAATGATCCGCTCCCGCCCGGGAGGATCGTCAACGGCGGCCCCGCCCCGGGCGCCCGCACCGGCCTGGCCTGCCGGGCCCGCTGCCGGGCCGGTCGCCGTGTACGGCGGGATGTCACCCTTGAACTCGGTCTCGATCCACCGGGTGTGCACCGTGAACGGCTCAGCGGTAAACGCCGGGTCGTTGACCACCGCCCGGTGGAACGGCAGCACCGTGGGCATCCCGTCGACCTCGAACTCGGCCAGCGCCCGGCGCGAGCGCTCAATCGCCTGCCGGCGGCTGGCCCCGGTGACAATCAGCTTGGCCATCAGCGAGTCGAACGACTGCGACACGGTCATCCCGGCGGCATAACCTGCATCGAGCCGCACCCCGGGCCCGGACGGCGGCTGCCATCGCCTGATCGTCCCCGGCGTGGGGAGGAAGTTACGGCCCGGGTCTTCGGCGTTGATACGGAACTCGATGGAGTGCCCGCGAACCTCCGGGTCGCCGTGCGACAGCTCCTGGCCGTCCGCGATGCGGAACATCTCCCGCACCAGGTCGACGCCGGTGACTTCCTCGGTCACCGGGTGCTCCACCTGGAGCCTGGTGTTCACCTCGAGGAAGGAGACGGAGCCGTCCTGGCCAATGAGGAACTCGCACGTGCCGGCCCCGGCATAACCAGCTTCGCGCAGGATCGCCTTGGACGATTCGCGTATCAGCTCCTCCTGCACCCGCGTCAGGAACGGGGCGGGTGCCTCCTCGACCAGCTTCTGGTGCCTGCGCTGCAGCGAGCAGTCCCTGGTAGAGACGACGACGATGGTGCCGTGGGTGTCGGCCAGGCATTGCGTTTCCACGTGCCTTGGCCGGTCCAGGTAGCGTTCCACGAAGCATTCGCCACGGCCGAAGGCGGCGACCGCCTCCCGGACCGCGGACTCGAACCTGGGAGCGATCTCCTCGGCGGTGCGGGCTACCTTGAGCCCCCGGCCGCCGCCGCCGTGGGCGGCCTTGATCGCGATCGGCAGGCCATACTCAGCCGCGAAAGCGGCAGCCTCTGCCTCGCCGGAGACCGGGCCGTCGGTCCCCGGGGCGAGCGGGGCACCGACGATGCGGGCGATGTGCCGGGCCCGCACCTTGTCGCCGAGCGCCTCGATCGCGGCGGGGGGCGGACCGATCCAGATCAGCCCGGCCGCGATGACCTCGCGTGCGAAGTCCGCGTTCTCGGCAAGGAATCCGTATCCCGGGTGCACGGCGTCCGCGCCCGACTCCGCGGCCGCCTTGAGGATCTTGCCGATGTCGAGATAGCTCTCCGTGGCGCTCCGGCCGCCCAGCGCGAACGCCTCATCGGCCATCGTCACGTGCAGTGCGTCGAGGTCGGACTCGGAATAAACGGCCACGCTGCCGAGGCCGGCATCGCGGCAGGCTCGGACGATCCGGACCGCGATCTCGCTGCGGTTGGCGATAAGGACCTTGCGCACGAAACCGACTCCTCTCGACTGCGCAGGAGTCTAATCGCTGGTCATTCCACGGCATGCGGCCAGTGTGGCGACTCCCCGTGCTGCGGTCCGACGCCGGTAAGCCGGCCCGGCGGCGTCACGCTGAAGAGCCGTCCCGCTGATCCGGGCTAGCGGGGGAGGGCGCTGGCGCGCCAGGCGCCGGGGCCGCGGTGCAAGGGCGAGCGCAGCAGCCGGGATCTCGCAGACCATTCTGAACGGACGACGGGGGGTGCTCCCGGCGCGCTGACCGGTGCCGCACGGGCGAAGAGGACGGCCACCAGGGCAGCGATCTCCTGCTCCGTCGGGTTGCCCTTGACGATGGTCAGGAGCGGCGCCCGGGCGGGATCGCGCTGGTGCGCGGTGCTGCGTGGCCCGGATTTTCCGTTTTGCTTTGGTTGTGAATTTTCACTCGCAGAAATGACTATCAGCCCCTTGATTTACCGACGCCAATACCGAACTGCCGGTGCACCCGCGCCCAGAACGCGTCCCGCAGCCACTCCCTGGCCTCCTGATAGGCGCGCAGGGACAGGCCGAGTTCCTTCTCGGCGTCGACCAGTAGTTCCTTGTCGATAACGGGCGGCAGAATCGGCCCGGGCAGCAGGTCGCGGATGTTGTCCTCGCCGCGGGTCAGGATCCACTTCTGCGCCACATGCTCGCCTGCCTCCTCGACCCGTTCCCGTTCGGGGCCGAGCCTGGCAGCGGCCAGCATGGGCGGCGAGGTGGCCCGGACCAGCGGCCGCGGCCCGTGCCGTTCGCCGAACACCTGGGCCGGGTTGGGCTTGACCGACACCACGTGGCTGATCCTGGCCAGCGGGCTGGGCGCGGCCGGGGTCGGCTCGGGGACCGGTTGCCTGGCGAAATAAGGCTCGACGAAAGAACGCTCAAGAACCTCTACGGTGTCGGACTCCCAGACCAGCCGTTCGGCCTGGTTGGTGCCGTAAGGTGGCTCAATTCCCCACAAATGCACCCGGACACCGAAGGCCTGGGCGGCCTCAACGGCGGGGACCATGTCCTCGTCGCCGGCCACCAGGACCGCGTCGGTGATCGCCCGGTGCCTGGCGAGCGCCTCCATGTCGGCCCGGATCTGGGCGTCCACGCCCTTCTGCTGGCCGCGTGCGTTGAGATTGCCAAGGCGGAGCTTCACCAGCGGCATCTGGGCGATGACCCGCTGGTCGATGGTGGGCACCCGGTCCCTGGCCGCGTCATACCAGTAAATCCGGAGCAGCTCGCCACGCACCAAATCGTCAGCGTGCCTGGTGAGGGCCTGGATCAGCTTGTCAGCGTCGACCCGGTACTCGCGCCTCGAGCCCGCGCTGAACAGGAGCTCGCCTGCGGCCGCGTAGATATACCCGACATCCACCATGATGGCGTAGCGGGAAAGGAGCGGAAGCGGCGAGCCGTTCTCGGTCATGATAGTCATGACTCTAGTGCCACCTGCGGCGCAGCGTCCCCGGCAAAGCAGTAGCGTCGCCTTATATGCCTTTTCACAATGGGATATTTCCGTGCTTCTTCGGTGGAAGTGACTGGCGCTTTGTGCGCAGCGTGCGGAGTGCGCGGATCACCTCGGGCCGGGTCTCGGCCGGCCGGATGACGGCGTCCACGTAACCCCGTTCTGCGGCTATATAGGGATTGGCCAGAGTGTCTTCGTACTCGGCGACCCGGCTGGCCCGGAGCGCGGCCTGGTCAGCCGGGCTCTCGGTGGCGGAGATCTCGCGCCGGTACAGGATGTTCACCGCGCCCTGCGCGCCCATCACCGCGATCTGCGCGGTCGGCCAGGCCAGGTTGATGTCGCCGCCGAGGTGCTTGGAGCCCATCACGTCGTAAGCGCCGCCGTAGGCCTTGCGGGTGATCACGGTGATCTTGGGGACGGTCGCCTCCGAGTAGGCATAGATGAGCTTGGCACCGCGGCGGATGATGCCGCCCCACTCCTGGCCGGTGCCGGGCAGGAAGCCCGGCACGTCGACGAAGGTCAGAACCGGGATGCTGAACGCGTCGCAGGTCCTGACGAAGCGGGCTGCCTTCTCGGCTGCGTCGATGTCCAGGCAGCCGGCGAAATGCATCGGCTGGTTGGCCACTACGCCGACGCTGGCGCCCCCGATGCGGCCGAAGCCGACCACGATGTTCTGCGCGAAGCCGGCGTGGATCTCCAGGAACTCACCGTCGTCGAGGACCCGGGTGATCACGTGATGCATGTCGTAGGGCTGGTTCGGTGAATCGGGGATGAGGGTGTCAAGTTCCTCGTCGGTCCGGGTGATCTCAAGGATCCCGTCGTCGCCGTGATCGGCCGCTGGTGCCGTCGGCGGCTCCTCAAGGTTGTTGGAGGGCAGGTAGGAGAGCAGCTCGCGGGCGAAGCTGAGGCAGTCCTGCTCGTCGGTGGCCTGGTAGTGGGCCACGCCGGACTTGACGTTGTGCGCGTGCGCGCCGCCGAGCTCCTCGAAGCTGACCTCTTCGCCGGTCACCGTCTTGATCACGTCAGGGCCGGTGATGAACATATGCGAGGTGCCCTCGACCATCAGGGTGAAGTCGGTGATCGCCGGTGAGTAGACGGCACCGCCCGCGCACGGCCCCATGATCAGCGAGATCTGCGGTATCACGCCCGAGGCGATCACGTTGCGGTAGAAGATCTCGGCGAACAGGCCGAGGGCGACGACGCCCTCCTGGATCCGCGCCCCGCCGCCGTCGTTGATGCCGATCACCGGGCAGCCGGTCTTCAGCGCGTGCTCCATGACCTTGACGATCTTCTCGCCGTAGACCTCGCCGAGCGAGCCGCCGAACACCGTGAAGTCCTGGCTGAACACGCAGACGGGGCGCCCCTCGACGGTGCCGTAGCCGGTGACCACGCCGTCACCGTAGGGCCGGTTGGCTGCCATGCCGAAGTCGGTGGCCCGGTGCCTGGCGAGCTCGTCGAACTCGGTGAACGAGCCGGGATCGAGGAGGTGGTCGATCCGCTCCCTCGCGGTCATCTTGCCCTTGGCGTGCTGCTGCTCGACCGCGCGGTCCGAGCCTGCGTGGATCGCCTCCTGCCTGCGCCGGTCCAGGTCAGCTATCTTGCCTGCGGTCGTGTGCGGGTCGGGCCCGCCGGGGTCGTCGGACGGCGGGTGAGCTTCGATGGCCATGCCCGACAGGTTAGGCGAGGGCCGGGACCCGGCGGATCGCGGCCCGGAGCCCGGAAGGCTTCCCACTGCCGCCCTGGTCGACTCGTCGGCCGGGGTATCGACGGCCATCCTGGTGCCCGGTGCTGCAAGGCGGCCTCGGCGATGACAGCTGACGGTGCCGGTCAGGGTTCCTGGCCGCTGGGCGGCCTCCAGCGGGTTTCCTGTTGGCAGCGGCCGGCAACGGCCCGCTACGCTCCTGAAGTGGTGTCCGGGCCCACCTCGTAGGGAGGTCTTCTCGTTGCTGTCCCTGGTTCTGCCCAAGGGCTCGCTGGAGCGCGCCACCATCGATCTGTTCGACGCGGCCGACCTGACCGTCCGGAGGTCCTCGGACCGCGACTATCACGCGTCGATCGACGATCCGCGCATCGACCGGGTCAGGTTCCTCCGGCCGCAGGAGATCCCCTCCTACCTCGAGCAGGGCCTCTTCGACGTTGGCATCACCGGCCGTGACTGGATCGCCGAGACCGGGGCGGATGTCACCTCGCTCGGCGAGCTCAGGTACTCCAAGGCCACCTCCGACCCGGTGCGGGTGGTGCTCGCGGTGCCGGCGGGCGTCCCGTGGCAATCACTGTCCGAGCTGCCGGACGGAATCCGGATCTCGACCGAGTTCCCCGGGCTGACCCGCCGGTTCCTTGACTCGCACGGGGTCAAGGCCATCGTGATCCCGTCCTATGGAGCCACCGAGGCCAAGGTGCCCGACATCGTCGACGCGATCGTGGACCTGACCGAGACGGGGTCGTCGCTGCACAGGAACGGGCTGCGCATTCTCGATACCGTGCTCACCAGCTATACCGAGCTGGTGGCCAACCCAGCGGCCTACGGCGACCCGGCCAAGCGGGCCGCGATGGAGGACGTGGCGCTGCTGCTGCGCGGGGCCATCCAGGCCCGCGGCAACGTCCTGCTCAAGCTGAACGTGCCGGCCGGCCAGCTGGCGGCGGTGACCGACATCCTTCCGGCTATGTCGTCGCCAACGATCACCTCGCTGGCCCGCGGCGGCATGAACGCCGTCGAGGCCGTAGTGCCCAAGGGCGGCGTGAACACCCTCATTCCCGCGCTGAAGGCAGCGGGCGCGCGGGACATCCTGGAAATCCCGATCTCTAAGATCGTCGAGTAGGGCCCCGGGCGATCCCGTTCGAGCTTGTACCGGATTTGGTGGCCACATTCCGGGCAAACCGATCTGCCAAGGTCACCTGATCCGGTACAAGTAAGGCTGGCAGGCGAGGACGCGGACGGCGGGCGGACTGTGACCCGCCCGATAGGCTTGGCGGGTGCTATCCAGGATCGACTTGCGCGGCCAGCCGGCGGTCCGGCTCAGCGTGACCGCCCTGGCCGGAGTGCTGCCACGGGCGCGGCTTGACGTGGAGGCGGCCCTCGAGGCGGTCCGGCCGGTCTGCGAGGACGTGCGCCGGCGCGGGGCCGTCGCCGTGCGGGAGCAGACGGCCAGGTTCGACGGGGTAGACCTGATTTCCACCCGGGTTCCTCAGGCCGCGCTGAACGACGCGCTGGAAAGGCTCGATCCGGCCCTGCGGGCGGCGCTGCAGGAAGCGGCCCGCCGGGCCCGGCTGGTGCACGAGGCCCAGCTACCCAGCCCGACCGTCACCACGGTCGCGGCAGGCACCGCGGTCACCGAACGGTACGTCCCGGTCGCGCGCGCGGGCGTGTACGTGCCTGGCGGGCTGGTGGCGTACCCGTCGTCGGTAGTGATGAACGTGATCCCGGCCCAGGTGGCCGGAGTCGGCCAGATCGCCGTGGCGTCGCCGCCAGGAACCGGCCGCGGCGGCCTGCCGCACCCGGCGGTGCTGGCCGCCTGCGCGCTGCTCGGCGTCAGCGAGGTGCATGCCGTCGGCGGCGCGCAGGCGATCGCGATGTTCGCCTACGGCACCGCTGATTGCGCCGCAGCCGACATCGTCAGTGGTCCGGGCAACGTCTACGTGGCCGCGGCCAAGCGGCTGCTCCGCGGCACTGTCGGGACCGACGCCGAGGCCGGGCCCACCGAGATCGCGATCCTGGCCGATCACACCGCCAGAGCGGACTTCGTCGCCGCCGACCTGGTGGCGCAGGCGGAGCACGACCCGCTGGCGGCTTGTCTGCTGGTCACCTCGGACCCTGCGCTCGCTGACCGGGTCGATACCGAGGTGGCCGAGCAGGTGCGCACGGCCAGGCACGCCGAGCGCATCGGGGCTGCACTGGCTGGCCAGTCGGCGTGCGTTCTGGTGGATGACCTCGACGCGGGCCTGGCTGTGGTGGAGGCATGGGCGCCCGAGCACCTGGAGATCCAGACGGCGGGAGCCGCCGGGCTGGCCGGCCGGGTCCAGAAGGCCGGGGCGGTGTTCGTTGGGCCATGGGCGCCGGTCTCGCTGGGCGACTACCTGGCGGGCTCCAACCACGTGCTGCCGACCGGCGGCACCGCCCGGAACTCCGGCGGCCTGTCGGTCCTGTCCTTCCTGCGGGTCATGCACGTCGTCGACTGCAGCGAGGCCGGCCTGGAGGAAGCGGCGCCGTACATCGACGCGCTCGGCGGAGCCGAGGATCTGGCCGCGCACGTCAAAGCGGTCCGGGCCCGCGTCCCGGCCGCTGCCGGGCCGGTCGCCGCCGGGCGGCCGCGATGACCGGCCTCGCGCCGCCGCTTCGGGCCGATCTGGCGGGCCGGGAGCCGTACGGCGCACCGCAGCTTGACGTGCCGGTCCGGCTCAACACCAACGAGAATCCGTACCCGCCCGCACCGGGGCTGGCCCGCCAGATCGCCGAAACGGCAGGCACCGTGGCGGTCACCCTGAACCGGTACCCGGACCGGGATGCGCACGGGCTGCGCGACGACCTGGCCGGCTATCTCGGGCACGGGCTCACCCGAAAGCAGGTGTGGGCCGCCAACGGGTCCAACGAGATCATCCAGCAGCTGCTGCAGGCGTTCGGCGGTCCCGGTCGATCGGCGCTCGGCTTCGAGCCGTCGTACTCGATGCACCCGACCATCGCGCGGACCACCAGCACCCGCTGGGTGGCGGCGGCACGGGATGACGACTTCGGCCTCGATCCGGACCGCGCCGCCCGGTGCGTCCGCGAGGAACGCCCGGATCTGGTCTTCCTCACCTCGCCCAACAACCCGACCGGCACCGCGCTGCCGCTGCCGGTGATCGAGGCCGTCTGCGCGGCGGCGCCAGGCATGGTCGTGGTCGATGAGGCGTACGCCGAGTTCGCCAGGGACCGGACGGCGACCGCGATCGGGCTGCTGCCGCGATACCCGCGCCTGGTGGTCGTCCGCACGATGTCCAAGGCATTCGCGCTGGCCGGCGCGCGCGTGGGCTACCTCGCGGCCGACCCGGCGGTGATCGACGCGCTGCTGATCGTCCGGCTGCCTTATCATCTGTCCGCGGTTACCCAGGCGGTCGCGCGGGTGGCGCTGGCCCACGCCGACGAGCTGCTGGCGAGCGTGGCCACGCTGCGCCGCGAACGGGACCTCATCGTCGACTGGCTCCGCGGCCGCGGCCTCGCCGTGGCGGACTCGGATGCCAACTTCGTCATGTTCGGCGGGTTCGGCGACCGGCATGTTGTCTGGCAGGGCCTGCTCGATCGCGGTGTCCTGGTCCGGGAGATCGGGCCGGCCGGGTGGCTGCGGGTGAGCATCGGGACGCCGGAGGAGATGGCCGCTTTCCGGGTGGCGCTTGCCGCGGTGCTGGCCGGCCAGGGCAGGCGGCAGGCCGACGACGCGGTCCTGGAGAAAACCAATGATTAACGAGGACAGCGCCGTCAGCCGGAGCGCTCGGGTGGAGCGCGTCACCAGGGAGACACAGGTCCTCATCGAGCTTGATCTCGACGGCAGCGGGCTGACGGATGTGCAGACCGGCGTGCCGTTCTTCGATCACATGCTCAACCAGCTTGGCAGGCACGGGTGCCTGGACCTGACCGTGCGGACCCGCGGCGATACTGAGGTCGACGCACATCACACGGTCGAGGACACCGCGATAGCGCTCGGCCAGGCCCTCGCGCAGGCGCTCGGTGACAAGGCCGGCATCTGCAGGTTCGGTGACGCGCTGGTGCCGCTGGACGAGACGCTCGCCAGGGCGGCCGTCGACCTGTCCGGGCGGCCGTATCTGGTGCACTCGGAGCCGGACCGCATGCCGCCGCTGATCGGAACCTATGACACCACGCTGACCAGGCACTTCTTCGAGTCCTTCACGGCAGCGTCCGGTACCTGCGTGCATCTGAGCGTGCTGACCGGGCGCAATCCGCATCACATCGTCGAGGCGCAGTTCAAGGCCTTCGCCCGGGCGCTTCGCGTCGCTGCCGCCCCGGATCCGCGGTCGCGCGGCATTCCGAGCACGAAAGGCGTGCTGTGAGCGGCACCAGGCCGCGTGTCGTCGTGCTCGACTATGGCTCAGGCAACCTGCGGTCGGCTCAGCGGGCGCTGCAGCGGGTCGGCGCCGACGCCGAGGTCACGGCCGACTTTGATGCGGTGCTGAACTCCGACGGCCTGGTAGTGCCCGGCGTGGGCGCGTTCGCCGCCTGCATGGCCGGGCTGCGGGCGGTCCGCGGCGACATGCTCATCGGCCGGAGGCTGGCCGGATCCCGGCCGGTCCTCGGGATCTGCGTGGGCATGCAGGTGCTGTTCGCCGAGGGCGCTGAACATGGCGAGCGGACCACCGGGTGCGGCGAGTGGCCAGGGCTGGTGGAGCGCCTTGACGCGCCGGTGCTGCCGCACATGGGGTGGAACACGGTGCGCGCGGCCGCGGGAACGGCGCTGCTGGCTGGCCTCGATCCGGCCACCCGGTATTACTTCGTGCACTCCTACGCGGCGAAGGCGCTGCCGTTGCCGCCGGACGGCCGGATGAAGGCACCGCTGATCACCTGGGCCACGCACGGGGAGCCCTTCATCGCGGCGGTGGAGAATGGCCCGCTCTGCGCGACCCAGTTCCACCCGGAGAAGTCCGGCGACGCCGGGGCGGCGCTGCTGTCGAACTGGCTGGAGCTGGTGCGATGACCGCCGTCGGCGACCCGGTGACCCTGACCCTGCTTCCGGCCGTCGATGTTGCCGACGGCCAGGCGGTCAGGCTGGTTCAAGGAGCGGCAGGCACCGAGACGCGTTACGGGGATCCGGTGTCGGCCGCCATGGCCTGGCAGCGAGCCGGCGCGCGGTGGATCCACCTGGTAGATCTTGACGCCGCGTTCGGCCGTGGTTCTAACGCTGCCCTGCTCGCCTCGGCCATCAGGCAGCTGGACGCCGCAGTGGAGCTTTCGGGCGGAATCCGCGATGACATGTCGCTGGCCGCGGCGCTCGCGACCGGCTGCGAGCGGGTAGTCATCGGCACCGCCGCCCTGGAGAACCCGGAGTGGGTGCGGGGCGTCATCGCCGCGCACGGTGAGCGGATCGCTGTCGGCCTGGACGTCCGCGGCACGCGGCTGGCCGCCCGTGGCTGGACCACGGACGGCGGTGAGCTTCTTGATGTGCTGGCCCGGCTGGAGGCGGACGGCTGCCGCAGGTACGTGGTCACCGACGTGACGAAGGACGGCACCCTGGCCGGGCCCAACCTCGACCTGCTCCGCATGGTCTGCGCGCATACCCGGCGGCCTGTCATCGCCAGTGGCGGCGTGTCCAGCCTGGCTGACCTGCGCGCGATCGCCGCGCTGCGGACGGCCGGGGTGGAAGGCGCGATCATCGGCAAGGCCCTGTATGCCCGGGCTTTCACGCTGGAGCAAGCCCTGGCGGAGGCGCGCGCATGACCGGCGAGCGGGCAGCCGCGGCCGGCCGAACCGCACAGCCCGCCACGGGCAGCGGTCGGGAGGCCGCCGGGTCGGCCGTCGCCGGGTCCACAGTCG
>Ga0187879_10002440_pt1 | contig 12597 bp, 9 predicted proteins | sample June2016WEW_19_1_FD_132423 | JGI IMG/M metagenome (GOLD analysis project Ga0187879, IMG submission 132423) | Peatland microbial communities from SPRUCE experiment site at the Marcell Experimental Forest, Minnesota, USA - June2016WEW_19_10 | ecosystem: Environmental > Terrestrial > Soil >... | reverse complement strand
TTGAACGCTGCAAACACGATCACAACCAGGAGAAGCAACCCGAGGGCCCCGTAGGCGAGCCGTCGCGCCCAAGGGTCGTAGGCTTTCGTACGCACCGCTTCCTGAGGAGGAGCCCAGTGTGGCGACAAGGGGCCGGGTCCGCCGCGAATGCGCTGCATCTTCTCCGCAATCGCCCCCAGCACGGGACGAACACCCTCTTGGCCGGTAAGGCTATAACGGCCACGGTATCCCAACTCCAGACACAGGGCGAATACCTCCAGCACATCGGCCACCTGTGCGGAATCGCCGCGGGCAAGCAGGCGTTCGAAGCAATGGAAGAAGATCTCTCCCGCCGTATGACCGCCGAACAACTCTTCCTGCAAAGGCAAGCGAGCCCAGTCGGCGAAAACCGGATTGCCGGAGTTGAGAATAGACTCGTCCAAGAAGGCGACGACGGCGAATGTGGCCAGACGGGTATCCTCCACAGGGTAGGCGCTCGCCATGGCCGTCGACTCGGCGGCGCGAATGGCGGCCTTCATCTGGTTACGGAATACGCCGGCATCCGTCGCCACCTGGCGGTTGGAGCGGAAGCGCGTGATGGCCGTCAGAACCTCCTGATAGATGAGGGCCAGGTTGTCACGGCTTGGCGCCGGCGCTGGCCGGGCACTTTGCGGATTGGCGGCGAGATTTGCACCCATAGTTTCAGCCTCCCTGATTCTTGCGTAGCGCCGTGCTTGGTGGGCTGCCGAAAAAACTGATCGCACTGTCATCCTGAGGAGCCTCAGGCGACGAAGGATCGCCGCAGTTGGGTGAGAATACAACTGCTGAGATTCTTCGCTTCGCTCAGAATGACAACGTTCAAGGTTTCTTCCGCGGCCTGTTTGTGCCGATATCCGCCGACCTCGCGGAGCGAGGCCGGCGCGACGCGATTATTCGGTTTCCAAAACGACCAGGAGTTCGACGCGCGGGTTGGGAATGTCTCCCGGAATATAAACCCCCACGCGGCGCGTTTGGGCGATGTGATCCCAGCAGGGGCCCGCCCGGCTGATGGCGAAGTATTGATTTTCCACTCGCGCCGAAACCGCGGAAGGCGGCACGGGCAAATGCGTGAGCTCCATACCCGGCAGAGCTCTCTTGACCAACTGCGGCACAAACTGGGCAGAGCAGACCTTGACCACCTGCGTCGTCCGGGTGATCAGTTCCGCGTCGCCCATCGCCGACTGAACGGCCAGAATCCAACGAGCGCGGTCCAGACACCGCTGATCGGTGACATCGCCTTCCCAGAAGTAGTTGGCCACGGCGTGAAGCGGAATCGCAATGCAGTTCGAAGGCGCCAGCAACTCGAGATGCGCCCGGATGTGCCGCTCGAGTTCGCCGAAGCACTGGTCAAGCGCCAGGTGATTGTAGAGCGGAAGATTCTCCGGATGGGAGTCCAGCGCGAAAGTGCACAGCGCTCCGCCCAGCCGTAGAAGCTCCGTGTACAGCTCTGACGGGTGTGCGCTGGGCGCAGCGAACATGTGCCGCAGCGGTCCCAGGCTCGAGTTGATGGCGTGCAGAAACCAGAAACGGCTGACCTCTTGAGCCGAAAGCCCTGTCCGGAATTTCCCGCGGCCCCGGCCGTCCAGGGAGACCGTGGCGCTCTTCTCCTGGAGAATCTCTATCAGTCGCCGGGTCATCATCATGAGCGTTGGGCTGGCGCCGATCTGAACGCAGGGGGGAATGAAGTTCTCGTCGTAAACGTAGTTGCCCGACCCGTCTCTTTTGACGCGGCTGATCGGCAAGGTCTGCACTTCTCCCACATCTTCCGTGTCGAGGAGCAAGCGAAGGTTCTTTCGCCCCAGTTTCAGCGCCTTTTCATCGAGGCCAGTGTTTTCATCAGGCAGGGTCTTCTCTTCCGCGACGTATCTTGTGTGCCCCTTGTTTTGCTCAACGGTCAGAGCGCAATTCGCTGCCCCGAGCTTGTGGGGCGGGACCGTCAGTAGAACCCTCAGGCTCTCGCTGGTGGGTGGGAAAAGTTCGCTGATGTTGCGCGCCGCGGGAACCGGATCGCTCTCCGGAATGTTGAAAGGGAGCCCGTCCTGAAAAATGCCGCGCGCATGCACGAGCGCCACCGTGCCGTTGCGCAGAGCCTCCGCATCGAGTTCGAGACCCACCAAACCGTAGGGCTCAAACCATAAGTTCGAAATTTGAAAATGCGTGACTTCTTCGAAAAAACGCCCCTGGACTTGAAAGTGATGTGGGCCGAGGTGCATGCCCTCCGACCAAACGACTTTGGACAATTGCTTCATGGGTTTGATCCGAAAGACCGGAGTAGTGCCAATCTATCATCTAACCCCTTACTCTTTCAACAGAATTCCGGCAGCGATTTCGTGATAGAATGCAACAAAACGGCGAATGGTGGGTCATCCATGGAATTTCAGGGACGGTACCAGCTACTGGAACTGCTTAATGACGGTGAAGCCAAGACTTTCCGTGCGCGCCAGACTTCCTCCGGCCGCGCTGTGCTTCTTCACCAACTCTGGGCAGAGCGCACACCTCCCGATCAACCTGATCTAGCCTCGATGTTTTTCGGTTTTCTTCGCCGCGCCACTTCCGAGGAGATGAAAGTCTTGATCGACATGGGGGAAGAGTCCGGCCGGGTTTTTGTCGTCACCCAGGACCTGCCTACCTTTCTCGATCTTCGGAAATGGCTGCAATCGGCGCAATCGGCGTCAGGCGCTCCGGAAGCAGCTCCAAAGCCGAGCGCGCCCAAACCCGCGCCGAGCGTCGCGTCCCCGGCTGCCCGGCCGGCCGTTCGGTTATCGCCAGAGGCTAGACCGCAAACGGCGACTTCGTTTGAAACAACCCAAGCCGTGATCCCGCCGAAAGTAGTAGCGCCGCCGACTCCGCCGCCTCCCGCCCCGAAAGCCAAGGAAGAGGCCGGCGAATTTACAAGGGTGTTTTTCGGCAACGAAATGCCCAAACCGTCGGCGCCTGCTTCACCGGCAGCCGAGAAGTTGACCGCGCCGCCCGTTGCGCCAGCGACGCCCCCAAAAGCCAGGGTAGAGGCGGGAGAGTTCACTCGAGTTTTCTTCGGTGAAGAAATACCAGCGCCGTCTCCTGTCACAGCCGCGCCTGTCGAGCCGGCTGCGCCGCCCGTTGTACCGCCAACGCCCCCGAAAGCGAAAGAGGGTGGGGGCGAGTTCACCAGGGTCTTCTTCGGCAAGGACATGCCTGCGCCGCCCGCGCCTGCTGGACCAACGCCAGAGAAGTTGTCCGCACCTCCTGTCGCGCCGCCCGCTGCGCCGAAAGCGAAGGAGGCGGGGGGCGAGTTCACCAGGGTTTTCTTTGGCAAAGACTTGCCTGCGCCGCCGACGCCTCGCTCACCAGCGCCGGAGAAGCTGACGGCGCCGCCGGTTACGCCGCCACCGTCACCGAAAGTAAAGGACGAGGCGGGCGAGTTCACCCAGGTATTCTTCACCAAAGAGATGCCCAAACCTCCTGTCGAGGCAAGACCTGTTGCGCGTGTGAGTCCCGACCAACCCCCTCCACCCGAGGGACCTGGAGAATTCACCAGGATCTATCGGCACGAGGCAGTAAAGACGCCGTCTGCGCCTTCGGCGGGAGCCACGCCGGTGCCGCCTTTGCCGTCTCCGGTTCAGCCTGCTGCGCCGCCGGCGCCGGGTGAGTTTACGCGGCTGTTCCGCCCCAGCCCTGAGGCGGGACGATCGGCGGGAGCCTCGGTTCTGCCTGGTTCATCCCAATCGGCGGCGCCATTACCCGGTTCATCGAGCCAGCAAGGACCCGGAGACTTTACGCGGTTGATTCAAGGATACCGGCCCGGAACAAGCGGGCAGGCAACTCCGATTATCGAGCGGCCGGCACCCCCCTCATGTCCTCCGCCGGCGAAGTCAGTGGGAACAGGTCCGGGCGAGTTTACAATGCTCTTCCGGCAACCGCAGGAACAGGCGCCTGCCACGGCACCGCCGCCCCCCGCCGAGCCAACTCCATTCGCTGCACCACAGTCAACTGAGCCGGATGAGTTTGAGCGCATGTTCGAGCTGCGCAGCGGGGGCTCTGCCGGAGCGCCGGAAGGTGCCCCTCCAGGGCCGCCTCCGCCAGCGCCGCAGGCCGCCGGGCGTCCCGCGATGCCGATCCCAATGCCAGCCGTCGCGCCTCCTCCGGTTCCCGCCATGCCGCGCGTTCAAGCCCCGGTGGCGCCCGCGCCGAGGATGCCTCAGCCACAACCTTTCCAAGTTTCCCCGCCGCGGTTTCAACAGCCCGCGCCGCCGCCCGCTCCTGGGTACGCGATGCCGCCCCAACCTGCGATGCCACAGATGCAGCCAGTGGCGATCCCTGCGCCGGCGCCGCCGCAGGCGCTTCCCCCTCAACCCGGCAAGCGCAAGCTCCTTGTGCCACTGCTGATTCTGGGCGGACTATTGGTGATTGCCGTAGTGGTTGTGATTATCTTCGCGCTCAAGCACTAGTCGAAAGTCAAGAGTCAAGAGTCAAGAGTCGAAAGTCGACCCTAATCCGTCGATATCGGCGGCCGGCGTAGGGGGACGGCTTGCCGTCCCCGTGCGGCCAGCGGGTAGTGCTTGCCTTGTTGAAGCACTTCGAGTTGTCAACCCACGCAGTGTCGGAATCCCTGTTTTCTGCAGACAACATTTTCGGCGAGTGAAAAGAGGGCTTGAGGAGAGGTATACTAGTAGTATCTGGGTGACCGAATGCAAAATCCGGGGATCAGCAGGATCGTTTCGAAAGACGGAAGTCGTAAGTATGCGTTCGAAGCGGGTCGTGGACTTCGGATGGAAGCGGCATTCTTCAGGGTGCCGGGTCGGGAACGTCCCAACATAGCCTGTGTTTCCACGCAACTCGGATGTGCGGTTGGCTGCCCGTTCTGCGCTGCGGCTCAGGCTCCGCTATTCAGGAATTTGACCGACGAAGAAATCTTCCTTCAGGTGTCCTCGATTCTTGAAGATCAGGTTTCCGGCAAGATTCTAGAGGAGGGACTGGAGGTTTCGTTCATGGGCACGGGCGAGCCCCTTGCCAACCTCCACAATCTTCTGGGCGCCATCCACAGGATCCATCTTGGGTTCCCGCAGATCTCACGCGTCTCTGTGTCCACTGCCGGTCCGGCCAGGAGGATTGACGCCCTCACCGATGCAATGCCGATCCTGCCGCCCGTCCATCTGCAGATCTCGTTGCATGCTACAACCGATGAGACACGGCACAGGCTTGTTCCGGGAGCGCCGGATTCGATCGCCAAGCTGCTTTGCGCCGGGCGGCGTTTTCATGAAAAGACCGGAGACCAAGTCTACTTGAACTACGTTTTGCTGAAAGGCATCAATGACTCTGCCGAGGACGCGCGCTGGTTGGCGGAGCTTGACAGGGACGCCTTTTACGTAAAGATCGCTGCCTTGAATGAGGTTGTTGGAATACCTTCGCATATAGTGGGCGCTTCCATGAAGGAGATTCGGGCCTTCTCGCGCCGGCTCGAAGATTATCAACTGCCACACAAGATATTCGTTGGAGATGGCTTAGACGTTCATGCCAGTTGCGGGCAACTGGCCTCCGTGCCACGCGAAATCGAGGTTCTTGGGCGATGGCAACCTCGGGATCCGAGGAAACAGAATCTTTCGTCACCGGAGACCATTTCTAGAACCGGAGCCGGGGGTCGGTAGGAGGCAGAAAGTAGCGGAAAAGGAGCCGCGCGTACCTATGCCGAGCGATGCCAAGGTTCATCGAAAGGAACCGCCGTCGGGTAACCCAGGAAACAACAGTTCGGCCGTCTGGGCGCTCGTCGTACTGATTACCTTTGCCATCATTCTTTACTTCCGGCACGACCTCGCAAAGCCGCTCTACAGCCTTGTAGCCTTCCTTTTTCACCCTGACATGGCACGGGGTGTATTTTGGGGCTCTCTGCTGGTGACTTTTGTCGCCTCGGTGATGGGAAAAGACCAGCAGCAGCGCCTGGACCAAGGTAAGTTTGGACTGGCGGCGGGCACGACTCTCGGTGGACTCTCGGGTTTGATCCAAAAGGAGCCAGGACTCCTCGTGGTCGGTTTTGTGGGGTCCGCACTGGGAGGCCTGCTGGGCTGGTTATTCTACCTGATCCTGGCATTCATGGTGATGCGCTATCAAAGACTGGAGAGCCTGGTGAGGTTTCAAACCGGAGGCCTGGAGGACCTGCGGAAACATCTGGATATTCAGTCGAAGACAAACCTCAGGGAAGGCTTTAAGGCGTGGACCGAAAAGTTCTCGCGAATGATGGCTGACCAAAACAGCGTTCTTGCCATGCCTGCCGATGATTCTAGATGGGAAGATGGGGCCGTTATCGTCATGCGGGGCTGGGTGACGGCTGCGGTTGATACGCTTGCCCTGGTCTTCGGAACCCTCGCGGACAAACCGCTCTGCGAATCGCGGGTGACGATCATTGTTTATAGAGATTCGGAAGCAGATGGAAAGCCACAAGCCAAGGGGAGGCACTGGATCTCGTACTCTGGCCGGCTCAAACCTCACCTCAAGGCTCATCTGTTTGACGAGACGTCTATCGGCTACAAAGTGCTGAAGCAACAGCTCGAGTCACCTCACTTCACGACGAAAGACATCGCTCAGAAAGACGGGCAACCGCGTGCCGACGACCCCTCCTACCGGCCATTCATTACCTTTCGCCTGAACGAGGTTGCGATTCTGGCCCTGGATTGGCCAGAAGAATTAGAAGAAGGCGATGATTACGTGCAGGAAGCCCAAAGCTTGTTCTACTCAGATGTGACGCCGGCGATCAGCGAAGTGCTCAATCGTTGGCCACGGTCGATTGCAGACGCCGCTGATGTTCCTGAGTTGCCAGCCGGTGGCCTGAAGACAAGTACCTCCGTGGAAGTCGGTCCGAAGGCACGACCCGTCGAGGCGGCTACAGCAGCCTCAGCGAAGCCTTCGGCGACCGGTCCCGCTTCGGCCTCTAAGCGGCTGACGGATGGCGCGAAGTCAGACACTCCGGCGCTGCTCCCTCTGGAGCCACCTCGCGCTGATGGAACGTTGATCCATGCCAAGCCACCAGTGGCTGAACTCACGTCCACCGGTGCGCCGCCCAAGGCTAAATCGCCAGACGAGAAAGCCGCGCCATAGCGTGCTCTGTCTCGCGCCGGGATGATTTCCCCAGGTCACATTTCAGGATGGGAAGCTGAGAAGACAGCGATCGTCGCGGGCAGCGCAGACTTCGTGGTCCTCGAAGTCTGTGATTCTTCTCATTACTTCAGGATTGGAAGGGATGCAGCAGACGCTGCTGTAGGCTCGGCGACGATTTCTGTGGGTGCTGTATCAACCCCGGCGGACTTGTCGGCGACGAAGCGCTCGATTTCTTCCAGCAAAGCGGGAACGATTTCTTCTTCACTGACTCGCCGGATGGCTTTGCCTTCCCGGTAGATCATGCCATTGCCACGTCCCGCTGCGACGCCGAGGTCAGCTTCGCGAGCTTCTCCGGGGCCGTTTACGGCGCAGCCCATCACGGCCAAGCTTACAGGCATCTTGATGTGCGCGGTGGCCTGCTCGATTTCGGCGGCGATTTTGAAGAGGTCAACTTCCAGGCGCCCACAGGTCGGGCAAGCGATCACCACCGGCCCGCGGCTACGCAACTCGAGCGCCTTGAGCATCTCGTAGGCGACGCGAACTTCCTCGACGGGGTCGGTGGCCAGGGAAACGCGAATCGTATCCCCAATACCTTCCGCCAGTAGCATCCCCATACCGACACACGATTTTACGGTCCCGGTGAACTGCGTTCCAGCCTCCGTGATCCCGAGGTGGAAGGGATAATCAACCTGCTTGGCAAGCAGGCGATAGGCCGCTACGCAAAGCCTCACGTTCGAGGCTTTCAAGGAAATGATCGTATCCTTGAATCCCAGTTCTTCAAGGATCCCGATATGGTAGAGAGCGCTTTCGGCCATTGCCTCCGGTGTCGGATAACCATACTTCTCGAGAAGCCGGCGTTCCAGCGACCCTGCATTCACGCCGATGCGGATGGGGACCTTCTGCTCCTGCGCGCGCCGCACCACCAGGCGAACTTTGTCGGCCTCGCCGATGTTCCCGGGATTGATTCGCAGCTTGTCCACTCCGGCATCGAGCGCCATCAGAGCGAACTTATATTGAAAATGAATGTCTGAGACCAAGATCGAATCGGGGCAACGCTTACGAATCTCGGGCAGGGCCTGTGCCGCTTCCAGGTCGGGAACCGCCAGGCGCACGATCTCGCAGCCTGCCGCCTCCATCTGCTGGATCTGCTCGACGGTTTTTCCAACCTCGCGCGTGTCCGTCTTGGTCATCGACTGCACGACGATGGCCGCGTCGCCGCCAACGGTGAGGCGGCCGACCCGCACGGCGCGCGTTTTGCGTCGAGGGGGGAAATGTTCGGTGTCGCTGAAATTCATAAACTCCTCAGCTCTCACTTATTGGTTGTCATCCTGAGCGCAGATGACATGATTCTTCTGGTCACTACTGGGTATGAAAACGGTTCCCCTCCTTGATAAGGAGGGGCTAGGGGTGGTTGCCGTTCGCTGACGATAACACCCACCACCCCCTGCCCCTCCTCCCGCTGAGGAGGGGAGTCGTTTTCATGGCCGCGAAGGAACTCTGCAGTAGCTTTCGCTTCACGGTGTTCGAACCACTGCAGAGATGCTTCGCTCCGCTCAGCATGACATGGGCAATTCAGAAGTGCCCCAATCACTAGCCACAATAACCTAGCCACTAATCCCTAGCCCCTAATACCTAATCCCTGTTAGTAAGGTCTCAGCGTCCTCATGATGTCATTGCACATGAGGAACACCACCAGCAGCAACAAGAAGAGGAAACCGACCTGCAGAAATCTTTCTTTCACTTTCAGGCTCAAGTCGTGGCGAATGAGACCCTCGACGAGCAAAAGGAGAATCACGCCGCCATCCATCACCGGAATGGGGAGCAAGTTGAAGATGCCCAACTGGAGACTGATGAAAGATACCAGCATCAGGAGTTCAGGAAAGCCCGCGCGGTAAGCTTCGCCCGAGGCTTGCGCGATCCCGATGGGCCCGGAAAGCGTCCGCGGGGAGAGACGGCGGGTCACGATCTTTCCCAGTACGTCAAAAGTCTCCAGTCCATACCTCGAGTTATCCTGGAGGGCGATCCTGAACGCGCTGGCCCAGGCCAATTTCCTGACGATCATGTCGTTATGAAACGTGATGCCGATCCGCCAGCGTTTTTCTCCCATGACCTCCGTAAGCACCGGCGTCAAAGCAGCCGAGAAATCCCGGCCGCCGCGCGCAATTGAAAGTTCGACTGGCTTCCCCTTGCCTGACTGAATCAGATAGGCGACGTGGGGCCAATACAGCACCTTTTTCCCGTCCACACCCACAATTCGGTCGCCGGGCAGAAGCCCCGCTCGGCCCGCCGGAAGCCCCGGCTCGACCTTGTCGATGACTCCGGGCTCGTAAGGGTACAGCCCGGCATCCCCCACGCGGTCCGGCCCTGAGGCGCGCGGTGTAAGCGCCATATCCAGCGTTCTGCCGCCCCGTTCGACCTCAATGGGCATCGCCTCACCCACCGTGGTCAGAATACTGTCCTGGAGTTCTTCCCAGCGAGGATTCTGAAGCTTGCCAAGGCGAACCACCAGATCGCCCGGTTCTAAGCCGCTCTGGCTGGCGGGCGAGTCGGCTTCAACGTCGCCGACGCGCGCCGGCTGCTCTTCGAACGTGGGTTTCTCAAAGTGGAATTTGTACAGCCCTGCCAGGAGAAGCACGGCCAGCAAAATGTTCATGGACGGACCCATGACCACCACTACGAACCTCTGCCAGCGAGGCTTAGATAAAAACTCCCAGTCTTCACCCTTACGTTCTGCTGACGGGTCGTCTCCAGCCATCCTGACATACCCGCCGAAGGGAAGGGCACTGATGCGGTAGTCGGTATCGCCCCTTGTCCAATGCAGCAGTCGTTTGCCGAAACCCAAAGAAAAAACCAATACGCGAACCCCAAAGAACTTGGCCGCCATAAAGTGGCCTAGCTCATGAATAAATATCATGAGCCCCAAGACCAGGACTACCACAATCACGTCCGTAATGAAGCTTCCCGCCATAATGCCGTTCACTCTTCCTAAACCAGGCCTGTGGAGGCTAGTCGGAGCCCACTCGGTGCGCAAGCCTTGTCACAACCTCCCGCGCACGACCCCGGGCTTCATGGTCACAACTCAAAACGTCTTCCAGTGAGGTAAACGAGCGGGCCTGAGTTGTCTCGCCCAAGACCTGCTCGATTACTCGAGGAATGTCCGAAAAACGCAGCCGCTCGGCCAGAAAAGCTTCCACCGCAATTTCATCCGCGGCGTTGAGTGTACAGGGCATTGAGCCCCCACTGCGCAGAGCCTGGCGCGCCAAATCCAGACAAGGGAAACGCCGCGTATCCGGAGCCGCAAACCGCAGTTTGCTCAGCGCCATCAGGTCTAAGCGCGGCAATGCGCCGTCCATGGCCACACGATCCGGATAATTCAGCGCATACGAGATCGGTAGCCGCATGTCAGGAGTCGCCATTTGTGCCATTACCGACCCGTCCATGAATTCTACCATGGAATGGATAGCGGATTCGGGGTGAATCACCACGTCGATCTGATCCCCTGGGAAGCCAAACAACCAACGAGCCTCGATGATTTCTAAGCCCTTATTCATCAACGTAGCAGAGTCGATAGTGATGCGCCCACCCATCTTCCAGATTGGATGCTGCAAAGCCTCTCCGGGTGTTACTCGGTCGAGGTGTTTTCGGGGGGTTTTCAGGAACGGGCCGCCCGAAGCCGTCAGAATAAGGCGACGGACTTCCTCACGGTTTCCCGACCGAAGACATTGATGGAGGGCGCAATGTTCGCTGTCTATGGGGAGGAGTTCGGCCCCCCGCTCTTTGACTGCGCGCGTTACCAATTCGCCAGCCGCGACCAGAACCTCCTTGTTCGCCAAGCCGATACGCTTGCCTGCTCGAATTGCCTCGTAGGTTGCAACCAGCCCGGTGGTTCCATGCGAAGCTGAAACCACGGTATCAACGCCCGGGTGCGTCGCGGCCTCGACTTGTCCGGCGACTCCAGAGGCTATCTTAACGGTTGCTGGAACTCCCAGGCGCTCGAGTCGCGCACGCAGGGGTTCGATGTGGTCAGGATTCCCAACTACAACCAACTTCGGCGCGAATTCAAGAGCTTGCTGCGCAAGCAATTCAATATTCTTGCCCGCGCAGAGGGCCACGACGTGGAATCGCTCAGCCGAATTCTTGACGACGGACAGACACTGCCGCCCAATCGAACCCGTGGCGCCTAAAATGCACAAACCCTTCGTCATCGCCTTAAATCCATGGTCGCCAGACCTTCAGCCCCCTCCTTGATAAGGAGGGGGCAGGGGTGGTTGATCCGCGCGCAACCACCACCCCTACCCCTCCTCCAATGGAGGAGGGGAATCGCATCCGAAGGAGGTCATCGCCAAAGTTCCCAAATAACCAAGCTCAGCCATAAGACCGGCGCGCCGAACAGCAGGCTGTCCACCCTGTCGAGCAGCCCACCGTGACCCGGCAAGACCGATCCCGAGTCTTTTACGCTGGCGCCCCGCTTCAGCGCCGATTCCGCCAGGTCCCCGATCTGACCGAACACCGCGACTATGCCTGCTAACAGCATAACTTTTTTCAGGCTTGCTGTCTGCCAGACCAGGATAGTGAATCCCCAGGCAACCAGAAGGCTGCCCACCAACCCTGCCACCGAACCTTCCAGCGTCTTCTTGGGAGAGATCGAGGGAAACAGCATATTCCGTCCTATCGTGCGCCCGACGAGATAGGCAAAAGTATCATCGGCCCAAATCACCAGGAACAATAGCAGGAGAAGATTCCGGCCTCCAGCCGCATCTGGCATGCCCGCAACGCGAAGGACCGCTTGGCTCAAATACGAAAACCTGAGAGGAACAAGACAGGAAAGGCCGAGCGCTATGTAGACTACTCCGAATAGGGTGGTGGCGACCGAGCCCAGGTATGTTTTCAAGTCACGGCTGATCACGAGCGCCACGGTGAGTGTGATAAGGACCAGAGCGATCAGCAGGAGAAGAAAATACAACGCGCTTCCGTCGGCGTCCACCGCGCCCGCTGCACAGATGGCCGCGCCCGCCAAATATCCCAGCAGCGATAACGGCTTGAAATCGGCGTGCCGGCAAAGCTGGAAGAACTCGTAAAGGCACAACTCAACCACCGCGATCACTGCGGCGAGCAGGAGCCATTTGGGCGACCAGCCGATGAGATAAATTACAGGGGGAATTAATAGTAAGGCAGTGAGAAATCGGAGTTTCATCGAAAAAGGGTTACGATCCCTACCCTATTCCTCCGTAGCGGCGCTCCCTCTTCTGGTAGTCGATGATCGCCTGGAACAAATGCTCCTGGGTAAAGTCCGGCCAAAGAGTTTCCGTGACCCAGAGTTCCGAGTAGGCAGCTTGCCAGAGGAGGAAGTTGCTGAGGCGCAATTCGCCGCTGGTGCGGATCAGCAGGTCCGGATCGGGCATATCCCGCGTGTAAAGATGGCTGCCCAAAGTGGGTTCGTCAATGACGACATCCCCATTGCGCCTGGCACATTCGACGAGTTCACGCACCGCATCCACCAGTTCCGCGCGT
>Ga0187879_10002435_pt1 | contig 12609 bp, 7 predicted proteins | sample June2016WEW_19_1_FD_132423 | JGI IMG/M metagenome (GOLD analysis project Ga0187879, IMG submission 132423) | Peatland microbial communities from SPRUCE experiment site at the Marcell Experimental Forest, Minnesota, USA - June2016WEW_19_10 | ecosystem: Environmental > Terrestrial > Soil >... | reverse complement strand
ATTTCCTGAAGGATTCCGCTGGCCGGCGCGGGGATTTCGGCGTCGACCTTGTCGGTGGAGATCTCGAACAGAGGCTCGTCGCGCTGGATTTTGTCGCCGGGCTTTTTCAGCCACTTGGTGATGGTTCCTTCGAAAATTGATTCGCCCATCTGGGGCATGACCACGTCAGTCGGCATAGTTCCCTTTCCATGAAGCCCTGCGCAAATGGCGGGGAAGCAAACAAACATTATAGCGAAGGCGAGAGCAGCAGTTCTCGATCAGTCGCGAGTGGCACGGGTTGCAGGCTTCCGGCAGGGTGCAATCTCGCCCTTGAGCGGCCCTTATCCCGAAGGTAGTGCCGGAATCACCTCGGGTTCACGGAGCAAAGAGCAATGAAGAAGTTGTTGGCGGTTGTATTTTTTTGCCTTCCTGCCTTCGGGCAAGCGACGTACTCGGGTCTCGGGCTGTACTCGGGCTCTACCACATATGTTGCCTCCGGCGGCAGTTGCGCAGCGCCAAACTTTTGCGCCTACAACGGTGTGGATCTTATTCCGTGGGGCACGGTTCCGAACCTTGGCGGTGAGACGAATAATGGGGCTACGGTCTTTGACACGTCGTTCATCGGACATCTCAATCGTGACGGCTCAACGTTCAGCAATTCCGCGTTCCTGTCCCCGGTGACGCGGGTCACCGACACGCAAAGCTACGGCGCGGCGACCTCGACGCTGCCCTATTCCTATACGGCGGGAATGAACGGGGCCGGATTCAGCCCAGCGACGACCAATGCCGACACGACCCTGGTCGCGCTCATTCAGGCGAGCGCGGGTGTGCACAACATCCTGCGCTTCAACACCTCCGGGACGAACAAAGGGCTGCCGTGCTCGAATGCGCTCTCTGGCTGCACGCCTTGGTACTACAATGGTTCGACCTCTTTTCCCACGTCCGGCAACGGCGACATCTTCATCACCGAAGCGCAGAAGTACGGCGGCAACTGCACGTCGAATTGCGCGGTGGTAGATTTCAGCACGCCGGAATTCGACCGCAACACTCCGGGATTGATGTACTCGCAAGGCATGGCGACCGACGCCGGCGCGCCGACCACCGAGAACTCTTTCTACATCAGTCCAACGACCGGCGAGTACTGGGTCGGAAACACGGTGGCCGATTTCAAATACGGGCTCCCCGCGTATCAGGCTTCCAACTGGGCAACCAGCACTAATTATTCTTACGGCCAGTACGTCATCCATCCTCTGGCTACCTCTGAGATGGCGACCGGAGGAACCTGGACCACGGGACAGGTTTACGTGGTGGGCGACATCGTCGAGGGCGGCTCGGGCGGCTGCATGTACAAGCTGGCGACGGCTTCGGGGACTTCGACCTCTGGGTCGGCCCCAGCGTTCCTGACCAGCGGATGCAAACTGGAGACGCTGACCGATGCCGTGGGAAACAAGTGGCAGGGCACGGCCTCGACGGCCCAGTTTCTCTACCAGGAAATGAATCCGGCTTGCACGGTTTCGAGTCCATGCCAGTCGGCCTCGACGGCATTCCAGTGGCTCGCAACGGCCGCCAGCATCGGCACGACCAGCGGAACAACCACGGCGGGCGCGACGACCGTGACTCTGACCACATCTTCCTTCACGGCGGCGATGGTTGGGCAGACGATTGCGATTCCCGGCGCGGGCGTGAGCGGGGGGACTCTCTACACGAAGATTTTGAGCGTGAGTTCGCCGCCTTCGGCCACTGCGACACTTCCGGCTCCTACCGTCACGACGATCTCGAGCGGGGCGACGATCTCGCTCACCGGACATCCCGACATGCTCTCCGAGGCCTCCGGCCTCGACGCGAATGGTCTGGTTTGGGAAAGCATCCAGCCGGCTTATGTGTGTGCGAATAACAACCAGTGCTGGCAGAGCCTGGGCAACACCAGCATCGACACCTTGAACACGATCACGGTTCCGAATGCTCCCGGAAGCCCTTACGCGGGGGCAAGTAAGTTCGCGGCGGCGTTCTCGGCCAACTCCTACGGTATGCAGCCGAATGGCACGAACCGCGAACCGTTCGCAAACTTCAACTCCGGACAGGGAACCGGCTCGGACGTGGTTGAGTATGACGCGGTGCTGAACGTCTATCACCACTTGAACACATTCACCGGAATATGGACTGATTACGCTTGCTCGGGCGGCACGGGTTACAACTGCTCCGGCGGTTCTTGGACGTGGACAACGGTTGGAACGCTGCTGGCATTTAGCAACCCACTGGCCACGGGGCAGCCCTGTCCGTGGATGCTGCACGGCGCAAACATGTCGAAGAATGGCTTGTACATGGTGATCGAGCAGGGACAGGTTCCCTACTATGCGTGCAGTACCACGGTAGGCGTCCCGGACGAAATCATCTGGGCAACAACCAGCTCCAGCTTCAATCAGTACGCCTCGGGACAATATGTCTTCGCCGACATGAATCACTATGCGCTCGGATCGAATTCGGTAGCGGCATTTGCCAATAGCGGTTGGGGATTTAACTCCGGCGTGTTCATGGGTATCTACAATCTCGCCAACGTGCAGGGCAGTACGAACGGCAACCCTGTTCTTGGTTCCGGTGGCCCTCCTCCGTTCAGCGTCTACCTTCCGGCCTTTGCCAGCCAGGGATTGAATCAGGTGTACCCTTATCCTGGATGCTACGTTATCTCAGGATCGACAGTTAAGAGTCCTGGTTGCGGAATCAACTGCGGACTGGATTCTCACGTAAGTGGCGCGAGCGACCCCGGAACCGATACCTGGCCCATCTGCGGCACAACCTACAACGACGCCACGCTGAATCCGGTACCGTTCATGCAGTGGCAGGGATTCGAGACGTGCTATTCGCGGACGCCGACGTACCCGGCCGGCTACACCGCCAGCTCTTCGTTCTCCTCGATCGCGCCGGGAAACGGAAGCCCGCTGTGCGTCCCAGGCTCGACCTGCTCGCAGAATTACGGCAACGTGTGGCAGTTCACGCACACCTTCGCCACCGGGGCAAGCGTCACATTCGCCACGCAGTTCCAGATCTCGGAACTGTCGATGGACGGAAACTGGATGTTCTACTCTTCCGATTGGGACGGCTGTCTTGGATCGACCCTGACGAGCAACACGGTGCCCGCCGTCTGGTCGAGCGGGACTTATTATCAGCAACTCCTGCAGGTGGCGACGAGTTCGACGGCGGCTCCGATCTGCACGCCACCGAACAGTCTTGCCGGGACCCCATGGGTCGCGAGCAGCCCTTATGCGGCGGGCAACCTCATCAACCCGATCGAAGGCACGGGCGGGACGGCACAGGTTGACGATGTGTTTCAAGCGCAGAATTCGGGTACGAGCGGAGCGAATTCCACTCTCGGTTTCAAGAGCGATCCCGCCTGCCTGAATTATGCGAGCACCAAGGTTTCGTGCTTCGCCAACACGAATTCCCCCACCAGCGGCACGGTGACTCCTACCGGCGCCAGCGAAGTCAGCGCGACCAGCACGTACACCTTCAGCGGCGCCTCGCTGCAATTGAATGTCGGCGTTAAGGTCACGCTTGCGGGCTGGTCCCCGTCTGGATACAACGGCACCTGGACAGTGACGGGCACGGTTGGAAGCGGTTGTCCTGGGACAGCGTGCGGCACCGTTTCCACTTGGCAACTCACCGGATTGCCGACGAGCTTAGGATCGGTTGCGGCCTTCGGTACCGCGGCTGCTCAGGGCGATCAAGTCTGTGATTCGCCGAACGACAACGGCAGCGGCAACGTCAACGGTTTCAATTTATCGAGTTGTCCCGGCAGCGGAGTCGTCTGGCAGGACTTAGGTCCGCAGACGCAGCGCGGAGACGTGTTCGCGGTAAACCTGGGACTCAACTGAAATATTCCATGAAAATATCTGAGCATTTCACCTTGGAGGAACTTTCTTTCTCCGAAGCGGCGGCTCGGCTCGGGCTCGACAACACTCCGGGCCCAATCGTCATTACAAACCTGGGCCTGGTGGCAGCGGTCATGGAAGAAATTAGAACGCTGCTCGGGGACCGGCCCATCGTCGTGCACAGCGGCTACTGCTCTCCGCAGGTCAACAAGGCGGTGGGCGGAGTAGTGACAAGCGCACACTGTCACGGTCTGGCCTGCGACATGGTTTGTCCCGCTTTCGGTACACCGGTGGAAATGGCGCTAGCCATCCTGAAATCCAACATCGAGTATGACCAACTCATCCTCGAGTACGGATGGGTTCACGTAGGCCTGGCGCGGGAGGGATGTCTATCTCGCCGGGAAGCCCTGACCAAGCGTTCGTCCTGGGCGGGGTATGAGTCGGGCATCAGGGCTTGACCGATTTAACGCCCTAACCGCATCGACAGTCAGTGTAACTGCGATCACAAGGAGATACTATTTTGAAAAAGTACGCTGCTTATCTGCCCACTGTTGTGTTACTGCTCACCGCGATCATGAATGCCGCGACGCCAGCAATCGCTGCGTTCTGGATGAATCACGCTGGCGCCGCGGCAGTCTTTGCGCCATTGGCCGTCATTGTGGCGCATTGGCTGCCTTCGCCGTATGCCGGCGCCGCTTCGAACACTGACCAAAGATCAGCCAAGCCATGATGCTGCTAGCGCAGAGCATCCCCGCTTTCTGGAGCAGTTACGGCGCGTCCATGATCGCCTTCGTCGGTTTCCTGCTCAATGGCGTCCTGGCATTTGGGGCGGCGCAGAAGCTGGCCGGTCAGCGCGAGCAACAGAGAGTCGCAGATCAGGCGTGGAAGCAGGAGCACACCTCGCAGTCCAATGTGCGCGATATTGCTATCGCGGCGTTGCAGGCCATGGGTAACAGCAATGAGGCCACGGTGAAAGGCATTCAAGGGCAACTGCTACTCGTCCAGACGGAACTCCAGGAACTTCGCAACCGAGCCACCGACAGCGGACACTTCACACGAAAGTAAGGAACTCAATCCCGAAAAATCAAGGAGAACCATTTTATGAAGAAAGTTCTAGTCGTTGCGCTGACCCTTGCAATTTTCTGTATCGCATGTTCGACGGCTTGGGTGACGGCGCTAGATTCGATTCTGGCAGCGGCGGCGCCGGCGCTGATTAACATCCTGCAAATTGTCGCGGTGGCCAATGGCCAGCCGGTGAACGGCAACCTGGCAGCGAAGATCAATGCCGACGCGACGGTGATCAAGACGCTGGCTGCGGACTTCGCCTCGGCCTCGTCGGGATCCGCACCGGGCGTTTGCCAGGAGTTGCAGGCAGCGGTCAGCGCATATCAGGCCGATCAGCAACTTGTGCTTCAGGTTGCGCAGGTGAGCGATTCGAACACGCAAACGAAAATTACCCTACTCGCTGACTTGGTGGCTGGCACGGTGAATGCAATCACCGCGGTCATTCCATCCTGTCAGGACACGGGTGGGACGCGAAGCCTGAGGACGGCGCCTCCGTATAGCGTTTCGACCTTCGCGGATCATTACAACAGCATCCTGGTGGCGAAGACTGGCAACGCAGCTGTGGATGCGGTAACCCCGAAACTGAAGCTCCATCGGCATTCGAAACTTATTCGCTCAGTGACTTTCGGACGACCGCAGCGATAGACCGCAAGTTTGGCGCGCGCCACGACGTTCACGATGTGCGGGATCGTATGTACCGAGCTTTGCCGCGAGCGGAGCCGGTCCCGCAACATGTGGATCTGCGGGTGTGGGGCGGACCGATCAAGGATCAGGGAGAGGAAGGCAGCTGCACCGGGCATGTTTTCTTGTCCGCGCGCGAGTGGATCGCGCGCGGTGACCCGAGCAAGCTCTTTCCACGCAACCTACGTCTTGAATTTGACGAGGCGTGCCGGGTTCTGTGAGGGCCCGCTGGAGACGCGGCAATCCGCGTCTCCAAATATCCAGGGAACAATCTACGATCCCGACTTCTTCTCATTCTTTCTCTCGACCTTCGCCCAGGTGTCTTTCAGCGCCACGGTGCGGTTGAAGACAAGACGTCCGGGTCTGGAGTCGGGGTCCACGCAAAAATATCCGAGGCGTTCGAACTGATAGCGGCCTTGGATGGGCACATTCGCCAGCGATGGCTCCAACTTGGCCTGCGCGATCACTTCCAGCGAGTTCGGATCCAAGTTCGCAGTGAATTCCTGGCCTTCTTCAACCTGATTCGGGTCTTCGTTAGTGAAAAGCTTGTCATAGACACGTACTTCGGCGTCGAGAGCATGCGCGGCTGAGACCCAGTGGATGGTCGACTTCACCTTGCGTCCATCCGGCGCATTGCCGCCGCGCGTGGCCGGATCATACGTACAGTGCACCTCAACTACTTCCCCACTGTCGTTCTTCACAATCGTCTTCGCCGTAATAAAGTAGCCGTAACGCAGCCGCACTTCGCGCCCGGGCGACAGGCGGTAATACTGCTTGGGTGGGTCTTCGCGGAAATCGTCCTGCTCGATGTAGAGCACCTTCGAAAATGGAACTTTGCGCTTCCCGGCGCTTTCGTCCTCGGGATTATTTACCGCGTCGACTTCGTCAACCTGACCTTCCGGATAGTTATCGATCACGACCTTCAATGGCCGCAGCACGGCCATGACCCGCGGCGCGCGTTTGTTCAGGTCTTCGCGGACGAAGTGTTCGAGCATCGCAAGTTCCAGCGTGCCATTGGTCTTCGAAACCCCGATGGCGGCGCAGAAATTGCGGATCGCCTCCGGTGTGTAGCCGCGCCGGCGAATGCCGGAGAGCGTGGGCATGCGCGGGTCGTCCCAGCCGGTGACGCGTTTTTCCTGCACCAGCGTGAGCAGCTTGCGCTTGCTGAGCAGCGTGTAGGTAAGGCTGAGGCGATCAAACTCCATCTGCTGGGACGGGAAAATGCCGAGTTGCTGGATGAACCAGTTGTAAAGCGGACGATGATCTTCAAACTCAAGCGTGCAGATGGAGTGGGTCACGTGTTCGATGGAATCGGACTGCCCGTGCGCATAGTCGTACATGGGATAGATGCACCACTTATCGCCGGTGCGGTGATGCTCGGCGTGCAGGATGCGATACATCACGGGATCCCGCATGTTCAGGTTTGGCGAGGCCATATCGATCTTGGCGCGCAACACCCGTGATCCGTCGGGAAACTCGCCCTTGCGCATGCGCTCAAACAGGTCAAGGTTCTCCTTAGCGGTGCGGCTGCGATGCGGACTTTCCGTGCCAGGCTCGGTGAGCGTGCCGCGATGCTTGCGAATTTCTTCCGCGCTTAGATCGTCAACATACGCTTTGCCTTCGTTGATGAGCTTGACCGCCCACTCGTAGAGCTGATCGAAGTAGTCGGAAGCGTAGTAGAGCCCGTCCCACTCGAAGCCCAGCCAGCGGACGTCCTTCAGGATGGAGTCCACGTACTCCTGCTCTTCTTTCTCCGGGTTCGTGTCATCGAAGCGCAGGTTGGTCTTGCCTCCGAATTCGTCGGCTAATCCAAAGTTGAGGCAGATGGATTTGGCGTGCCCGATGTGCAGGTAGCCGTTGGGCTCTGGAGGAAACCGGGTCTGGATGACGGCGTCGCCGTATTTCTTCGTTTTCAGATCTTCAATAACGATGTCGCGGATGAAGTTCGAGGGGCGAGAGTCGGAGGGCGACTTTGTGCCAGGTTCCATAGATTTATCTAAGGATGAATTTGCACTGATCATGCTCTTTGTATTTTATATGCGAAGAGTGGATTCGCGGCGGCAGGCTGCTTGTCGGCTATAGTGCGGCCTCGATGATGTCCCAGACGAACGCCGCCCTCACGCAGCCGAAGGAATTCACGTGATAATCTGCGTCGAGAGGAGCCACGACCCGGAAGCCCCCGTGGTTGGGTGGTAGGCTTCAATCTCTCATGGCAAATTGCGTTCAGTGCGGTCGTCAGCTTCCAGCCCTCACCTTCGGCAAGAAGCTTTGCCAGTGGTGCGTGCAGCACGAAGCTGCGCAACGCGGTGAAGATTCCCCCATCCAGCGAGTCGAACCCGCGCCCTGGACGCGGCCACAATCCAGTTCGATGGTGGTCACTCAGGCCATTCTCGGGATCAACGTTGCGGTGTTCGTAGCTATGACGTTGTCTGGCGTTTCGCCGTTAGATCCGACGGGCCAGCAACTCGTGGACTGGGGAGCAAATTTCGGTCCTTACACAATCGGAGGCCAGTGGTGGCGACTGTTGACCTGCGTCTTCGTCCACATCGGCATCCCACACATCGCGCTTAATATGTGGTGTCTATGGGGTCTGGGCAGACTGGCCGAGTCGGTTTACGACCGTTGGACATTCGGCGCGGTTTACCTGATCACCGGCGTGGCGGCGAGTGTGGCCAGCCTCGCCTGGAACCCCATCGGGGTAAGCGCGGGAGCTTCTGGAGCAATCTTCGGAATTGCCGGAGCGCTGATCTCAGCGTTTTACGTGGGCGAATTCTCGCTGCCAAAAGCGGTGGTTTCAGGACTTCTAATGAGTGTGCTGAAGTTTGCCGGTTACAACCTTGTGCTCGGAGCTTTTTTGGGTCACACCGACAACGCTGCTCACGTTGGAGGGCTCGGATCCGGACTGATTCTAGGGGCGCTCATCGCCCGGTTAGCGCCGCAGCGCGACGAGGCGGGTCGGCGGATCGGCATCCTTTTGTTTGGAATCTTGCTAATCCTCTGCGGTGCTGTGTGGTTGCGGCTTGCGCATCATTTCTGAGGCGGCAACGCCTTAGAGTTTTGAAATGGCTTGCTCGATTCTCGCCAGCGTGATTTCTCGTCCCAGCACTTGCAGCGTTTCGAATAAGGGAGGCGCATTTTTGCGGCCGCAAACGGCTACTCGAATCGGTTGAAACATCTGTCCCGCTTTGAGCCCGAGTTCCTGCGCTGCGATACGAAGAGTCTGGTCCAAGGGGTCGTGCTTGAATTCGGTTTGTGCCAGGACTTCTCGAGCGCGGGCTAAAACCTTGAGCGCCATGGCGGCGTCACCCTTCTGCGGGACGAGTTCGGCTGGGCCGTAGGGCGGCAATTGGTCCACGAAAAAAAAATCGGCGGCGGTGAGCACGTCGCGCAGAAGTTTGATGCGCTCGCGGATGAGCGGGGTGATGGCGTGCATTTTCTCGGGCGTAACTGTGAATCCGGCAGCGTGCACGACCGGGAGCAGGCGCGCGCTGAGGTCGTCGATCGAAAGCCCGCGGATGTGCTCCGCGTTGAGCCAGAGCGCTTTGGGGTCGAAAGTTTCGTCGGGCGTTGCGGCTGGCTCCTTGAAATTAATGACCGCGTTAGCGCGATTAATGCCTGCAAGGGAGAACGCATCGGTGAGTTCCTGGCGCGTCATGTTTTCGCGATCATCCTTCGGCGACCAGCCCAGCAGGCATAGAAAATTGATGAAGGCTTCCGGAAGGAATCCGGCGTCGCGGTAGGTGGTGACGCTGACCAACGGACCGTGGCGGCGTTTGGAGAGCTTCGATCCGTCTGGAGCGACGAGCAGCGGAAGATGCGCGAACTGCGGCGGCCTGGCGCCAGCGCCTTCGAAAATGAGCACGTGTTTGTAAGTGTTTGAGAGATGATCCTGGCCACGGATAATATGGCTGATGCGGAGGTCGATGTCGTCGGCACAGGAGGCGAGGTGGTAGGTAGGCATGCCGTCGGAACGCAGGAGCGCGAAGTCTTCGATGTCGTCGATGGATTTGATTTGCTCGCCGTAGACCGCGTCATTGAAGCGTATTTGTTCGCCTGTGCCGCGGGGAACACGAAAACGAAGGGCGAAGGGCTCTCCGGCGGCGGCTCGGCGGTCACTCTGGTTGCGCGGAAGGTCGCGCATGCCCGGGTTGAAAAGCCAGGTTTGATTGGCGCCGGATTTTTCGCTGTCACCAGCGTGGGCGGGGGTAAAATCGCGGTAAGCTAGGCCCTTCTGAAAGATGGCATCGGCAATCTGGCGGTGTAGGGCGAGCCGTTCGGATTGCTTGTATTCTTCGTCCCAACCGAGGTCGAGCCAGCGCAGACCTTCGAAGATGGAGTTAACGGAGGCATCGGTGTTGCGCTCGACATCGGTGTCGTCGAGTCGCAGGACCACGGTTCCCCCGTTATGCCGGGCGTAAAGCCAGTTAAAAATGAAGGTACGGGCACTGCCGACATGCAGAAAACCAGTGGGAGACGGCGCGAATCGAACACGAAGCATAACGTTTGAGTATAGCGAGATTGGGGTTTCGGCTCTAGCAGTTCTGTTTGTAGAGACGGGACTTGCCCCCGTCTTCGGCAGCGAACTGGTTACTAACGGGTTACGACGGTAACTTTTCTGGAAAAACCGGCATGGCGGTATCGCATCTTATAAGAAGATAATTTTAAAAACGCCGTGCCCCAGGGCGGAACCTGCCGGAAGACACCTGTTGTTTCGATCTGTCTGTTGTGACAGGATTAGGCCAACGAGAGTTCCATCCGGGCCACAATTTCGAATGCTGAGGAAGCGTTAGCCGATGAATAGCGTCGCCACAGGTCAGGTGCTGATTCCAGGGGCCGTGGCCCTGCTCGTCTTTCTCGTCTTCTGGTACCTGTACGAACAGAATCGTCACAGCTATTTTCGCGCCTGGCTACTGGCATGGGCGGCATACACGCTGCAGTACGTGCTGAAAGCGGCGGAATATTTTTGGAAGCCTTCCGCGTTATTGTTCTTGCTGAGCTCCCTTCTGCTGGTGGGGATGGCGATTTGCGTCTTCGTCTCGACCCGGCTGATGAAGGAACCGTTTCAGCTGAAATGGTATGACGCCGCGCTGACTCTGACCGGAGTTCTGCTGGCATACGTGAGCTTGCGGGCGCACATGGCGAGCGGGGTATTTAGCGAGAGAGCGGCTCCGGTGCCAATTTATATGCGGCTGGAAGTGGGGCTGGCCGCAACGCTGCTGTATTGCTCGTTCCATTTTTACCGTTACGCTTTTCGCAGGAATTCCGTAGCCTTCCGGACGCTTGCCTTTGCGCTGGCGCTGTGGGCCGCGCTGATGTATGCGGGGCAGGTGCGTCAGCCTTTCCTCGATATTGTTGGCCAGTTGGGAGGTTTCCTGGGGCCGATTCCGCAGATGCTTCTGGCCATCGCCATGGTGATGGTGTTGTTTGAAAACGAGCGCAATGCGGTGCAGGAAAATGCGTTGGCGTTCTCGACCATGGGTGTCGATCCGCGCCGATTGCTCTCCGCCTCCGACCTCGTCCCCAGCTTGCAGACTTTCGTGGAGCGGCTAGTGGCGCCCTTGCCCTCGCACCGCGCCGTCTTTTTTGTTTCCCAGCAGTGGCGCGGCACCGTGCCCTCGGTACAAAAGGGCTTTTCCGCCGAGTTCCTGGAAAAACTGCAGAAGACACAGGCCGGGGATTACATCGCCGAGCTCGCCTACAGGCGTGGGGGCGTGGTCACCTTCAGAGGTCTCGCCGAATTGGAAGAGCCTTTACCGGCGCTTTCAGGAGGAAAATTCGAGTCCTGCAAGCAGATGTTGCTGGAGGAGGGAATCACTGACCTGATGGCGGTGAGCCTGCAGACGCGAGAGAACAACTTCGGGGTAATTCTCTTTCCGCATGCGGAACGCCGGATGTTCGGCTCTTCGAATTTGCGGCTGCTGATCGGGCTGGCCCTGCAGATCGCCCTGACCCTGGAAAACTACGTCGTCATGCATGAAGCGCAGCGGCGAACCAAAGAATATGAACTGCTCACCGAGGTCGGGCAGGCCATCAGCTCTCATCTCAACCAGGACGAGGTGCTGCGTACGGTGCAGGTGGAACTGGGTCAGATTTTCGACACCAGTACTTTCTACATCGCGTTTCAGGAAGAAGATGAGATTCGCTTCGAGTTGGAGATCGAGGATGGCATCACCCTTCCCAAGCGCTCGCGTAAGGTTGGCAATGGCTTGACCGAGTACATCCTGAGGACGGGCCAGCCGCTCCTGATCGAAACGGATCTTGAACAGACGCGGTCAAAACTGGGAGTCGATTTCGTACCTCCGCGGCCGGCCCGATCCTTCTGCGCCGTGCCTATTTTCCTCGGCGGCAAACCGGCGGGAGTGATGGCGGCGCTGAGTACGGAGCGCGAATTGCAGTTCCTGCCCAGGGATCTCGAGGTTATGCAAACCGCAGCCGGTCAACTGGGGGTAGCGGTCGAGAATGCGCGCCTGTTTACCGAGGAGCAACGCCGCGCCAAGCATCTCGCGTTTCTTAACAACATTTCCAAGATGGCGATCTCGAGCGAAGACGCGGCGCAGATGATGGTCGACATCGTACGCGAGATTCAGAAGAACTTCCTTTACGATCACATCGGCATCGGCATCATGGACTACGCCACTAAGGATATCGAGATAAAAGCCGAGGCGGGAAGGACTTCGCAAACCCTGGGCCGCCGCATCGCAGTGGGTAGTGGAGTTCTGGGAAAGGTTGCGCGCACCGGAGTAAGCGCACTGGTGCAAAACGCCGGCCCGGGACAGCTCGCCGGCGTGCTGCCGGAATCGCGGGCTGTACTCTGCCTCCCGATCAGTTACGGTGAGACGTTGCTGGGTGTGCTCAACGTCGAAAGCCGGGATGAGAATGCGTTCGCGCCCCAGGATGTTCTCATCCTGAATACGCTGGCGGATCTTCTGGCGACCGCGTTGCACAACTCCTTCGTCTTTCAGAAGCTGCAGCAGCAATCCATCACCGACGGGTTGACGGGCATCAAGACCAGACGCTT
>Ga0187879_10002431_pt1 | contig 12615 bp, 14 predicted proteins | sample June2016WEW_19_1_FD_132423 | JGI IMG/M metagenome (GOLD analysis project Ga0187879, IMG submission 132423) | Peatland microbial communities from SPRUCE experiment site at the Marcell Experimental Forest, Minnesota, USA - June2016WEW_19_10 | ecosystem: Environmental > Terrestrial > Soil >... | reverse complement strand
TGGCTCCCGTTAAAGCCCACACGACGGCGATCCATCGCCGCAACACCCTCTATCTCAACCGATCAAAGGCGGCATTTCAATTATCACGGGCCACCAGGGAAATTCGAATGACGAATCAAATTCGAAGGACCAAACGGTCTTCCTTTCGAATTTCGAGTTTTGAATTTGATTCGTCATTCGAGTTTCGAGTTTCGAATTTCCGCGAGGCAGCGGTTCAGCTTCTCAATCAGCAAATCAATCTCTTCCATCGTGACGCTCAAGGTTGGGCGCAAACGTATGCTGTTTGACCCGGCGCCGAGGAGGAGCAGGGATTCGGATTCCAACGCGGCGTCGAGAAATGCGGATTTGTCGATCACGGGCCGGAGACTGAAGCCTTGGTATAGGCCGATTCCGCGGGGATTGTAAAGAAGTTTTGTATATCTGGCGGCCAGGGAATTGAGTCCGGCGCGGAGACGGGCGGATTTTTCGGGGACCTGCTCGATCAACTTTTCGCGGCGGACAATTTTCATCTCCTGAACGAAACGGACCATGTCGGCCAGATGTCCGCCCCAGGTGCTGTCGAGGACGCCGTGGTCTTCCATGGGATAGAGCATGTAAACGACGCCGGCGCCGAGTTTCTTGGCCGAGGCGACGGCCTGCGGGGGATGGGGCAGGTCGAACTGGTCGATGGCCCAGAAGGTTCCGGCCTGTCCCCCGGCGGTTTGAACCTCGTCGAAGCCGAGGAACGTGTTGTGGCGGTGGGCTAATTCGCTGAGGCTTTGGAAAAATCGCGGCAAGGCGATGCGGTGCCCGCCGGCGCCCTGGAGGGGTTCGACGATGATGCCGGCCACCTCGTCGCGGCAGAGCTGGAGGATTCGTTCGATGACGGCAAGGCTTTCGTCGGTGGATGCCTGGTTCTGGCGGTCCGGGCGGGAGGAATCGACGTCGGGGAAGGGAACCTTGACGTTGCCGGTGATGAAGCCGTGGAAATCGCGGGTGATGACGGGGTCGTTGGTAAGCTCGGTGACGTTCAGGGCGAAGATGGTTCGGCCGTGGAAGGCCTGGTCGAAATGTATGAACCGCCCGGCGACGGGGTTCTTTCCCGCGCGCTTGAGCTTTTGATGGTGGAGGTTGATGAAATACTTCATCATGTTCTCGACCGCCTCGGCGCCGGAATTGACGGCGTAAACTTCGAGCCGGGGATTACGCATCGAGACCGGGGCGAGCTGGTGGAGCAACCGGTAATAGTCCAGGCATTGCGGGGTGAGAAAATCGGGATTGGCGGTTTTATTGTTGGCGGCGATGACGAGATTGTGCAGATATTCCGGCTCGCTGAGGCCCGGATGGTTGTGGGCGATGAGCTTGGAGCCGAAATAGCCGGCCCAGTCGAAAATCTCCCGGCCATCGAGGGTGGCGAGCCAGGCGCCGTGGGATTTTTCCAGATCGATGACGAAGGGGTAGGGCTCGGCGATGACGTAGTGGGCCAGTTCGTCGAGCATTTGTTGGGTCGGATTGGTTGGGGGAGCGGTCATGGGGGTATTGTCAGGTGTCATTGGTCATTTGTCATTGGTCACTTGCCGATTGGAAGTCCTTTTGTGGTTGACATTTGTTGCGCGTGGCCACGCGATAATTGCGATTTTGGCTGGTTTTGGGGGGCGCTGACACAGCCGCGGTTTTTGATAGCGCCAGGGCCGAGTGTGTCAGCGTCAGCGCACCGTTTCACTATTTTTCACCTGGGGCCGGCCATCTTGAGTGGGGAGAGCCAACCATTTCCACCGCGTCGAAATGAGTGTCCCCAGTCATTCGATGTCCCCAAATGTCCCCAAATGTCCACATTTCGACAGAATTTTTTTCCGGCCCTTGGGAAAGCGCTCCGGGCGAGAGTGGCAGTTGGTGGAAAGTGGAGCAAGAAAAGCAACGCCCTCTACATCTATAGCGGGGAGGTGAAAGTTTTGTGTCTGTTTTGGGGTTGGGGCGGGGAAAAAATGTGAGGGCAACACAGATAGGCAAGACGTTGCAAATGGGGCTGCGTTCGCCGAAGAGGATGAGATATTGATCGCCCAAACCGCCCCGGCTCGTTGATAGACAAGGCCGAATCGTCCGCTGCTCCAAATGCAGCAGTTTCACCCCGTCACTTATCGCGCTGCAAACGCCTTCCGAAACATATCGCCGACAGCGGCGCACATGGGGTCCGAACGTGCCGGCGATTTGGACCTCCGACGGAAGTGATTCGAATGGGGGCGGGAATTGAAGATTTTTGGGTTGGGGATTCCGCAGGGCGCAAGCTCCCCGAGCTTTGGAGGGGGAAGGCGACGCGGAAGGGCGAGACCGCGGGATGGCCATCCCGCGGCTTCTTAGAAAATTTGGTTGATGAGGGGGAGCGAGGATTGGAATCGCTTCAGGTTTTGCAGGAAATGATCGACGCTACGGTCGAATTCGTTGACGTGGCCGCCGGGGGTGTGGGGGGTCAGAAAACAGTTGGGGGCGGACCAGAGCGGGTGGGTGGGCGGAAGAGGCTCGGGGTCGGTGACGTCCAGATAGGCGGCGGCGAGGTGATTGCTCGTCAATGATTGGATCAGGGCGGACTGATCGACGGTGGAGCCGCGGCCGATGTTGTAGAAAATCGCGCCGGGCTTCATCAGGGCGAATCTGGGGGCATCAAAGAAATGGCCGGTGGATTGGTCGGCGGGGAGAATGTTTACCACGTGATCGGCGTTGGGGAGGAGATTTTCCAGGTCGCCGACCGGATGGACTGGGATGGTTTCGTCGCCGCGCGGGTTGCGGCGGATGGCGTGGATGGTCATGCGGAATGGGAGGAGCAGCTCGACGAGGCGGCGGGCGATGGCGCCGAAACCGAGGAGCAGGGCGGATTGGCCGATGAGAAGGCGGGAATGGTCGCGGATGTCTTCCTGGGGCCAACCGTGGGGGCCGAGTTGGTTGGAATAGGCGCGGGGGAGATCGCGCGCGGAGGCCATCATAAAGGCCAGCACGTGCTCGGCGCAGGGTTCTTCGAAAACGGAGGAACTGTTGGTGACGAGGACGGAGTTGCGCGAGAGGGCTTGGCGAAGGTCGGGGCGGTCGTAGCGGGTGTAGCCGGCCGTGCTGAGGTGGAGCCATTTCAGGCGCGGGAGGTTGAGAAGTTGGTCGGGGTCGGGTTGTCCGAAAGCGATATCGGCATCGGCGAGCAAAGGGTCGGCGCTGCCGGCGCTGAGAATGTTGGTGGGTTGAGTGCTGACCAGAAGTTGATTGGGGGCGATGGCGGCGACCAGACGGGCCAGGGAGGAATCGGGCAGTGGGGTGTTGGTCCAGATGTTGAGCATGCGCGGCAAGAATAACAGGTGGGGCGGGAATGGAGTAGGATCAATGTGAACGATCCCATGGAGCGAGTTTGAGAGGTCAGCCAATGTCTGAATTTCCACCGGATTTCGATCCCAAGACGGTCGAATTGTGCCGTATCGTGGCGCCGTACACGATGACCTCGAAATACGCCGTCTATGCGCTGCGGCTGGCCGTGCAGTACATCGTCAATAGCCGGATTCCCGGCGACATCGTCGAATGCGGCGTATGGAAGGGCGGCAGCATGATGGCCGTCGCCCGAACGCTCCTTGAATCGAACAGCACGGACCGGACGCTGCACCTGTTTGATACGTTCGCGCGCATGTCCGAGCCGACGGCAGTGGATCGCACGGTCAACGGCAAGACGGCCGCGGAAATACTGGCCGGGTTGGCGCCCGAACCCGGCAAAACCTGGGAGTGCTGCACGATGGACGAAGCGCGGGCGAACATGCTTTGCACCGGATACCCGGCGGGGAAGATGCAGTTCGTCAAAGGCAAGGTCGAAGACACGATTCCGGCCTCCGCTCCCGAGCACATTGCGCTCTTGCGGCTGGATACCGATTGGTTCGAATCGACCTACCACGAGCTGATCCACCTGTATCCCCGCTTAAGCCCCGGCGGAATTCTGATTATCGACGACTACGGCTACTGGCAAGGAGCCCGGAAAGCCGTGGACCGATATATCGAGGAGCATCAACTAAAGCTGTTGCTGACGCGGGTGGACGACTCGGCGCGAATGAGCGTGAAAATGACGGCGTAGCGGACATTTTAAGGCAAAAGAGATTCGAGCTTGGGATGAATACGGCGGGCAAGGATCGTCGGCTACACGGGGTTTGTCCGGTGGCGCGAATATTTGATCCATCCGCATCATTGACATTGGTTTGGGGCGATTTATACTCTCGGCCCTTCCGAGCTTCCGGTACGCGCTGGAGAGGGCGGATTTTTCGGAAGAGATCGGCAGCGCAGCCGAGGGCGCGGCTAGCGAAAAGAGCGCTGGCAATGCTCAGTGCTTAGCGCTGGCATAGCTCAGCGGCAGAGCGCCACCTTGGTAAGGTGGAGGTCCTGGGTTCAATCCCCAGTGCCAGCTTAATTGAAAAGGTTTTTTGGAGCGTCGGGACTGGAATTTCGGAACAAACAGATCTGGAGGTAACGGACATGGCCAAGGGCGTATTCGAGCGTAAGAAGCCGCACGTGAACGTGGGGACGATCGGTCACATCGACCATGGGAAGACGACGCTGACGGCGGCGCTGAGCGCGCGTTCGGCGTTGAAATATGGAATCATCGCCAAGGATTATAAGGCGATTGCCAAGGGGGGAACGGAGCGCGACGCGAGCAAGACGGTGACGATTTCTGCGGCGCACGTGGAGTACGAATCGGAAAAGCGGCACTATGCGCACGTGGACTGTCCGGGTCACGCGGACTACATCAAGAACATGATCACGGGCGCCGCGCAGATGGACGGGGCGATCCTGGTGGTGTCGGCGGCGGACGGCCCGATGCCGCAGACGCGGGAGCACATTCTGCTCGCCAGGCAGGTGGGCGTGCCGAAGATCGTGGTGTTCCTGAACAAGATCGACCTGGTGGACGATCCGGAATTGCTGGAGTTGGTGGACATGGAAATCCGGGAATTGCTGACGAAGTACGGCTTCCCGGGCGAGAACACGCCGATGATCCGGGGCAATTCCCTGGCGGCGTACCAGAACCCGAAGGATGAAAAGATTTGCAAGCCGATCGAGGATTTGCTCAAGGCGTTGGACGATTACATTCCGATTCCGCAGCGCGAGATTGACAAGCCGTTCCTGATGCCGATCGAGGACGTGTTCAGCATCAAGGGCCGGGGCACGGTGGGCACTGGGCGCATCGAGCGTGGGCGGATCAAGATCGGGGATGCGGTGGAGATCGTGGGCCTGAAGCCGAACAAGATGTCGGTGGCGACGGGGGTGGAGGCGTTCAACAAGACGCTGGACGAAGGCCAGGCGGGAGAGAACGTGGGGGTTCTTCTGCGCGGGGTTGAGAAGGACGAATTGGAACGTGGGCAGGTGCTGGCGCAGCCGAAGAGCATCACGCCGCACACCAAGTTCGAGGCGGAGGTGTACATCCTGACGAAGGAGGAGGGCGGGCGGCACACGCCGTTTTTCAACGGGTATCGGCCGCAGTTCTATTTCCGGACGACGGACGTGACGGGAGCGGCGAAGCTGCTGGGTGGGGCGGAGATGGTGATGCCGGGGGATAACGTGACGATGGAAGTGGAATTGGGCGCCCCGATCGCGATGGAAGAGAAGCTGAGGTTTGCCGTGCGCGAGGGAGGCAAGACGGTCGGGTCTGGCGTGGTGACGAAGATTTTGGCGTAAGAAGAGCGCCTCGCAAGCGAGGCGGCTCGGGGAGAGAGTGTGGATCGGCGGCCAGTGGAGAGAATCCGCTGGCTTTCGATTTCCTGGAAGTGAGCAGTTATGGCGAAAGAAAACCGCGAGATGGTCTGGCTGCAATGCACGGAGACGGGCGACCTGAACTACCGCACGGAACTGAAGGTGGCCGGCGGCGCGCCCAAGATCGAGCTGAAGAAGTATTGCCCGCGATTGCGGAAGCATACGTTGCATAAGATCAAGAGAAAATAGTTGCGAGTGGCGAGTTGCGCGTAGCGAGTGGGGAGCCGCGAGTTACGCCAGTAGCTCAATTGGCAGAGCGGCCGTCTCCAAAGCGGCAGGTTGGGGGTTCGATTCCTCCCTGGCGTGTGAAACATGGAATGGACGAATACAAAGCTGCAGACGAAGGACTTGATGAGCGACGCGGAAGATTCAGAAGATGAAGAATCCGGCGAGCCGTCGAAACCGGCTCCGGTGGCGTATGCGCCCGTGCCGGTGGGCGCAACGGGCGGCTATTTTCACATTTACAAAAAGGGCCAGGGTTACTGGACTCGGATGGGAACGGTGGCGGCGATCGGGCTGCTGGGATTGCTGACGGGCAATTTCCTCTATGGGGAAATCGATCGGGTGTTGATGGGGCCGGGAATCTCCAAATTCCTGGATGGGATACATTTGCAGGACCCGCGCGGGGCGTATTTGGTGGTGACGATCTTCGCGGCGGGTTATGCGTGGCTGGCGTTCCATTTCATGAACAAGCCGACGAGCGTGGATTTCCTGATCGCGACCGACAGCGAGATGAAGAAGGTGAACTGGACGACCAAAAAAGAGTTGATGGGTTCGACGAAAGTGGTGATCGGATTCGTGGTCGTGGTGGCGGTCCTGCTGTTCGTGTATGACATGTTTTTCCAGTTTTTGTTCTGGGCGATCGGAGTGTTGAGCACGAAGCCATTTTTCCTTGGACATTAGAGTGGATGCGCCGATATGCAATTTTTCGTGTTAAGAGTGGCCAGCAATAAGGAGGACCGGGTCCGGGAGGCGCTAGCGCGCAAAGTGAAGATCGAGGCGTTGGAGCCGCAGGTGGGCCGGATCCTGGTGCCGGTGGAAAAGGTCAGGCAGATCAAGGACGGCAAGCGGAGGGACACGGACCGCAAGCTGTATCCCGGCTACGTGTTCATCGAATTGGAACTGGACAAGAACGGAATGATCCCGGAGAAGGTCTGGTTCATGATCAAGGAGACGGACGGGGTGGGGGATTTCATCGGTTCGAACGGCAAGCCGACGCCGATGAGCCCCAAGGACCAGGCGAAGATGCTGGAAGAGGCGGAGCGTCCGGACGACACGGGGCCGACGATTCAGACGGCGTACAAGAAGGGGGACCGCATCAAGGTGACGGAAGGGCCGTTCGTGAATTTCGAAGGGGACGTGGATGAGATCATTCCCGACAAGGGGATGGTGCGGATCATCGCGACGATCTTCGGCCGGCCGACGCCGTTGGAATTGGAATATTGGCAGATCGAGAAGATTTGAGGAAACTCAGGAGTAAAAGGCAATGGCCAAGAAAGAGATCACGGTTCAGTTCAAGCTTCAGGCGCCCGGAGGCACGGCGACGCCGGCGCCGCCGATCGGGCCGGCGCTCGGCCAGCACGGCGTGAATCCCGGTCAATTCATCCAGCGGTTCAACGCGATGTCGGCGCACATGAAGGGCAAAGTGATCGGCTGCGTGGTGACGGTGTACAAGGACCGCACGTTCGACATCGAGTTGAAAAGCCCGCCCGCCAGCGTGCTGCTCAAGGATGCCGTCAAAGCCGAAAAGGGCAGCGGCGAGCCGAACAAGAACAAGATCGGGAAGGTGACGATGGCCCAGTGCAAGGCGATCGCGAAGGAGAAGGCGAAGGATTTGAACGCGACCGACGAGGAGCACGCGGCCCGGATCATCGCCGGAACGGCGCGGAGCATGGGGATCACGGTGGAGGGCTAATCGGCGCAGGTCTACCGATGACTGTCTCCGCACGAACACCCGAAGGAGATCCCGCCGTCTGTCCGATCTGCGGAACCGTCACACACGTCGAGCCTAGTTTGTTCTATGACGATGCCCCTTGTCCGTCCTGTGGATCACTGTTGTGGTTTGTGAGGCTCAGACTCGACAAGCAGTTCCTTGTATTACGGCCAAGCCAAGAGGCATTAAACAAGGGATTGGCAAGATCCTTGGCCGAGTGGCTGGGGGTCGATGAATCGCAACTCGAAGGTGAATTGGAATCGCTCGCCCGGAGCGCGGATTCATTGGATACAGTTGAGCTATGCATGGAATTCGAGGAGTTACTCGAGTCGTAGTTGACTCCAGACCCCGTCTCGACTATTGTTCCTCCTCCGATCGAAAAGCCGTACCACGGGCTGTAATAGTGGGAGCTTCTAAGGGAGCGAATTATTCATGCCTGTCATTGTCAAAAGATCCAAACGATATAAGGCGGCGGCGCAGAAAGCGGTGGCGGGAGCGCTGCCGGTGGAGAAGGCGATCGAAGTGTTGAAGTCATTCCCACCGACGAAGTTCGATCAATCGGTGGAGTTGATTTTTTCGCTGGGGATCGACGCGAAGCAGGCGGATCAGATGATCCGCGGGTCGATTTCGCTGCCGCATGGGGTGGGGAAAACCAAACGGGTGGTGGCTTTTTGCCCGGAACACCTGGTGGCGCAGGCGACGGCCGCCGGCGCGATTCGGGCGGGGGGGCAGGAGTTGGTGGAGGCGATCACGAAGGAGAATTTCACGGATTTCGACGTGGCGGTGGCGACGCCGGACATGATGCGATTCGTGGGCCGGCTGGGCAAGGTTTTGGGTCCCAAGGGGCTGATGCCGTCGCCGAAGGCCGGCACGGTCACGCCCGACGTGGCGGCGGCGGTGCGGGAATATGCCGCGGGGAAAATCGAGTTCCGCAACGACACGGGCGGTAACGTGCACAGCGTGGTCGGGAAGATGAGCTTTGAATCGGCGAAGCTGGCGGACAACGTTCACGCGATGATGAGCCAGATTCGCAAGCTGAAGCCGCAGACCGCCAAGGGCATGTACATCCGCAAGGCGGTGTTGAAGGGTTCGATGACGCCGGCGGTGGTGCTGGAGGCGGGAAACTAAGAGGGCGGAAGGGCTTCGGCCTCCGCATAAGCGATGAGCAAAAAAGTCAAAAGTCTGATCGAGAAAGAGCTGACGGCGAAGTTCAAGCCGCTGGACGGCGTTGCGGTCATCAGCCCCAAGGGGATCGACGGGACGAAGAACAACCAGCTTCGGCGTCGGCTGGGGGCCAAGGGCGTGAAAGTGACCGTGGTGAAGAACACGCTGGCAAGCCGAGCGGCGGCGGGCACGAAGCTGAACGGCTTCGATAAGCTGCTGGACGGTCCCAGCGCGGTGGTATACGGCAAGGCGAGCATCGCGACCATCGCCCGGATGCTGATGGAGGAGCGGAAGCTCAACGAGAAGCTGGAGCTTCGCGGGGTATTTTTTGACGGCGAAATATATCCCGGGGAGAAGGGCGTGGAGCGGGTGAGCAAGCTGCCGACGCGGGAGGAGGCGGTCGCCGCGATCGTGGCGTCGGTGCTCGGCCCGGGGCGGAAGCTGGTCGGCGCGGTGAAAGGGCCGGCGGGAAGGATCGCGGGGATTTTGAAATCTATCGAGGAAAAAGCAAAGGCGGCGGAAGCCGCGGCTCCCGCGGCGGCGCCGGCGAGCGCTTGAGAAAAAAGAAATTCCCCACGGCAGCGCCGTGGGCGTTCGGATTAGGTTGGCGTCCGGCTGTTCTTGATGCCCTTAACGGGTTAAACCGCTTCACGGTGAGGCGGGCATCGCAACGGGATGCGAATCGACACGTTCAAGGCCACGTGACGGCCGGGAGATGATTGTCATGGCAGAAGTATCTGAAAAAGTGAAGAAGTTGGCCGACGAAGTGGTTGGCCTGACGCTGAAGGAAGCGGTTGAATTCAGCGCGTACGTGAAGGAAGCCTACGGGATCGAACCTGCGGCGGGCGGGGTGGCGGTGATGGCCGGCCCGGCGGCGGGCGCGGCGGCGGCAGCGCCAGCGGAGGAAAAGACCACCTTCGACGTGGTCCTCAAGGCCGCGGGCGAAAAGAAGATCAACGTCATCAAGGTGGTTCGCACCGCCACCAGCCTGGGCTTGAAAGAGGCCAAAGATTTGGTGGAAGGCGCTCCCAAGACCGTCAAGGAAGCCCTGCCGAAGGCCGATGCCGACAAGCTCAAGAAAGAGTTGGAGGATCAGGGCGCGACGGTGGAATTGAAGTAGCGCCGAAGCAGAGCGGCTCCGTTGAGATTACCTGGAGCACCGGATGCACATCCGGTGCTTCTTTTATGGATTTGGCTGGTCGTCGCTGGTGACAGTCGTGACATTCGCCTTTACGCCGGGATGCAGGGAGATGCCGCGGATTTCGATCCACTGGTTGAAGGGGCGGGTTTGCATCTGCCACTGGCGAATGGAATTCGGGGGTAGCATGACGAAGTATTCTCCGACGAAACTGGAGTCGTTGCCAGCGGTGTGGGTGCCAGCGGCGGGAATGATGTTTCCAGCGCGATCGATGGCAACCAGGCGCACGTCCGGGTGTGTCGGCAGTAGCCCGGAATAGGCGGCGACGATGTGGGTCTGGCCGTTGACGATAAAAATGTTGCTGAAGAGGAAAGAGCCGTTGGGGCCTGACTGCGAGGAGGATCCGAAGCCCGCGGAGGTGCAGATGGTGGTCCATTTTCCGGCGGCGACGTCCGCGTGAAGGGTGGCGCCGGCGGGGGAGTCGGGCAGGGCGACGGCTTGAGCATCCATATGGGGGATTGGTTTGCCAGTCTTGTTCTCAATGAAGGAGGAGGCAGAGCCGCGGCTATTGGAGAGGAACCAGCGGACGGCGGCGTGGTCGGTCGATCCATTCACGGAATCATTGATCGCGACGACGATCTCTCGCGCGATGCAGCCAGGGATCAGTGAAATTCGAGTGGCCATGCGCGTGTAGGGAGGAGAGTCGAGCAGGTCTCCGTTGGCGAGCCACCACTGTTTACCGGTGGGAGGGCTTTCGCTGATGCCGAGGATTTGGATGGAGACGCCATTGGAGAGGGTGGCGCTGGAAATGGGAGGAAGATCCACAGGCGCGGGCTGGGCGGCGGGAGGCGTGGCCGGGGGCGGGGCGGTTTGGTCGGCGAGGAGTTTGACAGTTCCGACGCCGATTCCGGTGACGCCGGCGAGGGCGGCGATGAGAAGCATGGCGGCGAGGATTTTGTGGAAGGTCATCACGTGAAGAACTCCTTTTGCGATGGCGAGCGCGGCGGGTGCGGCGGCGCCGGTGGTGGCGGCGGTGGCGGCGCTGGCGGCCAGGGCCGCCGGGGCCGGGACTCGTGGAATTTGATCGAGAACGGCGGCGAGAGCGACGGCGGGGGCGATGGCGCGGCTTCGCAGAAGAATTTTCCGCAGGCGATGCACGGCGCGGAAAATCCGCTTGGCGGCGGCAGGCTGGCTGATGCCCAGGCACTCGGCGGTTTCGCTCGTGGTTTTGCCCTGGAGATAGCGCAACGTCACGGCGGAGCGGTCGGATTCAGCCAGACGCGACATGGCGCGATCAAGCTCCGGGGCAACTTCTTCCATTGGGGATGACATGGCTTGCTCCATGCGAGATTGGGCCAGACTGGCGGCGCGCTGCTCGTGTCGCCTGCGGCGAGATTCGGCCTTGAGCGCATCGAGGCAGGCGAGACGAGTGGTTTTCATGAGCCAGCCGGCGAGGGATTCGCGGTCCTTCAGGTTTTGGGCCTTGCGGGCGAGGATAATGAAGACAGCCTGGGCGACGTCCTCGGCGAGCTGGCCGTCGCGGACCTGTCGGCGGGCGGCGGAATAAACGGAGTCCATGTGGTGGCGGACCAGTTCCGCAAAGGCGTCCTGGGAGCGCGTTTGAGCGAATTTCGTCAGTAATTCACGGTCCTGCATGCGCGTTTGAATATAACCGGACGGCCGGGCGTTGTGTCGGACAGCCAACGCGAAGATTTTCCAAGATCACGCGCCTTCGCGGTAAAATTCTTTGGGTTGCGGGCAGAGCTCGCGCTGGGCGTAACTTCGCTGCTTCGCTTCTTCGCGGTAATATTTTTTGGTTGCGGCAATGCAGCACTGGGCATTATTTGCGGCGGAGGTGTTTTATGAGGCCGTCGATGGAGAAGATGCCGGGGCCGAAGATGAGGATCAAGATTGCAGTCATCAGGAAGGGAAACGCGGCGTCCTTGAGAAGAACGTCCTGACTGTTCCAGAAATTGCGGAGGAGCTGGTGATAGTGAGGGTCGGAAAGATTCACGGCGAGGAAGGCGACGATGAAATTTCCGATAAGTGGGACGGAGATCAGGCGGGCGGCGAGGCCGAGGAGCAGCAGTGCGCCGCCGATCATTTCGGTGATGGCGGAGAAGGCCACGTTAATCTCCGGCATCGGGACGTTCCAGCCCTTGAAGGCCTCAACCGTGTTTTGGAAATGAGTGATATGTGCGTAGCCGGAAATCATGCATTGGTAGCCGATGTAGACTCGGATGAGCAGCAGGAGCGGTGATTGCAATTTTCCCGCCAACGCGGCGAAGCGGCAGTAGTAGGTGAGGATGGGTGACCCTGAGCGAGGAACTGTTGGAGCGGGTTTGGCGGTCATGGAACGCGGTCCTTTCTGAGACAGATGATAGGCTGGGGATCATTCAGATCAATCGGGCTCGACTTTCATCAATTCGCGGAGAAATACCGTGGCGAAAGAGCCGGCGGGGAGGGTGAAGGCGGCGGTGACGTGGGGGCCGTGCTCGTCGACGCCGGCGGCGAGTTCGACGTCGGTGGGCCGGACGCGCAAGGATCGGCGGGCGCCTTTGACCTTGAGGCGGCCGGCGGCGCGGAAGTCGGCGGGTCGGATGCCGCGGGAGGCGAAGATTTCCTCCTCGATTTGAAG